>Ga0209807_1000184_pt1 | contig 27456 bp, 21 predicted proteins | sample GraSoiAngelo_154_FD_186168 | JGI IMG/M metagenome (GOLD analysis project Ga0209807, IMG submission 186168) | Grasslands soil microbial communities from the Angelo Coastal Reserve, California, USA - 14_1009_13_20cm (SPAdes) (version 2) | ecosystem: Environmental > Terrestrial > Soil > Grasslands ... | reverse complement strand
CCCTACCGAACAGGACACGGACTTACCGGTGTTCGACCAGGTCGGCGCGGGCTTTTGCCGCCGCATCGGGGGAAACCGGCGCGGGACCCGGAGGAACCTCGGTACAATTGATGCTACGGTCTTCTGGCGACATTGCCATCTTGCATCCGCAGATGCGGTGGGATTCGGCGGGGCTTTGCTTATCTCCTCGATGGATCGACAGTGCAGGTGGTTTCTCCCATGAATGGCGAAGTGAGAATGATATCCCGGTTCCAGGTTTTTGCGCTGCTCTGGCTCGTTGTCGGCGCCGCTCCCGCGCCGGCCGCCGAGGCCTTGCGCATCAGCGCGCAAAGCACCGGCACGTTTGCCTGGCAACTTGACGTGATCCGCCGCCACGGCCTTGCCGAGGAGGCCGGGCTCGATCTGAAAATCAGCGAATCGGCTTCGCCCGATGCAGGCAAGCTTGCCCTCAACAGCGGCTCGGTCGATCTTGCTGTCGTCGATTGGCTTTGGGTCGCACGTGCGCGCGCGCTCGGCGCCAAATGGTTGTTCTATCCCTATTCTAGCGCCGCAGGCGCCGTTATGGTGAAGGGCGATTCACCCGTGCGCGAGATCAAGGACCTCAAGGATCGTGTTCTCGGCATCGCGGGCGGGCCGCTCGACAAAAGCTGGCTCATCGTCCAGGCGGCAGCGATCCGCCAAGGCATCGATCTTAAGCGCGCGGCAAAACTCGAGTACGGGGCTCCGCCGCTCATTTCTCAAAAATTGCAGCAGGGCGAGACTGAGGCGAGCCTCAATTTCTGGAATTTCTGTGCCAGCCTGGAGACACGAGGCTACCGTCGCATCCTCGACGTCCGTGACGCCGAAGCAGCACTTGGGCTGCACCAGCCGCTCGCTCTCATCGGCTACGTGTTTTCCGAACAATTCGCGGCCAATCACAAGAGCACCATCGACCGCTTCATCGCGGCCGCCCAAAAGGCCAATGACATCATGCTGCGATCCGACACCGAGTGGGAGGCCCTGCGCCCGCTGATGAATGCGGAAGACGATCGGACATTCAAAGCCTATCGCGATCGGACCAGAGAGGGGATACCGCAACGGCCGGTCGCCGCGGAAGAAGAAGATGCCCGCACCCTGTTCAGGGCGCTTGCAAACATTGGCGGCGCGCCGCTGGTGGGCCCATCGCAAGAGCTCGATCAAGCCCTTTATTACAAACCGACCCCGGCGGCGGAGACGGAGCATTGTTGCAGAGAACTTATTCGCTGATCGCCCTGATTGCGCTTGCGGTCGGCGTCTGGGCCTGGCGAACGGGGATCCCGTCTCGGTCCGCGCCGATGATCGCCGCCCCCTCGATGGCCGGCCTCAACTACGGCGTCCCGCGCACGGTGAGCGGTGAGTGGGTCGGAACACAGTGGCTTCGCTCCGAGTCGAGCGGCGGATACTGGGAGTCGACCCGCCCCGCCCTCCAGGCAGACCTGGATTTCATCCAGCAGCACCGCCTGGGCAAGGTGATGCGCGTCTTTGTCGGCCTCGACGAGGCAATGTCCTGGGATCCAGCGACGGGTTTCAAGGGATTCGAGCAGTCGGCGCTCCAGAACTTCAGCGCGGCGCTCGACATGTTCGACGCACACGGCATGCGCGTCCTGGCCGTGCTGTACGACCAGCAGGAGACAGGAAGCAGCGGCAACTTTCACTTCGAGGCGCTCGACGGCGCCCACCCGGCAATGCGCCAGGGCTACCTGCGGGCGGCGGATCAGTTCCTGGGTCGCTTCGGCGCCCGGCACACAGTCATCGGCTGGGACCTCTTCAACGAGCCTTACAACAGCCTGGCCCAGGATGGACACTTGCCTGCCCCGCCGCACGACAATCCGGTCAGTCCCAATTTTTCCGACCAGACAGTCCACGACTGGATGCGCGACCTCTACCGAACCGCCAAAGCCGCCTCGCCCACCGCGCTGTTCACCTTCTCGGATACCACCGAGCTCTACTGGAACCCCCTCCCCGACCTGGCGAAATACTCGGACGCGGTGGACTTCTACGACATCCACGTGTACGACGACCACCCCAGCTACCCCAACTGGAAATGGATTCTCAACAAGCCGTACGTCGTCGGCGAGGCAGGCGCCTCGACCACCGACAGCCACTACGAGAACCAGGCTCTCAACAGCTCGGCGGTGGCGTATCTGCTCGACCACGAGGCGGCGGCGGGCGTCAGCTTCGTGCTGGCCCAAGGTCCGGCATTTTCGGAGGCGACCGGCTTTTTGACTCCGACCGGAGCTGCGGTGGCGACGTTTCTGACCAAGAACCCGACCAAGAGCTAGCCAGTCCCGGCGCCGGCATCTCCTGTCCCCGCGACATAGGACCTTTGCCTATTTACGCTTGGAAACTCCGCACCTAGCCTGCGTGCGTGGGGTGCACCTGGACCTAGCGGACGCGTGCCCGCCGGGATCCGATCGGGATGCGATCGATCAATACAGCTCGACAGAGCGTATGGCGGTCGCCCGTCAGCGGCAGGTTTCGTGGAAGAGACCGTTCGATCTGGTGGTCGGCGTGAGCGCGACGCTTTTGCTGCTGCCGCTTCTCGCCGTGCTGGCCGTGCTGGTGAAGGCGGACAGCCCAGGACCCATCCTCTTTCGGCAGGAGCGCGTGGGATTGGACGGCGCGCGATTCAAGATGTGGAAGTTCCGCTCCATGCGCCATAACAGCGACGAGCGCACACATCGGGCCTCGGCGATCGCGTGGTTCGCCGGGGAGACCGCGGCCGGCCCCTACAAGTCTCTCGCCGATTCTCGGGTGACCCGTGTCGGCAGGTTCCTGCGCCGCACGAGCCTCGACGAGCTGCCCCAGCTCTTCAACGTCCTCCGCGGGGACATGAGCCTGGTCGGTCCGCGACCGGCGATCGCGTACGAGCTGGAGCACTACCTGCCCTGGTACTTCGAGCGCCAGATGGTCAAGCCTGGAATGACCGGGCTGTGGCAGGTCTCCGGCCGGACCGAGCTCTCGGCCGGAGAGATGATGGCGCTCGACGTGCGCTACGTCCGCGAGGCTGGGCTGGGGCTCGACCTCAAGATCCTCGCTCTCACCGTGCCTGCCCTGTTGGGCCTGTCTTCGGCAGGCGCATAGAAGAATGGACGAGCGGGCCGCCTTCAAGACGATCGGGCACGCGATCCGGCACAGGTTTTACGTGTTGATCGCCATCCTTGCACTCTTCCTGATTGGCGCCGGGGTGGCGTCGGTCATCAGGCCGCCTGTCTACCAGGGCACCGCCGTGCTCCGGGTCGACGAGCGAATAAACGCCTCGCAGGGATTTGACCTGGCGCTGCAGGCGGGCGAGCTCCTGAGCGCGCATTTCATCCAGAGCGCGACGAGCCAGCCCGTCCTACAGCGAGCGTGCTCCGGTCCCAACCTGGCCAAGACACCACTGCCGAGCCTGACCTGCACGGCCACGAGCCTGGCTCTGCGCGTGAGCGCGAACACCACTCGGGGCGGGGCCAACTGGATAGCCGTCAGCGTCACCGCCTCCTCAGCCGCCGACGCGGCCGCGCTGGCCGACGCAGTCGCTTACGCGATGATGGATCAGAACGCGGCCGACATCGACCAGCTGATTGCCCCGACCCGCGAGTACCTGCAGAACGAGCTCACGCGTATCAACACCGAGATCGCGACCGTGCAGGCCAACCTCGCCAAGGTGCCGCCGAGTCCACTGACCTCGCCTGCGACCACGGCGGAACAGACGCACCTCACCCTCCTGCAAAGTGAATACGGCTCGACGTATGACAAGTTGCAGGCGCTTGCGACTGAGCAACAGCGCCTGTCGGGAAGCCTGACGTTGGTGCAGACCGCGTCGCCGCCGGTCAAGCCGATCGACCCCGACCCGCTGCGCTACCTGGCCATCGCTCTGGTGGCCGGGCTGTGCATCGGGCTCGCCGCGGTGGTGTTGCTGGACCGGTTCGACGACCGGCTGTTCGAAACTGAGGCTCTGTCCCAGGCCGCCGGCACGCGGCTTGTCATCGCCGTCTCCCACAAGGATGCGTTGACCGCGCGCGCGGAGCCTTACGCGTTGGCCCGCGCCAACCTGCTCGCGCAGCACCCTCACATGCGCAAGCTGCTCGTCGTCGCCGCCTCGCGGCGCGACCTGGTGAGGCCGATCGCGGCTGGTCTCGGGCTGGCCGGGGTCAAGGCGGGCCAGAAGGTGCTTGTCGTCGACGCCGACGCCAACACGTACGTGATGCAGCAGCAGCATGGCATGAACGGCTCGCGGATGACGATCGTGAGCGCGCCGCCCGACCCGGACGTGCGCATCGCCAACGAAGCCGCCGGCCAAGAGGACGACAAGTACGACCTGACGATCATGTCCGCTCCGAGTCCGGACCGCGATTCGACGGCGGTGTCCCTGGCGCGGACGGTGGATCTCGCGATTGTGGTCGCCACCGCGAAGACCACGCGGTCCTCCGATGTCAGGCGCACCGCAGAAGCCCTGCGGCTCGCCGGCATCCAGGTCGTGGCGAGCATCTTCGCGACCGATGCCGCGAAGGAGGCGCCCGCGGAGCCGGAAACGCCGGCGAAGGAGGTTTACGAGGTGGCGGCCAACCAGTACCGCCTCCCGACGTGGCGCGGCCCGACTGGATCGTGAACCAACCCCTGCTGTCGGCGGTCGCGTGGACCAAATTCCAGGGCCGGACCAACGCTCTGGCCGCCGCTCTTGGAGGCCAGGCCCGGTTTTTTGGGGATGGCTTCACCGGGCATCGCCTGGCTGCCCGTCCCCTGGCCTATGTCATGAAGTCGTTTCAGACCTGGAACACACTGAGCCGCGACAATCCGCGGACCGTCCTCGTCATCACGCCTCCGGTTTTTGCCCCGCTGGTGGCCTGGCTCTGGTGTCTGGTCCACCGCCGGCCGTTGGTGGTGGACTGCCATACCGGCGCCTTCCATTCCCCCAAGTGGGTGTGGGCGAGGCCCATTCACAGGTGGCTGCTCCGTCGCGTCCGCGTCGTCCTCCTGCACACGGCGGAGCTCGAAGCGCTGGTCGGCTCGTGGGGAGCGCGAGCCTTGATGGTGCCCGACGACCTGCCGCAGGCCGGCGACGCGCAAGCCGTTCCTCCCGCCGAGCGCCGGCGGGTTCTGATCGCGGGCAGCATGGACTCCAACGAGCCCGTGGTCGAGGCGATCGAGGCCGCGCGACTGCTGCCCGACATCGAATTCCATATCACCGGCGACCCCGAGCTGCTCATGGCCAAGGTGCGCTCGGGCGCGCCTCGCAATGTGCTCTTCACGGGATTTCTCGCCTACCCGCTATTTCTCGGCGAGATGCTTGCCGCCGACGTGGTCGGCGTCTTCAGCACCGACCCGCGGATCATGAATCGGGCCGCCTTCGAGGCGGTTGGACTGGGCCGCTCACTGGTGCTCTCGGACCTGCCCGCTCTGAAGGAGCGATTTGATGGCGCCGCGCTCTTCTGCTCGAACGAACCTGACGCGATGGCCCAGACGCTGCTGCAGGGGATTCGAGACCGAGCCGAGATGGAGCGTAGGAGCGTCGCGCTGCAAGCGAGGCTGAGGGCGCAGCGCGATGAAGCCATCGCTCGACTGCAGTCGATCATTGACGAAGAAGGGGTGGTCATGTGGCGGCATCTCAGCGCGTCCTGATCGTCAGCGAACACCCTTACCCGTCCCACGCGACGCTTCGGCGCAACGTGGCTCAGCTCCTGGACCTCGGGGTTCGAGTTGATCTTCTGTGCATCGCGAGCACGAAGGGGGATCACCCTCACCTGAGGATCTTTTCGCTGCCGATGCAGCACAAGCGAACGGGTGCGGCCAGGTATCTGGAGGAATACGTGGTCTTCTTCGTCTGGGCGGTCACCCTGGCGCTGGGGCTCTCGATTCGACATCGATACGACGCCGTGCTCGTCGACAACCCACAGGATTTTCTGATCTTCACCACCCTGCCGGCCCGCCTACGTGGTGCGCGGGTTGTGCTCGAGATGTTCGAGCTCACGCCAGAGCTCACCGCGGCGCGCATGAGGATCAGCCGGCGCCATCCCATCGTTCGACTGACCCGCTGGATCGAGCGAATCGCGTTCACTTTGGCCGATCACGTGATCGTGGTCAGCCAGAAGAACCAGGACTTACTGACCCAACGAGGCCTCGACGCTCGCAAGGTCTCGATCCTTCCCAACACCATTCCGGTCGCCATTCTGCCCGCGTCGCCAAACCACGCCGGCAGCCCGACCTTCATCGTCACGCACTGCTCGCTCATCGAGAGATATGGGGTCCAGGTCGCGATTCGTGCGTTCGCCTTGCTTCATCCGCGCTGGCCGGAGCTCCGCCTGCGGGTGCTCGGCGAAGGTGAGCTCAAGCCTGCGCTGGTGCGTCTCACGGGGGAGCTTGGGCTCGATGACCGGGTCGTCTTCCGGGGCTTCCGGCCGTGGGACGAGGCGATGGCCGAGATCAGCCAGGCAGCCGTGGGGGTGGTGGCCATCGTCGCCGACGGTTACGGCGAGCTGTTGTTTCCAACCAAGCTCCTCGAGTACGTCCAGCACGATGTGCCGGTCGCATGCGCGCGCCTGCCCACCATCGCGGATTACTTTGCCGACGACTCGCTGGCCTTTTTCGAGCCGGGCGACCCTGCCGACCTGGCGCGTCAGATCGAAGGCTTGTTGAAGGACGGCGAAGCGGCTCGCGGGCAGGCCCGCCGGGCGAAGGTGGCGTTGAGCGCGATCAGCTGGGACGTCCTCGCTCCGCGGTACATCGCAGCTCTGGGCCTGGACACGAGGTCGCCGGCGGCCGTCGAGGCGTGTTGAGGCGCTCGGCGAGCTGAGATGAACCTGGTCGTCGCCGCCGTCGGAGGCGCGGCTGCGCTCGGGCTGCTCGCGCTCACCATCAGGCGTCCGATCTTCGGATGCGCGGTCCTCGTCTTGACAGTCCCGCTCACGGCGGGGCTGACGCGCGGGGCGGTCATCCCGGTGCTGAAGGCCAGCGAAGTGATCCTGCTCGTCGTCCTCGCGGGCGTCGTCATTCACCAGGTGACCACCAGGCGTTCGAGACCGGTGAGCGGCCTCGATATCGCCGTGGGCGCATACGTCATCGGCAGCATCGTCATCCCATGGACGGTCCTGCTCCTGTCGCATTGGTCGGCCGACCTGGACACGTGGCGAACCGTCCTCTCGCCGGCGCTCTTCCTGGGTGTCTACTACGTCTTCTCGCGAACGGCGCCCACGCATGACCGCCTGCGGATCGTCCTCAACTCAACGCTGGCGGCGGGCGTCATCGTGGGCCTGATCGCGGGCGCCGAGATCCTGAACCTGCCCGGGGTTCGTGACTTTTTCGCCACCTACTATCCCGGTCCGAGCCAGGCCTCGTATCGCGCGAACTCGACCCTGGGTCATTACAGCGCTGTCGGCGCTTTTGGCCTCCTCACCTTCATCCTGGCGCTGTCCCTCGCCGCCTTCCGACATCGAGACTTTCCCGGGTGGTGGCTGGCTGCGGTCATGGGGGCAAGCGCCCTGGGCATGCTGGCGAGCGGGACATGGGCCGCCTTGGCAACCTTGCCGGTGGCGACCGTGATCGTGCTTTTCTACGCCCGCCGCGTCCCCCGCGAGCTGATCGTGACCGTCGCGTGCGCCGCCGTCCTGGTGGTGGTCCTCTGGCCCGAGATCAGCCAGCGCATCGAGAGCCAGCAGCTGATCACGGCCCAGGGCTTTGCGCTCCCGGAAAGCATGCAGACGCGGATCCGCTACTGGACTGAGTTCATCATCCCCGCCCTCAGCGACCACCTGTGGGTCGGCACCGGCACGGTGATTCCCAGCACCGTCCCCGACCGGCTGACCAGCTTTGTCGACAACGAGTACCTGTGGGCTGCTTTTCGGGCCGGCCTGGTCGGCGTCGCGCTCCTGGTGGGGATGCTCTTGACGATCATGTCGGTCGCCTGGAAACAGCGCGGGGACATGGATCCTTCCCGACGCGTGATAGGCGCTGCGTCCCTGGCCACCTGCGCCATGTTGCTGATGCTGGGAGCGACCGCACAGTACATCACGTTCGCGGGTCTCTCCCAGGAGATTGCGATGCTGGTCGGGGTCCTGGCCGGGCTGACGGCCGCTGTTGATGTGCGGAGACCGGCCGCAGTTGTGGTCGCGAACCCGAAGGAATCGACGGCCCTGGGGCTTGGGTAATTCGTCCCGGTCGGTCCCTGGCCAGGGGCCGGGATGGGGACGAATGACCTGTTGTGGCAACCCCCGACCGTGACTAAGTTGGGCCACAAGCCAGCATCAGCCGGCGGGAGGTGATCACACGCCGACCAGGTTTGTCGTGTCCGCAGTCCTAGCGAACCGGATGCCGCCTTCAGGGGAGGCCGTTTTCGGACCTGAAGAAACGGTGTGCAGCGGCGTGCCCAGATGATCCCGTCAGCCCGGCTGGCTCGACTGCCGGCGGTGAAGACGGAGGTGGCTTACGCCGGGTTCTGGCGGCGACTGCTCGCCTACCTGATCGATGCCCTGGTTCTCGGAGCTATCGAGTTCACGCTGGGAGTGGGGGCATACCTCATCGCCCCGGGAGATATCAGGGCCTTTGCCAATGTAGCCCCGGTTTCCGCTGCGGTGGCGTGGGCCTATTTCGCGTTGCTCGAGAGCTCGCCGGCGCGGGGCACGTTGGGAAAGATTGCGCTCGAGCTCTACGTCGGCGACGCACACGGCGATCCGATCACCTTCCGGCGGGCGACCGCGCGATACCTGTTGAAGACGCTGTCCACGCTGCTGCTCGGCACGGGCTGGCTCATGGCCGCATTCACACCCCGCAAGCAGGCGTTGCATGACGTGCTCGCAGGAACCCTGGTGCTCAGAAGGGTGCACCTCCTTGTCATCGGACCAGAGCCGCCATCCGAACCCGGCGACTACTGGGACGGCAGCCGCTGGGTGGCCTCGGTGCCACCCCTGGAGAGGACATAAAGATTGGCAGCGATAACTCAGACCCGGCCGGCGCGGACCGGCATTCGCACACCCCTCTTCGTGGTTGGTGTGGCGCTGGCCTTGCTGGCGTTCCTTTTGATGTTTGCGTTCGGCATCGTGTTCGTGAATCGATCGCAGGCGCCCGGCCAGGTTCGGGTCGTCGTCGCGGCCAGGGATATCGATTCCCGGGAGCCGATCACCGCCGACATGATCACGTTGAGCCCGGTGCCTGTGAATGCACTGCCACCGAAGGCTTACCTCAAGTTGAGCGACCTCACCGGCTACTCGGCGCTGGTGACGATTCCCAGGGGCCAGGCCCTCACGGCCAACATCGTGGCGTCGAATCCCGACCAGCTGGCGGCGGGGGTGGCATCGTCCTTCTTGCCCATTCCGCAGGGCTACGTGGCGCTGACCCTTCCCACCGGGGAGCAGCAGGGAGTCGCCGGTTATATCGCCCAGGGCGACGACATCAACGTGATCGCGACCCTCAATACCGGGATCTTTTCGCCTGCCAGCCCTCGGATGGTCACGCGCACCGTGTTCACGAATGTGTACGTGATTCGGGTCGGCCCGCCCTCGGCCGCGCCCAAGCAGGGTCAGATGCAGGGCGTCGCGAGCAGCCTGACGGTTGTGATGTCGCTGTGCGATGCGCAGTTCATGGACTGGCTGACCCTCAATGCGAACCTCAAATACGCGCTTCTCTCCTTTCACGATTACCAGAAGTCGGTCGCACCGGCAGATCCAACGTGCCCCTCCACCAACGAGCCCGGCATCATCGGCCCCGCCCAGGTCGAGGCGCGTTGGGGATTCACGAAGAGCTGATTCCCTCGATGGGTGACCGACGACGTTGAGGCCTGACGTCCAGATCAGCGGTCCTGAAAGCCCGTCGAACGGACGGCAGGCGCTCGCCCCCACAGCTCAGGATTCTCGGCGGCCCGTTCTGCAGCGAAGCCCCGAAAACGGTTGGCCTCCGTATCAAGACATGCTCGCGCGGATGTGGGCTTTGCAGCAGGCCGCCGTGTTCTTCACGCTTCCCGAGGGCGTGCTCCGCGCTCTGGCCCGGCGTCTTCGACGCGTACGCATCGCCGCCGGCGAAATGATCGTCAACCAGGGCGAACCGGGCGACAGCCTCTTTTTCATCGAGCGAGGCCGCTGCCGTGTCGTGGTCGAAAAACCGCCGGGCCTCGTGACTGTCGCCGTGCTGTCAGAAGGCGACTACCTGGGAGACGGAGCCTGCCTTTTGAACAGGCCTCAGCAGGCATCCGTGTATGCCCAGAGCGAGTGCATCGTGCTGACCCTGGACCGGCAGAGCCTCCATGCGGTCCTCGGGAGTCGCCATGCGTCGGTGATCGAAGAGCTGCGTAAGGTGGCTGATCAGCGCTTCAGGGCTTTCGCCGACACGACGTTGCAGGCGACGTGGGGAACGCTCCTGCACGAGGCGACCGTGGTCGGCGTGTACTCGCCAAAGGGCGGCTCGGGCGGGACCTGCATCGCGCTCAACCTCGTCGGCTCCCTGTCCCGGCGGTATCCGGGCCAGGTCCTGCTCCTCGACCTCGACTTTCCTTACTCGCACTCGGCCCTGCTTGCGGGCCTGTTGCCGACGACCTGCCTGGCCCGCGTGGGCGGCGTCCCGCCGGAGTCCTTCGAAGAGGTCCTGCTGAGCACTGTGCTCTACCACGCCGGCGGGCCCATGATCCTGCCCGGCGCCCTCAAACCCGAGGAGGCCGATGAGGTCACTCCCGAGCTGATCAACAGGGCGATCAGCGTTCTGCGCAAAACGTTTCGGTACATCGTCGTCGACCTCGGGATCACCATCACGGACTCCACGCTCGCGCTGTTCGACCTGACCCAGCACATAGTCCTGGTCGCGGCTCCCGAGCTGTCGGCGCTGAAGAGCGCGGCCGACGCGATCGACATCCTGCTGCAGCTCGGCACGCCTGATGACCGGCTTGCAGTGGTGCTCAACAACCGGACTCCGAAACCGGCGGTCTCTCGACCCGCCGTCGAGCGGAAGCTCAAGCGCCGCGTCGACATCGAGGTCGGTTTTGACGAGATGAGGCCTGAGCAGGCCGCGGTTGACGGCACGATCCTCAGCCTGACCAACCCGAAGAGTGAGATCACAAAGGGCACCGACTCGCTGACCACGCTCCTCGAGGCCTGGCACGGGCGCAGCAGCGCCGCGGCCCGCACAGGGGCGCGGTCGCGAAGTGTGAACGGCGCGAGATAGGTGGGGGCCATGGCCGTCGAGGCGCCACCGGGTCGGATGGAGCAAGCGCGCGCCGGCATGCGGCGCGCCGCCCTCAAGCGGCAGGTCGAGGCCGTGGCGGCCGGAAGCGGCGACCGCCTGCCGATCGACCTCGAAGACGGCGCATTCGATGTCGCAACGGTGGTTGCCGAGGTGGCTTGGCCTCTGCAGCCGCAGAGCGCTTCGCTGACCCGTCTGGTGGTTGCGCTGCACCGCTCGGGCGTCGCCGACGCCGTCGTCGCCGGCCTCGCCGAGGACGATCCACTGCAACTCGAAAGATGCTGCCGCATCCTCGGCGCGCTGCGCCTGGAGCCGGCCGTGCCGTGGCTCGCTCCGCTGTTGCGCTCGGAGCATGTGGCGGTATCGGACCGCGCGGCGAGGGCGCTCGGGAGGATCGGAGGCATCCGGAGCGCTGAAGCGCTCCTCGCCGCCACCAGGAGGGCAGGCACGCGCCGCACCCTGGTCGTCGCTCTGGCGCGGGCTGCACCCGATCTGTTCATCGAGACCGTGCTCTCCAGTCGACGCCGCCCAGGGTTGCTGGGAGCCGCCGCGCTGGCGGCGGGCCTGCGTCGCCGGCACACCGCTGTCGGACCACTGCTCGCGCTCCTGGATTCCGGCACCCGACGTCATCGCGCGATCAGCTGCCGCGCCCTCGGTTGGATGCGAGCCGGCACGGCCATCCCGGCGCTGACGTCTGCCTTGAGCGACCCCGACTGGCGGGTGAGGATGGCCGCCGCCAAGGCTCTCGGCGAGCTCCATGCGCAGGCGCAGTTCAAAGAGCTGGACCTGTTGCTGACTGACCGCGATCCACGCGTGCGCAAGGCAGCGAAGCAATCGCTCCTGCGCCTGGGCAACGTGATGCTGTCGCGAGACTGGAGGTGGGCGTGGCGCTGAAGGATCGGCTCGAAGCGCGCAAGCACCCCGAGCTCAACAGCGCGGTCTCCGGCGATGGCGGTCTAAGCGTCATCGCGGGCACCCGCCCCGAGCCGCTTCCGGTGTCTGCCGACAACGATGCGGACGCCGTCGCGAGCAAGCCTCCGAGAATCACGTCATCCGTGGCGGCGGCCAAGGCCGCCATCCACACCCTGCTCGTGGAGAGGCATGCCGACGAAGTCGACATCACCGACCGCGAAGGCGTTCGCTCTCAGATCGCCAGCCTGACCGAGGAGTACATCAAGAGCAGCGGGACCATCCTCAACCGGCTCGAGTACGGCCACATCGTCGACGCGCTCCTGGACGAGGTGCTCGGCCTGGGTCCGCTCCAACCTCTGCTCGAAGATCCCGCCATCTCCGAGATCATGATCAACAACCCGCATCAGATCTATGTCGAGCGCGGCGGTCGCGTCAGCTTGAGCCCGGCATCGTTCGAGAGCGCGGCCCAGCTGCGACAGGTCATCGATCGCATCGTCAGCACGGTGGGTAGGCGCGTCGACGAGAGCTCGCCAATGTGCGACGCGCGGCTCCGCGACGGATCTCGTGTCAACGTGGTGCTGCCGCCGCTGTCGCTCGACGGCCCGTGCATGACGATCCGGAAGTTCTCCCGCGACAAGTTGCGGCCCGCCGACCTTCTCACCATGGGCACCGCGACCGCAGAGATGATGCAGTTTCTTCGTGCCGCTGTTCGGAGCCGGTTGAGCGTTCTCGTCTCCGGCGGAACATCGTCCGGCAAGACGACGCTGCTCAACATCCTCTCCGGCTTCATCCCCTCCGGCGAGCGAATCGTCACCGTCGAAGATTCAGCCGAGCTGCAGCTGCGGCAGGATCATGTGATCCGCCTCGAATCGCGGCCGCCCAATGTTGAAGGCAAAGGCGCGATCGAGATTCGCGACCTGGTCCGCAACGCGCTTCGCATGCGTCCGGATCGGATCATCGTCGGCGAGTGCCGGGGCGGTGAGGCCCTCGACATGCTGCAGGCGATGAACACGGGCCACGAAGGTTCGATGAGCACCGTCCACGCGAACAGCCCCTACGACGCGTTCGGCCGGCTCGAGACGATGGTTTTGATGGGTGGAGCCGACCTGCCGGCGCGCGCGATCCAGAAGCAGATCGCCTCCGCGATCGACATCGTCGTCCAGGCCGAGCGCGTGCGCGGGGGGGCCCGAAAGATCGTCAGCATCGCCGAGGTCACGGGTCTGGTCAACGGCGAGACCCAGTTCCAGGAGCTGTTCCAATTCCGGCAGACCGGAGTCGACCCCGAGGGCAACGCCGTCGGCATGCACACCGCGGCCGGCAAGCCCTCCATACACCTCGACCATTTCGTGGAGCGGGGCGAGTCGGTGCCGCTGGCGATCTTCGAACCGTCCGGGGCGGGGACCCTGAGGTGAGATGAGCAGCATCCTCCTGCTGTCGCTGATCGCTGCCGCCGGAGTCCTCCTCGCCGGCGTCGCCGTCGCGCTGCCGCCGGCCATCCGACGAGCTGAAACCTACGGCTGGGATGCGGGGGCCGGGAATCGTTCGCAGCCTGCCTCGCTTCGCGATCGCATCAACCAACCCTTCCAGGCGTTCGCGGAACGCTCCGGCCGCCAGCGCCGGCTCAACGGCGGCCTGACGCTTGCCGAGCACCTCGCCCGGGCCGACATCAAGCTCCGCAGCTCCGAATTCGTGATGATCCAGCTCGCGTTCCTGCTGGTCGGAGCCTTGCTTTCCCTCTGGCGCTTTGGCTTCGCTCCGCAATTTGTGATCGCCGGAGTGGTTGCGTACCTGCTGCCGATGCGCTTTGTCAAGTTTCGGCAGCGCCGGCGCCTGAAGACCTTCAACGGCCGCCTGCCGGACATGGTCGGCTTGCTCGCCAACGCGCTCAAGGCGGGGTTGTCCCTGCCGCAGGCGATCGAGGCGGTGGCGCGCAACTCGACGCCGCCCATCTCCGACGAGCTGACGCGGGCCCTGCGCGAGATGAGCCTCGGAAGCTCGACGCCCCAGGCCCTGGTGAACATGGTCCGGCGCGTCGGCAGCGAGGACTTCGACCTGATCGTGACCGCGATCACGATCCAGGCGTCTGTCGGTGGCAACCTGGCGCGCATTCTCGACGGTATCTCCCACACGATCCGCCAGCGGGTGCAGATGAAGGCTCAGATCTCGGCCTTGACCGCACAGATGCGGGCCTCGGGTTGGATCATCACCCTTCTGCCTTTCATCGTGGCGGGGATCCTGAACATCATCACCCCGAGCTACTTCGGTGTGATGTTCACCGACCCGGGTGGTCGCGTCCTCCTCGTTTTGGCCGGCATCTCGATCTTCATCGGCAACATGCTCGTGAGACGGATCACGAACTTCCGCGTGTAAGCGATGACCACGCTCTACGTTGCGATTGCGCTCGGGATGCTGGCCGCGGTGGGCGTGTTCGCGACGGTGATCAGCCTTTCGCCGGCCGCCCCCAGCAACGCCGACGTGGTCGAGGGCCGTCTTCGGGTGTACGAGACCGGGGCGCCGCCCTCCATCGCCGAGATCGAGCTCCAGCAGCCGTTCGGCGAGCGCGTGGTGCGGCCCGCTCTGACGCGACTGGGTCGGTGGTTCGAGCATTCGATGCCGGAAAAGGCCCGCGAGCAGATCTACATGACGCTGCAGCTGGCCGGGCGGCCTGGCGGCATGACGCCGAGCTATTTCATCGCTGTTCGTTACGTCTTGACCGCCGCTCTGTGCAGCCTCGGCATCTTGATCGGTACCCTCGCCCACAACCAGATCTTGCTCGCCATCCTCGCCACGGTTGGCGCAGTGATCGGCCTCTACGGGCCGATGTTCTGGCTGCGGCAGCGCGTCAGTGGTCGCCGCGCCGAGATCCTCTCCGACCTTCCTGACGTCATCGACGTGCTGGTGGTCTGCGTCGAGGCCGGACTCACCTTCGAGGCGGCGATCGAGCAGGTGGTGCAGAAATACGAGCACGCGCTTGCCAGCGAGTTCGGCCGGGTCATGCAGGAGGTCCGGCTCGGACGGCCCCGGCTGGAGGCGCTCAACGACATGGGCCAGCGCACCGGCGTCGAGGAGCTGAACAACTTCGTCCAGGCGATCATTCAATCGGAGCAGCTCGGGTCGGGCATGAGCCGGATCCTGAGGATCCAGTCCGACGAGATACGCAACAAACGTCTGCTGAGCGCACAGGAGCGCGGCGCGAAGGCTTCGTTGAAGATGCTCATCCCGATGCTCGGATGCATCTTCCCGACGCTGTGGGTGATCCTGCTCGGGCCGGCCGCGATCATGGCGTTCAAGATCCTGCGGGGCGGGTAACTCGGTGGGCACAAAGCGTAATGCGACGCGTGGCCAGTCGAGTGTCGAGTTCGCCGCCTCGGCGCTCGTTCTCGCACTGCTGCTTTTCGGGATCATCGATCTGGGGCGAGCCTTCTACTTCGCAGTGGGTCTGACCGGCGCCGCGCGCGAAGGTGCGCGCGAGGCAAGCTGGTTCGATCCGAGCACAGGCACCAATCCATTTCTGTATGACGGTGCGATCAAGAGCTCGGTCGATGGCATCCTGACCCACTCTGGCCTGCCGACTTCGGTGCTCGCCAATGCAAGCGGAACCACATGTCCCTCGGTGGCTGACAGCAACAGCTCGTACAACCCGCCGTATGTAGATTCGGTTTATCCGACCGACCTGAACCAACCGCTGCTCTATATCTGCTACTCCAACACGCCTGGTCTGGACCTGACCACCGCTCCCAACAACAACAGCTACAAGGGCACGGACATCAACGTCGTCCTCGTGCTTAGCCTGGGCTTTGTCTCGGGATTTCTCTCCGGCCTGCTCGGCAACTCGGTCCACATCGTGGCCAACACCCACATGACGGTCGGCGGCTACTGAGGTGGGCAAGGTGCTTGCCGACCGGATTGCCAGCCAGCGGTCGCAGTCGATCGTCGAATTCGCGATCGTGGCCCCGGTTCTGCTCCTGCTCCTGTTCGGAGTCATCGACTTCGGTCGCGTCATCTACTTCTACGTGACGCTGAACCAGGCGGTCAACGAAGGGGCGCGAACCGCAATCCGCGCCTCGGCACAGCTGCCCACGAATGCCGATGTCGAGACCTCGGTGAAACAGCACGCAGTCGATGTATCACTCGCCAACCCTTGCCCAAACGGGCCCGTGACCACAGCCACGCCTCCAGCCAACCAGGGTTGGATCTACATCACGCAGAAATTCGAGGGCGACACTCTCGCGTTCGAGCCGTTGTTGGTTAGAGCAGACGGTACATTGCTGGAGAACGCTCCGGGCGGAACGGCGTGGGCCACCCCGGGCGGTTCTGCCGGCCATCGGTCAAGCGCCGGCTGCAGCGCCACCAACCCTGCACACGAGCACGCCGCACTTCAGGTGACGATTCGCTATAACTTCGTGCCGATCACGCCGCTCCTCCGGCAGGTGACCGCCAACAACCTGATCATCAGTGCAGCCGCCACCTATCAGACGGAGTACTGACGTGGGCAAGGGTTCGCGGGTCCAGCGCGGCCAGGCGATTGTGATGATCGCGTTGATGCTGGTTGTGCTGTTCGGATTTCTGGGCCTCGCCCTCGATGGGGGTCGCGGCTACGTGGACCGGCGCCTCATGCAAGCGGCGGTCGATGCCGCCGCGCTGGCCGCCGCCTACGACTACATGAACCAGACAGACTATGCGCAGGCAGAACAGGCCGCAACCAACCAGTTCGCCAACAACCAAAGACTCTACACAGCGCCGTCCTGTACGGGTTACGGGACTCTTTCAGCCTCTTGCGTCTTCGGTGACTCGACCAATCAGGTGCTCACTGTGGTGGCGGCCGACCATTCCCTGGCCGGGGTGACCTTCACGGCCACGGCGGTGCACCAGGTTCCGGTCACCGTGATGCAGGTGCTCGGCTCGGGGCCCACCATGCGGGTGGGTGCCACGGCCACGGCGGTCGCTCGCAGGGCGGACACGAACGGTACGGCGATCCTGACGTTGAGCCCGGACGGCTGTCCAGGCGGCAGCAACTCGCTCACCTTCCAGGGCAACTCGATCACAACTGTGACAGGTGACATCTGGTCCAACGGCAACATTTTCGACCAGAGCGGCGCCGCGGGAGGATCTGTCAACGGCAACGTGTTCGACATCTGCCCAGCGCCTCCGGCACCGCTCACACCACCGAAATGGTCGATCACCGGGGCTCAGGCCAACGGATTCAACATCCCGGATCCCAACTACGCGCTACCGCCGATCAACGCCACGTCTCAGACATGGAACTCGACCACTCGCAGCGTGGAGCAGCCTGGCACCTACAACGCCGACCCGCACCTGTCAGGAGGGGCCGGTTGTTACTTCCTCGCGGCGGGCGTCTACAACTTCAAAGGCGGTCTAACCCAGCTGGGGGGGTTTATCAGCAACGAGCTGCGGCCTCCCGATGAACCCAACCTGACGTCGACCACCTCAGCTTTGACCGGCACGATCACGTCAATTCCGGTGGTGGCGCTGCAGGTGGCGGTCCCGGGCAACTCGACTGTGACTGTGGGAGGGCAAGCGTTCACCGTGACCTCAGCGGGAGCGGCGGCGGGGGCAACCTCGATTCCGGTTGCCAGCCAGACCGTGAGCGGGACCATCGCCACACGATCAGTCGTGGTGACGATGGCCCGGGCGCTGCGTCAGTTCTGGGACATGAACGGCGTCGGCTGTGGCAGCTCGTTCAGCCTGGCGGCGCTCGGCTCGACCGGGTTTTCGAGCGGCGCCTACTCGGTCGAGGTGACAGCCGTGCGCTGGGAGGCCAACGGCGTGCCCAACTGCAGCGGTCCGGCCTCGCCTGCATGCTACGAGCGCGAAAGCGCGCCCTCGATGTGCAGGACGGTGACCCTGGCCAGCAGCGGCAACATCAAGGTGTCCGTGACCACCGATCCGGGGGCGGACGATTTCAAGGTCTACCTCGCCACGAACGCGACCTGCACCGGGCTGACCTACTGCACGCACACCGGTACAGGCAACTCAAACGTGACGATCAGCTCTTGTCCGACGGGCCAGCCTTCGCCGCCGGACGTGCAGCGACCGCCGCTGGCGAGCACGCTCCCCAACACAAATCCCGTGGCGGCGACGCCGCCCCGAGGTGACCTGGCCAACGAAGGGCACTGCGTCGACACGAGCACCGGCAGCGACATCTCGTGTCCTGGGGCGTGGACGCCTGGAGCGGTCGTCCTGTACCTGCCAAGCGGTGGCTGCGTCGATCTGCACGGCGGAGGCGACAGCTACCTGTTCAGCGGATATCAGTACCAACGCGTCCTCCTGTACGAACCTGGACCCGAACAGTCCTCGCAACCCAACACGTGCTCGAACAACGTCAACGGAAACGGGTTCACGAGCCTGATCGGCATGTTCTATGTCCCGGCAGCCAGCGTAACGATCAACGGCAACAACACCTACCAGGCGACGATCGCCGGCGGCGTGGTCGCCTGGACCGCCGCCATCACGGGCACCGGCGGAGTGGCAATCACCGCCGATCCAACTCTGCCGACATTTCCGTCCACAGTGAGGTTGATTCAATGAGCACAGCACAGCTGCCGCAGGTTCAAGCCCACGACTACTCGGAGTTGGGTCCGATCGCCCAGCTCGTCACCAATCCACAGGTGACAGAGATCATGGTCATGGGCGCGCGCGACATCTACGTCGAGATCGGGGGCAAGATCCTGCTGACGCCCCTCAGCTTTGCCAGCGACGAGGAGCTGATGATCGTGATCCGCCGCATCGTCGAGTCGGTGGGCAGGCGGATCGACGCCGAGAACCCGTTGTGCGACGCGCGCCTGGTTGACGGCTCACGTGTGCACGTCGCGATCCCGCCTGTCGCGGTCGACGGCCCCCTGCTCAACATTCGCAAGTTCGTGCTCGGCCCTCTGACAATGGCTGACCTGATCCGGCTGGGCAGCTGCAGCGAGAGCGCCTTCGGCTTCCTCAAGGCCTGCGTTTCCGCACGCGCGAACATCATCGTCAGCGGTGGAACCGGCAGCGGCAAGACAACCCTGCTCAACGTGCTGTCGGGGTACATCCCGTCTGACGAGCGGATCGTGACCATCGAAGACGCCGCCGAGCTGCAGCTGCGGCAGCGCCATGTCGCCAGGCTCGAGTCCCGACCAGCCGGTCCGGACGGAAAGGGGATCGCGATCCGCGACCTCGTCATCTCATCGCTCCGCATGAGGCCGGACCGACTCGTGGTGGGCGAGGTCAGGGGGCCAGAAGCGCTGGACATGCTGCAGGCGATGAACACCGGCCACGACGGATCGATGACCACGCTGCACGCCAACAAGCCACGCGACGCGTTGTCGAGGATCGAGACCCTGGTCCTGATGGCCGGCTACGACCTGCCTGTACGCGCGATTCGCGCCCAGGTCGCGAGCGCGATCAACGTGATCGTGCATCTCGAGCGGATGCGCGACGGCACCCGCAAGGTCGTCCAGATCAGCGAGGTCACAGGCATGGAAGAGGACGTGATCGCGATGCAGGAGGTGTTCCGCTTCATCCGCTCGGGCCTGGACGCCGACGGGCGCGTGATCGGCCGCTTTGCGCCCAGCGGGATGAGGCCGCGGGTGCTCAGCCGGCTCGAAGAGCTCGGGCTGCCGATGCCGTCTGAGATCGAGCCGCTCTTTCCGGAGCCCGTCCGCCAGGCGCAGTGACGCGATGAATTTGCAAAGAGGAGAAAGCAGTGCCATGGACGCGGTGATCGAGGAGAAGAGGTCGGCGCCGCGACGCGGCGAGTCGGACCGCCGGCAGGGCGAGCGGCGAACGGCCGAAGACCGGCGCCGCGACGTGGTCGAGGTCCCGGTGGAGCGGCGTAGCTTCGCTCGCAGGTTTGTGGAGAGGCGGGCGGAAGTGCGCAGGAGGCTGGGCGACCGCCGCGAACGTCTGATCCGACGAGAACTCGACGAAGCCATCGCCGTGCCTGCGCTGTCTAGAGCGGACGCCTGACTGATCACGAGCGCGATGCTGCGGCTGACGTCTCGCTGCACCGACGGCGGCGCGCGTCGATTATTCGTATCGAGCGCTGAATTCTGCAGCAAATACATCAGCATGCAATCGAGATTGGAGCGTCTGCAACTTTGCCGCGTGACCTCGCGCTTGGAGCGAGTCGGGTAAAGAACTGTTGACCTGACGGCGGCAATGGTGCATATTGCTCAGGCCTGCCGCGCTTCCTGACCATATCGAGATCTTAGGAAGGGCGGTGCTCGGGGCTTCTTGACTTCTCTTTAGCTGCTGAGAAACGCAAGAAAGTACCGGTCCCGAGGTTAGTCCGGTTTACGAGAGACCGACTGGTCGTGCTGCTTTTAGCGGCCGGCTGCAAGCCGATATGGGTCGTGCTGCCATTAGCGGCCGACTGAAAGCCGATATGGATTTCTGCTCTGGGGGAAAACCAGATGCGTGTTCCTGCGCGGACCAAACAAAAAGTCGGGTATGGCCACGTTGACTACCGGGGTAGGAAGTCAACCGACGTAAATAGACGCGTCAGCTCCGGAATGCGGTCGCATGCCGTCCGCCAGCTGGCCCCATTCGTCCTTCTCTTCCTCGTGTTCACTGTCATCTTTGCCACCCGCCCGCTCGTCGCCGGCGCGGCCCCGGTCTTCCTCACCACCCAGGGCTCCAAGTTCATGTACCAGGGGCAGACCGTGTTGCTCCGCGGTGAGAACTTCAACAACGAGCCCGCCAACTCCTGCTGCGGCGGGCCTGACATCAACCTGATCAATGCGGGTCAGTCTGATTACGCACAGATACACACGTTGGGCGCGAACCACATCCGCTTTGGAATGGACTACGCGTGGTACGCGAGCAACAAGACGCAGTTCTTCTCGGTGCTCGATCAACACGTCGCATGGGCGGCCCAGTATCAGCTGTGGGTCTACTTCGTCCTCTACATGGTCCCCGGCGGCGCCTCGGGTGGCTACGACCAGTCCCACGCCAACGGCTACTGCATCTGGTCTGACTGTCCGACGGCCTCGACCAATCAGAACCTGATGAACACATTCTGGTCGGACATGGCGACCCACTTCGCCAGCAACCCGAACGTGCTCGGATACGACCTCTTCAACGAGCCCGCTCCACCGTCACTCTCGGAATGGGTTTCCTTCGGCAGCCGCCTCTACAACACGGTGACCGCGGTCGACCACAACCACATCGTGATCATCGAGGACACCGGCGGCAGCGACCTGAGCGGCTTCACGCAGACCGCCCAGGTGGCCTACTCGGTGCACCACTACGCCGGCGGCGACAACCTGCCGAGCGGCGAGCCGGCCAACACTCCCCTGATCATCGGCGAGTTCGGCGGCTTGCGAACCGATTCCACCGCGGTCAGCTTTACGAGCAGCGAGATCAGCCGCTACAACTCGCTCGGCATCAGCTGGTCGCACTTCGTGATGCGCGAAGACCTTCAGGGGTTCGGCATCTATGGCAGTTATTCGGCGGGCGACTTCTCTTCGCCGTGGAGTCCCATGATCGCGGCGCTGCAGACCGGGTGGGCCGGCAACGTCATGCCGCCCGCATCCGGCTCGACGCCGAGTCCGAGCCCAAGTCCTTCGCCCAGTCCGAGTCCCAGTCCGAGTCCAAGCCCTAGCCCAAGCCCCAGTCCTTCACCGAGCCCGGGCGGCGTCCCCACCTACGACCACATCTTCACGATCGTGATGGAGAACACGCCGTACTCGAGCATCATCGGCAACTCGGCGGCGCCGTATGTCAACAGCCTTGCCACGCAGGGCGCGATCGCGGGCAACTACTTCGCCCTCGATCATCCGAGCCTGCCCAACTACATGGAGCTGACTAGCGGCCAGAGCTACAGCTGGGCGCCGTCCGACTGCGACGCGGGCCCCGGCTGCGAGACCAACGCGACGAACATCGCGGACAGGCTCGAGGCATCGGGCAAGACGTGGCGTGAGTACGCGGAGAGCATGGGCTCTCCATGCCAGCTGAGCAGCTCGGGCTCTTACTACGCGCGGCACAACCCGTTCGTTTACTTCACCGGCATCACGGGCAATGCGACCCGATGCAACAGCCACGTCGTCGACTTCAGCAACATGACCGCGGACCTGGCTTCCGCCAGCAGCACGCCAACCTACGCGTTCATCACGCCCAACGGTTGTAGCGACATGCACGACTGCTCCGTGCAGACCGGTGACACATGGCTGAGCCAGCACGTGCCCGCGATTCTTGCCTCGCCTGCGTTCACCACTCAGCACTCGCTGCTGGTCCTCGTGTGGGACGAAGACGACGGAACCCAGGGCAACCAGGTCGCGTTCGTCGCCGTGGGATACGGCGTCAAGACGGCCTACACGTCCAGCGTCGCCTACGACCACTACTCGTTCCTCAAGACGGTCGAGGCCTCGTGGGGTCTTGCGACTTTGACCAGCAACGATGCGTCGGCATCGCCGATGACGGATATCTTTGGATCCTCGGCCCCACCTCCGCCTCCGCTGTTGGCTTCCGCATCGGCATCCGTCACATCAGGAACTGCACCGCTCGCCGTCAACTTCACGGGAACCGCGTCCGGCGGCAGATCGCCGTATTCCTACTCGTGGTCGTTCGGCGACGGCGGCACCTCGACCAGCCAGAATCCAGGCCACACGTACAGCTCGGCGGGCAGCTACACCATCCACCTGACGGTGACCGACGCCAACAGCGCGACCGCAGCCGCGGCCGCGCTGACAATCACCGCGAGCAGCGAACCGTTGCCCCTGTCAGCATCCGCGACAGCTTCGCCGGCGGCCGGCGACGCACCGCTGCCGGTGGCCTTCGCGGGCTCCGCCGCCGGAGGGACCAGTCCCTACTCCTACAGCTGGGCTTTCGGTGACGGGGCGACAGCCTCCACTCAAAACGCCACCCACACCTATTCGGCGGCAGGGGCATACACCGCAGCTGTGACCGTCACGGACGCGAGCAGCCGCACCGCGAGCGCCACCGCCGCGGTGGTCGTGTCGCCGGCCCTGGTTGCTGCGGCTTCGGCCAGCCCGACCAGCGGCGACGCGCCGCTCGCCGTCGCGTTCACAGGTTCGGCAACCGGAGGCCTTGCGCCGATCACCTTCGCCTGGGATTTCGGTGACGGCGTCAGCTCAACCAGCGTTAGTCCCAGCCACACGTACACCGCAGCCGGTAGCTACATCGCGCGTTTGACAGCGCGGGACGCCAACGCCAAGACCTCGGCCGCCACGGTCTCGATATCGGTTACGCCCGGACTCACAGCGACGCCATCGGCCTCGCCAAGAGTCGGGGACGCACCACTCGTGGTCGCCTTCACGGGCTCCAACACGGGCGGCCTGGCACCGTTCACGTATAGCTGGACGTTCGGCGATGGCGCCAGCTCGACCACTCAGAGCCCAAGCCACACCTACACTGCGGCGGCCCAGTACACCGCCCAGCTGACCGTCCGCGATGCGGCCGGCCGCAGTTCGAGCGCGACGGTGGCCATCACCGTGAACCCGCTGCCGACCGCGACCGCGACGGCCGCGCCCACAAGGGGGGACGCGCCGGTTACGGTCGTCTTCACCGGCGGGACGACCGGGGGCACGGCTCCCAACACTTACGCGTGGGGCTTCGGTGACGGGGGAACCTCAACCGCCGCGAACCCAAGCCATGCGTACGCCACGCCAGGCACTTACACGGCTGTCTTCACCGTCACTGACGCCACCGGCCACGGCGCATCCGCGTCCGTCACCGTCACGGTGAATCCAAAGCCGACCGCGTCCGCGGCGGCGAGCCCGACCGCGGGCAACGTGCCGCTGACGGTCAGCTTCACGGGTTCAGCGACCGGTGGCTTCACGCCCTACGGCTACGCATGGAGCTTTGGGGACGGCGCCAGCTCAACCGCACAGAGTCCGGGCCACACCTACACGGTGGCGGGGAGCTACCAGGCGACCCTCACGGTCACGGACGCGGTGGGGGTAAACGTCACCGCGACCACGGCGACGATCACGATCACCGGACCGCTCGTCTCGGCTGCGCACGCGCAGCCGCTTGCGGGTGACGCCCCGGTGACGGTGAGCTTCAACGGCTCAGCCACGGGCGGGACGTCTCCCTACGCATTTGGCTGGTCGTTTGGCGACGGAGCCGCATCTGCGACGCAGAACCCAAGCCACACGTATACGGCGGCGGGGACCTATACGGCGACCCTGACGGTGAGGGATGCGGTTGCGGCCGTCTCGTCTTCCACCGTGACGGTGGTGGTTTCGCCCGCCCTCAGCGCATCCTCCTCAGCGACTCCGCTCAGCGGCGAAGCGCCGCTCGCGGTCGCGTTCACGGGCACCACCAGCGGCGGACTTGGCTCGTTCACGTACGCCTGGACTTTTGGTGATGGCGTCTCCTCGACCGCGCAGAACCCTGGTCACACCTATGGGACCGCGGGCACCTACACGGCCGTCCTGACCGTCACCGACGCCAACCAGGCCAAGTCCACGGCGACCGCCCTGACCATCGTCGTCAGGTCCGCGCCGACTGTCACCGCCACCGTTTCGCCGGCCGTTGGCGATGTGCCTCTGCCGGTGACTTTCAACACGGCTGTCGCGGCCGGCACCGCGCCATTCACCTATGCGTGGAGCTTTGGTGACGGTGGATCGGGTACCACCGCCAATCCGACGCACACCTACGGCACGGTCGGCGTTTTCACGGCTCAGGTCACTGTCACTGACGCTGCCGGCCATATCGTCAGCTCGACCGCAAGAGTGACGGTGAACCCTGCTTTGAGCGGGACCGCCGTCGCGAATCCGACCGCCGGCGATGGCCCGCTGGCCGTTCGGTTCACCGGCTCGGCCTCGGCAGGCACCAGCCCATACACGTTCTCGTGGACCTTCGGTGATGGCGCCACCTCCACCAGCCAGAGCCCGACCCACACCTACGCCGCGGGCACATATTCCGCGCAGCTGACCGTCAGCGACGCGGCCGGGCGAAGCGTGACGCCGGCGGCGCTATCGATCACGGTCTACCCGGCGCTCACCGTCACTGCAGGCGTCGCACCGACAGTCGGGGTCGCCCCGGTGGAGGCTGCATTCACCGGCACGGTCGGCGGAGGCATCGGGCCCTTCACCTACGCGTGGGTATTCGGCGACGGCTCGACGGCGAGCACGCAGAATGCGACCCACACGTACACCGGGCTCGGCACATATTCGACACAGCTGACAGTGACTGACGGCACCGGCGCCACCGCCACCGCGCTGGCGGGAACCGTGACCGTGAATGGGCCGCTGGCCGCGACGGCTGCCGGCACGCCGCTTACCGGAGACGCGCCGATGATGGTCAAGCTGACAGGTTCGGGCGCCGGCGGCGTGCCGCCTTACAGCTACGCCTGGGACCTGGGGGACGGCACCACCAACGCGCAAGCGGACCCGACCCACGTCTACTCCTCACGCGGGACCTACACCGCGACGCTTACGCTCACGGACAGCAAAGGCACCACGTCGCATGCGTCGTTCCAGGTCACCGTGTACGACCCGCTCCGCGTCACCTCGTCGGTGACGCCCACGTCGGGAGGTGCGCCGCTGTCGGTGACCTTCACCGGTACGGCGTCCGGAGGCCTGCCTCCCTACCAGTTCACGTGGCAGTTCGGCGATGGTTCGAGCGGCTCGGGCGCCACGGCCACGCATGCATATGCCGGGGGCAGCTTCAATGCGACGCTGACCGTCCGCGACGCTGCGGGCGGGGGTTGGACGGGCGCCGCGGCCAATGTCACGGCGACGGCAGCGCCCGCGCCTTCCCCGACCACCGGCGGCGGCGCGGCCGCACCGGCGCCTCCGAGCACAACCTCGCCTTCCCAGCCGACGACGGCGCCGTCAGCGCCGGCCTCCGCCGAACCTTCTGAGCCTGTCGAAACTCAGCCGACGCCGGCGGCCGCCAACAACCAACCCGAGGCGCCAGGGTCTCCGGGCGGCCTGGGCGTGCTGCTGCTTGTGATCGGCTCCCTGTTGGGGACAGGGCTGGGCGGGGCTGTGTTCCTAGCCTGGAGAAACGGCCGGGTCGGCAGATAGCGCTTGCAGCGGTCGATTCCGACCGAGCTGCCGGCGCGTGGCCTGGATGGTGGCCTCCGAGTAGAGCACCGTCCAGGCCAGGTAACCAACGAGCGCGACCAGGCCGCTCCACGCCGGCCACCGACCGAGCTCGAGCCCCGCGCTGAGGGCGACCAGAATGATCACAAATCCGATTTCGAGCGTGATGCGTTCGCCTGTCCGCAGCTCGCTCCCGGACATAGAACGCCACTGATCGCACACCTGCGCCGCCGAGCGCAGCGCAGCGTCGAGCCGCCTGAGTACCGCGCGTGCGAACGCGACCAAAGACAACTCCAACTCCCACAGCAACATTAGCCACTCCATTGGCAGACGCAAGAAGTTTTGCTCCGATTGCTCATGGTCATAAGTCCCGGTTTGCGCGTCGGCGCTGACGGTGGCGGGCGCGGCAGGCTTTTCGCGGACCGAGACGGGTCGAGCCTTCGCGAGATGAGGCTCCAACGGGCCTGCCGCTCCCGATTCCATGCTGTCTCGACCCCTCGCGGCTGCCAATGGGTCAGCTCGGTTGGAGTGGGCTCCCGTCCTGGTTGGCCGCGACTGCGGGGTGCCGGCTGTGGAGGAGGATCAGCGAGACCTCGAGCGTGATGTGCGGATCCACCTGGACGAAGCCGCCCACCTCTTCCGGCACCTGAACCCCAAAGTCCCCGACCGGCACCGTCGTGCTCCCGGCCGCGGTCAGCTCACTGTTCTGGAGCCGGACGTCAAGGGCGAAACGTGCGGGCTTCGTCACTCCGCTGATCTCGAGGTCCCCTGAAATCTGGATGTGTTGGACGGCTGCCGAAGCAGGGTCGACGGCGATGGTCGACGGATACGGTTCGAAGACCACAAAAGGATGCGAGCGCGAACCCAGCATGTCGCGCGCCGATTGGTCGCGGTCGGCGGTGTTGAACCCGGGAAGCTCGTCGACGCTGTTCAGATTCCGGACGTCGACGGCGATGCAGCCTGTCTGGATCTGGATCGAATCATTGCCGGCGGCGACCAGGACCCAGCCGCTGAGCTGATCCGTCCGCGCCACCGCCTCATGGGGCGAGGTGAGCTCGGCGAATCTCTCGTGCGCGCGATAGCCGGCGATGGAACCGCGCTGGGTCTCCCATAGGCCCGCGACCCCGGTGGTCCCGGTGCCCGGGACCGCAGGCCGGCGGCAGGCCAGCGTCAGCGGATCGTCGGGGGACGGCGAGGCGGCCGGCGATCGAGGGCCGGCTTGAGCAAGACCCAGGGGTTGCACCCGGCCGTGGTACAGGAGGGTGATCGCGCCGGCTGTCCCCAGCACCGCGACCAATCCCACCGCCGCCGCGACTTTCCACCAGATGGACCGCCCCACGCCGCTACTACGCGGGGCCGGTGTTTCCGGTTCCGC
>Ga0209807_1000181_pt1 | contig 27583 bp, 19 predicted proteins | sample GraSoiAngelo_154_FD_186168 | JGI IMG/M metagenome (GOLD analysis project Ga0209807, IMG submission 186168) | Grasslands soil microbial communities from the Angelo Coastal Reserve, California, USA - 14_1009_13_20cm (SPAdes) (version 2) | ecosystem: Environmental > Terrestrial > Soil > Grasslands ... | reverse complement strand
CGTCGGTCAGGGTCAGGACCGCCGTGAACTGGGAGGCCGATGTGTAGGCATGACTCGGGTTCTGGCTCGTCGACGCCGCGCTTCCGTCGCCGAAGTTCCATGAGTAGCCGTAGGGCGCCAGGCCACCACTGGGAGTCGCCGTGAAGCTGACGCTGCCTCCCTGGTCGACTACCACCGGGCTCGCCGACACGCCCACCGAGAGCGTCGGCGAGACCACCACCGTGACCTGGGCCGTTGCCTTCGTCGCGGCCCCATCGGTCACCGTCAGGATCGCCACGTCCGTGCCCGCCGCGGTGTAGGCATGGCTAGGGTTCTGGCTGGTCGACGCTGCGCTCCCGTCGCCAAAGTTCCACGAATAGCTGTATGGCGCCATGCCGCCGCCCGCAGTACCCGTGAACGCGACCGTCAGCGGTTGGTCGCCGGCGATCGGGTTGGCGCTCGCGCCGGCGGTGAGCGGTGAGAGGCTCACGGTCACGGCCGGCGCGTTGGCGGTGGTCGTGTGTCCGGCGTTGTCTGAGACCGTCAGCTTCGCGGTAAACGACCCCGCCGTCGCGTACGCATGAGATGGGCTCTGAGCGCTGGACGTCGCTGTGCCGTCGCCGAAGTTCCATGAGTAGGTGTAAGGGGTGACTCCACCCGATGCGGAACCGGTGAAGTTGACCGTCAGCGGCCCCTGCCCAGAGGTCGGGCTGGCCCCGGCGGTGGCCGCCAGCGGCGGCACGACGACGCTGCCGAAGACGTCCGACATCACGCTTGCACCACCGTCGGTGGTGGTGAGCGTCGACAGGCCCCATGACGCTTCGATCGTCCTGAGATATGAGTAGTGGTTGTACGTGACGGATGAGGTGTAGTTCGTCTTGACGCCTGAGCCGACTGCTATCCACGCGACCTGGTTGCTCTGGCTGCCGTCGTCCTCGTCCCAGACCACGACGAGCAGCGACTTCTGGCTCGTGAAGGCCGATGACGCGAGGATGGCCGGAACGTTGCTCGACAGCCATGTGTCGCCGGTGGACACCGAGCAGTCGTGCATGTCGTTGCACAGGTTCGGTGTGATGAAGACGTAGTTGGAGAGGGTCGATGACTTGAGGTCGTTGGAGAGGTTGGAGTAATCGACCACGTTGGCCTGGCAGCTAGCGGCCGAGATGTCCGTGTAATAGACGAACGGATTGTGCTTGGGCGCATACGGATAACTTGTGACCTTGCCGCACGGCGAACCCATCGACTCCTGATACGAGTGCCAGGTCCGACCACTCGCCGTGACCCTGTCGATGATGTTGGTTGCGGTCGATTGGCAGGACGAGCTCGGATCGCAGTCGCTTGACGCGTTGGGGAATGACTGCCCGCTTGTCAGCTCGGCGTAGTTGGGCAGGCTTGGGTGGTCGGTCGCGAAGTAGCTGCCGGCGACCGCCCCTTGCTTGGCGAGGCTCGAGATGTACGGAGCTCCGATGACACCACTGAAGGGCTTGTTCTCCATGAGGATGGTGAAGATGTGGTCGTAGCAAGGCACCGCTGAGCTCCCCGGGCACGACGCAGACGACGGAGCCGCCGCCAGCGCAGCGAGGTGACTCTGAAAACCAGCGCCGAAAGCGGTTGGAGTGCCACCGAAGTCGCTGATCAGCGCAGGAAAGGTGCTGCAGCTGTACGTGTTCCAGGCCCAGCCGAGATACGAGACGCCGTTCTGGTCGGCCCAGTTCATATAGCCATCGATGTAGCCGTGTGCGCAGTCGCCCTCGCCGAGCTCGCCAGTAACCACGGGGTAGCTGGCGGCAATGGGCTTGTAGACGCTGTCCCAGCAAGTCGCTGTGATGCATTGGTTGAAGTTGTAGTTGTGGATGGACGCGACCAGGGCGTTGGCGGGATCGGTCGGTTTGAAGGCGAGCCACTGGGACATATCGTTCGCGTAAGCGAGGCCGCCGGCCATGATCGGCTGGGTGGCGCCGGTGGCGCGGACCGCGTTGAGCAGCGCTTGCATGCCGGCATCCGTAAAACCACCCACTGGATCTGCACATCCGCCGTTCTTCCAGCAATCCCACGTGATGCCGTGCGGCTCGTTGTAGAGGTCGAAGACAACCGCCGGATCACTCTTGAATGCAGTTGCGACGGAGGTCCAGAAGGCAGGCCCATGATCGGCGTCCGCCATGCCCTCCTGGGCGGTGGACTGAGCTGTACCACCGTTGTTCCAGTGCAGCTCCAGGATGGCGTACTGGCCGTGCGCGTGCAGGAGGTTGACGAAACCGATGATCGCCTGCTGGTAGCTGGCGGCCGTCTGGCCGTTGGGGAAGCCGTTGATGCCCAGCCAACAGTCCTCGTTGAGCGGTACACGCACGGCGTTCGTGTGCCAGGCTGCGATGCTTGCGACCGACGCATCGTCGACTGGGCCATCGAAAGTATTGCCGCCCGCGCTGGTGCACATGTACTCCGAGCCGGAACGATTCACGCCGAGCAACCGGATCGTCTGGCCGCTGCCGTTGACGAAGTGATTGCCCTGAACAGCGATCGAGAATGTGGCAGCCGAGGTGCGCAGCGTGCCGGGGACGGTGGCCAGAGCTGCAGCAGCGATGAGGGCGCTCATGGCGCTGAAGGCCACAGCCCGCCTCAGGATCCGATATCCCGATGCGGCGACGAGGAGCGCCTTGAGCGCACGCGCAACCCGGCTGAGTCTCAGCTTCCCTAACCTCCTTCCTCCGGTCGTGCGCAAACTGCTCGCGCGCGCCACGCTGGCGTTGGACCGGTCTAACGTCAGTCGCCGGCAAAACCCTGCACTTGGGAGCTGGATTGGGATTTCAGCTCAGGGTTTAGAAATGTTCAGGCTCACAGCCGGAGCCAACCCGCACCTTAACCACTCGGGCTGCGTGCGGTCAAGTCCTGGGCGCAAACGGGCGTTCGTCATCAGGCCGTCCCATTGGTGTCTGGGCGGCAGTCCCGAGCCCGCAACAAGTCAGACCCGCGGCCACGGGGAAGTTCCCATTTCAATCCCGCGCCGCGAAACTTAGATTCAACTCAGCCGCACCAGCGCGGCGAACCATGAAACACGCGCACGCCGCCGAGGCGACCCTGCCCCCACCACCGTCGCCGCTGACCGAGCTTCAGCCGCCGGTGCAGTTGGTCGATACACGGGATGAGAAGACGCTTCTGGTCCATGACCTGCTGCTGGATTTCGACGAGCTTCGGGGACTTCTCGGTAAAGAGTTGTACGGGCGGAGGTGGCTCGATGCCTTTCTTCTAGCCGCGGGGATGGACCAGATCCTCGAGGATCACCTCCACCGAGATGTCGCCGAGCTGGAGCGCGTGAGCAAGACCCTCGCGACGGTCGGCGGACCGCTGGGGCATGCATCGGCCGCCATCGGGCAGGCGGCGAGGGCAGTCGGTTTGGCGGCACGCGCCAGAAGTCGTGGCGAACGCCGGCTGATCGCATGGCAGCTCGAGCTCGATCACGCCGTACGCCTGCTGGCCGCGGCGTCGCAGCATACGGAGGGGAACGGAACATCGGATCCCGCCGCCGAAGTCGAAGCCGTGCTGCATCGCGCTCCGACGTTGCCCTGGCAGCTTCGCCGGACTGTGCTTCGGCTCCCGACATGCTTTCGCAGCCTGGATCAGAGACCACAGGACCTCCAGCGCATCGTGGAAGACTTCGCGCAGCGGCACCCTGACCGAAAGCGGCAGCTCCTGGTCGTGGGCCTGCGAACGTCCGGGAGCTACCTTGCCCCGCTCTACGCCCATTTCCTGATCCGGGCAGGCTACACGGACGTCGAGTCGATGACCCTGCGCCCCGGCCAGCGGCTCCTGGCCCACGAGTCGGAGCAACTCAGACACGTGGCGGCGCGGGACGGCATGGTCCTGCTCACAGACGACCCACCGAAAACCGGCTCGTCACTGGTGCGCACAGCGCGAAGCCTGGAAGGCGAGGGCGTGGCGCGTGACTCGATCAAGCTGCTGCTGCCGCTGCTGGCCAACGTCGAGCGGGTCCCAGAGGGACTTGGCGTGTACGAGGCCTTCCTCCTCCCCATGGAGCGGTGGGAGATCCAGACGCTGCTCACCCCCGATCGACTGCGCGCCACTCTTCGAGGCATCCTGGTCGGCCGCACCATCTCCGTCACCGACGACGCGCGGGCACGGCAATTTGCCGTCGGAGACGTCGACCGCGTCGAGGTGCTCGACCTCGGTCCACGCTCCGACCTGAAGGCAGGCTCGCCAGTGCGGCGACACGTGCGCTCCCTGCTTCGCGTCACCCTTCGCGACGCGCAGGACGGGCACACGCATGAGCACCTCATCTACGTCAAGGGAGTGGGCCTTGCGTTTTTCGGAGATCACTCGATCGCGGTCGCGCAGCCGCTCGCCCGTTTCTTGCCCGACCTGTATGGCGTCAGTGGCGGTCTGCTGTTTCGCGCCTGGCTGCCCGACGATCACAGGATCGACGGCAGCGCCTCGCATCCCGACCTGGCGCGGGCGATCGGTGAGTACGCCAGCGCGCGCAACATGGCTTTGCCGGCGATCGAAGACAAGAGCTTGCGCACGGCCGGCTTGAATCCGATCTGGCAGAGGATCGCCGACCTCCTTGGCACGAGCTTCGGGCGCCAGCGCGTCCTGTTCAGGCCGGCGCTTCACGCCGCCGCCAGGAGGCTGCTTCGGGTCAGCGATCCGAGCGTCATCGACGGGAGCATGGCGCTGTCCCAATGGTTTGCGCAGGCTTCTGATGGCTCCGAGCAATTGATCAAGGTCGACTACGACGAACGGGCCTTCTCCAACCAGGACACCGTGATCGACCAGCTCTATTCGTACGACCCGGTCTTCGACCTGGCCGTCGCAGCGGCAGACCACGAGCTCGAGGTCGATCCCGAAAAGCCCGACGATGGATTTCAGGCGCAGCTCATTCGCGCATATGAGTCCAGCTCCGGCACGGCGATTCCGCCGGAACGCTGGTTGCTTTACCAGGTGCTCCATCTGTCGAGCCACCAGCGCTTCCTCGAGTCCGTGCTGTCCGAAGTCACCTCGGGTACCTTGCCTGTCGACGGTCTCGAGGCACTGGATGCCGGCGCCGTCTACGCGACTGCCGATCGATCAGCCCGCGCCGCTGCCCGCATCGACCAGCTGTACCTGGCTCGCACCATGCTGGGAGACACCACGAGTCCACGAACGGGACCGCTGTGCGCTATCGACATCGACGGCGTCCTCGAAACAGGATGGCTCGGCTACAGCAGCGCGACTCCGACTGGGGTCGCAGCGCTGCGGCGACTGATGCGGCACGGCTACCGGCCCGTCATTGCCTCCGGACGCAGCCTCGGCGAGGTCATCGACCGCTGTCGGGCTTTCGGCCTCGCAGGCGGCGTCGCCGAATACGGAGCAGCGATCTACGACCACGCCGCGGGGCGTTTGGTTGATCTGATAGATGAAGGCGAGCTTGCAGATATGGAGACAATCAGGACCCGGCTGAGCGAAACGCCAGGTGTTCATGTCGACACTGGCTACCGCAGGATCGTCCGCGCCAGCCGTCTTGCCGGTCATTCACGAAGGCCGCTGCCCGAAGAGCTGGTCGAGGAGCTGTCGATCGACCTATCGATCAAGGCCGTCCACGGCCTGGCCCAAACAGACATCCTCCCGGCGCGCATTACTAAAGGAGAGGGGGTGCGAGCGCTCGCTGAGCTGCTGGCGCGCGACGGCCACCGCACACGGCCTCCGCTTGCGTTCGCCATCGGCGACTCGTTTGCGGATCTGAGCATGCTGGAGGAGGCCAGCGCCGCCTTCGCACCGGCGAACGCGGACCAGGCCGTCCAGGCATCGGGCGTTCGCATCACGTCCCGTTCGCGACAGGCCGGGCTGGCGCAAGCGATCTCGCTGTTTCTGCAGCACGAGCCCGGCGCGTGTGCGGAGTGCCGCCTTCCCGCCTTCTCGGCAGACGCATCGCTGCTGATGACCGCCATGTCGGCAGGCGGCGCGGGACGCTGGAAGAAGCTCGGACTCGGCCTCCGGTTCGCCCTCCAGGCGGTCCGGTGATGGGGCGCCGGGTGAAGCGAATCCTGGTCGTCCTTGATGACATCGGCCCGGGTGACGGGCTGCGCTCGAAGTTCGCGATTGCAGTCTTGCGAACGGCGCACCCTGAGTCGCGCATCACCCTTCTGGTCAGCGAGGCCGCGGCCGAGGTCTTCGAGCGGGACTCCGGATGTGACCGCGTCGTGGTGAGTCATCTGTATCGGGCTGGCATCGAGGGTCGGTGGCGCAACCGGATGCACAAGATGACCGCGCTGTTGCGCGTACTTCCGGCGGTTGGCCTCGCGCACGACCTGGTCCTGGTCCTCAACTGGGGCACCTCGACCCTCGATCTCTTAGGGCGCCTCGCGGGTGGTCGGGTGGTCGGGTACCGGAATCGCCTGCCCTTTCTACTGTCGAGCCGGCTGGGCGCCTACGACGTGGAAGGGGACCCCCTGGAGCAAAACTGGACGCTCCTGGCAGCGGCGGGATTGACGCGAACAGAGGCTGCAACGCGGATGAAGGACCCGGAGCCGCGGCTCGTGTCTGAGGCCGAGCTCACCGTGCCTGAGCCGTATGCGGTCCTGCACGTGGGGAGCGATTGGGCATGCCAGCAGTGGAGCCAGGAAGGGTGGGCCGAGGTTGGCGACCGGCTGGTCGATGAATACCGGCTGACGGTCGTCTTCACAGGTCTCGCTGGCGAAGCCGCCTACATCGCGGACATCCAGGCGCTGATGCGACGGCCCTCGATCTCGCTCGCCGGAAGCACCACGCTTGATGGGCTACGACGTCTCTTGACCAGGGCGAGCCTGTGCGTTTCGGTCGACAGCGCCCCTTACGAGCTCGCCCAGCTCACAGGCACGCCGGTTGTGGTCCTGGCCGGACCGACCTCGGCCCGTCCACAGATGGCCGGCCGCGGGCGGCCGGTCGTGATCAACCGCACGCCGGGAGAGCTCGGGTTCACGATCCGCGCCTGCCAGCGCACGCACGCAGAAGGGCACTGCCACGACTACCGATGCCCGTTCTCGCAGCTGCCTTTCATCGATGTCGATGAAGTCATGCGAGGGGTCGGCAAGTTGGAACTTTCGCGAAACTCCCCTGCCTACACGGCGAGAGAAGCCAGGTGAGCAGCCGGCCCACCATCACGGTCGTTGTCTCCACTCGCAACCGTGGAGCGATGATCGAACCCGCGCTGCGGTCGCTGATCGCGCTCGACCATCCGGCCTTCGAGATCATCGTGATCGATCAAAGCTCCGACGACATCACCGGCGAGCTGGCCCGTGGCTTGGCCGGCGTTGATTCGCGGATTCGCTACGTTCATAGCCGTCGAGTCGGCCTGTCTTGCGGCCGCAACGATGGAATCGCGGAGAGTCATGGCGACGTGGTTGCGTTCACAGACGACGACTGCGTCGTCGACCCTGGCTGGCTGAGCGCTATCGAGGCCGAGATGGATGACCCCGAGGTCGCGGGTGTGTTCGGTCGCGTGCTGCCGAACGAGTACCGCGGCCGGTCTGGCATCGATCTCGCGTTCAAGGACAGCGAGGAGCGGAAGGAGTACCGGGGAAGGGCAATTCCCTGGCACATCGGCCATGGCGCGAACATGGCGTTCCGGCGGGCCGACCTCGTGGCCATGGGCGCCTTCGACGAGGTCCTCGGCGCGGGCGGTCCTTTGCCCAGCCATGAAGACAGCGACATGTCGTACCGGATGCTCGCATCGGGCCGCCGGTTGGTCTTCTCACCCACCTCGCTCGTGTATCACCGGCAATGGAGAGACTGGGACGAGCGCAAGAGGACCGAGCGCGCCTATGGACTTGGTGCTGGCGGCCAGTTCACCAAGTACGTCCGATGCCGCGACGGCTCCGGCTTGAGGCTGCTGGCGACCTGGATCTGGCAGCTCGGGGTGCGGCGCTTCGGCGCAGGCCTGCTCAAGTGGCGGAGCCGCAAGGTGATGTACCTCGGCTTCACGCAACTCGTGTATCCATGGGTCGGTGTGTGGCGCTCATTTCGATTCGGCGTCGACACCGCCCGGACGATCTACCTTCCGGAGATGCCCCCAGTGAGCGATCGCCTAGTCAATGAGCGGCTCAGTGACCGGTTGAGTGACCGCGCGCCGGTAACTTCGGCTGCGCAGCTTGCGGCGGAGGCTTCTGACGCGGTGGAACATCGGTAGGAGCAATGGATGTCGGACGTAGTAGATGTCCGTCTGCATCCGCTGTTCGGTGTTCCACCGCGTCTTGAATTGTTTGCTTCCGCGTAGAAATTCAACACGCCGCATTCCCCGTTCGACTCCAGTCCGGATGATCTCCGACGTCACCACCATTGCAACGGAGAACCGCGACCATTCCGGCTGATAGCCGGAGTAGTGAAGGAAGATTGTGCCGTTTCGTTCAAACCAGAGCTGAGCCGCCACGTCGACTCCATCGACCTGCAGGAGGCCAAGCTTCATCGCCCCGTTCCTGGGCAGAACGGACGCCAGGCGCTGCAGGAACTCACGGTGGGACGGCTGGCGGAGGCGGTCGCGATGCCGCTCTCCTGTCGGTGCGTTGGCGCGTGCCGTGTGAAGGGCGAACAGCGTAGGAAGGGCGGCGCGCACCGCGCCCACATCGTCCGCGATGCGAAATGCCAGCTTGTGACCGTTTCGCTCCATGAGTCGCGGGTAGTAGCGGATGTTCCCCCGCATGCTCCGATGCAACCCGTCAAGCAGCTCATCCCAGGTCGGTGGGAGACGCCGCCAATCGAAATACACGTCGTCGCGCAGCGCCCGCTCTCCGAACAGCAGAGCTGTCGAGCGGTCCAGGCCCGGGGCAAGCCCGAGCGCGTGCTCTTTCAAAAGCCATTCGCTGAGGGCGGAGTTCACGCGATCCCGGCCGGGCTCCGGAATGATGGGCTCAATCTGCTCGGTCAACCGATCCGGCCACCCGAATGGAACGAGCGCGCGGACAGGCCCGTACGTCGCTCGGTAAAACGGCGCGATTCCGACGACCTGTCCGGCGTCTCTCAACACCGCCACGCGCATGTGCTTGCCCCGGCCGAATGTCTCCCACCAGGTGCGGCTCCAGTCCCAGCTGAGGAAGGGCGACGGGACTTCCATGCTGTCCACCAGCCGCTCCCAGTCCGCATGCAATGCGGTGAGCTCGGCGGTCTTCGTAACGACGTCCAGAGTGATCCCAGAATTCATGGTGACGGGCCGGGTTAGAGCCTGCCACAAGCGCCGCCGGAGAACCATGAGCGGCACTGGGTGCCGCAGCCTCGGATGCCCACCGCGACCGGGACAAGTGACCTACCTTGGTCCTAGCGCCGGCGGAATAGGCCCAGCACCCGATCGAGCTGGCGGTGCAGCGGCTGGCGCATCTGCTTGCGGATCCGGAGCAGGCGATAACGGGCCTGCGCTAGCGGACTCGAGCGCACGAGGGCGATCGTCTGCAAAGGAATCATCTCCGGCCCCCATCGCGACTTCGAGTCGTCGATGCCTGGCGAGAAGTTGACCGTGGAAAGGCCGCGGGCGATGGCGTCCTGGATCGACTCCGTGACGACGAGCGTCATCACGCTGTACTTCCACCAGTCCGGATCGAAGCCCGAGTAATAGAAGTAGAGGCCGCCGTGCGACTCGAGGCATGCCCTGGCCGCCACGGTTGAGCCGCCGATCGACAGCTCGGCGAAGCGGACTCGCCCCGCGGCATGCATCTTGCGCAGCACGTCCTCCTCAAACGCTCGGATCGAATCGTCTGCGAAGTGATCGCGATGCCATCGGCGCTGGGAGACGAGGGACCGGCGATGGTGCAGCTCGACCAACCGGGCGGCGGCTCTCGCCGCGTCGACGGCGCCGCCATCCGCCACGTATTTCTGTTCGTGGCCGTCGCGCCGCAATGAGTTGTAGCAGTGGCGGATGCTCTCTTTGATGTTCCGCTTGAGCTTTTGGCGCTGCGCCTCCCAGGTTCGCTCCAGCGCCATGACCGGGATGTAGCTCACCGGCTCTGAGCTCACGCTGAACGCATGACCCGGCCGGCGTTCCAGGAGACTGCGCAATTGAGAAAGCCCCTGTCCTTGGGCGGACAGCTCGATCCAGTCCCAGCCCGGCATCTGAAGAGCGCGATCGAGCACGGCTTCCGTCGCCTCCTGCTCGAGGCCGGGGCGGATGAGAATCTCTCGAATTTCGAACAGGTGCTGCACCTCTTTGGGGCCCATCAGCTGGAGGGCGCGCGCGTAGATGCCAGGTCCGATCAGGTAGCGATTGAGATGAAATGGGGCGATCGCGACGGCGTCCCCACCCTTCCGCACGATGATGGTCCGCAGCCGGTCGCCGCAGTAGTGCTGGGTCCACGTCGAGATCCACTCCCAGCTGAGAAATGGATTCTGTGTCTGACTCGCCTGGTAAAGCGTCTTCCATTCCGCCTCGATGCCAAGAAAGGCGTTGGTGCCTTCGAGCAGCTGCGTTGACACGGCCGCGCCCGCAAGCACCTGCTCCGGCAGCTCGATTCGTTCGGCCTCTCCGATCATGTCGTCGCCTGTCGCGAACGGCGGTGTGCTGCCTCAGGAGGCCGGCCCGCCGCGATCTGCTGCATCTCGTTGAGGAGTGCGGCAGCATAGAGGTCGAGGGTGAATCGCGATTCGAACGCGTCCCGCGCATTGCGCCCCAAGCGGCGGCGCTCCGACGGGTTGTCCATGAGAAAGGTGATCGCCTCGCGAAGCCTTGACGGATCGCCTGGTGGCACCATAAGGCCTGTCACTCCGTCTTCGATTACATCGCTCTGGCCCGCGGTTGCGGAGACCACGACCGGCTTGCCCATCGCCATGGCCTCGAGAATCGTGGTCACGCCTGCCTGAAAGTCGTTTTCGACCAGAGGGATGGCCACCACGGCAGCCCTCGCATACAGGTCGCGGAGCTCGAGGTAGCTGGCGAAGCCGGCCTGTACGTTGGCCGGCCACCGACTCGGCTCGCGATGGCTGGCGCGCGGACTGTGCACGCTGCCATCCGCGATATAGACGGCGATCCCAGGTTCGGCGCATGCCCGGACCAGCGTTTCGTAATCGCGCTGCTCGCGTCCAGCCGAGACCACCAGCCTTTCGGTGGTGATGTGGCGGGGCCGCCAGAACGTACCGTCGGCGAAGTAAGGCACCAGGGCGAGCTTGTCGGCGGGGATGCCGAGGGTCTGCTGGATGCCGTAGAGCTGATGCGTCGAGTGGACCAGGATTCGCGACATTGCGCGATGGCACTTCAGAGCTGTGAAGAACGGCCGCTTGTGGCGCGTCGTGAGTCGATGGCCGAGGACCAGGTGGGGCGTCTTGACTCCCCGGGCCATCATGGCGAGGGCCAGGGGCACCCCGACCTGTTCGCCGTCAGAGAACACCACGTCAAAGTCTCTGATCCGGCGCATCGCCGCCCGTGCATGGCGCGCTGACCCGACCCAGGTCCGCCTGCTCAGCGGCCGTTCGAGCCGCGACCAGTCCAGGAGCTCCACGCCCTCCGTCTCGAGGCGCAGATACTCAGGCCGCGGTCGCTGGCCGTCACGGACCTGCTGGCGGAAACGCTCGTCGGCGGGGGCCGAAACCAGCATCATCGAGCGAAGCGCGCTCATCGCTTTCCGGCCTCGACTGCGGGCTGGGGGAGCTTCGTTTGGGTCTCGAAGAGCGAGTTGTGGAACCGCTCCAGCTCGGCGACCGATTGCTCCCACCCGTACCGGCTTTCGACCAGGGTGCGACCTCGGCGGCCGAGCGAGGCGGCTTCGGCCGGATCTTCGAGCAATCGGACCACTGAGGCGGCGAATGCGGCAGGCTCGTCGGCGATGAGCAGGTGCTCGCCGTGCGACACGTCGAGGCCTTCGCATCCCACCGTGGTGGAGACGACCGGCTTCGCCATGGCCAGGGCTTCGAGCACCTTCAGCCGCGTGCCGCTTCCGATGCGCAGGGGCACGACCACCACGGAGGCCTTGGCCACATAGGGCCGGATGTCCTCTACACGTCCCGTGTGGAACACGCCATCGCCCAGAAGCGGCCGGACATCGTCGGGAAGGCCCCAACCCACCGCCGTGAACACAGCATCCGGACGCGAAGCACGAATCGCCGGAAGGATGCGCCGTATGAAGTAGCTCACTCCGTCCGCATTCGGCCGGTAGGTCATCAGGCCCGTGAAGACGATGCTTCCTCGCGTAATCGGAGCGGCGGCGGGCTCGAAGTAGTCGAGGGCGACACCGTTCGGAACCACGGCTGTTGCGACGTCGGGTGCGACGCCGGCGACGATCGCCTCCTCCCTCTCCGACGTAAGGACGCAGCCCTTGGCCCTCTGCCAGGTCGAGATTTCCTCTCGCTCGACCTTTCGGCACTCGTTTGCAGCGAACGCGCGCCGGATGGGCGACCCCTCGACCGCGTTGCTTCTTCGCAGGAGCTCGTACTCGAGGTTGTGTTCGTCCAGGACCATCGGGGTATGTCCGAAGTCGAATCCTGCCATGGCGCTCGACTCGACCTGTACCAGGTCATAGGCACCTTCGTGAAGCACCCGCGTCAGCCGGCCCTGCATCGGCGCTGAAACGTAGCGCTGCAGGTGGAACGACTCAGGGCTGATCATCGCCCTGGCTTGCATCAGACGCCGCTGAAGGATCGACCGCTCGACATCCGGCACGGTGAAGATGTGCTCGCAAATTCCGCCCAGTCTTTCTCTCGCCTCAACGGAATGTTCAGCCCCTTCATAACAGAGCAGTGAGACCTGGTTCCGCGCAGACAGCTGCCGCAGAATGTTGAACACCCGAATGTTGAATCCCCACATCGGCGGCCATGGCAGCGATGGCGTCAGGAGTAGGATTCGCATCCCTTGCGGCCTGGTCATGCAGGCACTCCCACCGCGCGGCGCCTTCGCACAGCCACGTAGACGTCGCGGATCTCCTCGACTGCGATGGCTCGCAAGGCGACCGCAAGCGCCGGAAAGACGACGATGCCGGCAAGAATCTGGACCGGAAGGCCTAGCGTTCTTACCGATACAACCACTGCGGCCATCACGATGGTGGCCAAAGTCGCGCGCCCGAGGCGCAGAAACGATGCCCGATTCAAAAGGTCGCGAAGAATCAAGACGCCCGCGACCGACATCAAGCCTTCGGTCACCACGACCGAGATCGCCGCTCCGATGGCGCCGTTCGCGAACCGAGCCTGGCAGTAGTTGATGAGGACGAGGTTCAGGAGGACGTTGACCACCAGCGCGCCCGCCATGACCTTGGTCCAGACGACCTGGCGGCTGCTCGCCACCAGTACCTGCCAGATCAGGATGTTGAAGTAGCAGAAGGGGACGGACGCCAGGAGGATCGACAGGACGACCGCCGAGCCACTGAAGCGCGATCCGTAGACCAGGGCGATCAGGGGCGCGCCCACGAGCGCCGCCCCGGTGGCGATGGGGAGGCCGAGAACGATGATGAGCTCGACCGCTGGCCTGGCACGAGCCTGCAGAGCGGCAAACTGGCCGTCGAACGACGCAGAGAGCCGGGGCAACATGGCCGTCGAGACGATGACAGGTAGGAAATAGAGCGTGGTCACCAGGCGGCTCGATACTCCGTACCAGCCGACGACGGTCGCTGACGTGAATATCGCGAGGAGCACAGCGTTGATCCACAGATAGGTGCTGTGGATGATGTAGTTGGCTGAAAACGGAAGGCTCTCAACAGCCAGCGCCGCCGCGCGTCGTGCATTGAGCTGCCAGGCCAGCTTGAAATGTGGGCGAGCCCACCGAAAATTCAGTAACAGCGTGAAAGCTTCGATCGCCGCGGCCAGGGCCGCCAGGGCGATGACACCGAAGCCGAGCACCACCAGCGCGATGCCGACGAAAGAGTTCAAGAGCTTGGTTATGACAGCGGTCGCCGCGTATCGGCCCATGTTCTCGGTCGCCTGGAAGGCAGACTGGAATGGCAGCTTGAGGATGGTCGGAAGCATGGCCGCGGTCGCCAGCCACAGGACGATCCTCTGCTCCGCATCGAAATGCTGCGAGCCGATGAAGATGCCCATCACCCCCACGGCAGGCAGGTAGAGAACCGCCTGGATGAGCAGCGCAGTGGCGATCAGCTCTCCGGCTCGACCTCTGTTCTGGGCGATCTTTCGGACCAACAGAACGGTGAGGCCGAGCTCGACGATTGTGAGAAGAATGCTCGTCGCCGACGTGGCCGTGGTCAGCTCGCCGATGGCCTTCGGGCCAAGAATCCGAGGGACGACGATCGTCCACCCAAGTGTGAGCGACCAGGTCACCAGCTGGCTGCCCGCGAGCACACCCAGCCCATGCAGGAATCGACGGCGGGACTCGACCGCGGCCCGGACCTCAGTGTTGGCGCCTGCTTCGACGATCATGTGACGCTCATCGCGAAGTCACCAGCCCTGGTCAGATCACCCATCAACGCGAGGATCGATCGGTTGTTGCGAGACATGTCGTGATCCCGGCGCGCCAGGTCGAGACCCGCTTTGCCCATTGCAGCGCGCAATCGGGGATTGGCGATGAGGGTGGACAGAGCCTGGGCGAGGCGGGCGGGCGAGCCGGGCGGTACTACGAACCCGGTCTCGCCGTCGCGCACCAGCTCCGCGATCGCCCCCACGGAGGTGGCGATGACTGGCAGGCCGCTGGCCATGGCCTCGGCGATCGCTTGCCCCAGGCACTCACCGCGGGTGGGGAGGACAAAGATATCCGCCTCCCTGAAGAGCCGGACCAGCTCAGCCGATTGGGGCCTCAGTCCCCGGTGCACGCGGACCGGCACCCCTCGATCGGAGAGAGGTACATCATCTCCCGTCACCACGTCTAGCTCTACGTTGCCACCCAGGCCGGCCAGCGCCTGCAGCAGGTCGAGGCCGCCCTTCCGCTCGAAGTCGCCGCCGACGAAGAGAAGCCGGACCGGGCCGTGGCGCTCCCTCGTGCCGGGCGAGAAAAGGGAGGTGTCCACGCCAGGCGGAATGATGTGGATCTTCTCGTCCGGAACGCCATAGTCCTCGCGTAGGGAATCGGCCGCCCACCGGGACCATGTCACCAGTGCCGCGGCTGCAGTGAAAGCCCGGCGATTGACCACGCGCTTCACCGCCTCAGAGGCGGGATGCGAGGCGGAATGAGAGTAGGCGCTGCCCACACTGTCGAAGTTGATTGGAGTGGCGTCCATCGAGACGATGGTCGGAACGCGCCGCATGATGCCCGTCGCCAGGAGGGCGGCCACCTGCGTGTGGATGAATATGGAGTGCGCCCGCCGCGCCGCGAGCCGACGTTTCAGCGCACGCCTGGCCATCAGGCTTGCGCGAAACGACCAGTTGCCAAGGCCGGGCATCTTCTCCCAAGCGTTTCGCCGCTCGAAGTTGAGATGCAGGAACGTGGCGTCGACTTCAGGGTCGGCTCGCACCACGTGCTCCAGGTTCTTGCTGTGGGCCGCGTGCCCAAGCGTCTGCTCGAGGACGAACACAAAGTCATGCATCGGCAAGCTTCGGCAGCCGGCTGAGCAGGCCGAGCACCACGCCGAACACGATGAGGTTCCGGTAGCTGTCGAGCTGGAGGTCGCTGTAGCCCTGGATGATCTCGGCCACAATCGCGGCCACCGCGAAAGCGGCGACAGCGTTGAGCAATGGGTCCTTCCGCGTCGCGAGCTGCCGGCAGGCCTGCAGGATTGCGATTCCCACCAGGCCCCAGAAGACGGCCCATCCGAGCGCGCCCATCCGCATCCCGATCCACAGCAGCGTGTTGTGGGGTATGTAGTTCCAGAGTGGATAGACGTACGAGATGTCGGCCATCGGGAAAATCACAAACATCGGGATCCCCAGGCCGATGCCGAACAGGGGGCTCGTCTTGAAGTTGGCGAGGATGTTGGCGTCTTCGGCGACCCTGTAGATGTTGCTTAGATAGTCACGCTGGTCGGGGACAAACATGGAGCGGATGGGCCGCACAAGGTCACCTGCGAGCCCGGTGGTGTGGTTCCAGTAGCCCACGGTGAACGTCGTTATGACCACCACCGCCAGCACCGTGACCCCCAACCAGAGCGACCTGTGCTCGTCTTCGAAGCGGATCGCCAGGAGCATGATCGCGGCAACGCCCGCGATCAAAGCCAGCTCGGCAGCTCGGCGCTGATTCAAAAGCATGGCGAAAAAGCTCGCTGCCGAACCAACCACCAGGAGGGCCCTCATCGGGCGGCTCATCCCTCGGCCCCAAATCAGCGCGGCTATGGTGGCGAGGATGAAGAGCGCGAAGAAGTAGGACTCTTCGTGGGCCATGATCGCTTCGTAGCCGGCGGTGCTGCCGTGCAGGGTCACGAAGTAGCGGTAAAAGGCCACACCAATCTTCAGGCCGACGGCAAGAAACATGACCACGGCCAGACCGCGGACCTGCCGGCGGTCTTTGACGAGGTTCGCCGCCATCAGAAAGGCCACGAAGCCATAGGCCTGCGGCCGCAGCTCCCACAAGGACTTCAGCCAGTCGCCGTGGCCGAAGACGCCGTGGATCTCTGCCGCGACGACGACGAGCATGAAGACGAGGTAAGCGCTGACCACCGGTCCGCTCGCCAGCGTGAGACTCCGTCGCGAAATCCCAGCCAGGAGCCACACGATGATCACGAACAGCATCAAGATCTCGGCAGGCGAGATCGGAATGCCGGTGACCCCGGCGGATGAGTTGGCGTTGTTGAGGTTCAAGAAGAATGGAACGTGGTCGGTGATCGAGTCAGGGAAATTGAGCGGAAAGATCTCGAAGATGAGGGTTGCCCCAAGCAGCAGGTACAGGCCCCTGACCGGCTCCCGCAAAACCCAGTTCACCACCAGCAGTGCCGGAGGCACCGCGGCGAGAAGGGCTAGCGGCGGGTAGATCGTCAGGCCGAGGCCGATTCCGATCAGGATCGCGATGAGCCCGGCGAAGATGAACGCCCCTACCGGGCGCGATCCACGGTCGGCCCATGTGCCGGCGTCGCCGGCGTAAGTCGACACCTCAGGCGGCCTTCAGGCGCAGCAGGGTCAGCGAGTAAGGGCGGAGGGTGATCGCGGCGCCCGAGCTGATGGCCGAGTACTGCACGATCTGGCTCGAGCCGGCGGTGACATTGAACCGATCGAGGGAATGGGCGCCGCTCAGGCCAAGATTGAGGTTGACCGTCGCCGTGTGGCTCGAGTCTTCGTTGGCGAGCACCACGTCGACCTCGCCGGTATCCGAGTGCCGGCTTCCGAAAACGGCGACCTGACCCGCTCCGCTCTGGCACGGCAGCGAGCGGTCACCGAAGGTCGCGCCATGTCCGTCGTAGTTGCGGTAGAGGCGAAACGCCGCACCTGCTGGGCTTGCGATTGGGGGTGACTGCCAGTAGCTCGCCATGTCCACGCCGTCGCGACCAAATGTCCCCAGCACCACGGCGAGCGCGACCGCGCCGCTCGCGTCCTTCTCTCCTCCCCACCGGTATTCGGTGATCGCGAGCTTTGTGCCCGGATAGTTGTCGGCGATCCAGGCCTTCAGGCGAGGGATCAAGTTGACCGGCACGCCGATCCAGGATTCGTCGGTGTAGTTGGGGTCGTCCAGGCTCCGGGTCGACCTGATGCGAAGCTGCTGGGTCGCTGGATCGCTCGCCGGTGAGTCGACGCCCGAAGCCTGCGGGTAATAGTGGACGTCGAGGTAGTCGAGCGTCCGAACCCCCGCGGCCTTGTCATGTTTGGCGATCTGCGACAGCCACCAAGCAAGGAAGGGTTGACCGCCGTGGGCGTTGCGGTCGGCATGCGTCGCGTAGTTGTCGCTGCCCCGGTCGAGCGCCGAGTACATGTAGGCGGTCCAGCCAGAGGAGTCAGGTCCGAGCAGCTGGGCGCTCGGGTCCTGGGCTTTGACCGCCGACGCATATTGCTCGTACATCGCGACCATCGCTTCGTAGCCCATCTGGGTCGGGTGGACGTCGGTGTCGGTGGTCGACCAGAGGTCTGGTTCGTTGCCGATGGCGAAATAGGTCGGGCCTTTTGGCGCGGCGCCGAACTTGTCGACGAGGTGGTGGATCCACTCGTCCTGGTAGACGGCCTGCGCGTTGGGGTCGGCCGGGTCGCTCAGCGGCCCAGGCTTGGTCGGGAGCGACGCCACGCTCGTCGCCGCCTGGTTGGCGTGGGGGTCGTACCCGGCGATCGCGGCCGACCCGGCAGCGACTGGAGGCCCACCCTGCTGCGGAACGCCAGTTGAGCGGTGGTCGTTGTTGGTGTCCTTGGCGACCCATCCCAGGGCGGGCACTGTCATCAGGGGCACACTGCGGGCCGTGACCGTCGACGACACGAAGTTGTCCGCGCTGTTGCCCGTGCCGCCGGTGTAGTTGAGGTTGCGAAACTCCCAATCGCGACTGGCGTTCCACGCGTGCCCGACCACCCAGTTGTACCGGTCGGCCGGGTTCCCTCCCCAGCGGTTGAGCGTCGCGCCCAGCGCACTCAGAGTCGCCGGATCGGCGCCGGCCACCCCGTAGATCAGCGGGCTGATCGGACCTCCCGGGGACCCGATCTGGCAGCTGACGGTCACCCTGTCGAGGTTGACGATCGCGGGGGTGTCCTGCGGGAGCAGGCTTTGCAGGTGGCTCTCCAGCCTCGAGACAAAGCGAGGGTGCTGCAGCATCAGGACACCGACACCCGCGGTGCAGACTGAACCGACCAGGAGGCCCGCGGTGAACCGGCCCCATTGGCCGGATCTCATTTGAAGTACTCGTATACCGACGCGCCCACTGCAGCGATCGCGACGAAGCCGTAAGAAGCGCGACTCGGACGCCTTCCTCCAATCCCCATCAGGAGGATCAAACCCAGGACCGCAAAGAAGGCCATATTTCCGCTACAGCAGGCGGCGAAGCCAGTTCGGCGTTCGGTACTCCGTGCCGTTGAGGATGATTCCGCACAGCCGCTCCCGGCCGAGCAGGAAGGAGACCTTTTCCAGGTCTTCGACGAGCGTTTCGCCGTACCGCGCGACGAGGACGATACGGTCAGCCAGCTTGGACGCGAGTGAGCCGTAGGCGATGTCGAGCACCGGCGGCAGGTCGATCACGATGTTCGCGAAACGCGGCTGAAGCTCGGCCATCAAGCGGCTCTCGCTCAACTGATAGAAGACGCGGGCGGGGTCGATCGTCGCCGAGCCGGCGGGGATCACGAAGAGGTTCGGCAGCGGCGCGGCTCGCAGGATGCGCAGCCGCGACTCGCCGTCGAGCCAGTCACTCAGACCGGGCGTGCGCTTGAATCCCAGGCGGCGGTCGAGCGATCCGCGTTCGAGATCGCATTCGAGGAGGAGGGTCGGCTCCAGGGTGTCGGCTGCGATCGCGGTGGCGAGGCCAAGCGCGATTGACGTTTTGCCCTCGCCGTGGCTCGCGCTAGTAACGCCAATCTGGCGTGGGCCGTCATTCGGATCATGTGGGATACGCAGATACGCCTGGCGGCATCGATCGATGAATTGCGGCGGGAGGGTGAAGCCGAGGAGCACGTCTTCGTTGCGCGCGACGTATCCGGGCATGGCCGGCCGTGGGCTCAGCGCGGTGTCCAGCGACTCCGATGGATCGGGCAACGCTTTGGTCGGGCCTGCCTCTGGATAAGCCCGCATCAGAATCTCTCCTTCGCGCTGAGCAGCGGCACCGTCGCCAGGACCGGCACCGAAAGGCGACCAGCCAGCTCCCGGACGTCGCGCGCCGTCTTGTCCATCCACACGAGGAGCGCGAGGTAGACGGCAGCGACTCCAACGGCGGCCAGCCACACCACCGCCGCTCGCTTCAGGCTGCTGCCGTCGCCGAGGAAGCCGCCCGCGGTGATACCGGGATTGTCAATGACCTTGGTGCTCGTGCGGATGAACTGATCCGCCGCGGCGAACGTGTACTGAGCCTGGCCGAGCTGGCTCTGGAGCTGAGTCAGCGTGTCCCGGTCTTGCTGCGCCCGCGTCACCAGCTGATCAAGCTGCGGAATGCCGGTCTGGCCGCTGGTCAGCGTGAGAGGAAGACCAGGGTGCTCGGAGATGTATTTCTGGAGAGCGACTTCGGAGTCGTTGGATCGCTGCTGAGCTGCCGCGACCTGGCTCTGAAGAAATGTGGTCGAGAGCTGCTCCTGTGCCTTGAGGGCCTCCGTTAGACGATCCTGAAACACCACGATCGTCGCCTTCAGGGTCTCGGTGCACTCGGAGGCGAGACTGCAGGAGAACGTGATGGCCACCAGGTGGGAGCCGTTCGGCGTGACCTTCAGGTTCTTGGGGATCGACGTGATGAGCTTGTTGCGTTCCTTCGCGTCCGACATGCCGTCGGCGGCCATCCGATCCCCCACCGCGTAAAGGAACGACGTCGTCTGGAGGTACTGGTTGAGCTCGTCTGCCTCGTTCTGCGCCGGGGTCAGGTACTGGTTCCAACCCGAGATCCCGCTGGAGCCTACGAGGTTGGTGCTCGAGCCAAAGTACGTCGGATTTTCAACCCAGATGTCGGTCGCCGCCTGATACGTTCGGAAGTAGATGAGTGTCGCGATGCTGATGGGCGTAGGGAGAAGGAACAGGATCACCGCGAAGCGGGTCCAGTGGCGAAACAGGATGTCTACGTATCTGGCCATAGTTCCATTTGACTGTTGTCAGGAAATTCGAGTGTGGGATTCAAAGTCTCCCGGCCGAGCCACGCACGGGGGAAACGATCGACCACCCCATGCTATGGCTCGATCCGCGACCACACATGAGGCGCCAGTCCTGTCGTCGCTTGGGACAGGTCGCACCTGAAGCCAGGAGCCGGCTTTGGGGCTCCGCGATTCCCGCTCGGCCGGGACAGAGGCCTACGCGGTTCGCAACTTGCCTACGCGGCGGCGACCGTTTGCGAGGTCAAATGGAGTCTGTGAATCGGCCCGGCAGGCCGCGCATCATGGTGATCGCGCGGGGCCACCTTGGCGACATCGTGACAGCGCTCCCGGCTCTCCGCGACCTCCGCGCCGGCTATCCGGACGCGCACATCGCTCTGGTCGCCAACGAATATGTGCGCGGGGCGCTCGAAGGGTGCCCGTTCGTCGACGAGATCCTCTACGGGTTTGGCTATCGCCACCGTTCCGCGCTGGCGACCGGGGCCCGGCGCCTCAGTTTGCTGACCCGCACGGCCGGTGGGTTCGACATCGTCTTGTCGCTTCGGTCCAGCCCCCGCTCCAGCGCCGTGCTTGGCCTGGCGGGCGGCGCACGGGTTCGCGCCGGCTATCACCAGCCCGGCCTCGCCGGCCGGCTGCTCACGCACGACCTCGGACCGGAGCCGAGGGTCCAGTCGAACCGGCTGACCAACGCGGCCCTGGTCCGAGCTCTGGGCCTGGAGGCCAGTCCCGTTCTCCCCCGTCTCAGCTGGGTGCCCGAGGCGGACCAGGTGCGGGCCGATGAGATTCTCGCCGAGCGAGGCATCACCACCCGCACGCGGTTTGCGGTCTTTCAGATCGCCGCACATTGGGGCTGCTACGAATGGAGCAGCGAGAAATGGGGCGCGCTCGCCGATCACCTCGCATCGCGCCACGACTTGAAGGTGGTCGTAGTTGGCACGGAGGAGGACTTCGAGCTACGGAAGTTCGCCGACCTGTCGCGCCAAAGCACCGTGCCTGCGTCGATCCAGGGATTGACCTCCTTGCCGATGCTCTTTCACGTCGTTTCCCGCGCTGCTCTCGTGGTCGCGGCCGACAGCGCCCTCACGCAGATCGCCATCGCGCAGCGGATCCCCGCCGTGATCCTGTTCGGAATCGAGCCCCAGGTGAGAAACGGGCCGCTCCCCGAGGAGGCCGGCGTCTTGATGGAGTCGGTTCAGTACTGGGAGGGCCCGGGTCGCGCTCCGGCTCCCAACCCACACTGTCTTTTCGGCCAGAGCCAGTGCCACACGGCCAACTGTCTTGAAAACAGCTCGTTCCGGCGCATCACAGCTGGAGAGGTGTGCGCGCGCGCCGACCGGCTTCTAGAGCGCGCGTCCTCGGCGCAGAAACTCTCAGTCAGCGTCTAGAAACGTCAGGCCGTGTCGACTGCGCGCGGCGCAGCCAGCCGTGAGCGAACCACGCCGGCGGCGATGGGGACCAGCCATACCGCGTCGGTCAGGTAGCGCCGAACCAGCCTGTGCGGTTCCTGCGCCAACCGGTAGAGCCACTCGAGGCCGGCGATCTGCATCCAGCGCGGGGCCCGCCGGCTGCGGCCGGCGATGAGGTCGAGCACGCAGCCGACACCGATCGCAACGGACACCGAAAGCTGGTCGCGATGCCTGTCGATCCAGCGCTCCTGTTTCGGATGTCCAAGTGCCACGAGCAATACATCCGCCTTCGCCTCGGCGATCCGCGCCAGTATCTCGGCGTTGTTCATGTCTTCGACTGCAGCACGCGGCGGCTCGTAAGTTCCTGCGATCACGATCCCCGGATACAGCTGACCGAGGCGTTCCCCGGCCGCGGCCGCCACGCCACCTTCGCCTCCCAGAAGAAACAGCCGAGCGCCTGAGCCCGCCAGGTCCCGGATCATCGCCGGCACGAAGTCAGCACCGGCGACACGGCCGGGCATCTCGACACCGAGCAGCCTGCCCAGCCAGACCACCGGAGAGCCGTCCGCGAGGTTCATGCCAGTGCGCCGGAAGATGCGCATCACGTCGGGATCCGTCTGCGCGCGGACGACAAAATCGAGGTTGATCGTCGAGACCTGGAAGAGGCGACCCGCCCCGATTGCGCCTCGAACTCGCGCGATGGCCGCCCGCATGTCAACGGCGTCGATGGGCACTCCCGCGATCTCGACCCGCCTTGAGGCTGAGGTATTCGATCGGTCCGAACGATCCCAACGGTTGGGATCGAATCCACTCACCAGCGATGCGTACCGGGCAAGTTTCCAGGCGAGGTAGAACGGCGCCCTGGCGACCGCGGTCCACATGTTGCGCGGGGCACGTGCGGCACGCAGGCCGATCAAGACGAAGGCCGGTATCGCCGTCAGGGCGACCAGCCAGGGGATCAGCGCCCAGATCGGCGCGAGGCCCAGCGCAGCAGCGCCGGCGACGACGAGGAGGCCCGCGCCCGTCGCCATCGAGAGCAGTCCGAGCGGCGGGGTTGCCAGGTCGAGGGCGGCGTCGAGCAGCTGTGGATCACGTCTTGCAATCGCCGTCCGGACAATCACCCACAGTCGGGTTTTGACGACATGGAACCGGCCACCCTCCCAGCGCAGACGCTGCCGAGCTTCGCCCGCGCGCGTCGCCGGCCCCGGACCGGACACAAACGCTTGCGGCGCGAAACGCAAGCCGACCCCGGCCAGTCGAAGCTCGATCGAATACTGGAGATCCTCGACGCCGCTGAACGCGCTCCACGGGTGCGCCTCGAGCGCGGCTCGGCTGAACAGCATCCCGTTCCCGACCAGGTTGGCGGACATGCCCAGCCTGGCGCGACCCGAGAAGCGGACTCGATGGAAGAGCAGGAAGCCGGCCGCCACGAGCTGGGTCCGGGGTGAGCTGAGCTCGTCGGTCAGCACGCTGTAGTCGGCCTGGACGACGGAGTGACCGCGGCCGAGCTCAGCCTCGAGGGCGCTCAACAGATTTCGATCCGCCACTGAATCCGCGTCGACGACGACCACGGCATCGGGCCGGTCCGGCGCCGCCAGGAGCTGGTCTGTTGCCCAGCGCAGGGCCCTGCCCTTGCCCAGGGCATCCGCCTCGGAGCGGACCATGACTTCCGCGCCGGCGGCGGCCGCGATCGAGGCCGTGCCGTCCGAGCAGTTGTCGGCGATTACAACCACCCGATAGAGCGCCCGCGGGTAGCTCTGGGCAAGGAGCGAAGTCACGCAGCGAGCGACGAGCTGCTCCTCGTTGTGCGCCGGAACGATGACTACGAGCCGATTTGCGGGTCCGGCCACCACGGGTTGTTCGCGGCGCCCGGACGCGCTGGCGAGCGCAAGAATCAGAAGGTACAGGCCGAAGCCCGCGAACACCACGCCCGGCAGCGCCAGCAGCGCACCGAGAACTCCGGTCAATATGCTCCCCTGCAGCTGAGGACGGCCCACACCGTGCGGACGAGGATGCTCAGGTCGAGCTGCAGCGACATTTTTCGGATGTATTCGCGGTCGAACTCCATCCACTGGTCAAAGCCGATCGTCGAGCGGCCGCTGATCTGCCAGAGACAGGTCAGGCCCGGCTTCACGCTGAGCCGGATCGCATCGTCGGGTCGGTACTGCTCGACTTCTTTGGGAAGCGGCGGCCTTGGCCCGACGAGGCTCATCTCCCCCTTCAGCACGTTGAGCAGCTGCGGCAGCTCGTCGAGGCTCGTGCGGCGGAGAAGGTTGCCGACCCCGGTCACACGAGGGTCGCTGCGCATCTTGAAAACCGGCCCGGACACCTCGTTGCTGGACTGAAGCTCAGCGACTCGATGCTCGGCATCGGCGTACATCGAGCGGAATTTGTAAAAGCGAAAGTGGCGGCCGTGGAGACCTACGCGCGTCTGGACGAAGATCGCCGGCCCGGGGGAGTCAAGCCGGATCGCGATGACGATCGCGAGCCACAGCGGGAGCGTCGCCAGCAGTCCGAGGCCGGCAAGCAGTATGTCGAGCAAGCGTTTGAGCGTGGCTTCATATGGAAACGGCCCGTTTCCTGCACGAGTCAACCCAAACGTTGACTCGGCGTGATTGATTCGCTCTGCCCGCTGCACCTTCTTGTGTAATGAAAAGTAAGCGGTTGGCGGTCACGATTTGAATGGGCATTTCCATACGTGTCACGGCGCGGCCCTTGGCCGTAATGAAGTCAATTGTCCCGGTCCTTCTAGGACGGTTAGGGTCTGCGGCTCGCGGCAACCAGCGCCGCCATGATGAGGACGCCGAGTGTAATTCCGACCAGAAGCCCCACCACAAACTGCCACATGGTGCAGGCGGCTCAGCGGACCGGAACGAGCACGCCCGCCAACCGCTGTATGTCCGACGGAGCCATGTCGGTGAACATGAGACCGACATCGAACTTCGCCGGGGCGCCAACGCCGAGCTCGGTCCGCCAGACCACCGTGGCCCAGCAGCGGACGGGCGCCTGGGACGGAATCAGCACGTCGAGGTCGAGGCGGCTGCCGACCTCGTAATCCTCGTCCGAGTAGACGCGCATCCCGCCCAAGCTGATGTCTTGCGCATTGCGCCTGTGGTGAAACAGTTCGTTGCCGGCGGGCCTGCACATGATGTCGGCCTGGACCCGCGGATAGCGCCTGCGATCGGACAAGGCGCCGACAGCATAAGGCGGTGCCCCTTCAGCGGCTGCTAGTCGTCAGACAGTCAAAGGATCGCGGCTTACAGGCAGCTCTCGCGCCAACAGCTGCTGGAACCAGTCCCACTGGCTGGCCAGGCCGTTCCGCAGGGTGACCCGGGGTTCCCAGCTGAGGCGCCATCGGGCGAGGTTGATTGACGCCGCGGCGTGCCTCTGGTCGGCGGCGGCGGCGGGCAAATGGCGGGGGCGGATCGCGGTCCCCGAGATGTCCGCCAGCGTGGCCAGGACGTCGTTGATGGTGGACCGGCTTCCGCCCCCGATGTTGAGCACGTCGCCGTCAACGTGGGCGGTGGCGCTTCGGACGGTTGCTTCGACGGCGTCAGCGACAAACGTGAAGTCGCGGGTCTGCTCGCCATCGCCGTTGACCTCGATCTCGTCGCCCTGAATGAGCGCTCGCATGAATCGTGAGATCGCCATGTCCGGGCGCTGTCTAGGTCCGTAGACGGTGAAGTAGCGGAGCACCGTTACCGGCAGCCCGAAATTCCGCCCATAGAGCTGGACGAGGTTTTCCGCCGCGAGCTTCGTCGCTCCGTACGTGGACAACGGGCGTGGCACAGACGATTCTTTGGTCGGAAGCATTTCGGCTTCGCCGTAAACAGAGGAGCTGCCTGCGTAGACCAGACGCGTGATCGGTCTGCCTGCGAGCGCCTCGAGGAGCCGCTGGGTCGCGAGCACGTTGTCGAAGATGTACTGGTCGAACTCACGACCGGTCGACACGCCGAGCCCGGAACGACTGGCAAGGTGGTAGACGACCTCGGCCCCGTCGAGGACCGAGCTCAAGTCGTCCTCAACCAGGTCGAGGTGGCAAAAGGAAAAGCCACGCGAGGCACGTGCAGCCGCGAGGTTCTGCTCTTTCAGCCCTCTGGAGTAGGAGTCCCTGAAGCAATCGAGGCCGACGACGTCGTGGCCGTCTGCCAGCAGCCGGTCGCAAAGGTGCGAGCCGATGAATCCCGCCGCTCCGGTGACTACCGCGCGAATTGGATTACCTGCCTTCTGTGATCTGCCCTCTGGAAGGACCCGGCCCACGATGCCGGGCAAGGTTCTGGCGGGAGCGACAGGCTCTTCGCTGACCCACACGGGCCGTGCTTCCCGCCTGGACGGCACCGAACCGTACCCGGTCTGCCGCTCCCTGCCTGCATGGTAGGTATGGCCATCGGGCCCGCCAATGGGTCAAGCCGGACCGGCGTGGGGCATCGGTCCCACGTTTCGTGGAGGCCCTGAGTCCCACTTATAGAAAGACGCGCGCGCGCCAGCTTGTCGAGCGGTTCTTCAGCAGCCGATCAACGGCCCTGGAGCAGTCGGCACACGACCGACTTCGAGCTGGAAATGCAGATGCGCGCCGATTGAGAGACCTGTGCTGCCGACGTAACCGACCTTATCGCCCTGCTGAACTTCCTGCCCAACAGCCACGGCCACCTGCGACATGTGGGCGTACACCTCGACGAGACCGAAGGCGTCAGTGACCTCGACCCGAATCCCGAAGTAATCTGCAGGACCTGCTGCTGTAACTCTTCCACCCGCGGACGCGACGATTGACGTGCCGTAGCCCGCCAGCAAATCGACACCGGTGTGGAAATGCGGATAACCGTCGAAGGACGGTTCTATCGCGAACGACGTCGGTCCGAACTGCTGGATGATCTTGGCGCCGGCGATCGGACACAGAAACTGGCCGGGGTCTACCGGGTCGGCCGGCACACCGGTGCTCAGGTTCGGACCCTGCGCGGGATCGACAGGAATGACGAGCACTGTGCCGGGCATCAGCTGCGGGCCACGAGTCCGATTGAAACCGAGCAAGGTGCTTACATCCACGCCATAAGTGGCGGCGAGGCTCGCGGGTGTGTCTCCCTTCCTGACGACGACCACGACGCCCGGCGCGGGCGGCAGCAGTAGGGGTCGTCCGACTTTGAGCGGCATACGCAGGCCCGGATTCGACCAGACGACGTCCCTCCACGGGAGCTTGAACTGCCGGCCGATGCTTTCCAGTGTGTCTCCGTCAACGACGATGTGCACGATGGGGGCGCGGCTTGCCAGCGCGGACGTGGGGACGGCAAGCGGTTTGATGATGACGCTGTCACGACCCAGCGAGACGTCCCCGACGGCATTTGATTCGTCAGCGGCGGCGGCGGTGACTGCAGCTGCACGGAAGGCAGGAAAGAGGCTTCTGTCGACGGCGGTGTAACCAGACATGGCGAACGCTATCGCGAGCACCACGCCATGGGTCATGTAGCGATTGATGCGCACCGCGTACCTACCCCTGGTCTCCTTCTTGCGCGACCGCAGACCCTGAAGACCCGCGTCACACTAACAAACGTTCGGCAAGAGTGTCAACGCGCGCTCGACTCAAAGCCTGCGCCACGCGTCGGTGGGCGGAAAAAAGCGGGCCCGCGCTTGCGAGCCCGCTTCCTGCTCTTCGGACTAACGCCGAGGCTTCGACCTGATGCCGATTGCCCCGAGAAGGAAGAGGA
>Ga0209807_1000172_pt1 | contig 28096 bp, 35 predicted proteins | sample GraSoiAngelo_154_FD_186168 | JGI IMG/M metagenome (GOLD analysis project Ga0209807, IMG submission 186168) | Grasslands soil microbial communities from the Angelo Coastal Reserve, California, USA - 14_1009_13_20cm (SPAdes) (version 2) | ecosystem: Environmental > Terrestrial > Soil > Grasslands ... | reverse complement strand
CACCGCCTAAACTCGTCAGCGAGTGATCGCTCGAGGCGTCCGCGGCTCCGGACCCGGAGGGATCAACCCGCTCCTCCTCATCGGCCTTCTCCTGCTGCTATTGGCGTTCTTCAACCACAGCCTCGTCTCGCCTGTGCAGCGAGCGGCTGACGACCCCGTCGGGTTCGTCGGATTTGTTATCGCAATTCTCCTCGGGATCACTGTTCACGAATTCATGCATGCGTACGCGGCGACGCGCCTTGGAGACGACACCGCCCGTCTCATGGGCCGGCTGAGCCTCAATCCGATGGCTCACCTTGATCCGTTCGGCACTCTGCTCATCGTCCTCGCGGGCTTCGGCTATGGAAAGCCGGTGCCGTTCAACGAGTCACGGCTACGCTCGGCGCTTGGGGTAACCGGCGTGGCCCTCGCGGGCCCATTCGCGAACCTCGTACTGGCCTTTGTCTGCGCACTGCCATTGCGTTTCGGTGGAGCGGACCTTCCCGGCGGCGTGTACGGAACGATTCTCGAGTTGATCGTTTACTACAACTGCATCTTGGCAGTCTTCAACCTCATTCCGATCCCGCCGCTCGACGGAGCGAATGTCGTCTACGGATTGCTTCCTCCCCAGCAGAAGTACACCTGGCGCACGTATCAGCAATATGGTCCGATGCTTCTGCTCTTGCTCTTTTTCTTTGGCGCACAGGTCTTGCGCCTGTTGGTCTTTGGCCCGGCATCGCTTCTTTTTGGCCTCTTCACCGGATCCGGGGTCTAGCGTGCTCCACCGGGTGCAGCAGACTGCGCGGTACCTCGGGTCGGCCGGAGCCGATGACCGCCATGCGACGGAGACCGCACGCATCCTTCGACAGCTTGGCGCGGACGAAGAGCTCGTCGTCGCCGGCATCCTGCACGACGCCGCCAAACCCGCGCACACGCTTCTCTGGCATCGCATCGCCGGCGTGCTCCTCGGGATAACCCCGCGTGTGCGCGCGAGGCTCGCGCGCGGCGATTCGACTTTCGCGCGCTATCTCGATCACGCGCGCCGGGGCGCGGAGATGGCACGCGAAGCCGGTGCATCCGAGCGCGTCGTCCGTCTCATCGCGCGACATCACCAGCGCCCGGTCACGGACGACGAGATGCTTCTCGCGCGCGCGGACCGGGAGGCCTTGCCGTGATGGAATCCCAGGCACCGCGCGTGACCGTCGAAGGATTCGACGGGCCGTTGGATCTGCTCCTCGAGCTCGTCGAGGAAAAGAAGCTCGACATCCTCACCGTGCGGCTCGGGGATCTCGCCGACGCATACCTTGCGCGAGTACGCGCCATGGCCGCGCTTCCCGCCGACGAGGTCTCGGCGTTCCTCGCCCTCGCGTCGCGGCTCGTCCTCCTGAAAGCGCGGAGTCTCCTGCCGAGCCTCGAGCCGATCCCCGAGGACGAGGGCGAATCGGAGGAGGAGCTTCGGCTGCGGCTCCTCGAGTACGCGGTCGTTCGAGAGCGTGCGGGCCAGCTCGGCGCGCGTCTCCGCGCCGGCGAGCGCGCCTTTCACCGCGAGGGCGGGACCGTCGAGCTGCCCCCGCGCGGCGGCGAGGTGGACGCTCTCGCGTCGGCGTGGTCGCGCGTCCTCGCGCTCGCGTCACGGCATCGCGAAGAGGAGATCGTCGCGCCGGGCGAGCGCTACTCGGTGGAGCAACGCACGGCGGAGATCGAGGCGCTCGTAGCGGCGCAGGAGCGGGTGAGCTTCGCTACGCTCCTCGGCGAAGCACCCACGGTCGGATTCGCCGTCGTCACGTTCATCGCGCTTCTCGACCTTTACCGCCGCGCGGTGATCGATCTGGCTCAGGACGAGCTCTTCGCGGACATCGTGATCACGAGGAGGGAAGCCACATCCGCTCAGATCTAGCGAACGCGATCGAGGCCATCCTCTTCGTCGCCGAAAAGCCGGTCACGCGAAGCGAGCTCGGGCGCATCGCCGGCGGACCGCCGCGTGCAGTCGAGAACGCCCTGGCGGAGCTCGCGGCGGACTACGAGGGCACCGGTCTCCGCCTCCAGCGCTCCGGTGATGAGTGGCAGATCGTGACGGCTCCGCAACACGCCCCGCAGGTCGCCGCCTACCTGGGCGCCGACCGCCTGCGGCTTTCGCCGGCCTCCCTGGAGACCCTTTCCGTGGTCGCCTACCGGCAACCGGTGACCCGCGCCGAGGTCGAAGCGATCCGCGGCGTGAACTGCGACCAGACCTTTTACACGCTCGCGTCGCGGCGGCTCATCGAGGAGCGGGGTCGCAAAGAGACCCCCGGTCGCCCCATCCTGTACGGGACGACATGGGAGTTCCTCGAATGCTTCGGCCTGCAAAGCCTCGACGACCTGCCGCGCGCGCTGAGTCCCGAGGGCGCGCTCGTCCTCGAGGGAGCGGAGACGGCGAGGGCGAGCGACCCGGGTTGATCCGGTTGCAGAAGGTGCTCGCCGATCGCGGCGTGGCATCGCGGCGCGCGGCCGAGGAGCTCATGCGCGAGGGCCGCGTGCGGGTCGGGGGCGAGGTGATCCGCGAGATGGGCACGAGGGTCGCACCCGACGCACGCATCGAGGTCGATGGCCACGCGGTCGCGCCGCCTGCGCCGCATCGCTACGTGCTTCTGAACAAGCCGCGCGGGATCGTGTCGACGGCGCGTGATGAGCGGGGGCGTCCGACCGTCGTCGAGATGCTCGGCGCCCGCGAGCGCCTGTACCCGGTCGGCCGGCTCGACGAGGACTCCGAAGGCCTGGTGCTGCTCACGAATGACGGCGCGTGGGCCGAGCGGGTCCTGCATCCGCGATACGGCCACGAACGCGAGTACGAGGTCAGCGTCGCCGGTCCGGTATCGCCCGATTCCGTCGCCGCGCTGCGGCGGGGCATCGCGCTCGAGGAAGGGGTCGCCCGCGCCGCCCGCGTTTCGGTGGCCGGCGGACCGCGCGGCTTGACCGTCCGCATGGTGCTCAACACCGGATGGAAGCGGCAGGTGCGCAGGATGTGCGCCGCCGTCGGGATCCGCGTGCTCCGTCTTCGCCGCGTGCGTCTCGGCCCGCTCGAGCTCGGCCGCCTCCGGACCGGAGCATGGCGCGAGCTCACGACGCGCGAGGTCCGCGCGCTCGGAGGAAGTTGAGTGGGCACACCGCGCACCGTCGCGATCGACGGGCCGGCCGGAGCGGGGAAGAGCACGATCGGAGCGCTCGTCGCCGAGCGCCTCGGCTATCTGTTCCTCGACACGGGCGCGATGTACCGCGCGGTCGCGCTCGCCGCGCTGCGCCGCGGGATCGATCCCGACGACGCCGAGCGGCTCTCCGCGCTCGGGCGTCAGGTTCGCATCGCGATCGGCCCGCCGACCGTGCGCGACGGACGCGCGTACACCGTGCTGCTCGACGGTGCGGACGTGACGTGGGCGATCCGCGGCGAGGACGTCGACCGCATCGTCTCGCAGGTGGCGCGCATTCCCAAGGTGCGCGATGCGATGGTCGAGCAGCAACGCGAAATCGCGAAGCGCGGTCGGATCGTCATGGTCGGCCGCGACATCGGCACGGTCGTGCTGCCCGAGGCCGAGCGCAAAGTGTTTCTCACCGCATCGGCCGCGGAGCGCGCGCGCCGCCGCGAAGAGGAGCTCGCCGCCCGTGGCCAGAAACGCTCTCGTCAGGACTTGCTCACCGAGATCCTTCGCCGCGACGAGCTCGACAGCAAGCGCACTGTCGCGCCCCTTCGGGCCGCGAGCGATGCGATCCTCGTGGAGACCGATGGACTTTCCGTGGGCGAGGCCCTCGATCGAGTCCTTCAAGTCACGCGCGCGTGACGGTGTTCGCCGGCACGCCGCTCCTTCCGGAAGAGCGGCTCTGGCTCTGGCGCTTCGGGTTCCCGATCGTCCGCGCGCTCGCGGCATTCCTGGCGCCCTGGCGTCTCGAGGGCGGGGAGAACATCCCACGAACCGGCGGGTACATCCTCGTCGCGAATCACATCAATTGGAAAGACCCGCCGTGGATCGAGTTCGCGCTCGGTCACGCCATCCGGTACATGGGGAAGCGCGAGCTCTTCGAGACGCCCGTGATCGGTTTCCTGTTGCGCGCTATCGGCGCGTTTCCGGTCCGCCGCGGCGAGGTGGACCGCGGCGCGCTCCAGATGGCGCTCAACGTCGTCGCCGCCGGTCAGCCCCTCGGCTTCTTCGCGGAGGGACATCGCAGCGAATCGGGTCAGCTCATCCGCGGACACCCTGGGGTCGCCTATGTCGCGAAACGTTCGGGCGCTTCGCTCGTCCCGCTGGCCGTCATCGGGACCAAGCGCGCGCGGCTCGGAGCGTTCTGGCGGCGGGACATCCTCATCCGCGTGGGGGAGCCGTTCCGCGCTTCGGACCTCGCCGTGCAGGCGGACGATTCGCAAGCTGTCACCGACGCGATCATGCGTCGCGTCGCCGCGCTCATGCCCGAAGAGCAGCGGGGTGTTTATCGAACAGCGCCGTCGACGGCGGCCGATCTGCCTACGGGTGTGAAACGGGCGGACGTCGCCAAATTCAACATTGGCGACCAACGTCAGTCCGACGTGGCGCGAGAGCAGGTCGGTGAATTCCTTAAGGCGATCATTCCTTCTGAGGAACGGCCCTATCTCGTGACTGACCTGGCGACCGTGTTTGACGTAACCAGTTTGACCGCGGACGAGATCGCGGAACGTTGTCTTCAGAAGTACGGCGTTCGGCCCTCGGAAGCCGATCTAGCGCTTCCGCTTTGGCAGCTAGCTAAGAAGTTGGGAGCCAAAAACACGCCAAACTAGGTCCGTTTCTGACTCAAAGGCATGGTTCTCGTGCGCCTACACTTGATGCTGTGGAAGTGCTTCTCGCGCGCGAGAACGGGTTCTGTTTCGGAGTCAAGAAAGCCGTCGAGTTGACCGAAGCGGCCGCCGAAACGGGGCGCCCGGTGCACAACCTCGGGCAGGTCGTACACAACCCGAAAATCAGCGAGCGTCTCGGCTCGCTCGGCGTGAAGGTCATCAAAGATCCGTCCGAGGCCGCCGAGGGCATCGTCGTCATCCGTGCGCACGGCGTCCCGCCGGAGATGCGCGCGAAGATCGAAGCGCAGGGCCTCGAGTGCATCGACGCGACCTGCTCGCTCGTGCTCCGCGCCCAGCGGTTCACGAAGCAGCTCGCCGACGAGGGTTATCGCGTGATCATCCTCGGCACGCGCGAGCACCCCGAAGTCGTCGGCCTGCTCGGCTTCGCGCCTGAGGCGACCGTCGTCGAGACGAAAGAAGAGTGGGAGAAGCTCCCGCGGATGAAGAAGGCGGGCGTCGTGTCGCAGTCGACCCAGCCGCCGTGGGCCTTCAAGGACCTTGTCTCACACATCTCCGAGATCGCCCAGGAGACGAAGATCTTCAACACCGTTTGCCCGGTCACCGTGAAGCGCCAGCATGCCGCGAGCGAGCTCGCCGAGCAGGTGAACACGATCATCGTCGTCGGTGGGAAGAACTCGGCCAACACGCGCGAGCTCGTGAATCTCGCGAAGATGCAGGGCCGCAACGCGTACCACATCGAGAACGCGAACGAGCTCAAGCCGGAGTGGGTACGCGGCGAGGCTCGCGTTGGGCTGATCGGCGGTTGCTCGACTCCCATGGACACGCTTCTCGAGGTCAAGGAGCGGGCTGAGAAGCTGGCGGCGTAAGCCCCCAAGCTGGTCCCCCAATCGCGAGCGCAGCCTTCGGTCATGCTCCTTTGTATTGGCGTGGCGCTCATCTTTGCCGGCATAGGAATCCTTCGCATCCCGATTCGGCGAAGTGCGGAGACAGAAGCGTGATCAAGCGGGCTGGCTTGGTGATCGCCGCGCTCGCCGTCGCCTGCACCGCGCCGCCGGCTGTCAGTCCATCGCGATCCGTCGACGTCGCCGCGACGCCCACCACGGTGCCCGTCGCGAGCTACGATCTCGCGTCCCGAGTACATCCCCTCGTCATGGGCTGGCGCCCGCAGGGCACGATGCTTCTCGTGAGCGTTCGTGAACCCGACGGTCTCAGCGCGACGGTGTACGCCGTTCCGCTCGACGGGCCGGCAACCCCGCTGGTAAGGATCTCGCGCAGCGCCGGGAGCGCGTGGCGCGCCGACGGGAGCGCTTTCGCCGTCGGCCTCGAGACCGCGGCGGGCTCCTCGCGCATCGCCGTGTGGGACCTCAACACAGATGCTGTCCGGTGGGTCACAGCGAATGAAGCGGGCGTCCGGCACGAGTCGCCGGTTTGGTCCGCGGATGGCACCGCGATCTACTACGCCGCGCACTCCTCGACACCGACGAGCTACACGGATCTCGGCATTTTCGAGATCGGACTGGATGGATCGGGAAACACACGCGTTCACGGTCCCGACGGCAACGGCGGCATGCCGGTCCGCCTCACCCCCGACGGCACGGGCCTGGTGTGGGTACGCGCGCGGGCGGGCGGCGGGACCGCAGTGCTCGACCTCGAGACCGGGGCAAGCCGTGAGTTAGACCCGACCAGTGGTTCGTATCCCGAAGCATGGCGGTCGGCGCGCCCTCGCGCCCTTGTGATCTCCGGCGGATGCTGCGCCGGCAAGCCCGGTGGAACGCTCGTCCTCTGGGATGAGGTGGACGGGTCCTCCCATGTCATCGGCGGCATCGACAAGACATCGAAAGTCACCGCGGGCGCCGCGACGTGGGACCCGATGGGGACGCGGATCGCCGCGCAGCTCTTTGATATCTCGACCCTGAGTTACACGGCGTCGATCGCGGTGATGGATGCGGATGGCGCGAACCGAAGGACAATCTCAGGCACCGATGGAGCTGGCTCTCTTCTGTGGCTACGCGAGGGCATCGTCTTTTCGCGCTCGCAAGGGACAGAGATCGTCCTCGTGTCACCGGAAGGTGACGGCCCGCGCGTCCTCTTCCGCTCCGCGGGCTACGCCACTGTGAGCGCGATCTCTCGGTAGATGACGAGGCTTCCTGTCCTGTGGCTCGCGGCCGCAATCGTCGCATGCGCGGCGCCGCCGTCGGCTCGCGCGACCGAAAGCCCTTATGTAGGTCCGACGTCCTCCCAATCGCCGTTGGTCACAACCACACCCGAACCAACGCCCGCGCGAACACCTGACGTTGTTGCCATCCCCGCAATCGCGCGCAACGACCTGACAGCGCACATCCGCGTCCTCCGGCGTGGCTGGCGCCCCCCGAGGCGCACCCTCGTCGTCGCGGCGGCCGAAGACGCGCGGATCACGCTCATCGCTATCCCGATCGCGCCGGGCGGCGACCCGGTGCCGTTCCTCGAGCTTACCGAGACCTCCGGCTGGCAGCTGCGGTCGGACGGGGCCGCGCTCGTCGCGGCGTTCACGAACGGCAGCTACGGGTCGTCGCGGATCGCCACAGTGGACGTGTCCTCCGGGGCCGCGCGCTGGGTGACGCCCGACGACTCAGATATTTACGAGGTGTCGCCGATCTGGTCGCCGGACGGCAATGGCATCTATTACAGCGAGCAAGCCACCGGACCCGTGACCTACGGTGACCGAGGGATCTTCCGCATCTCGGCCGACGGCTCGAATCGCGTCCAGGTCCACGGACCGGATCGCAATGGCGGCTCCCTCGTGGGCGTGACGTCCGACGGTCAATGGCTGAGTTGGACGCGGGGCCAGGCCGGCGGGTCCACCGACGTGCTCAACCTTGCGACCGGCGTGAACAAGACGTTCGAGATCGCTGGCAGCTCCGGCGAGATCGCCTGGCGAACGGCGCGACCACGCGCCCTCGTGATGTCCAGTGGGTGCTGTGCCGGGATACCGTCTGGAGAGCTCCTTCTCTGGGACGACCTAACCGGGGCGACGACGCGGCTCATCGCCTACGACGCCCGGCCCTGGGTTTTCGCGGGTATCGCGGATTGGGACCCGACCGGCATGCGGATAGTGGCGGCGGTCAGGGATCGCGCTGAGCTCGAGCGGTCCCCTCGTACCGTACCGACGCTCGTTGCGATCTTCGATGCAAGCGGGGTCTTTAGGGCCGTGGTGCCGCGGCTGCAGGGGACCCTCTTGGCCTGGCTTCCGGAAGGGATCCTGGTGATGCGCTACGCGCCGGACGGGATGTTCGAGCTCGTGCTCAGCACTGAGTCTGGCGGATCTCAAGTGTTGTACCGCACTACGGCGTCGACCCGCGGGCTTCCGGTGATCGTCTCGCCCTAGTGCTGAATCTGAACGTTCGCGGCTAGCGCCAAGCGGTACTCACCTTCGCTGACAAGAAGCTCGACGCCGCTCGCCGCGGCAAGAATCCGCCTTATGTCCTTCGTCGCGGCGTAGAGGTTGCGGACTGCTTTGTCTCCTTCGCTATCCGGCCATAGCTCGTCGGCCAGCCGGTCGCGTGGCACGCCACGCGGATATGCCGCGACCAGCAGCGTGAAGAGCCGTCGCAGGACACGTGCTCCGGATCGCCGCTGCCATACATCTGGCGCGAGCGGCGATCCGTCCACGCGAATCTCGTCGTCGCGGATTTCTATGGCCTGTCGCGGTACGTCGAGAATCCCGACGGCCGTCTCAAGCAGATCCTCGGCGCAGCGCTCGCCACCATCAGCACGCGCCCCGTCAACGATCTCGCGCGCCCACCAGCTCGGTGACACGCGCACCGGTCCCTCACGGCGCAGGACACAGGCCTCGCGCGCCGCGGCCTTGGCCCCTTTCGGCGCATTCGCTTTGCGATAAGCGACCGAACGCCAGAGCAAGAGCGCGACCGCGGTGACCACGTCGGACCGCGCGAGGTAGCCGTTCGCGAGCTCGCCGAAGAGCTTCGCGGCGTTCAGAAAATCGCCGTCGATCAGAGAGAACATCGCGTCGAGGGTCGCGAGCGCTTCGACCTGCGCCTGGCCGGAGAGTTTCCTCGCGGACGCCGCGGCGTGATCGGCGGCAGCGCGGTCCTTCCGCTTCAGCGCGAGCCATGACTCGCGGATCCAGCACCATACGACCAGGTCCCGCAGCTTCGCCGCCTCACTCATGGCTCGCGCCTCGCCGACCGCGCGGGTCGCCTCTTCGATCTCGTCGCGCAGCTCGAAGAGGATCGAACGGTTGTAGGCCGCGTACGCGCGCATCAAAGGAATTCCTCGTCGAAGCGCGTCCCGACTCGCGGCGTCGAGCTCCGCATCGGCGAGGTCGAGATCGGCGGCGCAGATCGCGGCGTAGGCGAGTCCGTTGTGGAGCGCCGGCGCGAGGCGCGGATCGGGGTCGTGCGCCCGCAACGTCTCGAGCGCGTGGCGATACATCGTGAGCGCCTCAGCTGGGCTTTCATGCGCGAGGGCCTCGGCGAGATTGCGCAGCTCGAGCACCCGACTGAGCGGGCTGAGCGCGGTCCGAGCCTTCGCGATGGCCTGCCGGTAGAACGTGATCGCGTCCGTGCGTTCGCCGCGCCGGTCCGCGATCAGCGCCCGGAGGTGAAGGACATCGCTAGACGGGCGCCGTGAGAAGGATTCCGCCCAGGCGATGACCGACTCGGCTGCCTCGGTGCCACCTTCGTCAAGGAGAACGCAGCCGAGCTCGAAAGCGAGCCGAGCGCGAAGCGGCTCTGGCGTGCGCCGCGACGACCGCGACTGCGCGCGCGTGAGCCATGCCCGTGCGCTGTCGCGCTCGCCGCGAAGAAGCGCCCGCCGTCCGGCGGCGAAGAGCAAGGGAACACTTTCGGTTGTGTCGGTCACGCGCGAGAGCATCGGATCGAGGCGGTCGCTCCCCTTGTCGAGCGAAGCCACGATGCGCGGGAGATTCGGCGCGAGCGGACGCTTGCGTGGTGAGGCGGCCACCGTGCGCCGTAGGGTATGCGGGTGAGCCGTGGCCTCGTCGCCGTGGTCGGCCGTCCGAACGTCGGCAAGTCGACCCTGTTCAATCGTCTCGTCGGCGACCGCGTCGCAATCGTCGAGGACGAGCCGGGGACTACCCGGGACCGCGTCTACGCCACCGTCGAGTGGCGCGGCCGCGAGTTCACCCTCATCGACACCGGAGGTCTCGACGACGGCACGAGCGAGGTCGAGGCGGGCGTTCGGAGACAGGCGGAGGCCGCGATCGAGGAGGCCGACGTCGTCATGTTCGTGGTCGACGCGCAGTCCGGAATCTTGCCGGTCGAGCACGACGTCGCGGACCGGCTCCGCCGGAGCCGCAAGCCGGTGGTGATGGCCGCGAACAAGGCTGAATCGTGGAAGACCGAAGCGCAGGCCGCGGACTTCTATGAGCTCGGCCTCGGCGAGCTCCACACCGTCTCCGCGCTCCAGGGCATTGGGACCGGCGACCTGCTCGACGCGGTCGTCGCGAAGCTTCCGCCGCCCACCGACGAGGAACCAGACATAGGGGAGGCGCGGATCGCGATCGTCGGGCGCCCGAATGTCGGGAAGTCGAGCTTCCTAAACCGCCTCGCCGGCGAGGAGCGTGCCGTCGTGAGCGAGATACCCGGAACGACGCGCGACGCTATCGACACCGTGATCGAGCGCGAGGGCCGTCGCATCCGGCTGATCGATACGGCGGGGATCCGGCGACGCGGGCACATTGACGAGGGCATCGAGAAGTTCGCGCTGTTGCGAACGGTGCGCGCCATCGAGCGTGCCGATGCCGCGATTCTCATCACCGACGCGACCGAGGGGATAACCGCTCAGGATTTACACATTGCGGGCTATGCGCTTGAGGCGTATATCGGCCTCGTGCTGGCGGTGAACAAGTGGGATCTTGTCGCTCGCAGCCCCGAGACCACGGCGGCCGTCGAGAGCGAGATCGCGCGCGAGTTCCAGTTCGCGCCCTGGATGGATCACCGTCTGGTCTCGGCAAAGACAGGGCGCGGCGTCGAGGACACGCTCATCGCCGCCGTCGCCGTTGTCGACGAGCGCAAGAAACGCATCCCCACGGCCGAGCTGCACCGCCTGCTGACGGAAGCGGTCGCGGCGCACCCGCCGCCGAGTGATCGGAACGGCAAGGAGATTCGTTTTCATCACGTGACTCAGGCGAAGGGACCCGCGCCAACGTTTGTGTTCTTCGTTGACCGTCCCGCCGCGGTCCACTTCTCGTACACGCGCTACCTCGAGAATCGCATCCGCGAGCGCTACGATTTTCACGGCACGCCCATAAAGATCGAGCTCCGTGGAGCGCGCGAGTGATCGACTCGCCGGCCTCGGCTGTCGCCCTCGTCCTCGTCGGCCTCGTCGGTTACCTTGTTGGCTCGATCTCGAGCGGCTACATCGTCGGCCGGATCTACCGGAACGTCGACCTACGGAACGTCGGCTCCGGCTCCACGGGCGCGACGAACACATTCCGCACCCTCGGCACGGGTGCCGGGCTGCTCGTCGCGATCTTCGACATCCTGAAGGGCTCGCTCGCGGTGGTCTTTGCGCAGCTCGTGTTCCCCGAGGGGAGCGCCGGGCGTCCCGTGGCCGAGGCCGTCGCCGCGGTCGCGGTGGTCTCCGGTCACTGCTGGCCCGTCACGCTCCGCGGACGCGGCGGCCGCGGCGTCGCGACGGGGTTCGGCGCGCTCCTCTTCGTCGCGACGCCGGCATGGGCGACCGCCGTCCTGTTCTTCGCGATCGCCCTCGCGCTGACGCGCATGGTGTCCGTGAGCTCGCTTGCGTCGGTGGTCGGCGCGCTGGTCGGCTACCTCCTCTTCTGCGCGACCGGATGGCTCCACTTCAACTGGTGGACTTTCCTCTTCATCGTCATCGCTGGCACCGTCGTCTTCATCCGTCATAAGGCGAACATCGAGCGCATCGTTCGCGGGGTCGAGCCGCGCGTCGGCACCTCATGACGGTGACCGTGCTCCAGGCTGGGTCCTGGGGCACGACCCTCGCAACGATCCTCGCGCGCGACGGTGGCAAGGACGTGATCCTTTGGGCCAGAGACCCCGCGCAGGCCAAGGAGATCTCGGCGCGACGCGAGAATCGCAAATACCTCGCCGGCATACGCGTGCCCGACCGAGTGGAGGTGACCGCCGATCTCGAGCGGGCGCTCGCCTCGGACGACCTCGTCGTGGCGGCGCCGAGTCGCGGCGTCCGCGAGCTGCGCGATCGCGTCAAGCCGCTCCTGCGCGCAGGCCACCGGCTGCTCTCCGCGACGAAGGGCCTCGCGGAGGACGGCCGGCGGATGAGCCAGATCTGGGCCGAAGCCTTTCCGCCGGAACGGGTCGCGGTGCTCTCCGGTCCGAATATCAGCAGAGAGATCGCGGCCGGTCTGCCTGCGCCGACGGTCATCGCCTCGGTCGATCCGGCGATGGCGCGGCATTTTCAGGCGCTCGTCGGCACGCCCATGTTTCGCGTGTACACGAACGCCGACGTCGTCGGAGTCGAGCTCTGCGGAGCGCTCAAGAACATCATCGCGCTCGGCGCCGGCGCGGTGGACGGCATGGGCTATGGCGAGAACGCCAAAGCCGGATTCGTGACGCGCGGCCTCGCCGAGATCGCGCGCTACGGGTTCGCCGAGGGTGCGAACCCGCTGACGGTGGCCGGTCTGGCGGGGTTCGGCGATCTCATCGCCACCTGCACGAGCAAGTTCTCACGCAACCGTATGGTCGGCGAGATGCTGGCAAAGGGCGTCCCGGTACGCGACATCGCCCAGCAGCTTGGCGGCCAGGTCGCGGAGGGGATATCGACCACGGAGGCGACCTACGGCGCCGCTCAGAAACGCGGTGTGGTCATGCCGATCACCGAGCAGACGCACCTCGTGCTGAGCGAGGGCAAACCCATTCGCGAGGCGATGCGGGACCTCATGGACCGCGAGCAGGGCGAGGAGGTCGCGGGCCCGCTCGCCGAGATCTCCCACCTTCTTGCAACCTTCGCAGCCACGCAAAAGGAGGGGGCGGCCACCGCTTCTAGGCGAACATAGGACGGTGAGGCTCCGTCCGCTCGCCCTTGTTGCCACTCTCGTCGTCGCCTGCCAGGCGGGGTCGCCTCCGACGGCGGTCACTCCGTCAGGATCGGTCGACGCGACTCGGGTGCTTGCCGTAGTCGTGACCGCTACCGCCGGCGCGCCCGTTGTCGGTGCCGACGTGTGCGCGTTCACGGTCGCCGGCGCGCAGGAACGCTGCGGCGAAACGAGCGCGGCGGGCACCGCGCGTCTCGGGCTGCGCCCCGGCGCCTATCAGGTGATCGTGACGCCGCGCGTCCCAACACGCCTTGCGGTCGGAAGAACCTGGGCGGACGTCGTTGACGCCGATGCGACGAGTGTCGTCCATCTCGATTCCCATTCGACGATCAAGGGAGTCGTGAAGGACGAGCCCGGAGCCGCGGTCGTGGGCGCCGAGGTCTGCGCCCACCCGCCGTCGACGACGGCGCCCCCAACATGCGCACGGAGCGTCGCCGAGGGAAAGTTCTCGATCGACGTGCGTTCCGATGTGTACAAGCTCGACGTCACGGGACCTCCCGGCGGAAAGCTGATCGGGCAGTGGGCGAGCGGACGGCTCGCCAGCTACGAGGCGGACGTCGTCGACGTCCGCTCGGCCGACGTGGAGGGCATCGCTATCACGATGGCCAAGGGAGTCCTCCTCACCGGCGTCGTCCGCGGACCGAATGGCGCGCTCGAGGACGCGCAGATCTGCGTGCGGACCCTCGCCGCGCCACTGCCATGGGATTGCGAACGATCGAAGAAGAATGGGTCGTATCTAGTGCTGGTCGAGCCGGGCCGGTACTTCATGTGGACCATCCCTCCGGACAACACGCGTCTGATGGCGCAGTGGTACCCCGGCGTGCTTGAAGGCGTGAATACCATCGATATCAACCTCGACGGCGATCGGCGGATCGACGTCGAGCTCGATCCGGGCCCCCAGCTGCACGGCAAGGTCACCACGACCGACGGGACGCCGGTCACCGGGGCTTTCGTCTGCGTCGACACGCCGTTCCCGACCGGCCGCATCTGTCGGCCAACATCGGGCGACGGTTCATACCAGGTGACCACGCGGCCCCAGACGTACACCGTGCAGGTGCTCGCTCCAGGCAACACCGATCTCATCAGCGAGTACTGGCTTGGCAAGCGCACCTGGGTCGACGCCGATGAGGTCAGCCTCGGGAACGCCGACCGCACGCTCGACCTCATCATGCGAAAAGGTGTCCGCGTGACCGGTGTGATCCGCGACACGCGCGGCGCGCCCCTCGAAGGCGCAACGCTGAACTTCAACGACGAGCGCGGGCCGCTCGCCGCGACCGATACGGACATCAGTGGGACCTATAGCTTGGTCGTGCCGCCGGGAACCTACCAAGTCGAAGTGTTCGCGCCCCGCCGCGGCGAGCGCGGCGATCTCCTCTCGCAGCCAGCGCGCGAGCTCGTGGTCAAAGACTTCGTCCGATATGACGTAGTGCTCGAGGATGCCAATCCCTGAGTCGTGCTAGAACGGAGCCGAGCGCACAACAAATGGGGGAAAGACTCATGTTCTTGTCACGACTACTGAAGCCGACGGTCACTGCCTCCGCGCACTGCGACCTTCCGTGCGGTGTGTACGACCCGGAGCAGGCGCGCATCGAGGCGGAGTCCTGCTACAAGATCATCGAGAAGTACAAGGCGTCGAACGACGAGCTGTTCAAGACACGGGCGATTGTCATCAAGGAAGAGCGGGCCGAGCTCGCGAAGCACCACATCGACGTCCTCTGGAGCGACTACTTCAAGCCCGAGCATGTCCAGAAATACCCCGAGATCACGGAGCTCTGCTGGAAGGCGGCGAAGCAATGCTCGAAGGTCAAAGGCTCGCTCGAGCTCGGCGACGCCAAGACCCTGCTGGAGATGATCGACAAGATCGCCGACGTCTGGACGAAGGCGGGCGGGCCGCAAGCCACACGGGTCCAGAACGGGGTCGCCGCGCGAGCGTAGCTCGGTGATTCATCGCGTCGCCGTGACGGGCCGAAGCATGGAACCGGCGCTGTCGGCCGGTGACTGGATCGTCGTGACCGGGGTCGGACGCGGGCCACGCGTGGGGGAGATCGTCCTCCTCCGTGACCCGCGGGAACCGGAGCGCCTCATGCTGAAACGGGTCGCAGGCGTGGCCGACGGGGCCTGCACGGTGCTTGGCGACCGTCCAGAAGAGAGCACCGACAGCCGCGCGTTCGGGCCGGTGCCGCTCGGCAACGTCCTCGGGCGTGCTCTCTTCAGGTATGCGCCGATCGGGCGAATCGGCTGGCTTTGGTGAGGCGCGTTTGTAAACTGACGGTATGGCAACGGTTGTCTGCGCGCGATGCGGTCAGGAGCGCGAGGGTGCCGGGAAAGTAGGGCTTCCTGGCTCGCTCGGAGCGGACATCGAGGCGAGGATCTGCGCCGAGTGCTGGAAAGAGTGGCTCGCCACGCAAATACGGGTCATCAATCACTATGGCCTGCGGCCGGCACAGCGGGAGGATCGCGACAAGCTCTACGAGCTCACTCGCGACTTTCTGCAGCTCGGCGTCCCGGCTTCGGAGGTCTGATGGAGACGACGATCACCACGACGGCGCCCGAAGATCCGAAGAGCTCGAGCGGCGTCTACGTGTACTGCATCATCGAGTGCAGCGAGCCGCGCGACTTCGGCAAGATCGGCATCGGCGGCCGTGGCGATGATGTGTTCACGGTGCATTACCGCGACCTAGCGGCGGTCGTGAGCCGCGCGGCGCTCCAGGTCTACGACCCGACGCGCGAGAACGCGCTCACCCACGAGCATGTGAACGAGGTCGTCATGATCGACAACGGCTTCACGCCTGTGCCGATGAGCTTCGGGACTCTCTTCAAGACGGAAGAGGACACCATCGAATTCCTCAAGGACACGTACGACGCACTCCGCGATGTCCTCCAGAAGATGAAGGACAAGCTCGAGTTCGGCCTGAAGGTGAACTGGGACCGTGAGTCGGTCCTGGCGGAGATCGAGCAGGAGAACGAAGAGCTCCGGCGCCTCAAAGCCGAGATCGAATCGAATCAGCAGACCTCCACATACTTTGCGCGGATGCAGCTCGGCCGGCTCGTCGAGCAGGCTCTCGCGGACAAAGCTGACGCGTACGTGCGCGAGATCTACGACGAGCTCCAAGAGGCCGCGATCGCGTCGCGGTCCAACAAGGTGATCGGCGACAAGATGATCATGAATGCCGCCTTCTTGGTCGCGCGCAGCAAGCAGGAGCATTTCGACCAGAAAGTGCACGAGATCGGCAAGCGCTACGAAGGAAAGCTCAGCTTCAAGTACACCGGCCCGTGGCCGCCTTACAACTTCGTGACGATCAGGCTCCAGCTCGAGCGTTCGGCGAGCGTGTAGCCCGGATGATCCTGTTCAAGCTCCTCGCCCTTCCGATCACCGCACCCGCGTCTGGCATCAAGTACTGCATCGATAAGGTCATCGAATTCGCGGAGCACGAGCTCACCGACGACGAGCCTGTGCGCGAGCAGCTGCTCGAGCTCCAGCTCGACCTCGAAGAGGGTCGCGTCACCGAGGAGGAGTACACCGAGCGGGAGACCGTGCTCCTGGCTCGTCTGCGTGAGGTGCGCGAGTACCGCAAGCAGCTGGCGCGTGAGGCCGCGGAGGCGTCCGCACCGGCGGTCGGGGAAGAGCGGACGGTCGTCATCGAGGTGCCTGAGGAGCTCGAGTGACCGCCGAGCTTCGTTATCTCTATGCGGTCGCCCGTGCGAGTGGGGCGGGCGCGATCGCGGGAGCGAGCCTGCGCGGCATCGAAGGCGGTCCGGTCGAGGTGATCGTCGAAGGCGCTCTCCTCGGCGTGACCAGCATCGTGCCGGTCGAGGCCTACGAAGAGCAGCCCCTGAACGAGCGGCTTCAGGATCTGGAGTGGCTCGCGCCGCGCGCCGCCGCGCACCAGGAGGTCAACGGCAGGCTGCTGGACCTCGCTGGCGCGGTCATCCCCCTCGCGTTCGGCGCGATCTACCGCGGCACTGACGGCGTCCGGGACCTCCTTCGCACACGCGCCACTGAGTTCGCGGACCGCCTGCGTGCCGTGGATGGACGAGCGGAGTGGATCGTCTCGATCGAGCGTGAAGGCTCCGAGGCCCTGGAGGGCGATGCGGTTCGCGTTCTGGACGCTGAGATCGCCGCCGCCGCACCCGGCCGCGCATTCCTCCTCCGCAAGCGTCGCGACGAGGTTGCACGGGACGAGCGACGGATGCGCGATGTCGCCGTGGCTGAAGAGGCCTGGGCGACGATCGAAGGCATCGCCGAGCGCGTCTACCGCGAACCGCTGATCGAGGACCCGACCGCATCGGCGGTCGCGCGCTTCAGCGTCCTCGCGAACCGCGATCGCGAGGTCGAGCTCGGCGACGTCGTGCGGCGGCTCGGTGCGACCGGAACGTCTGCGGGATATCGCGTGCGGCTCTCGGGCCCCTGGCCGGCGTATCGCTTCGGCGGTCTTCCGAGCGAGCGCGTCGCGTCCGCATGAAGGAGCTCACCAGAGACGACGCAACGCTGCTCGAGCTCGTCGACCGCCTTCTGAACAAAGGCGTCGTCTTGACCGGCGAAGCGACGATCTCCGTCGCTGGTGTCGACCTCATCTATCTCGGGCTGAACGTCGTGCTCGCGGCCGTCGAGTCGATCGAAAAATCGCAAGAGCGTCGGGCTTCGTGACGCTCCTCGCACATGCGATCACAGCGGCTCCCCCCGCCGCGCTCTCGCCCGAGGGCCTTCGTGGCCGTCCCCTCGCCTGGTCCGAAGCCGCTGCCGGGCTCGGCTTGTGGAGCACGGATTGGCCGCCCGGTATGAAGCTCGAGCGTCCGGACGCCCTCGAGCACCACCGTTTGGTCGAGCGGATCTGCGCAGCCCAGCCCTGCCTACCAGTGCGCTTTGGTACGGCCTTCGCGAACGTGGACGCGGCCCGCGCGTCGCTCGACAAGCGTGCCGAGACGCTACACGCGGCGCTCGCGCGCGTTAGTGGAAAGAGTGAGCTCGCGCTGACGCTTCTTTGGCGGGACCAGGCCACAGTGACGCCGGCCCCCGTAACGGGTCCGGGGCGCCGCTATATGGAGGAGCGCCGGGCGGAGCTGAGCGCCGGGGAAGCCAAGCGGGCCCGCGCGGAAACGATGGTCGAACGCATCGTCGCCGAGCTTGCGATCGAGCGACCCCTTGTCTGGCATGAGACGTGCACCACCGCGAACGTGGCCGTCTCGCTGGCTGTCCTGGTGCCGACCGAGCGCGCGCTCGACCGTAAGGCGGAGCTCGGCCGCATCGCATCCGAGTTCGGCGACGTCATCACGGTCCTGAACGGGCCGTGGCCGCCGTACACGTTCGCGAGGACCGAATGACCATCGACGCGGAGCTCGATGATCTGCGCCGGGAGGTGGAGCGACTTCGTGGCATCCTGCCCGATCGGGTGGATGTGGATCCCGACGCAGTCGAGAACGGGCTCGCCAAGCTCGTCCTCACGCTCGTCGAGTTCCTGCGACAGTTGCTCGAGCGACAGGCCGTGCGGCGCATGGAAGGAGGCACATTGAGCGACGAAGAGGTCGAGCGGATGGGCGTCGCGCTCATGCGGCTCGAAGAAAAGGTCCACGAGATGGCGCGAACTTTCGGGATCGATCCGACCGAGCTGAACCTCGAAGTTGGGCCGCTGGGGAGGCTCGTATGAGCATGCAGGCGAGGGGAGTCGCGGTCCCGCGCGAGACGACGACGCTCGCGGACCTTCTCGATCGCGTTTTGGACAAAGGTCTCGTCGTCGCTGGAGACATCTCGGTCTCTCTCGCGAATGTGGAGCTGCTGACCATTCGGATCCGTTTGCTGGTTTGCTCGATCGACAAAGCCGAGCAGATCGGTTTGAACTGGTGGAAGTACGATCGCGAGCTGACGAGACGCGACGGCGAGGACCAGACGGCGATCGGCCGCTTGGAGAAGCGCATCGCGGAACTTGAGCGCGAACTCGAGCGGTCACGGAAGCCAGGGAGGTAGACCTCAATGCCAGTCGAACGTGCACCAGGCGGCACGAGCCTCATCGATGTCCTCGACCGGATCCTCGATAAGGGCATCATCATCGATGCGTGGGTCCGGATCTCACTCGTCGGCATCGACCTCGTCACCGTCGAGGCACGAGTAGTCGTGGCCTCGATCGACACGTATCTCCGCTACGCGGATGCCCTCGGTCTCATGTCGGGGCAGCGCGCGGGCAGTCTCGGCGCGGGGGGCGGGTCGGTCGAATCAACGATCAGCCGTTCGCGTTCTTCGGAGCGCGCCTAACGGACCGATTGACCATCCATGGCTGATGTTCTCGAGCGTGCGCGTCGACGTTCGGCGCCGCGAAGCGATGCGCGCGAGACGCTGGAGCCGTTGCTGGACGAGCTCATGCGGAGCCTCGGATTCGAGCGGGCTGCCGTCCTTCTCTACGACGAGGATCGCGCGGCTCTAGCCGGAAGCTTCGGGATCGGCGTGCCGGATACGATCGCTCGGGAACTCGTAGTTCCGCTCGCGCCGTCGGACGATCCGATCGCCGCGGTGCTGAGGGGTGGTCTCCCCGAACTGATCCGCGACGCAACAACCGACGAACGGATCTCACCAGGCATCCGAGAGACCCTCGCGAAGGCGAAGCTTGGACCCATCGTCGCCGCGCCGCTCCGGAGCACAACAGAGCGCAGAACGATCGGGCAGGATGGCAAGGGCAGCGCGGCGCCCGGATGGGAGCATCGCGGGGAGTGGGCTGGAGTCGTCCTTCTGTCTCGCGCGGCCGGCGTCACGCAAAACGACGTGGACGCCCTCGTTCCCTTCGCACGCCAGGCGGAGGAGGCGCTGAGCCAGCAGCGGAATGTCGACCTCCTGCGCGAAACCGGCGAAGCGCACGCGATCGAGAAGGAATGGCTCTGGTGGATGGTGAACGGGGTCGGAGACGCAGTTCTCGTCACGGACTCCAACAACGACATGGTCCTTCAGAACCGCCGTGCGGAGCTCCTTTTCCGGGCGAGCGACGAGGACAGCGCCGGGAAACGCCGCGCCGTCTGGATGAACAACTTCCTCTTCACGGCCGCGCTCTCCACCTGGAACCTGGAGCGGGTTGGCGCGACCACCGGCCGCGAGGTGACTTTGGTCGACCCGATCGAAGGCGACGAGCTCATCTACGAGGTCATCACCACGCCCGCAACAAACTTCCGAGTCGGCATCCGCGGCACCGTCTCCGTGCTCAAAAATGTCACCGACATCCGGCACATCGGCGAGGAGCTGGCGCGTGGCCGTCAGCGGCTCCAAAGCGCGGAGGAAGAGATCCGGATCGAGCGCGACCGCCTCGACCTCGTCCTCCGGAACGTGCCGAACCCGATCATCGTCGTGGACAACGACAATCACATCATGTCGATGAATCCGGCAGCTGAGCGGCTCTTCAAGCCGGCCTCGGCGACGTCGCGAGCGGCACACACGGCGCTCGCGAACGATGCGCGGTTCACGTCGTTCCTCGCCGGTCTTCGGCTCGATCCGGTGATGTCGAAGCGAGGCGAGATCGGGCTGACCGATCCAGCGACCGACGACCGTCTCGAGATGGAAGTGAGCGCGACCGAGATCAAAGACGGACGTGGCGCGGTAATGGCAATCGTCTCAGTCATGCAGGATGTCGGTCGCCTCCGCGAGCTCGAGCGGCGGCGTCTCGAGCAGGTCCTGTTCGACTCGGAAAAGCTGGCGGCAACCGGCCGGCTGGCCGCGTCGATCGCGCACGAGATCAACAACCCTCTTGAGGCCGTGCAGAACGCCTTGTACCTGCTGGAAAAGGAGCTCGAGTCGGATGCCAGCAATCGCCAGTACCTCGAGATCGCGTCTCGCGAGACGCAACGCATGTCACGGATCCTCCGGCAGATGCTGGGGTTCTACCGCCAGCAGGAAACTATGGGCGAGATCGATCTCAACGCGCTGGCGGAAGAGGCCGCCAGTCTTGTGCTGAAGCGGCTCCGCGAGCGCGGGGTTCAGATCGCGATCCAGCTCGATCCCAGGCTCCCGCGCATTCGTGCATCGGCCGACCAGCTGAAGCAGGTCCTCCTCAATCTCCTGCTCAACGCAGCGGACTCGATGCCAAAAGGCGGGACGATCACGGTCGCCACACAGACAGGTGCCGGCACCGAGACCGAGGTCTTCGGGCGGGATGCCGTCCAGATCCAGGTTCGTGATACCGGCGACGGGATACCGGACGAGCTCATCGCGCAGATCTTCGAGCCGTTCTTCTCCACGAAGCCCGGGAAGGGGACCGGGCTGGGGCTCTGGGTGTCGCAGGGCATCGTGCAGAGTCACGGCGGGACGATGCGCGTGCGCAGCCGAGTGGGTCGCGGGACGACATTCATGATCACGTTGCCGGTACAGGGACCGCCGAGCGATGCCCGAGCAGCTTAAGGTCCTCGTCGTCGACGACGAAGAGAGCGTCGTCTTCACGATCAAGGCGATCCTGCAGCTCGATGGCTACAACGTGTCGACCACAACGAGCGGGGTCCAGGCACGCGCGATGGTCCGCGATACCGAGTACGACCTCGTCCTGACCGACCTCCGCCTCGAGGACGGTGACGGCCTCGACGTGCTGAAGGCGGTCCGCGAGCGCCACCCGGAGACGATCACGATCATGCTGACCGGATACGCGTCTCTCGAATCGGCGATCCAAGCCATTCGAGCTGGTGCGTACGACTACCTCGTCAAGCCGAGCGAGGTGGAGGAGCTTCGGAGCACCGTCGCGCGAGGGATCGAGCGCCGGCGCCTCGGGCAGGAGCTGCGGATGCGCGTGGCCGAGCTGGAGCGCGCGAACCGCGAGATCGCGGACCTCAACTCGTCACTGCAGCGGCGCATCGACGATGCGACGGCAGAGTTGAAGGAGCGGTACGAGCAGCTGAAGGAGCTCGACCGCATGAAGTCCCAGTTCCTTTCGATCGCGTCGCACGAGCTCAAGACGCCGATCACCGCGATGTCCGGATTCCTCCAGGTCGCGCTGCGTCGAGTGCGCCGGCTCGGCGAGGGCGCGGCCTCCGCGCCGGTGGCCGAGGGGCTGCGCGGGATCACCGAACAGCTCGAGGTCGTCTATCGCCAGACCACGAAGCTCGCGCGGCTGGTCGATGAGCTGCTCGACGTGTCCCGCATCCAGACGGGCCGCATCGAGTTCCACTACGGCGAGGTCGACATGGGGGAGCTCGCGAACGAGGTCGCGACGCGGATGCAGCTCACGACCACGACCCACTCGATCTCGGTCACGCGCGACTCCGCCAGCGTCGTGACCGCCGATCGCGACCACCTGGAACAGGTGCTGAACAACCTCCTGACGAACGCGATCAAGTACTCGCCGGGCGGCGGCGCGATCACGATCGATGTTCGTCCCGAGGATGACGGCGGCGTACGCGTCTCCGTCACCGATGAGGGGATCGGCATTCCCGAGAAGGAGCTCGACGCGATCTTCGGTCTCTTCTACCGATCGCCGGACCGTGCCGCCCGCGACGCGGCGGGCATGGGGCTCGGTCTGTACATCAGCAAAGAGATCGTCGTGCGACACGGCGGCCGCATCTGGGCCGAGAGCGGCGGGACTAAGGGCAGCAGACTCAACGTGACCATCCCACGCGTACCGGTCGGCGCAACGAAACCCGATGTCGCGCAGCCGAGCGCCGCGCGCCGCTAGACTTCATAGGGCGAGCTTCTATTCTTTCGGGGTGTAGCGCAGCCTGGAAGCGCATCAGTCTGGGGGACTGGAGGTCCCGGGTTCAAATCCCGGCACCCCGACCGGTAACCAAGGAGTTGACCGAGGCGGATCTGTAGTTCCCTATTTTACGCGTAGTGCTATAAGAGTTTCCTTTACGGATTCGAACGCATGAGCTAATATGCGCTTGTGGAGAGTGAGGGAACGTGGCACAACTTCACTCTTCAACTCGCCTGGGCCGCCGGCCTGTTCGACGGCGAAGGTTGTTCGAGCGCGCGCCGACAGAGAAGAAAAGCGAATGCCCTTCGCATTCAGGCTTCGGTCAGCCAGTCGTCGCACAGCGCTGAGGTGGTGCCTTCGGTGCTCGTCCGTTTTCAGCGCGCCGTCGGTGGGCTGGGATATATCGGAGCCCCGTACTTGGATGAACGAAGCGGGACCTTCGCATATCAGTGGCGCGCAGGCAGCTACGAAGAGGCGCAGGCCGTGATCGCGCTGCTATGGGCGAATCTCGGAACGGTCAAGCGCGCCCAGGCGGCTGACGCGTTCGGTCGCTTTCGTGCGCAGTACGAGACGATCCGGCCTTTGTACCGAACTCCGACCAGATCGAGACGGCTCAGCGTGGCACTGCCGGGTCCTGCAGCCTCGGCCAGGGAACAGCGCTTGGCATGGGCCGCCGGTCTTTTCGACGGCGAAGGCTCGACCGAGCTCCACACTCGTCGAACTCTTGCTCGGACGTGGTTCTCCTTGAGGTCGAGAGTGTCCCAGTGCGATGCGCAAGGCGTCCCGGAGGTCTTGCGAAGATTCCGAGCCGCTGTCGGTTGCGGCCGGATCGATGGTCCAACTTCGGGCGAGGGATATGAGAACGCGTACAAATGGGATGCCGGCGCTGACGACACTCTTCGAGTCTTGCGGATGATCTGGCCCTGGCTCGGGATTGTGAAACGGGTGCAGGCGATCGACGCGATCAAAAGCGTCGATGCACTGCCGGTCCTTCGGCGGCATCCTTGGCGCGATGAGGCGCTCCGTTTCGCGCAGCACCATACCGAAACGTCCGGAAACTCTTATACGGTCTAGCGATCGCGGCGGTGACGATCTACGGCTCGCGAATCTTCACGCCCGCATCCGCGCCTGCACGAAATGCGTCGCGGCCGGCTACCTGGAGCGTGCGCGTCCAGTCGTCGCAGGATCTATTCGCGATCGCATCGCGATCGTCGGCCAGGCGCCCGGCGCGGTCGAGCTCACGACGGGACAACCGTTCAGCGGCCGCTCGGGAGCCGAGCTGCGCCGTTGGCTCGCGCAGGCCGGAATCGCCGAGGACGATCTTCCGTACCGGACCGCGATCACCAAGTGCTTTCCGGGAAAGTCCCCGACCGGTAGCGGCGATCGGCGTCCCTCGCCGGCGGAGATCGCGCTCTGCACACCGTGGCTCGACCAGGAGCTCGCGCTTCTGCAGCCGAAAGTGATTCTTCTGCTCGGCGGTCTCGCCATCGATCGTTTCTGGGGCAAAGTCCCGCTCGAATCGGCTGTGGGCAACGTGCGCACAGTTGACGGCGTCACGTACATCCCGCTGCCGCATCCATCAGGCGCGTCAAGGTGGCTCAACGACCCGGTGCATCGTGCTCTCTTACGCCGAGCTCTTCGGATCCTTAGGCGTCACTCGCGATCGCAGCCAGCGGAGCAGACGGTTTGACCAGCGCCTCCCGTCAATCGATCTGACGAGCGCCTCCTGTGACGCGAACACTATCGCGGTCTTTGGGCCCAGGTAGCGTTCGGCGGCGCGACTCAGTTCTGCGCTCGGCGTGCTGTGCCGTCGAGCCCAGAGCTCCCAGCCGAGTTCAGTCGCAACGATGCCTCGAGCGAACTCGCTCGACGATGCGACGCGCTCGACGAAGTCGAATGCCCCCTGGAGCTCGTCTTCCGGGCCGCCGTCCATGAGAAGCCTCTCCAGATATGGCCACAGGACCTCGTTGAATGCCTCGTAAGCCCTGAGGGTGCCCTCGCTACCCCAGCGGGGTCCGCGAACCCTTTTGTAGTTCTCATAGGCAGCCGCAACACCAGGCAGATCGGCAAGAGACTTCTCGAGACGCGCGGCCTCTTCATCGTGTCGCGGGTGCGCATCGTCTTCCCCTGGGATGGCGCGGATGCGGCTGCGCCGCGTCTTCCGGTTCATCGTCAAGGAGATTGTCCTCGCGCACGTGCGCCGCGTGGCGCGCGCCCTTGACAGACAAGCAAGTCGACGGACAATGCGAGTACCGCGTCGAACAAGCGCGGCGCTTCCTTTTTAGACCCGCGCTTCCAAAGTCCGCGGATGGGAGGAGGTGATCACCGAAATGCCGAAGAAGAAGAAGGCCGCGAAGAAGAAGCACTAGACCACGTTGACTACGTGGGGCGCCGCGGGCGGGCGGCGCTGCCACGATCGGTACCCCTCCTCCGTTACAAAAGTCCCCCTGTTACCGCGCTGACATAACGGCGCGAGCGCGTACCCCGTTCACTGAACAGCATGAGGTGGGATTTCGCGCGCGCTGCGCTTCTGAGCGCCTTTGTCGGGCTTCCGATCACGCTGGCTCTCGTGGCCGTACCGCTCTCGACGACGGCCGTTGCTTCGGCGACCGACATGCTCTCGCTCACCAACCAGTTCCGTTACGCGATCGGTGCGCCGACGGTCCCGACGGATCCACGGCTCCAGCAGGCCGCGCAGAACCACGCGAACTACAACAGCGCGAACGGCATCCTCGGTCACTTCGAGACCGCCGGCCTGCCGTATTACACGGGTTACGGGCCACGCGATCGGCTGATTGCGCAGGGCTGGACGACGTCGTTCGTGAGCGAGGTCGCGACGGGCGGCTCGGAGCTCGGCGGCGTCCAGCAGCTTTGGGACGCGCCGTACCACCGACTCGGGCTGATGCACCCGAACGCGACGACGATCGGCTGGGGTCATTCCGAGCTGAACGGCCGCCAGTCCAATGTCGGCGACATCGTCTACAACTTCGGGATCCGTCCGGTCGAGTTCGTCCGCTCGCCGGCGAACATGCAGACGAACATTCCGACCTCCTGGAGCGGGCACGAGTCACCGAGCCCAGTCCCGTCCGGCACCGCGGGGCCGTACGGCTACCCGATCATGGTCGTCTACTCGGCGGGACAGAACGTCCAGTTCCGCGCGGCCGAGCTCTACGGGCCGAACGGGGTCCGCCTTCCGTTCTACCTCGCGCCGCAGCAATTCGAATACGACTACCAGGTGATCGTTCCGCAGCGGCCGCTTGCAACGAATACCACCTATCACGTGCGCTTCGATATCACCGTCGCCGGAACGTGGCTCACCAACGAATGGGACTTCAGCACGGGCTCGACGATCAGCGGAGGCGGTCCCACCTCGAGCCTGCCCTCTGACAATGGACTCCACTCAGCATGGACATCGCAGACCCAGGTACCGGCGATGCAGCCGGCCTCAACGTCGCAGGTCACGCTTCTCTTCCGCAATTCGGGCACGAAGACCTGGACCAGGGGCCTCGCCGGGAGTCAGGTCGCGCTCGGAGTCAACGGGGATAGCGCGGCGTTCAGCGCGCTCGGGATGAACGTCGGCTGGCCGTCGGCGAACCGCGTCGCCGTCCAGAACGAAGCCTCGGTCGGTCCGGGAGCCGTCGCCTCGTTCACTTTCGTAGTGAAGGCGCCCTTCAGCGCGGGTACCGTTCGGATCCCGCTGCGCCCGGTCGTCGATGGCGTGGCGTGGCTCGAGGACCAGGGTGTCTTCGTGCCGGTGACGACGGTCGTCGACTATCACAGCCGCTGGGTCGCCGAATCGGCGTTCCCGACATTGCGTGTCGGGCAGCTGAGCGGCCCGCTCTCGATCAGCTTCCGCAATGCGGGTAGCCAGTCATGGATCCGCGGAACGCTCGGCCAGGAAGCTCGCCTCGCCGTGAACCAGGACAACGCGCAGTGGGCGGCTCTTGGCGTCAACTGGCTCTCTGCGAACCGCGTTGCCTCTCAGACCGAGGCGACGGTCGTGCCGGGCGGGGTCGGGACCTTCACCTTCCAGGTGCGCGCACCGATGACGCCGGGCCTTTATGCGATCCACCTGCGGCCGGTGATCGACGCCGTCACATGGATGGAAGACGAGGGCGTCTTCCTCTACGTCACCGTCACCAACTAGCACAACTCGCTAGCTCGAGCCGAAGAGCACCTCGAACTCTTCCTTGCATCGTGGGCATCGCACGGTCGCCGCGTAAGGCGGGTTCGGTGGGATGTCGAGATGCTCGCGGGTCACGAAGCGCGGACCGACGTTCTCGCCGCAGAACGGACACGGGACCTCGTAATGGTTGAAGGCCCGGCGATCGACCGTGATTCGGCGGCGCTCGTCGATCTTCTGCATGCGGGTAGTCTAGGTGCGTGCCACCTCAACCTCCGAAGGGTCGAACGAAGGTCGCGAGCGAGACGAAGACGCTTAAAGTCGGAGATGCTGCGCCTGACTTCGCGCTGCGTTCTCACGATGGTCGCGAGGTCAAGCTATCGGATTTTCGCGGCAAGCGGGTGGTGCTCGCCTTCTTCGCGTTCGCCTTCTCCAATACCTGAAACAGCGAAGCGCCCGCGCTGAACGCGCTCCAGCAGCGGTTCAGCGGGGGCAAGGCCCAGGTCGTGGGCATCTCGTGCGACTCCGTGTACACGCTGAAAGCCTGGGCCGACTCCCTGGGCGGCGTCGAGTACCCGCTCTGCTCCGACTACTGGCCGCATGGGAAGGTCACGCAGGCCTACGGGGTCTTCAACGAAGAGGTCGGCCGGCCAGAACGCGCGATCATCGTCGTGGACGCTGAAGGGATCTGCCGCTACATCGACGTGCACCAGCTGCGCGAGGTGCCCGACGAAGAGGAGATCGCGGACGAGCTAAAGAAGCTCGACTAACGCGTCGGGATGAGGTAGGCCTTGCCCTCGTCCGCGATCACGAAGCTGACGTCGTCGCCCGGGCTCACATTTGGAAGGGTGTCTCCGGCGACGAGCACCTGCGTGCCGCAGTCGACCGCGACGATCTCGCCGGCCGTCACGACGCTGCCTTCGACCTTCGCGCCGGGGGCGACAAGATTCCCCGAGACGCCACGGCCCTTCGCCTTCGCGACGTCGCGAGCGCGGTACTCGATCGCGATGGTCACCCGATCGCCGAGCGTGAGGCGCGACTTGCGGACGGCGCCCGTGGCGTCGCGGCCCCGCATGTCGACCTGAGGCGATCCCTCACCAACGCGCATCGTCAAAAGCACGTCACCGCGTGTGCCGTCGAGTGCGACGACTATTCCGCGCGACGCCCGTTGCCGCCACTTCTCGATGAATGCGAGCTGTTCGAAGTCGAGCATGGAGCGTCGATACGATACTGGCGTGGCCCTTCGTGCCGTGTTCTTGGACATCGGCGACACCCTCGTCGAGGGATGGCCGTCGCGCGAGCGCGTCAACGAGCTGACGCGCGAGGCTCTCGTTCGCGAATTCGGCGAGCGCGACTGGTACGACGCCTTCGTCAGCGCGGAGTTCGGCCCGGCAGAGGGCGCCGAGGCCCACCGGCAGGAGACGAATCGCTGGGTCGAGGACTGGTTCGTGAACAGCGGCTACGGCCTTGACGACGTGGCCGTCGATCGGCTT
>Ga0209807_1000171_pt1 | contig 28096 bp, 20 predicted proteins | sample GraSoiAngelo_154_FD_186168 | JGI IMG/M metagenome (GOLD analysis project Ga0209807, IMG submission 186168) | Grasslands soil microbial communities from the Angelo Coastal Reserve, California, USA - 14_1009_13_20cm (SPAdes) (version 2) | ecosystem: Environmental > Terrestrial > Soil > Grasslands ... | reverse complement strand
TGCTTACGTGCGCGAACTCGTTGAGCGCAGAAATGCATCTCCCAAAAACTCGTGAAGATCTTGCCAAATGGAAAGCGCTGGGAAACTACGAAGAGAAGCTCCTCGATGTTTACAAAAAGTACACCGATGTATGGGCGAAAGCCTTTCCGCGGCAGGAGATATCGCTCCACTTATCCAAGGTGCTAGACTTGCCTCCACAGTTCTGCGAACGCGTTATAGATTATGGACTGGGCAAATACCCGGATCGGTTTAGCATTCAGAATTGTCAGCTCACAGGCCGCCGTGAAGACACCGGCATGATGACCTATGATCTAGTACAAAAGTACCGTGATCGCGCTCATCACGGCTTTCAGAGTCTTGCCAGTCTGGCGAATGGCGGTGAGAGAATGGGCTCGATCGAGTTGGCTGTGCTCAATGTGGTTCACGCAGAGGGTGAATATTGGGAACTTTGGCACGGTGACGGTCTAAACGTGGACACTTCCGCTGCCGTAGCCCGGGCCTGGGAGGAGGGAAGGCGACTCGGTTACGACGGCTACAAGAAGAAACTAATGTCTGAAGGTGAATATCGCACGCGCGATGAGGATCATTATCGCGCCAAGGGCAGGGATCGGGGTAATCCCGCACAAACCCTCATCGAGTAACGCGCCGCCATGACTCAAGCCGATCGCGCCGCGGAAGCGGTTATCTTTCTCCACCTTCCAAAGGCAGCCGGCTCCACGCTCAATCGGCTGATTGAATGGGAATACCCTCTTTTTCAGATGTACTCGATCGATCCAGTTTTCTTCGAATGGTCATGGGCGCACTTGCAGCGCCTCTCCAAGGAACGACTGAAAAGAACGCGGATGTTCAAAGGCCACATGTTGTTTGGACTTCACGCGATCCTTCCCCAGCCGGCGACTTACATTACTGTCGTCCGCGAGCCTGTCGACCGCGTGATTTCTTCCTTCTACTTTATGCGCACCTACAAGCTGCACCCATTGTATTGGAGGTTTAAGCGTGAGAATTGGAGCTTGGAGGATTTTGTCAGACGCTCGCCGAGAGAGAATGTTCAATGCAAGATCATCGCCGGAGCTGAGTATAACAAGCCTTGCACAGCCGAGATCTGTGAAAAAGCAAAGGAGAATCTGGTCCGGTATTTTAGTGTTGTTGGCTTGTTCGAGCGTTTTGAAGAAAGCCTGGCTCTGATGAAGCTACGCTTTGGTTGGAAACTGCAACGCTACTCGAGTTTCAATGTGACTCGTACCCGGCCGAAGAAAGCCGACATTCCGCGATCGACTCTTGATCTGATTGCAGAGAAAAACTCGCTTGATATCTCACTCTACAACTGCGCGGCGAACCTGTTTCAGACTGCTGTTAAGACACACGCTCCCGAAGTGGGCCAGATCACGCGTGAGTTAGAATTGGCACGAGCGAGAACTCAGACCCCGCTTAGCTCGGCCCTATTTTCGATCTGTGCGGCTGGCAGGAAAGCTCTTAACAGGGCTTACTCCAGTATCTAGGTCTAAGGGGTTTTGGCGATACCCTTCTGCTGGGTTGAGCGTTCAACCAACATGACTTTTGCCCGATACGATTCAAATTCGATCCTGCCAGTTTGGTGGAGATAATCCAGCACAGCCGGGCTCTCCAACTTTTCGAAGTTGGCGTAAGGCGCAAAAACAACCCAAGTGCGATGTGCCGGAGAAATGACCTCCCGCAGCTCAGTGATATTTCGCACCACCGGTAAGCCGGCGAACTTGTCGACGAATCTAGGCTCCGCGAGTAATTGATCGTACCCGGTTTTCGTCCCGAGGAGAGTATCCATTGAATAATCCCCGGACATTCCCGCGTACCAAGCGAAAACGTGTGGGATGCCTGGAATAATCCGGTCCCCCGGCCGGAAGTGGCTTTTTACGTAGTCCGCTGCGCCGCGATAGTCGTACCGGTACGTATTCATGCGGGTCATAAGTGTCGGTTCATCGCCTTTGCTGGAAAGGGCGTACTCCTTCATGACGGCTTCATTGCTTTGCAGGAAGAGCAGAGTCAACACCGCCAGACCGGTGGCATGCGCAGCAACCCGAGCAACAGTCGCGTCACCCGCGCGATGAGCGAGAGAAACAAGGCGATCATAAAGAGTAATCGCAGCGGCGCTGCCTGCAAGTATCACAAGCGGCTGATAATAGTAACAATAGCGTGGAGACAAAGCGGCGAGGAAGTTCGTATGGAGAAACCACAGCACAAAAAGTACCGTTAGAACATAACGAAATCCACGCTTGGCCCAGCAGAACGGAAGCCCGAGGAAAATCATGATCGTGAAGAAGACCTGATTTTCGGACAGCCATAACTTATCAATGTAAAATTCTGGAGTGTAGGCGGGCGTCAGGAAGAACAGCGACGGACCGGCAACATTCGAAAGCCCTGAGCCTACCATGAGATATGGGTCGCCCGCGATTGTTCGGGAGCAGTACTGAGCGACGACCACAGCAGCCATGAAAAAGAGGCAGCGGTAGAGATGAAACTCTTTTAACCACCACCATTCAAAGGGGCGAACAACCATTAGTGCAATGAAAACGGCGGGTAGGAGAAATCCAGTCCCCTCCCATGAAAGATAAGTCAGGCAAAACGTGACCGCTGCGGCGGTCAGATACCGGCGCTGCAGTGGGCGAACTCTGATTGCCTCATAAAAAAACCAAATCGTCAACAGTGTCAGGAACTGACATTGCGACGGGTAAAAGGCGTTTTGCGCCCACCGGATGTTGAGCGGCATGCACGCGTAAATGAAAGCGGCGAACAGTCCGACACGCCAGTTAAAAAGGCGACGGCCCATGAAGGCGATGACCCCGATGGAGAGCGTCCCCATGATGCAGTTGGGCAATCGCATTGACCACTCCGAATAACCAAAGAACAAGGCGGACAGAGCTTGGGCGTAAGCCACTAACTCGTAGGTAGTGATCCAGCGGATTTGTCCCGCATACTCGACGTACGGAAAACCAAGCTTAAAGACTCCTTTCGATTTATTTATCAGGCCCATCTCGTCGTGATCGAACGACATGTAACCGAGGTTCTGATAACGGAGACCAAACCCGAGCAACATCATCGCCGCCAGTAACAGATAGGGCAAAGCCGCGCGGAAATCGGTCTGCCGCAGTTGCTCTATTCGGCTCTTCAAGTCAAACGCTGTCCGCGCGTTCGCCCAGAAGTGAAGCAAGCGAATAGCTAACAGGGCTAGGATCGCTGCAATCACAAATTTTGGCTGAAATGACCAGTTCGTTGGAAATCGCAGGTCATAATTTGGAAGCATTAACAAAACCAAACCCGCCACAATCGGCCCATGAAAGAGGGCGTCGCGAGCCATCGCCCGGGCGAGGGCTTCCCTCCGTCGATCAGCCGCAATTGCGGATACCAGGAGCCAAACAGCCACTGTGAGGATGACCGTTAACGAAATTACGATGCAAAACTTTGCTAAAGTCGCGAAGTCAGAGTGATCGATTGGACTTGCTAAATCTTGCTTAAGATATCCCCAAGGCGCCAACCCATCCTTCCCTAATTCGATAGGCCGCTCAGTCCGTGCGGGTTGATTACCGGCTAATTGAACGCCTATCCGCCAGGCTGAGTTGGTTTCAAATTGCTCTATGCTGCCATCGTCGCGGACGAGAAAACCATTGGCAAAAAGAGTCGCCGGACCGTGTTCAGTACGTATCGCCGCAACAATGGTGTTTTGGCCTTTTTTTATCCAATAACTGATGTCATAGGCCAACAGAACAGGCGGCTCAAAAAGAGGCGTGCTTGTCTTACCGCGAGCAGGGCTCGCTTGACCGCTGACGGCCGCTTGCGTTTCCTCAGGCTTTTGAGCAGGCGAAGCGGCCGAGGTGGTTTTGGCTGGAGCCTCGTTGGCGCTAGCGCCCGATTGCGTTTCCTCAGGGCTTAGACTTGGCGAGGAGGACGGCGCGGCAAGATGCGGAAGCGCTCTCCCGCTAGATGAGGAAGGGATTGCAGGCGTGACGAGGTGTCCGTTGACAAGGAGATCGACATCTCCCGAACTTGCCAGCTGAATCCATGTCTCCTGCCGGGCATGCTCGGCGTTAATCGAAGTCGAGAAGACGGCCTCGGTTCCGGCGTTCTCAGCCATAATCCATGAACCGGAGGTGGGCAGTTGCAGCAGAAGCGGATTGGTGTCAACCCATGCAATCGGAACGGACTCTCCGTTAATCGCCGAGCGTCGCGCCTTTGGCCAAAGCTGTTCGTCCACCAAGGGAGAAGTCCACTCTTCAGAGCCTGCTACAATGCCCTTGTGGGAGCTGACTCTCCAATGCTCGTCCGATATCAATGAGATTACCTTGCCACTCGGTTCTTTGATAAATCCGCGAACGAGAATCTGCGCCGAGCCCGGGTACGATGTGCGCGAACTCGAAACCGCTATGACGTTGGTTCCGAACTTCAAACGCTTTTTGATGTCATAGATTCCGGCTACCCGGGTCTTCAGACCGGATCCTTTTCCGACAGACCGGTTGTTAACGATAACTTCGTAGTCGTCAGTTGCTGCAACTTCCAGCCACGCCTGAGCGGGTGGCACGCTAAGAAATACTTCCTTTCTGAAATAAGCTATCGGCGCAATATCCGCAGGTTCGATCCATTGGGCATCGCCGAAATCGAGTTGATACTGGCGCTGCTTTGGACTGAAGTAGGTCTGCTGTACATAATAACCGAGCATAAGCCCGCACGCCAACACCAGGCCCCATGACCATCGCTGTGCTCGCGAGGATAAATGCTTCGATGAAGTCGATAGGATTTGCATACGTTATTCGCCGGCCAGCCGGCTTATCGCCCAGTAATTCACGATCCAATCCTTCGCGTACGAAAGATTGTAATAGCGGCGGGCATCATCGTCGCGGCCAAGCTTCGCATAACAATCGCCCCCAAGCGAGTAAACATCGGCCACCACCGAGGTATGGTCCCTTATGATTTGAATCAGGCGATCGACTGTCTGGAGCGCAGCTTCATAACGGGCAAGATCAAAGTAGCCACGAGCGAGGTACGGAAGGACATAGACCTCCTGCGTAGGATCATCAGAGAGCGCGAGCTGCCAGCTGTTTACTGCCCCCCCGATCCCACCTGCTTGATACAGGGCCAGACCAAGCTCTATGCGAGTCTTCGCGGATTCACGTCGTGCGGCCGCCCCGACCCGGCCGCCCGCTTCGGCCGCACGGCTAAGCTCAAAGACCGCTGGCTCGTACTCATTGGCCTGTTGTAATTCCATCGCTCGGCTAATATGTCGCTCCGGTGAGTTATTTTCGATACCACTCTTCTTCTGAAGGTCGCCAATTGTGGCGTAGAGACCGATATCCTGCGCATGCCACGGGTCCCATTTCATCGCCTTTCGGTAGTCAGCGATTGCCTCTTGATTGTGGCCTCGCGCCTTGGCTATCGAACCACTGTTGAAATAACGCTGACCGATTATTGGCGGAGTGATTACGATTACGAGCGCGCCGAGGGGAAGACAGAGCAGCGCCAGGCCAACTGCGATTTTTCCATCCGGTAGACGGCGCATTGCATATACAGCAATCAACAACGAGCCGAGCGCGAAACAGGTCCAGCCAAGCCGGAGGAAGGAAAAGGCAGCGAGAAAGCGCCCACTTGCGGTGTAAAGGACGAGTCGATTCGGGAACACTTCAGGAGAACCATAATTGGCGGGAAAATATTCCCTCGTAAAAACCTTGCGCCATGGCGTCGCCTGGAGTTCATCAGTCAGATGACGGAGCATCATCGGCTGTTGAAAGGCAATGTGAGCTGGCGTCAACACACACATTGTTATGAGGACGGCTGCGGCCAGGCCGAGCGCCGAAGCAAAAAATCGGCGCAGAACAAATCCGGCAATCAGGACAGCAACTCCAAGAGCGCCGAAAGAGAGAAGAGTAACATGCGGAATAACTCCCGAGTCATGGAACAAAGGGAACTTCAGACCGGAAAGGTTCGAGGTCAGCGGATATTGCACCCACTTAAGAAACGCGGAACCAAGAATCAGAAAGCTGCCAATGATGAGCAGCCAACAAGTCGCCCAGAACTTGGCTAAAAACTTCGCCCAAGGTTCGAAACGCTTCTTCCATTTTAAGTATAACGCGATCCAAGCGGCGGCGGCCTGGGTCCTCGCCGACATCGGCGGCGTCTCGATGCGATTCGAAGCCGTCATGTGTTGCGTTTAAGTTTCTTCACCCAAGACTCGATAAAGGGAGAGACAAACGCAATGCCTTCTCGCGCGTGATGTATCTCCTCCACCGAAAACGTCTTAAGCGCTAACAGAACAAGGGCATAGACAATTATCGAAACAACCGCTGCGGCAATCTGCCAGACAAGCGTTCCCTCGCTCCCAACGAAAAGCACAACTGTCATCGCGCATCCCCCCGCGAGCGGACGCCAGATGACATTGCCTAGGTTCGCCGGAAAACCGAGCCGCTTGAGTTGAAAGATCCAAATTCCAACAATCACGGTTTCAGCGCAGACGAATGCCAGGGCAGGTCCAGCAAACCCAAATCTGGGTATGAGAATGACCAGGAGGAGAATACGCAAAGCTGAGCCTATACAAGTGCTGACTAGAAAGCGCCTCTGTTCGTCGAGCGCTGCGAAAAGATACTGAAACAAAGTTGAGAGAAAGAATGGTACCAGCCCAAGCCCGAGAAGCTGCATCGCGGGAAGTGCGGGCAAAAACTTAGCGCCCAGGGCCAGGCGAAGGATCGGTTTCGACCACGCGATAAAAAAAGCGGCAAGGGGAATACTGATAAGCGCGAAAAACTTCATGCTCCACTGGTAAGCCTCCTTAAAGCGTTCCGGTGACACGTGTGCGGTGCGTGAGTAAAGAGGATACAGTGGGAGTGCAAGGTTCTGCGGGATCGTCCGCAGAGCCATGCTGATCCTATAAGGGCCACTAAATAAGCCGACCGTCGTTAAGTTTGTCATCCATGTAAGGATAAGGATGTCAAGTTGAAGCGCGAGTTGACGAAGCATGACCCCGCCGCCCATCGGCAGTCCGGCAGCCAAGAGGGATTTCCACACCGACACATCAATACGCAGTGGAATGCGTGCGTAAAGGCGTGAGACCACAATATGATAAAAATTCCAGAGAAATACGTTCGACACAAGATGCGCAGTGACGAAGCCGATCAATCCCATCTTCAACTTTATCATCACGACAATCAAGCCGAGGAGAAGAACCTTATGTAGGACAAACCCGAGGTTGTTTAGTTCATTATCTTCAAAGGCGCGGAGCACGGCGCTATAGCCGGCGGAGTGGAAGGTGGCCATTGTTGCCATCGTCATAACCAGGATGGCTATCTTTACATCCGTGCCGAAATGCAGGAATGGAACGATCAACCCGATGAGAAGAACCACTGCCACTGATACGACCCAAATAAGCGACGCCCCGGCACCAACCAGCGGCACGAGGCTTTCGGGATCTTTGGCGATTTCCCGGATCAACATGCGCGGCAAACCAGCATCGGCGAGGAGCTGGAAGAACATGGCAAACGCGAGAACGAACGAATATTTTCCGAATTCAACAACGCTGACCATCCGAGCGATGGTCAGAACGGTAGCTAAATAGACCGCCCCGCCTATAAGGCTGGCTCCAACACCGAAAACTGCGTTTTTGACGATTCGCTGCGACTGCTTCATGGAATCCACTTCCACACGCCACCGGCTGCTTTCTGGAGGCGCGCGTAGTAGCTGAGGCGTCGCGCTTGGAGCCCCTCGAGCTCATCTTGCCTGGCGATGAAACGCAGCTCCTTTTCAACCTCGGTTAACGGCTCGGCAACACCCTGCTGCTGCTGAGCTTGGAGTACTTCCACATCCCTCTGGGCTTTAGCGACGTCGCCTTGAAGGCTCAGGATGTTGTGCGTTAGCGTGTAGATCACTTGGTAGATCTTAAGGACCTCGTAGTTCACGTCATCGGCTGTTGAAAGAAGCCTGGCTTGTTCAGCTTTGTATGTCATCAATTTTGATCGCGTAGTAGCGAGCTGCGCCCCAAAGTCGAAAATGGGCACGTTGACGGCAATCGCACCGCTAAAGAAGCTTTCGCTGTTAGAAACACCACTAAAATCGTCGATATAGCTAGCTGAACCATCCAGGTAAACTGACGGATACAACCGGAATCGTTCCAGCCGATAAGCCTGCTTCGCTTGATCAATAACGGCCCGCTGTTTCTCAAGCGATGGATGGTGGTTGAGGCATGCGCCGACCAATTGCTCCGTGGTTGGTGGCGGATCAGGTGGATCAGGCAGTACGTTCGATAACGGGAGGTTGGGCGAAGAGGACACGCCAAGAGTTTTTGACAGCCCCAGCGATCCTGCCACGGCTTGCTGCCGAAGAAGCGTCAGAAGAGTCTGCGATGCGCTGAACTGCTCCTTCGCAACCTTGACGTCAAGTGGTAACTTTAATCCCTGCTTCTGTTGCTCTTGGAGGATACTGACTGACTGGTCGAGCAGCTTGACCCTGCGTTCGGCTAAGCCCATTCGGTTTCGTGCCGAAACAGTCGTGACAAACTCATCGGTGATACGGTAGATCACTTCCTCACGTGTCAGACTGACAGTCCACGCAAGAGCCTGTCTCTTTGCCTTCTTTTCCGCGACCCCAGGCGCATTATTCAAACCCAGAATACTTCCATCTGCAAAGAGTGGGTACTTCAAATGAGCTGAGTATAACTCGACTTCAGCCGAACCAACCGAGCTCGCGGTCACTACGCTTCCGTTGGGACTTACACTTCCCAGGTTAATTACCCCGAATTTAGAAACCCTGCTGCCCGAGAAAAGCAGATAATCTGCTCCTCCAGTGATTTGCGGTAATAGCATTCCCTGAGCAGCGCGGACTGCCTGATCGGCAGAGAACACATCAAAGCGGCTAGCTTCCAAGGCCGGACTCTCGCCTAATGCGATGGCAATGCACTCGTGAAGCGTCAGCGGGTGATGCGGGAGAGTCGCCGAGCCCTCGCCTGCCTTCGACATACATGGCAGGATGGACAACAGCGCCACCAGACAGGCAGCGACTTTATTTAAAGATCGATCTGAATGTAGAGTGAACTCTGTCATGATCTCGCAGATAAAACTGCCCTACAGTTACGACCTTATCTCCCTCTTTGAGCCCATCGGTGATCTCCGTCATGGCGTCGACCACGATGCCCGGACGCACTTTACGCAGATTTGCATGGTTCGTGCTATCGACCACAAAAACTTGGCTTTGTTCGCCTGACGGATTCATGATCGCGATGCTGGGCACGGCCAGCACGTCCTTGGCAGTCCGCCTAATACGCGCGAATCCCGATAGACCGGGCTTTAGCCGAAAATCTGGATTTTCAATTCTTATGTAGGTAGTGAAGGTTCGCGTAACCGGGTCTATATTCGGGTCTATCTTGGTAATTGTACCCTTGAAAACCTCACTGGGGAATGCTGGAAAAGTCACGTCGGCAGGGAGTTCTAACTGCACTGAATGCATTTTTTCTTCCGTGATCTTGGCTGCCATCAACACGGTGTTGAGAACGCCAAGCTTCATGATCACCTGACCGGACTTAGTGAACTCGTTCGGGTTGACAAGTCGCTCAAGGACGATTCCATCGATGGGAGACAGCTGCTTGACGTGCTCAAGATCGATCTCAGCCTGCTGAAGTGAAACTGAAGATTTAGCCAGGTCTATCTTTGCGTCGGCCAGCGCCATCTCGTATTTCTCCAAGTCCGCTGCCGACCCCATCTTCTGGTTCTGTAGCGTGGAGTAGCGCTCGACCTGCCGCGTTTCGTTCCGGATCTTAATCTTATCGGCGTCCACGTACTCGCGGTTAGCCTCAACGGTCGCCTTGATGAGCCGATCGTCCCAGCGAACCAGCAAGGTGCCTTTTTTTATCAGGTCACCAATCTTGACTGGAACCTCAAGGACCTGTGCGGTGAGCTGAGTGATCAGGTTGACAGTCTCAGCTTGCTCGATTGCGCCACTGCCCCCGATCACTTCGTCGAGTGTCTGCCGGCGGACAGGAACCGTCTCCACTGGCGACGGAGCATGCACGCGGCGAGCCATGCTCGTTGTGGTCCCGATCACATGGAGGATTGTGTAGAAGACGAGAAATCCTAGAAGAACACAAATGACGACAAAGACCGTCCAGTGCCAGCGTTTCATTTTTGGTCCTGCAGTGTGGGAAGGTGAGGCGAGGTTTCTCCTTTTTGATACTCCAGGTTGAACAGAAGATGCGTCGGGCTTTCCGGTGTCGGACGGTTTGTCCGCGGCTTCAGTTTTGCTTTCCTTAATATTCGCGATTTCAGTTTTCGTTTCCATAAAACAGACGCTACTACGGTAATCGCACCAAAGATCAGTGTCTCATAAGTGCACGCCCGAAGATTGTCGAGACTAAATAGTGCCGCAAAATTTTTGTGGTGGATACCAAAGATCAATATCAAAGGGGAACTGAAGGTTTTGGGCCACGGCCAGAACAGCGGCATACCAAACCCGGTATTAGTCCACCCGATCTTGGTTCCGGTAAAGAAGTCGATCAATAGATGCGAACTGTACGCGATGAAATAGACAATGGCACTTCGCCAGAAACCTGGCGCGATTCGCCACACGCAGCTTAGGGCCAGCGATACCAATGTCGCGGCCGCCAGGCTGTGCGTGAAACCGCGATGGACTGCGTTTCCCAGCAACAAGTCCAGATCAGGCGCATTAGCGAGCAGTATCAGCACCCCGAGAGGCAGAAGATATTCGCGCCAGTGCGCAGTCAGCTGCGTTTTGAAGTGCCCTCGCTGACAGGCAAAAGTCCAGAACCCAGCAAAACTATGTGCAATTGGCGACGCCATCAGGAAAAGCGTTAATGACGCTACCGCACGCGCGCAGCAAACGGGCCAGATTGGTTCGGTGGACTGTCGGTTGCCTTGGTCGGTAGCGCCAGAAGTCGGTCGTAAATGCACTCAATCTTTACGCAAATCTGCCGCCAGTCGAAGTTAGCCAAGACCGTGGCGCGGGCGTTGGCTCCTAGTTTTGCTGCCAGCGCGCGATCATTAAGCAGGGTGATGATGCCCTGGCCGAGCGCCTCCGTATTGCGATTCGGCACAATGTAGACATCGTGCAAATGGCGCACCCCTTTCGCGCCGCCGGCGAAAGAAACAATCGGCCGGCCTGCCAGCATGTAATTGAGGAGCTTCACGGGATGACCCGGGCATTCGGGTCGCGGAACGACCGCGACATCGGCGAGAGCGAGATAACTTGGCAAGTCTTTTAAGGGATGTGGAGAAATCCAGATTACCGAATCAGCGATTCCCAACTCTTGCGCCTGTCGTCGGTACGCACGTTCGTGCGTTTCAGAGACCAGCGGACTAACGACAAGAAGGAGCGCATCCGGCTTTTGCCGTAGGGCGACTGCAAACGCGGCCAAAAGGTAGTCGATCCGCTGAAACGCATTCAAAACGCCCGTGTACATGACCACCGGCCGGCCATCGAGTTGATACTGTTCTCGAAACTTCTCCGGCTCTGGATGGTCGAACAAATCCGGCTCAATTCCCGCCGGCACCATATCGACCTTGGCCGCCCGGACGCCGTTTTTCAGAAACCACTCGCGTAGTTCCGGAGATACTGCCGTGATATGGTCCGGGAAAATCGGCGTAAACCAGTCCAAGCCATGGGCGAGGCCGTGGGCAAGCCATGCTGGGCGAATGAAGTTGTACCCGGCGAGCTCGTCACTCATTAAATTGACTGCGTTATAAAGCAGCGGGCGCCGCGTAAGCCACTTGGCCGCGATGCCGATAAGCGCGCCTTCATAGTTATGGGCGTGAATGATATCGATGTTCTCTCTTCGAATGACCCCGCAAAGCAATCGCAGGAGTTGAAAATCGAGAGAAAATTTCTCAGGCGACGGACCAACCTTGGCGTTCATCTCGGGGCGAAAGGATCCCGTGCGATGCACTTTTGCCCGGCGCACCTTGATATCCTCCTGACCAAACGGGTAAGTCACGATATGAACGTCGTGACCCATATCCACGAGCGTGTCAGACATTTCCCGAATACTCGCAGCCGAGCCATGATTGGCTGGAAAAGGACAGGCCGCCACCATCGCGATCGAGTAGCCGCCTTTTCGGGGGCCCTGTCTAAAACTGAGGTTGCTCACGCGACACCCGACGTCGAAGCCGGGACGGGGTTGGCCGGTTTGGAATCCTTTGTCGCCTCAGGACTAACTGGCATGATGGGGTGCTTGAGATAAGCGCTGGTCGCTTCCCGCGAAATGACTCGCGCGGGGACTCCGAGAACCGTCGCGCCGCTCGGCACATCGGCAATGACAAGGGAGTTAGGGCTTATCACCACATTGTCGCCGATCGTGACTGCTCCGACAACTTTACAACCGGCGCCAAAATAACAGTTGTTTCCAATCGTCGCACGACCGATGCCGCGAACATTCATAATGCTGACCCCCTGATTGAGAGTGCAGCTATGGCCGATCTTTTTCGCCAGGACGAGAATGCCGCAAAAGTTATGGATAACCAGACCCGGCCCGATGTCGTTTTCGCGCGCGATATGAATGCCGGTTATGATCATGCACGCGACATTGATGAAGAGGTACAGCGTGATGAGAATCTGCCGGATAACGGGCACTTTGACCTTATAGGCCCAGGAACCGAAACGATAGGCGACAACGGCAAAGGTGCCGAACTCGAGAAAAGGTGTGATTCGTTTACGAAAGAAGGTCTGATCTTCCGGTCGCACACCGTAGGCAGTGGTCTTGCGGCGAAGATCGGCACGAATGTTTTCAAACATAGCAGTTAACTCTTCTCAGGAGGTGTCATTCCAAATACCCAAGAGCCTGGAGGCGTTCCTCGACTTTAGCGGACTCCTCGTCGGTGTAACCGCTCGAGCGATCGCTCTCGGAAATTCCGGAAGCAGCCCCTGCTTTGACAGGATGCGCCGTTAAGAATTCCGGCAGGAATGCATCCGCCAGCACGCGGCCATCCATGTCCTCTGGGACAGGCAGACTGAAAAGATGGAGAAGCGTGGGAGCGAAGTCGATTAGTTGTGCACCTTCGATCTCCGCCGCTCTCTTCAAGGCCGGTCCCGAGGCGACGAGAATCCCGTCGCGACGATGCGTGCCGCCCCAGACAGAATCTTCGGATGGACGATGCTCCTCAATGATGACCGCCGGCTTGTGGCGATCCTTGGCCAAACTTGGCGCGGTCGAGAAGAGACTGTCCTCGCTCCACCAATCGAGAATGAGGTCAGCGGCCTCGTCGGAAAACGGACCCTGGAAGAGCTCGTCGCGTCGATAAACGCGGGCAATTATCGGTTTACCGGTCCGCGGATCTTTAAGCTCCAGCAATTTCGCCATGATAAAGTCAGTGAGCGCGCGGTGCTCCGCTGGTTCCACAATGCCACGGGGCTTTATTCCTTTCAGGTTAATCCAGATGTTTGGTGGCGAGGCGAGCACTTCGCTGCAAAATGCTTTGGTGCGAGACCAATCGATATCTACGAATGACGTGTAAGCGAGTTCCGCTCTCTTCCTAAGGGCGGGAAATGTTTCCGCAAGGAGGCTCTTCTGGCGTGACGAGAGCGAGCTACGCAAAAACGAATATGCGCCTTGCAGGATTTTTAGCTTGATCTTGCGCAGCCCGAACCGTCCGCCGGGCGCGCCGTTTTTGTCCTTTCGGTAGTGCAGCAGCCCGAGGTGATGCAGGTATCGATTTAAGAACACGGTGCGATCGACCACTGGGCCGCCGCCGTGGTCAGAGACAACGAACACCGTCGTATCCTTGGGAAGCTTCTCGATTATCCGGCCGGTCACGGCGTCGAGTCGTTCGTACACCTGACGCACTGCATTCCCAAAACGGGGCTCTGCTTTCGGATCGTAAAGAAAATGACTGCGATCCATGTACTGCCAGAAGTAATGCTGGACTGTATCTATCGACATGAAAACGAACATCATCACGTCTTGCGGATGGTGCTCCAGAAGGTGCAGAGCTACTGCTGCCCACTGCTGGTCGATTCTTTCCATTTCAACCAGCACTTGGGCCCGCCGGTGGTCGGTAGACATGTTCCCGAGGAAGCGAAGATCATGATTAATCTTTCCCAAATGATCAACCAGCTCCCGTTTCAGCGACGCTGGATAGACGAATTGACTAGTAGCCGATGGCGTATCCAAGCCGGAAATCTGAAAGCCATCCAGAGCCTCAGGCGGATAGGTGAATGGAATGTTCATCGTGCCCACAGAGAATCCCGCGGCATTGAGTATCTTCCAGACTGTAGGCGAACGACGTGAACCGCCGTTGGCATAATTCATCGCGTAGCTGTCGGGTGCGGTCTCGATAAAATGAAAGACACCGTGCTTACCAGGATTCTTACCTGTCATGAACGAGGTCCATGCCGGGGGTGTAATTGGTGGCAGGATCGACCGAAGGGTTCCGGACACACCCTCCTTCATCAGCTTTGCCAGGTTCGGCATGCCGCCTTCGGCCATCCATGGACGGATGAGTGTCCACGTCGCCGCATCCAATCCTATGATCACCACCTTTGGATCTTTTTTCATGTTGGGAGCAGAGCCATATAGATTAAGTGGTACGTAAGTCTGCTCAAAATTTGGTTAACCGGTTGTCTTGGGATCAGGTCATTTATACACGCGCCACGTCTGCATCCCGGCCGCGTCAAATCGAAAATCAATGATCCGTGCGTCCATTGCGGTGAGGCGCTCTCTAACTATGTGACGTTTGTCAAACGGGCAGTAGAGCATCATGTGGCCGCCTCCGCCTGCTCCGGTGATCTTACCGCCGAGGGCGCCCGCCTTAAGGGCTTCCGCGTAAAGCTCGTCAATATGCGGCGTCGTAATGCCCGGAGCCATTTTTTGCTTCTGCAACCACCCCTCGTGAAGCATGTCTCCGAAACGGTCGAGGTCTCCCAGTAGCAGCGCCTTTTTCATCTCGATTGCGATTTCTTTCACCTTGTCCATCGCCGCAAGCGGCTCAGCATCCTTATTTTTCATGCTTTCCATCTGGCTGTCGATGATTGGCTGGGATTCGCGGCTCCCCGTGGAACAGAGGAGCAGGTTATATTCCAGTTCGTTAATTACAAAATCGCTCAGTCGTAACGGCGTAACGATGACCTGTTCACCATGGAACTCCATGAAATTGAACCCGCCACAAGCAGCAGCATACTGGTCCTGACGGCCGCCTTTGATTCCTACCTCGTTGCGTTCAATGTCGTATGCCAGTCCAGCGACGCCGGCGGGTGTAATCGGCAGCCCAAGCAGCTCGCGAAACAGGCCGATCAGCGCCACGGTAAAGGTCGAAGAACTGCCGAGACCGGAACCTGGCGGCGCGTCAGCGTGGACGAAAAGATCGAAGCCGTCGGAGCGCAGCTTGTCGAGCTCGAAGCGCTTGAGCACTCCTTTGACCAGATCCATTTGACCATTGAAGACGAAGTGTTCCTCCTCGGTAAAGTAAACCACCGTACCGTAATCGAAAGAGCGGAACCCGATCGAACGTTCCGACTTGGGCACTAAGGTCGCATAGACATAGCGCGAAATTGTAGCATTGAGCACACAACCGCCGCGCGTGTCGGCATAGGGTGAGATATCCGTTCCACCCCCGCCAAAGCTCAACCGCAGAGGCGTCCGGGCGCGCACCATTCTTATTTGACTGAGAAAATTACGAGGCTGAGCGTTAGTCACAGATCGACAAAGGCGAGCGCCTTCCCTTCCATATCTTTCGGAACTGGCAGACCAAACAACTGCAAAATCATGGGTGCGATATCGATTATACCAAGCCCGTCAATTCGGCGTCCATCCGGCAGGCGACCGTTAGCTGGCCGGAAAAGGAAAATGCCATTCTCTGCATGGTTGGCTCCGTCCGGTCCGGTGTCGTTTTCGAAGGTGTGTATCTTTCCGTCGCCGACGCTGCCAACGGAGCGCCAGAAAAGGGCGCCGAAATAAACAATCAGATCAGGGGCCACGCCGTGCACCTCTTTGTACAGTTCCTCGGGTCGGAAAACTTGCGTTTCAATTTCATCTCCGTTTTCATCTCGAATCGCCTTGAGTCCAGCACTCAGCTCATCACGCACTTTGTCGTAATCCTCTTGTGCAATAGTTCCGTTTGGCTCGCGGCCTGCGACGTTTAGAAAAACACGCGCGTAATATCCCCCGTCGCCCCATGCTTTCGTGCGGGACCAATCAATTTTGAGTTTGGAGAATGGCGTTGCGCGGGCAGGTTTTTCGGCGAGAGCGAGGTAGCCATTTGCAAGCAGCCATTCGTTAACGCAAATGCCGCCATCGATCCGCTTGGCGCCGTGATCGGACACCACCAGCACAGCCGTCCGGTCATCGGCAAACGCGAGCAACTCGCCGATTTCGCGGTCCACTTCTCGGTAGTAATCATGAATCGCGTTCTCAAATTTATTCCCAGGTTCGTAGAAACGATGAGCGGGATCCATATTGTCCCAAAACGCATGGTGAATACGGTCCACGCCCATCTCAACCATCATAAAAAAATCCCAATCTTCCTTCGCCAGCAGATGCCGCGCGAGCTGGAAGCGCTTCCGAGTCATCTCGTAAATATCTGCCAGAATCTTCTCCTTATTGCCGGATCGAAAATCGCGCACATCCAAAATATACTCGCCGACCACCCGCTCAATCTCTTGTTTGAGTTCAGGCGGATATGTGTACTGGCAGGTTATGTCTGGAGTTAAGAAGTCGCTCACCATTAAGCCATTCAGAGGCCGTGGTGGATAGGTCCCAGGCACCCCTATGACAATCGAGCGTTTTCCGCAGCGCGAGAGAATGTCCCAGAGCCGGTCCTCTTTGATCGCAAGCGAGTTGGCAATGGAATATTTTTCGTAGGAGTGATCCTTGCGATTTCGGAACCCGTAAACTCCAAGCCGGCCAGGGCTCTTGGAAGACATCATCACCGACCAGGCCGGCACCGTGATGGGCGGATCGCACGAGCGGAGCAGTCCGTGGAATCCGCTCTGGAAAATCGACTTCAGGTTTGGCAAATCATCAAGCCAGCGATCGAAGATCAATTCAGGTGCTGCGCAGTCTAGTCCAATGACCATCACTCGCTTGCGTGCGTTTTCGGAACCGGTCGGTAAGGCCCCGTCCCGTGCATCGCGCGCGGATTGAGGTGACATCGTTTTCAATGCTGTATTCTCAAGCGCACCGCCAACGATAACGGATACATGCACGCGTCCTGCGACGAAATTGTCAAAATGAGTTTCGTTTCGCGTTCAGGCCGCTTCTTCATTGGGTCCGATGAAGCCTTCGCGCTCTAAATGCAGGATGATTTCCTGCGCAGCCTCTTCGGGTGTGAGCTCGGCCGTATTGATCACCACTTCCGCATCGCTAGGCTCCTCATAGGGATCCGAAATTCCCGTAAATTCCTTGATAATTCCAGCCCGCGCCTTGGCGTAGAGACCCTTGCGGTCGCGTTTTTCGCATACCTCCACGGAGGTCGAGAGATGCACCATAATAAATCCACCAACTGGCTCGATCATGGAGCGCACATGTTTGCGAGTGGAATCATACGGCGCGATTGGAGCGCAAATTGCAATGCCGCCATTTTTGGTGATCTCCGAAGCGACGTATCCAATGCGGTGAATGTTGAGGTCTCTGTGTTCTCTGGAAAAGCCGAGCTCTGAAGAAAGATGCTTGCGAACCAGATCGCCATCCAAAAGCGTCACTGGTCTGCCGCCCACTTCGAGAAACTTGGTCACCAGAACGCTGGCAATCGTCGATTTACCGGCGCCGGAGAGGCCGGTGAAAAAGACTGTCACGCCTTGTTTGTGCCGTGGTGGAAAACTGCGCCGCAGTTCCTGCACGACTTCGGGATATGTAAACCATGCAGGAATGTCGCGTCCTTCATTTAGTCGCTGACGCAATTCTGTGCCAGAGAGGTGCAAAACGTGAGTACCCTTGGGAACCTCGTCCTCCGGAAAGTACTTATCTTCATCTTCCACATAGACCATCATGCTAAACGGAACCATGGTTACGCCGATATCAGCTTCGTGTTTCCTGAATAATTCCTGAGCTTCATAATGTCCATAAAATGGCTTTCCGTCGGCGTCTTTCCCAGGGCCGGCGTGATCGCGTCCCACGATCATGTGGGTGCAGCCGTGATTCTTGCGAATTAAGCCGTGCCAAATCGCTTCCCGCGGTCCACCCATGCGCATCGCGAGCGGCAACAGGGCGAGTTTTGCCGTGTCATGCGGGTACTTCGTCAGCAGGCGTTGATAGCAACGGACGCGTGTGAAGTAGTCCACATCGCCAAGCTTGGTCACCCCAACCGCGGGATGGAGCAGCAAGTTAGTTTCAACCTGTTTCGCCGCGCGGAGAGTTAATTCCACGTGCGCGCGATGCATGGGATTACGCGTTTGAAATGCCACGACACGGCGCCAACCAAGCCGGGCGAATTCAACCCGCAATTCGGCTGGAGTTAAACGGAGATTCTTAAAATCGTAATGCGCCGGCGGTTGGAGACCTTCGACGTGACCGCCCACATACCATGGGTTCTCTTTGTTCAGCAGATAGTTCACCCCGGGATGAACCGGGCTGGTGCTATTAAAAACTGCCTTCGCCTCGGCTCTACGATCCGGTTGCCACACGTCTTCAACGTGCAGCACTGCGAGCATCACTCCCTCTGCATCTCGCAGCGCTATTTTGCTGCTTCCTTGCTTCAGGTCTTTAGCAAAAGATTCAGAAACATCGAGCGTGATCGGTATAGACCAGATAAGGCCGCTCGTCAGCCTCATATTATGGCAGACTCCTTCGTAATCTGCCTTGTTCATGAACCCGCGTAACGGAGAGAACCCCCCGTTCAGCAGTAATTCAAGATCGCGGATGTGGCGAGCCGTCAAATCCCACGAAGGGAAGTCTCTCGATTGGGTCTTTAGTTCCGCTGCTCTTTCCTCGTCTACGATGAGGTTAACAAGTTCTCCTCCGTGTGGGGAGATGAGGTGACTATGCGTTGTTGGAGTGTCCAAGTTTGTAAATATTCTAAGTTTAGGTGTGTCTTGATCTATCAGCTGCTGATAAGACTCGCGGAAGATAAGGATTGCTATCGCGAATGAAGCAATTCGAATTCCGTCAGAGCTCTTTGCAGCAAAACTCCGTGCCTGTGCTGCCGTGCTATGAGCATCGCGATCTCATCCAGTTATATCATGGAACAAGAGTTGCGTGCGCATTGCGGGTTGAGGCCGAAGTTAAACAAGCACATATCTTACATCTAACTGTGATATGCAAATGGATTTACCGAACGAGTAACGCACACGCTTTCGATGGTTTTTCTCCATGAGAAGCAGATACTCCAAAAATCTAGTGATCGCTGGTTGGATCAGGCCCGCGTCTCGTTCAGCGAACCGAGCTCGGATGTCAGCCATGAGAAGATCCAAGTGATCAATGCTGGCCGAGAAATCGGCGCCCACAGACGGGGTTCATCAGAGATTTCTTCGCTTCGTTTAGAATGAGATTTATGACATTGTGTGAATCTGTCGCCGGCAGATGAAATACGATTGGAAACAGGCAGGCGAGGAATGGTCGGAACCGTGGGGCACGTCCGACGCGCAATGGAACGGCACAATTTTCCCGCGCATTCGCGATTGGCTGCCAACAGGCACGATTCTGGAAATCGCCCCGGGGTTTGGACGGTGGACGCATTTTCTGAAGGACTATTGCGATGAGCTGTGGGCCGTTGATAAATCAAGTGAATGCATCGAGGCATGTCGCCAGCGTTTTGCGTCCGCCCCGCACGTACGCTGTTATCTCAACGATGGCCGCTCTCTATCGATGATCCGCGACAGCTCAATCGATTTTATCTTCAGTTTCGATTCCTTCGTACACACGAACCGCGATGTTGTGGAGGCGTACGTCCGCGAACTCGGAACGAAATTGAAAGTCGGGGGCAAAGGTTTTATTCATCATTCGAATTTTGGCGAATACGTTAGTTCGCCGCGTGAGAGGCTTCCGGACGCGCTGGCGAAACCGTTGATCAAACTGCAGATTCTCGACTGGGCGCATCATCGAAACCCAGGCATGACCGCCGAGTTATTTCGCGTTTTGTGCGAGCAGAACGGACTGCATTGCATCACTCAAGAGCTTGTAAACTGGCGTGGCCGACGCTTGATAGATTGTCTGTCGCTATTTGTCCGAAGCGATTCAGCGGAGGAAAATGCCACGAAGATCATCCGAAATCCAAATTTCATGCGCGAGGCCGCGAGAATTCGCCGGGAATCGAGGAGACAACGCTGATAGATCCCCGCTAACACGCAATTGTTATTGATTCTGGACGCGTATCGTTCTCGTGCTTGTTTTCACGAATCCCCGCGCGGGCCGGACAGCCGTAGTTAAAGGGACCGGTTTTGGGAGCGGCTTTCGAGCCTCGCACGGTGGATAAAAAAATGGCACTGGAACTGAAGAGTGTGTGTGAAGAGTGCGGAGCCGCTCTCACGCTGAGCGGGACAGCATACATTTGCAGCTACGAATGCACATTTTGTCCGACGTGTTCCGAGCAAATAAACTTCGTTTGCCCAAACTGCGGAGGTGAACTTGTGCGTCGCCCGCGTCGCAAAAAATCGTTTACTTCCGGCGACCTCGCTGGTGCTTAATTCGATAAATCAGAAAGCATTCGTTCTCGATCGTACGCATGTTGATCAAGGAGCACTGGACGCTGGCGGGCAGGAATTTGTTGTTGAGGCCTGTTAGGGTAGGCGCGGTGGCTCCGCCAAACATGTGCGGCGCAATCGTGAGATTGAGCTGATCGATCAAGTCTTCTTCCAATAAAGCTCGAAAAAGCGTAGGTCCGCCTTCGCACGCTAGCGTGCCTACTTTGTATTGATTACGCAGTGTTTTGAGCATCACAGCAAGATCGACATGCTTAGCGTCAGTTAAGTGTAGCGTGGCTTTTGTTTGCAACGCTTTCCGGTTTTTCTGAGGCATTCGTTTGGTAGAAAAGACAATGATCGGCGAAATGTCGGATTGAAAAATCTTCAGTCGCTTATCGATTCTGCCTTTGTTCGAAATGATCACGCGGATGGGCGATCGACTTTGACCACGCTTACTTCTCAGTTCCTGCAGGTCCGCCGGCAATCCGAGCCGGACGTTGTCACGTTCCAAACTGGTGTGTCCGATTAAGACCGCGTCCGCCGACGCGCGTTGCCGAAACAAATGCAGCTTGTCTTCACACGAAGTGAAATCTACCGGCCCGAAGTTTTTCGTCGTGACCTTGCCATCGGCGGTGATCGCGAAAGTGGCAACGACGAATGGCCGGTTTGTAGACGCGGCGCCCACGCCGCGCTCGGAGACGGCAGAACGCGACGAGGGCGTCGCGTCTACCTTACTCGGGTTCACCGAGCTCATGTTCCAGTGTCACAACTTCCTCTTCCATTTCGCGCAATCTGACGCGTTCTGCCGCGCCACTGGGTTTGTAAAACAGATACACAAGAGCGCCAGGAAGACAGCAAACGAGAATGATCACGAAACTGAGCGATCCAATGAGAATCGCTTCAGCTGCCGGCACACCACAGAGGCCGTTGAGCATGATCTGCAAGACCTTCTCGCGAAGCCCAATGCCGGCGAAACTGATCGGCAAAGCGGAGATCGTTCGTTCAACGGGCATGACGGCAAAAAAGTCGAGCAGCGGCACCCGTACCCCGAGCGCATACGCGGCAAAAAGGAAAGTCGTAAACGTTGCAAGATGCGCAACGATCGACGCCCCAAATGCCACCAGCGTTGCCCGCCAATGATGCGCGTACAGATGATACGCCGCGAAGATTTCAATCAATTTGTCCCGGCCGGGAAAATGCGCCGGCAAAAAGTGGAACAGCTTGAAACCGCTGATGATGAAGGTTGCAACCAGGAAGGTAACGGACGCGCCCAGAAGAATGAGCAAGAGGCAGAGTAAATTTCGGGTCTCCGGCTTTTGCGAAAGAAAATCATATCTCAGCGTGATCAGCGTTGCGGTTATGGCGACTAACGCGACAAGTCCGATGAATCGATCGAACACGACCGCTAGCAGCGCGCCCGCTTTTCTGTCGGGTGTCTCCTGAAGCAGGTAATAGCTCTTGATGATGTCGCCGCCGGTGCCTCCCGGAAGAAATTGATTGTAGAACAATCCGATAAAAAACAATCCGGCTAGGCGCGGCGCGCTGAGGTGAATCTGTTGGACCTTCAGCAAAACGTGCCAGCGAAAGGCAGCCGCCCCTTCCACCAGACCATAGGCCAGCACGCCCATCACAACCCAGCGATACTCCGCGTTCCGGAGCGCCTGTACCATCTGGGCGCGTCGATTTGGATCGTGATAAACCCAATAGAGTACCCCGATCGTGACGCTAAGTTGCAAAATCGTGACGAGAAGCTTCTTCATTCGCCAAAGCGTTCCTTCCAGATTCGAATCGACTGACGAATCGCATCCGCGGTTTTGTCCGGACTCATCTCCCAGACAAATAAGCAATTTATGGGAAGAAGCGGAACAAGTTTCTCGAATTCTATGCCCCCGCTGAAAGGCGGCTCATGATCCCTGGCCGGCCAGATGCAGTCCTGTACGTGGCAGCCAAAAGCCCTAGCACCCATAGCGCTCAACCACTCGGCATGATCGATAAAGCCGAGATTTTCTTTAATTTGTGAGTGACCGAAATCGTGCCAGTAGCCGACCTGAGCAGAGTTCAATTCGTTCAGCAACGCGGGCAACTCGCGCTCGCTTGGAATTTCTTCGTAACCGCGCCGGCTTTCTAAAGCGATCTTCACACCTTTGGATTTGGCGTATTCAATGATTCGGAACAGGCAATCCTTCACACGCTGCAAATAAACAGGCGCGAGTGCTTCGCGTTCTTTCACGGCGCCGATTTTCAGCTTGACGTATTTACGAGAAAAATATTTACCGGTCCTCGCCAGCTCGATTAGTGGATCGGTGATGCCTGGCATTTTTACTTCGCCGAGGTGCAGAACAACAACTGGCGCATCCAACCGCGCGGCGAAATCCATGGTTTGAAATGTCTGCTTTACGGCGCGCTCACGTTCTTCAGCGGAGGGAACGGAAAATCGATAGCAGTTTGGCGAAGCCACCATTACTTCGACCGGTAAGGGACAAAAATTATGCAAACTGCTGAAGCGAACTTCTCCTACCTCGAACATTTTTTGAATCCCCGGTACCAGCGACAGGCGAATGCCATGACCGAGCTCGATGAAATCAAAACCGAACTCGGTTTTAATTTCCCTCAGCATTGCTTCTCCGTCGGTGTGTCGTCCGGAGTTCCAGCAGGTGGAAAACGCGATCACACTAAACAGCAGCGGCGACTGGTGGCGGCGCGGGCGTTTCGGTGGCGGGCTTTTCTGGGACGGCCGGCCGTGAGCATTGTCGCCGAACTGGAGCAAGCACGGTGAGTGCGGTCACGCCATAACACCCAGCCGCGATAGCCAGCGCAGTGCGCATTCCAATCAGATCGGACAACCCCGTGATGCCTAAACCCGCGACCGGCATTAACCCAACGAAGCTCAGCATGAATACAGCCGAGACGCGTCCGCGCAGATAATCGGGAGCGCGTTCCTGCACAATCGTGTTTGCCAGCCCGAAATTCATTGCCAGGCCGAGCGAGTTAAGTATGAGCACAGCGGTAGCCACGTAAAAACTCGGCCCGCGGGACAAAATGAAGATCGCACAGGCGACTACGCAAACGTTCAGCATCATAATCGGCACACGTTTCTGGCGCGGAAGGGTAATGAGGAAAATCGCGCCGATCACCGAGCCCACTGCCGAAGCGCCCATTAAATAGCCAAGCCGATCTGCGCCGAGTCCGAGCACCAATCGCACATACAGTGGCATCATGACGGTAATGATCGGAAAAATAAAAACTGTCGTCGCTGCGATCAGGCCAATCATCGCGAGGCTCGGCTTGTCTTTCGCGACATAACGGAAGCCATCCTTGATTCCACTGGCGCGTTTACTTTCCTCCTCAGCCGTGCCCCGGGAACGCGGCGGAATCGTGAACAGCGCGATGATCATTGCAACAAACGAGATCGCGTTGCAAAAAAATGCCGAGGCAGCGCCCCAAGCGCTGATGAAAATTCCCGCGAGCGCTGGACCCACGACGCGCGAACCATGGAAGACCGCCCGGTCGACAGCAATTGCACTCTGGATTTCATTACGCGTGACGAGCTCAGGCACCAACGCATTTAGCGTCGGCATTTCGAATGAGTTCGAAATGCCGAGCAGCACTGCAAACGCCAGGATGTGCCAGATCTGTATTTTGCCGCTCATGATCAAGAGCCCAATTGAAATCGCGAGCGCAATCTGGATGTATTGGGTGGCCAGCAGAATTTTGCGCTTATCGAAACGATCGGCTGCCGAACCGCCGGCCATGGTTAAAAGAAGCATTGGCAGGCCGGCGGCGAGATTAGCCATTCCAAGAAGGAGCGCTTTGTCCGTGAGGGTGCTCATCACGTACCCTTGAGCCATCACCTGCATCCACGTTCCGGTATCGGATATCACGCTGCCAATGATGTATCGGCGAAACGCTCCGGGCCGCAGCACGCGTAACGCGTGACGGGTGCCCAATTTCACTTCCGTGCTCATCGCAAACACTCAGCCGTGTAGAGGCGTTTGTGTCAAACGCCTTAGTCTGCAGAAGGCGATACTTTAATGCTTAGGGGCAAGTTTGATTAATGTCGTTTATTTAACCGCAATTGCCGAGTGAACCCCGTTTGTTATTTTGGAGCATGCGCATCGACCGATACACCCAGAAAATGCAAGAGGGGCTGCAGGCAGCGCAGGATCTCGCCTCGCAACTGAACGATTCCGAAATCACGAACGAGCATTTTCTTTCTGCTCTTCTGGATCAAAGCGATGGCATCGCGCGCCCACTGCTGGAAAAGATTGGGGCAAATGTAGATCAATTGCAGGAACGCCTTCGTGCTGACTTGGAGCGTCGTCCCAAAATCCACGGAAGCGCTGCCGATCTGCGGATCTCCAACGAACTGCGCACCGTGCTGGACAACGCCGAGAAGGAGATGTCAAAGCTTAAAGATGAATTCACCAGCGCGGAGCACTATTTGCTGGCTTTGGCCGGCGCGAACGTGCCGGCGACAAAATTGCTAAAGGATTCAGGAGTCACCCGCGACAAACTCATGCAGGGACTTCAGCAGGTGCGCGGTTCACAGCGCGTGACCGATCAAAATCCAGAAGGAAAGTTCCAGGCCCTGGAAAAATATGGACGCGACCTCACCGAGCTAGCGCGCCGCGGCAAGATTGATCCGGTAATCGGACGCGACAACGAAATTCGACGTGTGATGCAGGTGCTCTCGCGCCGGACAAAAAATAATCCGGTGCTGATTGGCGATCCGGGTGTCGGTAAAACAGCGATCGCGGAAGGCCTGGCCCGGCGCATCATCAGTGGCGACGTTCCGGATTCGCTCAAAAATAAGCGCATCATTGCGATGGACATCGGCGCAATGGTCGCTGGCGCCAAGTACCGTGGAGAATTCGAAGATCGCCTCAAGGCTTTCTTGAAAGAAGTGACCGACTCGCAAGGCCAAGTCATTCTGTTTATCGACGAATTGCACACCATTGTCGGCGCAGGCGCGGCGGAAGGCTCAGTAGATGCATCGAATATGCTCAAGCCGATGCTGGCCCGCGGTGAACTACGAACGATTGGGGCGACCACAATCGATGAGTATCGCAAGTACATCGAGAAAGACGCAGCGCTGGAGCGACGTTTCCAACCGGTGCTGGTGAACGAACCGACCGTTGAAGATACGGTCGCGATCCTGCGCGGGTTAAAGGAGCGATACGAAGTGCACCACGGCGTGCGGATCACCGATGGGGCATTGGTCGCGGCAGCAACGTTGTCGCATCGCTACATCACCGATCGCTTCTTACCTGACAAGGCCATTGATTTGGTCGACGAAGCGGCGTCCCGCTTGAAAATCGAGCTCGATTCGATGCCGACAGAAGTCGACGTGATCGAGCGCCAGATCATGCAGCACGAGATGGAACGCCAGGCGCTCAAGAAAGAGAAGGATCCAGCCAGTAAAGAGCGTCTGAAGAAGCTTGAGAAAGAATTGGCTGAACTGAAGGACAGGTCGAACGCGCTCAAAGCCGAATGGCAGAAAGAGAAAGCGGTGATCGATGAACAGCGCAAAGTAAAGGAAGAGATCGATCGTCTGCGGACTGACTTGGAACGCGCGCAGCGGCGCGGTGAATTGGGCAGGGCGAGCGAGATTCAATATGGTCGAATCCCTGAATTAGAAAGAAAATTGGCCGAACTTACCGCGCGCTCAGCCAAAACCAAAAAACGCTTACTGCGCGAAGAGGTGACTGAGGAAGATATCGCCGAGATAGTGTCCAGTTGGACCGGCATTCCCGTGTCGCGATTGCAGGAGGGCGAGCGCGAGAAACTCGTAAAACTCGAAGAGCACTTGCATCTGCGCGTCGTCGGACAGGATGAGGCGATCAAAGCCGTGTCAAATGCCGTGCGACGCGCCCGGGCAGGTTTGCAGGACCCGAATCGCCCGCTCGGTTCATTTATTTTTCTCGGGCCCACCGGAGTCGGCAAGACGGAACTGGCGCGCGCATTGGCGGAATTTTTGTTCGATGACGAAAACGCTATGATCCGCATCGATATGAGTGAGTACATGGAGAAACACACAGTGGCGCGCTTGATCGGCGCCCCACCGGGGTATGTCGGCTACGAGGAAGGCGGCCAACTCTCCGAAGCGGTTCGCCGCAAGCCGTATTCGGTTGTGCTGTTCGACGAAATCGAAAAGGCGCATCCGGATGTGTTCAACGTGCTGCTGCAGGTGCTCGATGATGGCCGGATTACGGACGGGCAGGGGAGGACTGTGGATTTCAAGAACACCGTCGTCATCATGACTTCCAACATCGGCTCCCAATACATTACTGAGGAAGAATCGCCCGAGGCACGCCGACGACTGGTGATGGACGCTTTGCGCGCACATTTTCGTCCTGAGTTTTTGAATCGCGTGGATGAGATCATCATTTTCGACCGGCTCAGCGAAGAGGAGCTGAAGAAAATCGTCGAAATTCAGGTTGGCCGTTTGTCGAAGCGTCTGGAGCAACAAAAGATCACGCTCAAGCTGTCTGATTCCGCCAAGGCATTGCTCGCGCGTGAAGGGTACGATCCCGTTTACGGCGCGCGACCCTTGCGGCGCGCCATTCAAAGAGAGATTCTCGATCCGCTCAGCATCGATATCCTGGAAGGCAAAGTCCGCGAAGGTCAGACCGTTAACGTGGACGCGAAAAACGGCGCGCTCGAATTCCGCGTAACATAGAGTTTAATCCCTGCACCGGCCGATTTAGCCCGCGGTGTTATTTTGGGCTACTTCCGCTTTCGCCGGGAGCCGGACCTCACATCAATTCTTCGAGGTGAAGCAGGGAATACTTTGCTGTCGTCCTCTCGCCAAGAATCGGTGCCCTTCGCGCGCGACAATAATCGGATGTCCGATCGGAGTCGTTCCAAGGCGGCGGTTAAATCAAGGATGATCTGGATTCCTGCGAAATCGTTGCCGCAAACGGTCCGAAGCGCTTCGATGCGACGCAAGGTGCGAATGGCATTACCGTTAAAGCAATAGCCGTGATCGGTCGTGCCCGTCGCTGGCGAGAGAAGATGATGCTTGCAGTAAATGAGAATGGTGCGTCGCGGGACATCGACGATGTGCGATGTCGTTTCAATCGTGTAGAGCTCATCGGCCGGCGGCTCAAACAGTTGGATTTCACGCGAGGGTACTTGCGCGCTTTCCCGCATGTATGCCGAACTTCTGCCTGGATCGATCATTTTTAAGTAATGGTTGCAGGATACGACAACGCGGCCAGAAGGGGCTCGAGGGCACGCTCGCCGTCATAGCGCTGACCATTAATGAAGAAGCATGGCGTGCCGTTGACTCCCGCACGCACTCCGCTTCTAAAGTCTTCCTGAATGCGTTTGGCATGGGCGCCCGAAATCACTTCCTGAATTAAACGCACTTCGCTCAGGCCGAGCGCGGCTGCGTATTCCGCCAGCGCTTCGTCATCGAGCGCATCCTGATTGGCAAAGAGTGTTTCATGCATCGCCCAAAAACTGCTCTGTTCTGCAGCCGCTTCGGCGGCTTCAGCTGCATGCTCAGCATGCGGATGAACGTTCGTGAGCG
>Ga0209807_1000170_pt1 | contig 28127 bp, 31 predicted proteins | sample GraSoiAngelo_154_FD_186168 | JGI IMG/M metagenome (GOLD analysis project Ga0209807, IMG submission 186168) | Grasslands soil microbial communities from the Angelo Coastal Reserve, California, USA - 14_1009_13_20cm (SPAdes) (version 2) | ecosystem: Environmental > Terrestrial > Soil > Grasslands ... | reverse complement strand
TCGGACGCCGTGAGCACGTTCCAGCAGGACAACGGGATCGAGCCGACCGGCGCGTACGGACCGGTCACGCGGATGGCGCTCGCGACGAGGCTGCGCGCGCCGGCCGCGGGCGATGAGCTCGGTGACGTCGCACCGGATTCACAGGTCGCCGTTGGGATGGCACTCGGATCCGTGATGTTCGTCGATGCCGCGGTGATGCCGTAAGCCACTAGCCCAGAAAAGAAAAAGCACCCCGGCGGTCTTGCCGGGGTGCTCGAAAAGGGGACGAGGTTTACGGGGTCGGGTGAGCTGGCGGGGTCGGAACGCTTGCCGGCTTCCCGGCGTCGGCCGGCTTGCCAGGCGTGAAGGTCGGAAGAGCCGCGACGGCGGTTTCCGCGTCGGTCGCGAGCTTGTCCATGTCTGTGATCGCGGTCGCCACGATCTCGTCGATCTTCGATTGCGCATCTGCCGTGAACGGGATCTTGATGTCCGGCGAGCCCGTCGGCTTCGGCGACTCAAGACCTTCGCGGCCGAGGGTCAGTGCGGCGACGTCGTTGAGCGCCTGAGTCAGGCGCGCGCGCAGCTTCGCGTCGGCGGTGTTGATGGTGTCGTCGAGCTTCGCGCGATCGGTGCTGTCGACATGGGTGCTGTGCAGCTTCGCGAGCTTCTGCTGATCGTCTTGGAACGCGTCGCGGAGCTTCTTGTCCGCATCGTTCCGTGCCGCGACGACCGCCGGCTTCGCGGAAGCCTGTCCGGTGACGGTCTCGACAGCGGTGGTGACGGCCGTCCGAACGTCATCGTTCGTCGCGGCGACGCCAGTGCCCACCGCGGCGGCCGCGACAACGGCGGCGGCAGCCGCGCCCTTGAGGGTGCTGAGGTGCGCGAGGAGGTTGCCAAGAATCATGCGCGGTCCGTCCTTTCTCTCGTGCCCGTTTCAGGCCTATCGCTTGGGAGGCTCAGATCGTTGAAGGCGAGAGGGGTAGGACTTTGGTACCGGAGCGTCGCCTAATACCCCTGCGAGCCGTGCGTTTCCGTCAGCGACGAGCCGCCATGCGAGGGAATGAGCACGCCAGAACTCAACGATCTTGATCCGTCGAGCGATAAACAGGTAGATGAACGGGATTTGGCGCGTCGAGCCGAGGCCGAAGACGTGACCAGCGAAGTGTTCCATCGCGCGCTCGTCGCGATGCCTCGGTTCGAGCCGCGCCGACCCTTCCTGGCGTTCCTCTACACGATCGCGCGCAATGTGATCACCGACCGGACGCGCCGCGAGCGTCCGCACGCGAGCTTCGAAGATGCGCTCGCGCATCCGAGCGACGCGCCCGGTCCGGAGGAGCTCGCGAGCGCCGGCGACGAGGTACGCCGGCTGCGGGCCGCGGTCGCACAGCTCACGACGCTCCAGCAAGAGGTGATCGTCCTGCGCTACATCGAGGGTCGCTCCACGAAGGAGACGGCGGTCGTCCTCGCCGCGTTGCGTGACCTCGTTGGAGACCTCGCGCCATGAGCACTCAGAACGAGCGCGAGCTTCTCGAGTTCGGTGAGCGGATCGGCCGCTACGGCAAGGTCGCTCCGCGGCCGGCATTCCGCGCCGAGTTGCGATCGGCGCTTCTTGCCGCGCCGGTGTCGTTCGAGGCGCCGCGCGCCTCGGGGCCCAGATGGTCACGAATCCTCGCTCTTCGTCCGGCTCTCGCTGCCATCCTCGTCCTCGCGTTACTCGCCACCATCGGCGGTGGTGTCGCCGCCGCGTCGAGCCTGCCGGGCGATCCCGCCTACGGTCTGAAACGCGCTGCGGAAGACGTGCAGGTAACGCTCGCTTCCGACGACAGCGTGCGTCTCGACACGCTCGTCACGCAGTCGGATCGCCGCCTCGCGGATCTCGAGACCCTCGTGGCTCGTCGCTCCTCGGCGGTCGGCGTCGGGACCGATGAGTACACCGCGGCCGCCGGTCGCATCGACGACGTGCTCACTCGCGTCGCGTCGTTGCCCGAGACGGCGCAACGTGACGCGGCGCTGGCTCGTGCGTCGGCGGCGAGCACCGACCATCTTGCGCGACTGCAGGCGCTCGCGACGCGTCTGCCAGAGGCGACGCAGCGCGGGATCCAGCGTGCCATAGAAGTTCAGCAGCGCGTCCACGGGAAGTCGAACCTCGCTCCGGGCCGCGGTGGAATTCCGATCACGCCAACGCCCGGGCGTGGGGGCCCACCGAGTGGAGTACCCGGCCGGCCTTAACCCGAGCCTGTTTCGACGTCCACGGTGGTCTCGATCGAACGACGTGCGGCGTCGGAGACCGGACAGTGCCGGTCACCCCACTCGACGATTTTCCGCAGTTCGCCTTCGGTTGCGTCAGGCGATGCCAGCCGGACTCGAACATGGATCCGCAACGGACCGGCCGGCACCCCGTCGTCGAGGCCCAGGATCCCCCGGTCATCAGACTCGCTGTCGACGGCAACCTCGAGCCGGCTTAGCTGAATTCCCTGTACCGCCGCTCGCATGGCGATCAAGGTCGCATCGCAGCTGGCAAGCGCGGCCCGGAAAAGCCACCCCGGAGAGGGACTCGAGCCGGTACCACCGACCGATGAGGGCATGTCCGTTGAGATTCGCTCGCCGGCTGGTCCCTCAACCCGCACGCGTAGACCTTTGTCGAGCGTGGCCGTGGCTACGGAGTCGGTGTACCGAGCCTCCTCCGGATGTTCGCTCAGGTAACTCGAGGCCGTGCGCAGAGATTCGCGAATTGGATCGGTCTTCACGTGGCCAACAGGTCCTTCACGAGGTCGCGTTCCTTCTCGAGCTCGGCGACGGTCGCGGCGATCTTGCCCTTCGCGAACTCGTCGAGCGGGACGTTCTGGACGATCTCGAACGAGCCGTCGCCCTTGGAATGAAGCGGGAACGAGCTGACCAGCCCCTTCGGTATGCCGTAGCTGCCGTTACTCACGATCGCCGCTGAGAAGCAGTCGCCCTTCGGCGTCGGCGTGATGAGCGAGCGGACATGATCGACGAGCGCCTGCCCCGCGGAGAAGGCGCTCGATGCGCCGCGCGCCGCGATGACGGCCGCGCCGCGTTGCTGCACCTGCGGAATGAATTCGCTCTCGAGCCACTTGCGGTCGACCACCTTGTCCGCGGACTTGCCCTTCACTTCGGCGTTGGTGAAGTCGGGGAAGAGCGTCGCCGAGTGGTTGCCCCAGATCGCGAGCTTCTTCACGTCGCGCACGCGCGCGCCGGCCTTCGTCGCGAGCAGCGAGCGCGCGCGGTTCTGATCGAGCCGTGTCATCGCGCTCCACCGGTCATCCGGGATCCGTTGCGCGTTCGCGCGCGCGATGAGGCAATTCGTGTTGCACGGATTCCCGACCACGACGATGCGCACCGACGACGCCGTATATCGCTGGATCGCTTTGCCCTCGTCGACGAAGATCGGTCCGTTCTTGCGGATCAGGTCGCCGCGCTCCATGCCGGGCCCGCGCGGCACCGATCCCACCAGGAGCACCCACTCAGCGTGGTCGTGCGTCTCGGCGCGGTCCGCCGATGCGCTCACGCGCTCGAGCAGTGGGTACGCGCCATCCTCGAGCTCCATGAGTACGCCCTTGGCCTTGTCGATCATCTGCGGGATGTCGGCGAGACGCAGGTCGATCTCGGTGTCGGGTCCGAACATCTCGCCCGATGCGATTCGCGGGAGGAGCGCGTACGCGACCTGGCCCGTCGCTCCCGTCACGACGACCCTGATGGTGTTGGACATTCGTATTTACCTCGCGGTCTTAGTCGCAGTTAGGGACAGGCCGAGCCAGTCTTCGAAACGCGTCTCGCCGAGTCGCGCGCCATCGCCCGGAACGAGTGTGCGCTCGCTGAGCATCGCGCCGAAGTAGCGCGCTTGCGGGTCGGCGACCACATCGCGCGGATCGTTGCGGGCGCTGAGGTCCTGTCGGATGAGTTCGTCAAGGCGAAACTGTTCGGGCCCCGCCACCTCAACGATGCCGTTCACCGGCGCGCCTACCGCGATCCGAGCGACCGCATCGGCGACATCGTCAGATGCCATGGGCTGGATGAGCACGGGTGCCAGCCGGACCTTGCTGCCGTCGGTGGCGGCGTCGGCGATGCTCTTGACGAACTCGAAGAACTGCGTCGCATGGACGATCGAGTACGGGATCGAAGATTCCTTTATCAGCTTCTCCTGGGCGATCTTCGCCCGGAAGTAGCCGCTTTCGGACAGACGCTCGGTTCCCACGACCGACAACGCAACGTGATGTCCCACGCCTGCCTCGGCCTCTGCGGCGAGGAGATTGCGCGTTGACGTCTCGAAGAACTTCAGGACTGCTGCGTCCTCGAAGGAGGGCGAGTTCGAGACGTCGACGACGACCGACGCGCCTCTCATGGCCTCGGCAAGGCCTTCGCCAGTGAGTGTGTTGACGCCCGAATCCCGTGACGCCGCTACCGCCTCGTGGCCGTCCTCACGAAGCCTCTTGACGAGCTTTGACCCGATGAGCCCACTGCCGCCGATAACCACGATCTTGATAGTGCTCATGAGGCTGTGCTCCTTTTAAGACGCGGTGCTCGCCTTTTCGTCCGCTCCGCCGTAGACGGCTTCCGCCTCTATCTCCACGAGAATCTTGGGGTCGATGAAGTCGACCTTCACGATGGTCGACGCAGGACGGATGTCGCGGAAGGTCTCTCCGTGCACAACGGCCACGCTCTGGATGTCATTCGAGTTTTGCACGTAGACGCGGGTCATGATCACGTCACCCATCGTGCAGCCAAGCTCCGCGAGCGCTTCCTTCATCGTCTGAAGCGCGGCGCGCATCTGCTCGACGACGTCGTCGGACACAACGCTGCCGTCGGACCCGATTCCCGCCGTACCCGAGACGCGGACGACGGTGCCGTGCCGGATCGCGCGCGAGAAGCCGAACTGGAACTCGCCACGGCTCCCGGTGGTGTGCCAGTAGCGCTTCGGGTTGTTCGGATCGATCGTCGGCATCAGTTGCGCATCCGCTTGATCACGGCGTCCGCGAACTCTTTCGTTCCGACCGCCGTGGGGTCGTCGCGGTCTGCCTTGAGGTCGTAGGTGACGTCCCTGCCCTCCGCGACCACCGACGCGATGGCCTTCTCGAGTCGATCGCCGGGCTCGCGCTCGCCAATGTGTCGAAGCATGAGAACCCCCGCGAGCATTAACGCCATCGGGTTCACTTTGTTTTGGCCGGCGTACTTCGGCGCGCTGCCATGGATCGCCTCGAACATCGCGACTCCGTTCTCGCCGATGTTCGCGCCGGGGGCCACGCCGAGGCCGCCGACCAGCCCCGCCACGAGGTCGCTCACGATGTCGCCGTAGAGGTTCGGTGCGACCAGCACGTCGTATAGGTCGGGCTTCACGACGAGCTGCATGCACATGTTGTCGACGATGCGGTCCTCGAACTGGATCTCGGGATAATCCCGCGCGACCTCTCCCGCGACGCGCAGGAAGAGCCCGTCGGCGAATTTCATGATGTTCGCCTTGTGGATGGCGGTGACTTTCTTGCGCTTGTTGGTTCGCGCGTAGTCGAACGCGAACTTCACGATCCGACGTGAGCCCTCGACGCTGATCGCCTTGATGGCGAGCGCGGAATGCTCGCGGATCTTCGATTTGCCGACCCGCTCGATGACCGCCTGGACCTCTCGCTCCTCGGGCGAGTCGACGTCGAACTCGATGCCCGCGTAGAGATCCTCGATGTTCTCGCGCACCACGACGAGGTCGACGTCACCACGCGGAGCGGGTACACCGGGATAGGTCTTCGCCGGCCGTAGGTTGGCGTACAGGTCGAACTCCTTGCGGAGCGCCACGTTCACCGAGCGAAAGCCGGTGCCGAGCTCGGTCGTGAGCGGGCCCTTGAGCGCGACGCGGTTGCGCCGCACCGACTCGAGAGCCTCTTTCGGAAACGGCGTGCCGCTCTTGGCCATCGCGGGCATGCCGACATCGTGAACGTCCCATGCGATCTTCACACCGGTCGCTTCGATGGCACGGCGTGTCGCCTCGACGATCTCCGGGCCCGTGCCGTCACCCGGGATCAGCGTGATGGTGTGCGTCAGGACGCCCTCCCCTTGGCGGTTGCGACGGTCGCATCGTACTTCGCTGCGTTGTGCCCCGCACGGTCCGGTCGAGGCTTTAGTTCCGGGTGCCGCCTCCGGATACGGTCGCACTTGCAACCGCTTACGGCATTAGATCGTGGGTCGGGTTGACCTTCCTTCTGCGAAGAAGCTGGATCCGGACTACCGTTCCGCCCCGGTGCAACGGCGGTGATCAGGACGCGATTAACTCAGCTGCTCGGCATCCGCCATCCGATCGTGCTCGGCGGCATGTCCGGCGCGACCGGCGCGGATCTCGTTGCCGCCGTGAGCGAAGCGGGCGGCCTCGGTACGTTGGGAGTGAGCTCGATGACCGCGGGTGAGATCCGCGCCGCCGTCGAGACCATCCGCGCCCGCACCAGCCATCCGTTCGGCCTGAACCTCTTGCTGTTCACGACGGACCAGGATCAGATCGAAGCGGTACTCGCGGCACGCCCTCGCGTGATCGCGACCGCTTGGCCTCGAGCCGAGGATGACCTCGGCGCGCTCGCAAAGCGCGCGCATGCGGGTGGCGCGGTCTACATGCACCAGGTCGACACGGTCAGTGAGGCCACGCGCGCGGCCGAGGCCGGCGCGGACGCGATCGTTGCGCAGGGCACCGAAGGCGGAGGGCACGTCGGTGTGATGGCGACGCTCCCACTCGCGCGGATGGTGATCCGCGCGGTACCCAAGATCCCGGTCATTGTCGCCGGGGGCATTGCCGACGGCGCGGGGATCGCGGCGGCCCTCGTCCTCGGCGCCGACGGTGTTCTCCTGGGGACCCGGTTCCTTGCGACGCCGGAGTCGCCTTACCCCGACGGGTACAAGCGCGCGATCATCGCGAGCGATGGGCACGACACGGTCATCACCGAGATCCCGGACATCGTGAACGGCACGGTCTGGCCAGGCGCGTACGCGCGCGCTCGTCGCAATCGATTCATCGAGGAGTGGGTGGGCCGCGAAGGAGAGCTCCGCCGCCGCTGGAAGGAAGTGCTTCCGACGGTGCGTGCGGCCCGGGCCGCGGGTGACGCCGATCGCGGCACGTTGCTGATGGGCGAGGACGCCGGCCTCATCGACTCGATCGAGCCGGCGGGTGTGCTGGTCGAGCGGCTCGCCGCCGAGGCGGAGGCGATCCTGCGCACACGGGCGCGCGATCTTGTGGGCGGATAAGAAGAAGGGGAGGACCTCGTCCTCCCCTTCGTGTGTACGGATTCCGAAAGCTAGATGCGATGCGGACGCATGCCCACCGCCGTCTTTGGGGGCTTGGGCGGCTGCAGGGTCGTGCCGTTCGTGTTTGCCGTCGTGATGTTTCCGGTGAATGTCGGTTGGGTTCGGGCGTGGGCCTTCGCCTCGAAGCCCGAGGCGAGCTTGATGAGCGTTGGCTCGCTGAACGCGGTGCCAAGGAAGCTGATGCCCATCGGCATGCCGAGCACGTTCGCGGCCGGGACCTGCACGATCGGGTAGCCGGGGCCTCCGGCGAGGCCGGAGCTCGCGAAGACGAAGTGGTCCGACATGATGAGGTCGGTCGTCCATCCGGGGCTGTCGGTCGGCGCGACCACGGCGTCGAGGTGGAACTGGCTCAGCGCCTTGTCGATGCCGTTCACCCCGGCGTTGTGATCGATCGCGAGCGCCTGGTTGTAGGTCATCCCGCCGAATGCGGCCTGCGGGTTGTCCCCCGGGTTCGGGCCGCTGATGTCCATGGACTGCGCGAGCTCGAAGATCTCCTGGAAGAAGTACGGCATCTCGGTCGAGGCATTCGCGTTGTTGAACGCGATCGCGTCGGCGAGGGTCTTGTTCGCCATCGGGACGCCGACCCGCGTCGCGAAGTATTTCTGCAGATCGATCTTGAAGTCGTACACGAGGACGAGGAACTCGCCGTCCGCAGAGGCGAAGGTGAAGCCGGCGCCGTCGAGGTCGACGACCGTCGCGCCGGCGCTCTGGATGGTCGCGATGGCGTTGTCGAACGCCGCGACGACCTGTGGCGGCGCGTTGTCGATGCCCTGTCGGGTCACGCCGACACGCGCGCCACTCAGACCGTTAGCGTTCACGAACGCCGTGTAGTCAGCCGGAAGCGCCGGCCGAGACTGCCCCGTGCCCTGCCATCCGAGCGGGACGCCGGAGGTGGCGGTATCACGGGCGTCCGGCGTGCGCTGCGCGAGGGCATTCAGCAGCGCCGCCGCGTCCGCGACGGTCCGTGCATGCGATCCGATGGAGTCCTGCGTGTGCGAGATCGGGACGACGCCGGCCCGGCTCGTCACGCCCACCGTCGGCTTGATGCCGACGACGGCACTGACGTTGGCGGGGCACACGATGCTGCCATCGGTCTCAGTGCCGACGGAGATAGCCGCGAAGTTGGCACCGGCGGCCGCCGCTGAGCCCGAGCTCGAGCCGCAGGCATTGCGGTCGGTCGAGTACGGGTTGTGAGTGAGGCCGCCGCGACCCGACCAGCCGCTCGTGGAGAAGAACGACCGGAAGTTCGCCCATTCCGAAAGGTTCGTCTTGCCGAGAATGACCGCGCCGGCCGCGCGCAGATTCGCGGCGACCGTCGAGTCTTCACGGGCGGGCTTGCCGGCGAGCGCGAAGGATCCCGCGGTCGTCTGCATCTTGTCGCCCGTGTCGATGTTGTCCTTCAAGAGGACAGGTATGCCGTCGAGCGGACCGATGACCTTGCCCTTCGCGCGCCGGCTGTCAGCGTTGCGCGCGAGCAGCAGGGCGTCGGGATTCAGCTCGATGACGCTGTTCACGTTCGGCCCGGATTGGTCAAGCGCGGCGATGCGGTCGAGGTAGAACTGCGTGAGCTGCACCGAGGTCAGCCGTCCGCCGGCCATCTCCGCCTGCAGCTGCGCGACCGTGAATTCGTTGTACGCCGTTGGTGCCGCGGTGACCGCGTTTCCTGTGAGTGAGGTTGTGCGTGCGACGACGACCGATGGGATCAGCATGATGATCGCGAGGATCGCGAGCACGTTCCTCCGCATGTCGTTGCTCCTCCCTGGCGATTCGCGCGCGCGCTGTGCTAACACTTGGTTCGGGGCTGAGCAAACAAAGCAAGCAGGAGAGCGTGCCTACGCGAGGTCGCTGGATGCGCGTCGGACAGGTCGGCCACGGCCGACGCGTCCAAGAAGCTCCGCGATTCTCGTGAGCCCATCGAGCGTGCTCGCGGCGAGGTGGTCATCGGCATGGTCGCTCAGGGCGCGCGCGCCTCGTGCGTCGGGCGAGTAGTCGCGCGTCCCGGAGAGTGGATCGAGCCAGATGAGCCGGTAGGCCGCGCGCTGCAGGCGCGATGCTTCCTGCCCGAGGCGCACCGGATCGCCGCGCTCCCACCCGTCGGTCACGAGGAGGACGATCGCGCCACGGCCGAGGACACGCCGCGACCATCGCAGGTTGAACTCGTGCAGCGCGTCACCGATGCGCGTGCCACCAGACCAGTCCGACACCGCGCGCGAGACACGCGCGAGCGCCTCATCAGGGCGTCGCTCGCGAAGGTGCCGCGTGATGCGGGTCAGGCGTGTTCCGAACGTGAACGTTTCGACGCGTCCCCACCCGCGCGCCAATGCATGCGACATGTGCAGGAGAAGTCGTGTGTACGCCTCCATCGAACCGGAGACGTCGCAGAGGATCACGAGCGGTCGCCGCTTCACGCGAGGCGCGCGGCGGACGAGCACCCCGGGCTCGCCCTGCGCCGCGAGCGACTTCCTCAGGGTCGCGCGCGCATCGAGACGCGAGCCGCTCTGCGAAGAGCGGAAGCGCCGGCTTGGGCGCCGGCCCGGTGACCATTCCAGGCGCTCGAGGAAGCGTGCGGCCGCGCTCCGCTCCGCGGGGGTCATTGCCGCGAAGTCTGTCGTGCGAAGGAGCTCGGTCGGGCTCGCGCTCACGCGGACGGTCCGCTGGATCGCCGCTGCCATACGCCTGGGAACTTCTCCGATAGGAATCGCCACCTGTCCGAGGTTTGGGTTCGGCCGGCGCGTGCTCGGGACTGGGGCGGAGAGACGTCCCCCGCTAACGAGCGACCAGAACAGGTCGAACGTCGTATCGAACGCGGTAAGGTCCGCCTCGCGGGAGACCAGCGTGGTGCGGCTCGCGGCGCGCACGTCCTCGGGTCGCTCGAGGCCTATCTCCGTGATCGCCTTGAGGTAGACGCGGGCGCGTTCCGGGTTGACGGGGACGCCGGCGCGCCGAAGAAGTCGCGGGAGCATCAGGAGGTCACGCGCGACGCGGTCGCCGTTGCCGATCGATGTCGTCATATGGCGACCGGCGCCTCCAGCTTCGCCTTAATGCAGGCGAAGAGCTGCTGCGTGATCTTGTCGGCCGCGCCTTGTATCAGCCGCGCGCCGACCTGCTGGATCATCCCCGAAACGGTTACCTCGCTCGACCACTCCATCATCGTGTGCGTCTCGTCGAACTCCGCCAGGTTCATGTTGCTCACCATCTGAACGGCGCTGCCCGGCGCCTGGCCGCGCGCGAGGACTGCGGCGTGCTTCGGCCGCTCGAGCTCGAGGAACTGCACGTTCATCGAGAAGGTGCTCTTGATCGGACCGACACCGGCGCGGATGACGACCGTGAAGTGGTGCGGGTCGGCGACTTCGAGGCTGCGCAAGTCGGGCGCGCAGGTCGTGACCTGGACTGGATCCGTCAGGAACGACCACACCCGATCGCGTGGCGCGGCTATGTCGAGCGTGCCTTCAAAGCGCATCCCGGGCTACGTTACGCGCCCTTTCAGACCGGCCCGAATCCACCCGAACGTGTGCTTCCCGACGCCCATCGCTACCTAGCGTGGGAGATGATCTGCCGATGGAAACAGCCGACCGACCGCTTCCGGCCGTGCAGCGCGCGTACTTCTATCTGGTCGCGCTCGTCGCGATCCACATGGTCGTCCTCGCGGTCGCGAACCTCCTGCGCGTCGGCGCCGAGATCGCGATGGGCGCGCCGTCGGGCGGTTTCACCGGCCTGCCGTTCGTGTTCAACGAATTCAACCACCCGCGTGAGCTCTACCGCGAGCAGGCCAGCCTCGCGATCGCGCTCCTCGTCGTCGGCCTGCCGGCGTGGGTCATCCATTTCCGTGTCGCGCAACGTGCCGCGCTCCGCTCGGTCGAGGAGCGGGGATCCGCGCTCCGCAGCTTCTACCTGCACCTCGTGGTCTTCGTTACAGCGCTCCTCGTCTTCGGCTACGGGCAGCGCGCGCTCGGGCTCGTGCTGCAGGGGATGTTCATCGGTGCGAACGCGCAGTTCCCCGACTACTTCGGTCTCGAGGCCGAGTGGCCGGCGCGCGCGGCTGGCGCCGCGGTCATGGCGCTGACGTCCGCCGTCGTCCTCGGCTATCACGTCCGGCTTTCGAACCGCGACCGGAGCGTCACGCTGATCGCCGGCCGGGCCGCGGGATTGCGCCAGCTCGCGTTCTACGGCGTCGCGGTGATCGGCCTTTTCTGGGCGGCATCCACGACGGTGACGACGCTCGCCGGCGTCTGGGGCCGGATCGCCGACGCCGTCGCGCCGATCCCGGGGCTCACCGCGCCGCGCGAAGTACCGCCGGGAGTCGTCGTGGTGACGCCGCCGGCGCCGAGTCGCGATGACCTGCTGCGCTTCCAGCTCATCGGCGCTGTGCCGGGGATTCTCGCCGGGCTTGCCCTGTGGCTCAGCGCGTGGATCCCGCTGCAGCGTGGGCTCCGGATCGCGACACCGGACGGCGAGATCGAGCGCCGCTCGGTGGTGCGGAAGCTCTGGATCTACCTCGTCGTCCTCGTCTCCGCGCTCGCCGTGCTCCTCAGCGCGACGGTGGCGCTCGCGAACGTCGTCGAGCGAATCCTCGGCACGCCGGACCGCGAGGAGTTCCGGAACATTCAGCACGACCTCGGCTTCCCGGTGACGAACCTCCTCGTGTTCGCGACGGTGTGGTTCTTCTACCGGCGCGTCATTCAGGCCGACGCCGCGCGCGAAACGGAGGTCGAGCGCGCCGCGACGATCCGCCGCCTGTACACCTATCTCATCGCGGCGATCGGGCTCGGGATGCTCGCGGTCGGCACAGCGGGAGCGATCGGCGTGCTCGGCAGCCAGCTCATGAGCCTCAACACACACGGCAACGGCGAGACGGCCGCGTACATCGCGCTCGTGCTCGTCGGCGCTCCGGCGTGGGGATTCTCGTGGTGGCAAGCCCAGCGCAGGCTGAGCGACGACGAGCGTCGGTCGCTCCCGCGCCGCGGGTATCTCTATCTCGCGATCCTCGGTGGGGTCCTCGGGATGCTCGTGTTCGGATCGGCCGGGCTGTATCGCCTTCTGAACGCCGCGCTCGCCGGATCTTTTCCGCTTTCGACGTGGCACGACATCTGGCACTTCACCGTCGACGGCACGGTGAGCGCGGCCGCGTTCCTCTTTCACCTCGCCGCGGTCCGGGCCGACCGGAGCGCGCAGGTACCGACGGTCGCGCAGCACTCCGTCATGGTCCTGGTGCGAGCCTCCGATGCCACCGCGGCGCGCGCACGCCTCGCCTCTGCGCTCGAGGGTCAGGCGGACATCTCGCTGCGCTAACTTGGCGCCTCTAGCGGACTGTGACCTCGGTGTAGACGCCCTGATCGCGCAGCGCGCCGACCGCAGCCACCGTGGGCCGAACGTCGATCCGATACGTGCCCGGTGCGATGCCTTTGACCTTGAATGTGAACGTCCCGATCTCGTTGGGCGCGACCACGTCCTCCGTCTGCAGCGCGGGCGTGCTCGCGGCGGGCCAATTCACCGCCATCTTCGGGTCGAACTTCGCCGCAGTGCCGGTGAAAGCGAGGCTCGCCTCAGACCCGGTGCCTCGCGTCCACGCGGCGCGCCCGGCGTTCCGGAACTTGAACGTGATCGTCGCCTCCGCGCCCACCGCGATCTGCGCAGGCGGGGTCTGGTCGACCCAGGCGCTGTCGAGGTCGGCCAGCTTCGGGAGCGGCGCGGTCGCGGTCGGCGTCGGCGTGGGCTGCGCGGCCGGCGTACCGCCACCGCGCAGCGAGAAGACCACGAAGAGGATGACTCCCACCACACCCACAAAGACCATCGCACCGGTGTGCGAACCCTCGCGGCGCATCAGCGGCCGAGGGCGGCGCGGACGCGCTCGGGCGTCGCGCCGAGCCGAGCGAGGATCTGCGCGGCGAAGCTCTGCGCGTCGCGGACGATCGCCAGCAGAAGATCCTCGGGCACGATTGAGTTATGCGCGGCGGACTCGTTCACGATCTGGATGATCTCCTTCGTCTCTGGACTGAGCGTGACCCCTGTCGCGTGGGTTTCTCGTCCTGTCGGCGGAATGACCTTCCCAAGCTCCGCACGCATCTGCTCGAGCGTGATCCCGAGCGTCTCGAAGACGCGCCGCATTGCCGCATCCGGCTCCGCCATTTCCGCCAGGCGACCGAGGCCCAGCAGCAGATGCTCGGGTCCGATGTAGGCGTGGCCCATCCGCATCGCCTCGTCTTGAGCAAGGGCGAGCACGCGTTTCGCACGGTCGCCGAATCGTGTGAATGGACCTGAGAAGTGTTCGCGTCGCGGCGGCGCCGCGGTGTAATTCGCGGGCGGGGGAGTTCCCGATGCCGCGAGAAGCTCGAGCACTTTCGCGCGAACCATCGGCAGCGTCGCGCCGAGTGACTCGATGACCCCGGACGCGATGCCCTCGCCTTCGCGGACCACGCCAAGGAGAAGGTGCTCGGCACCCACGTAGGGCCGGCCCATTCGTCGGGCTTCATCGATCGCGAGCTCGATGACCTTCTTCGTGCGAGGAGATAGCGTGATCTCGCTCGCGTGGGTGGCCTGCTCGCCGCGCCCGATGATGAAGTCGATCGCCTTCCGTACCTTCGCGCGCTCGATACCGAGTGACTGCAAGGCGCGCGCGGCTAGCGTGTCGCCGTCCTCAAGCAAGCCCGCGAGGAGATGCTCGGTTCCGATGTAGTTGTGGTTGTGGAGGATCGCCTCGTTCTGGGCGAGAGCCAGCACGCGTTTGGCACTCTTGTCGAAGCGGTCGAAGGGACCCATCCCCGATATGGTCGACCGTGACGCACGCGTCGCGTCTGCGGGCGGCGGTCCGATGCGCCGCCCGAACCACTGATCGCGCGTCCCTTTTCCTCGTGCCATCCAGGCTTCGACAGCACCGATCGCGATCCCACCGATCGCGCCACCGACAAGCCCCGCTCCGAGCGCGACCGCGACGAGGTCGAGACTCACTTGGGGTCCCGCTTGCGCGTGTACGTATGCACCGAACGAAGAGTGAAGGTACGGTTCGGAGCGCTTCGTTCGATCTGGCGCCGCAGCATCGTCTCGACGGTTCCAACGAGCGCAGCGCCGACGGCGCCGCCCGTGAAACCGGCAATGAGAGAAACGATCGCGACAGTACCTAGGTCCACGCGGCTCTATTCCTGCGGGCGGGCGGCCTCATCCGTCTGAGCGGGCGTCGCGGCGGGCTCCGCATGCGCGAGATGCCGCGCGAGGGGTCCGGAGGGAGTGCGCCACTCCGTCGCGTGTGGTGCGCCGACGGTCGTTCCGCCGAGATGGCGCTGCGCGCGGATCACGCCGAGAGAGACCACGAGCGCGACGAGCGCCCCGGTGATCCCGCCGGCGACCGCGGCGATGATGATCGCGCTGTCGAAAATGTTCATCTAGCGATCCATCCTCTCGAGAATTTCCAGGATGCGCTTCGGTGTTGCGCCGACCGAATTCAATGCCGTACCCGCGATACCCGCGGTGCTGGAGATCGCCAGCAAGAGGTGCTCCGACCGGATCGAGGCCCGGTTCCGCTCGGCGGCGAACAGGCCGGCTCGAGCAAATATCTCGCTGAGCGTCGGCGCCTCAACCAGACTGGCGGGTGTCGGTCCCTCGCTTCGAGGGGCCGCTGTATCGATGCTCGCGACGAGGCTGGAAAGATCGACACCGAGCTCGATCAGGATCTTCTGCACCCAGAGGTCCTCGCCCGCCAAGAGACCGCGCAACAGGTGATGAGGGGCAACCTCCTTGTCATTCGCCCGCCCCGCCTCCCAGTACGCCCGGGCGAGCGCCCTCTGGCTACTACCGTCGAAACGATCGACCGAAGCCGTTGGATGCGAACGCGTCATGTGCACGGCGCCCGCCGGGGTGCCGACACCGGCTGAGGCGGCGGCTGCCGCGTCCGTTTCCGGATGCTGCTGCCCGAGTGTTGCGATGACCTGGTGACGGACTTTCTCGAGGCCAACGCCAAGAGACTCGAGGACGCCGGAAGCGACTCCCTGGCCTTCGCGCACGACCCCAAGCAGTAGGTGCTCGGTGCCAACGTGGCTGTGACCCAGCTTGCGCGCCTCGTCGATCGCGAGCTCGATCACCCTTTTGGTGCGTGGGGACAGCGTGATCTCGCTGGGCGAGGCGGTCGCGTCGCCGCGGCCGATGATGAACTCGACCGACGTGCGCGCCCTTGAGAGCTCGACTCCGAGAGAATTCAGCACCCGAGCGGCCACCCCTTCTCCCTCGCGGACGAGCCCCAGCAGGAGATGCTCGACGCCTATGTAGTTGTGGTTGAAGCGGATCGCTTCGTCCTGGGCGAGGGCAAGCACGCGCTTGGCGCGGTCGTTGAAGCGGTCGAAAGGCCCCACTGATAAGCGAGGCTAATCCTCGCTTGGTCGTTCAGTCGAGCAGTTTTCGATAATCCCCGATGCCGTAGCGGAATGTGTCTTTGGTGTTCTCGAGCGCCTTCACGATCACGCGCATGGTGTTGTGGACGGCCTCCATCTTCGAGGTGATGGCCTTGTCCTTCTGGAGGACCGTGTTCAGGTCGTACGCGGCGGCCGACTTGAACAGCATCCGGAACATCTCCATCTCTTCGTTGAGCGTCTCCGGCTTGTCCTTGGCCTTCTGGTACTCCGACCACATCTTGTCTACGCCCTTGGCCTCGATGGTGTCGATCCACGCCCGCTCGCTCTTGTCATCAACGGCGCGATACGAGTTGTAGACGATCTCCTTCGTGCCGGCGGGTGTGCGACCGACCAGAAGGCGAGCCATGAACTTGTCGATGGAGAGGCGCTCGATCACGACGTCCTCGTCGAAGTTGCGCTTGATGAGCATGACCGCGTGGATGCGCGCCGGCTCCATCGGATTCGTGAAGACGCGCTCCTTGGGGAACACAGTCGTGATGTCGAGCATCGCGCGCGTGTTCTCGAACGCGAAGAACCGCCCCACCATGGTGCGAAGGCCCTGCGGGTCCATCGTGTCGAACGGCGCCTTCTTCATGCCGGTGAGCTTCGCGGCGACCGCGTCAATCGTCGCCTTGTTCTCCGTCATGAACTCCGGGGTAACGTCGGGCGCGTTCTCGAGGCGCGAGCGGACCATGTCGAAGGCGGCTTGCGGGAAGTTCTCGACGAGGTTCGACCGCAGGTAGAAGACCTTCTCGCTGGTGTAGGCGTAAGCCTCGGGATGATCGACGTCTAACTCGCGGGCGCTTGCGGTTACCTCATGATCGTCGAGGCCGCGGCCGATGACGGTCGCGTCACTCGAGCGATGCGCCTCGAGCCAGGCGTAGGTCTGGTAACCCTTCGCGACCTCCTCGCCGCCGTCGAGGATCCGCGCCGGCGAGAGCACCTTTCCGTTCTTGGTGCGATAGGCGTAGCGGACGTAGACCCAGTCATCGGAGTGAAAACGGGTGCCCGGGAACTCCATCACGCCGTACGTCGAAGTTGATTTGCCGGTGCCGGTCGGCGCGATGTAGAGAATGCCCTTGCCGTCCTTGGTTACCACGGCGCCGTGGATCGAGTGGATGCCGTACTCGACGGCGAGCTTGCGGCCGACCGCGCCCAGCACCCACGACTTGAGCTGCCCGTAGTAGCTCGTGTTGAAGAAGATGACCGTGTCGTTCTGCCGCGAGTAGTACGCCGCCTCGGCCTCGCTCGGCACGCGGCCGAGCGCGACGACGAGAACGTCCGGCGTTTCCGCCGGCTTCTGACCCGTGATCCGCTGCCACTCGTCCACCCCGTACCAGTTGTCCTTCCAGTAGCCGATGAGGTGCTCGCTGTTGGTGATCGCGCGGACGCGCAGCCCGTGGATGACGACGTCGTGCGAGTAGGTCGTCTCCTTCGCGGTCGCGATGTGCTCGAACGCGTTCGCGAGCAGCCGCTTGAAAAGACCCGGCTTGGCGTCGACGGTCTTGTCGTGCACGAGCGTGCGTCCCTTGGTGCGGGTGATCGTGTTCTTCGCGCCGATCGGCGTACCCGGCCACTCCGGCGACGTCGCGTCCGGCGCCGACGGGAACGTGTAGAGGTCCTTCTTTTCGGCTATCGCCAATCACGTACTCCCCTGGGAACTCGCGTCCGATAGTAGGTTTGGTCGCGCCACTTTGCCTGGACCCGGTGCGGCTGCGACGAATGCGCCCACATACGTTCCGAGCATGACGAGCACCGCACCAGCGACGAACTGCAAGCTCACGAGCTCGCCGGCAAGGATCGCGCCGACCGCCACGGTCACAACGGGGAACAGCACCGTCACGTAGGCGCTCGCCGAAGCGGTCCACCGAAGCACGATGAACACGACTCCGATGAAGAGGCCGATGCCACCGAGAGTCACGAGATAGAGGAAGGCGATCCAGACCTCGGGCCGCGTCGGCAGCGTCGGAGTCTCGCGCGCGACGAAGGCGATGACGAGGAGCAACGCTGACCCGCAGAGCATCGCGACGGCATTCGTGCCGATCGGATCCGCTCGCGGCAGGCGCTTCAGAAGGACCGTCGATACCGCGACCGCCACCGCTTGAACGAAGAGCGCGGCGAGTGCGGGCAGGGGAACCGTCGCGCTGAGCTGGTCGACAAAGACGACCACTACGCCTGCGACCGCGATGGCTCCTCCGATAACGCCACTCCAACGGAAGCGCTCCATGCGGAGGGCCGTCGCCATGAAGAAGGTCATGAGCGGGACGAGCGCGACGAACGTCGCAGCCATCGCTGCGGGGGCCTGCAGGAGACCCCAGTACGCGAACGCGTACGAGACGCCGAAGTTGAGGACGCCAAGGAGCGCGACGCCGAGTAACGCGGACCCGATCGGAAGCGGGATGCGTCTCCACCGGGCGAAGCCGACAAGGAGCGCGCCTGCGAGCGCGAAGCGCAATCCCGCACCCCAGAAGGGCGGCAGCTCCCGGTTGCTGAAACGGACTGCGACGAAGTTCGTCCCTCCGATAAGGACGACCGCCGCGAATGCCGCGAGGACTGCGCCCGACGGCCGGTTCATCGCGGGGACGATACGTCACCGCCCGCGCCTTGCCGGTGAGCGGTCCAGTGCTCAGACTCCGGCGATGTATGGACCTCGAACACCTCTTACCGGGTGTCATCGGTGCGTTCGTTGGTGTCGTCGGCTGGCTTCTCGTGGGCCTCTTCATTCAGCGGCGCCAGTTCATGCGCCAGGCAAGGAACGCGGCACGCGCTGTCTATTTCGAGCTCGACGTCAACCGGATGAACGTCGAGGTCGCGCGTGACTTCGGGTCGTTCACGCCCCTCAACCGCTCGTCGTTCGAACGGCTGCTTCCAGAGCTCGCGACGCTGATTGGTCCGGGAGAGCTCCGCACGATCGTCTCCGCCTACATCGCGCACGCCGGGTACCAGCAGGCGGCATCGGACACGGAGCTGCCGCCGAGGATTCGGCGCGAAGCCTTGGACGCGATTCTCGCGGCGCACGGCGACGCCTTGGACGTCCTCCGACGATGTGCATTCAGCCGAGCCGAGCGCCGCGGACTGGGCGAGGCGCCTTCTGAGGCGGGTGTCGACAGCGCCGCGTCGAGCACGTAGCGCGTCGCCGGGGAGGGATCATGCTCATCGACCACAGCGCCGTCCAACAACGGGTCATCAAAGCGCTGAACGAGCACAACCTCGACGAGTGGGAGACCCTCGTCACCGAGGACTACACCGAGGAGTACCCGCAGACCGGCGAGATCATCCGGGGCCGCAAGAACGTGCGAGCGACGATCGAAAACTATCCCGGTGGTCTACTAGACGACGGACTCGATGTCTCCAGTACGCGCATAGCCGCAACGGAGGCGCGGTGGGTCAAGACGCCGACCTTCACTTTCGTGCGCGTCGAGGGGACCGGGAACGTGGGCACCGCCGCGCTCAAGGCTCGATACCCCGACGGGTCGCAGTGGTGGGTCATCATTCTTTACGAGCTGCGCAGCGACAAGGTCGCGAAGAGCACCGCGTTCTTCGCTCCCATGTTCGAGGCGCCCGAGTGGCGCAAGCCGTATGTCGACCGCACGAGCGCGCCGGGGGATTGAGAGGGAAAGAGTGCCGACGTCTCATGAGGGCGTCCTGGGCAGGCTCGCGAGGGCGTTGAATGATCGCAATTACGACGACTTCGAAGCAGTCCTCACCCACGACTACTTCGAGGAATATCCGCAGTCGGGAGAAGTCATCCGGGGGCGGAAGAACGTCCGAGCTGTGCGCGAGTACTACCCGGGTGGTCTCCCCGAAGATGGCGTCCAGCTCTCGTCTGCACGGATTGCCGCTGCCGAGGCACGCTGGTTAAGAACCCCGGCGTTCACGTTCGTTCGCGCGGAAGGGACGGGGAATACAGGCACGGCAACCTTCAAGGCTCGATATCCCGATGGATCGATATGGTGGATCGTCAGTCTGTACGAATTACGCGGTGATCAGCTCGCCCGGGCCACGTTGTACTTCGCACCGCTCTTCGAAGCGCCTGAGTGGCGCAAGCCGTACGTCGACAGCAAGAGCGCGCGGGCCTAACAGGGAGGGAAACATGCCGACGCCTCACGAGGTCTTCAACACGCGGTTTGCGAAGGCCATGAACGAGCGCAACTACGACGAATACGAGACGCTCCTCACCGAGGATTACGTCGGCGAGTACCCACAGTCCGGGGAAGTGATCCACGGCCCCAAGAACGCGCGCGCGATCATCGAGCAGTACCCCGGCACATTGCCCGAAGACACCCTCGACGTGAAGAGCACGCGCATCGCGGCCACCGACGCGCGATGGATAAGGACACCGACGTTCACGGTCGTTCGCGCGGAGGGAACCGGTAACGTCGGAGTCAGTGCGATGAAGAGTCGATATCCGGATGGCTCGGCATGGTGGGTGATCAACTTCTATGAGCTCCGCGATGGTCGGCTGGCGCGAAGCACGACCTTCTTCGCGCCATCATTTGAGGCTCCTGAATGGCGGAAGCCCTTCGTCAAGCTGCCGGGGGCACCCGCCTAGCACCAAGAACGCTGAGCGTTCCTATCCTTGGACCGATGGCCTCCCGTAGCGGCGCGACGGTCGAGCTGCGCGAGGTCACCAAGCGCTACGGCGACACCGTCGCGGTCGACCATCTCAGCCTCACCGCGCCGGCCGGGCGGATCTGCGTCCTCATCGGCCCTTCGGGATGCGGGAAGACGACCTCGCTTCGGATGGTGAACAGGCTCATCGAGCCGACGTCGGGCGAGATCCTTATCGACGGGCAGAACGTCCTGAAAGAGGACCCAACCCAGCTTCGCCGGCGGATCGGCTACGTCATCCAGCAGGTCGGCCTCTTCCCCCACCGCACGATCGGCCAGAACGTGGCGACCGTGCCGGAGCTCCTCGGCTGGACTCAGGCGCGGGTCCGCACGCGCATTGACGAGCTGCTCTCGCTCATCGGTTTCGACCCCTCGCGCATGCGCGACCGGTATCCGGCGCAGCTTTCGGGCGGGGAGCGTCAGCGCGTCGGCGTCGCGCGCGCGATGGCCGCCGAACCGCCGCTCATGCTCATGGACGAGCCGTTCGGCGCGGTCGACCCGATCGTGCGCGAGAGGCTCCAGAACGAATTCCTCCAGCTGCAGCGGGCGCAGGGCATCACCGTGATCTTTGTGACCCACGACATCGACGAGGCGATCAAGCTCGGCGATCGCGTCGCGATCATGCGCGCGGGCAAGCTCGTCCAATTCGCGCCGCCGGGGGAATTGCTCGCGCAACCCGCGGACGACTTCGTCGCGCGCTTCGTGGGAAGCGACCGCGGGCTGAAACGCCTCGCTCTGCTCACCGTCGGCGGAGCGGATCTGGACCCGCCGATCGACCCATCGCGGCTCGACGGCGCGCCCGTCCTCGCGCCTTCGATGACGCTGCGTGACGCGCTCGCCGAGATGCTCGCGTCCGAAACCCAGGTCGGGATGGTGCGCGACGGCGACCGTTACCTCGGCGTGCTGACCCTGTCGCACATCGGCAGGCTCCTGCGGACCGAGCAGCCGAAATGACTTCGGGCGAGCCGCTCATCCGCTGGGATTGGCTCGCGAGCCACGTCGGCGAGATCGGCCAGCGGGTCGGCGAGCATCTCGAGCTGACGGTGATCGCGGTCGCCGTCGGATTCCTCGTCGCGTTCGTACTCTCGCTCGTCGCACTGCGCGTCCCGAGGCTCTACGGGCCCATCACCTGGACCACCGGGATCCTCTACACGATCCCGAGCCTCGCGCTGTTCGCGCTGCTCATCCCGTACACCGGGCTGTCCCTCCTCAGCGCGGAGATCGGGCTCGTGAGCTACACGCTGCTCATCCTCATTCGCAACATCGTCGCCGGCGTTCGCGGTGTCCCCGCTGAGGTCCGCGACGCGGCGCGCGGGATGGGGTACACCGATCGGCAGATCCTCTGGCGCGTCGAGCTTCCACTCGCGCTCGCCGTGATCTTCGCGGGGATCCGCGTGGCGACGATCACCACGATTGGTCTCGTCACGGTGACCGCGCTCATCGGCCAGGGCGGGATGGGCTACTTCATCCTCCTCGGCATTCAGCTCTTCTTCAGCACCGCCCTCATCGTCGGCGCGCTCGGTTCGGTCATCCTTGCCGTGCTCGCGGATGGCGCGCTCGTGCTCGTCCAGCGCGCGCTCACGCCCTGGACGCACGCCCGATGACGGCGCTCGGCGATCTCGTTCGGTGGCTCACCGATCCAGTCAACTGGCAGGGCCCGCACGGCATCCCTGTTCGCGTGTTCGAGCACATCGAGCTCTCGGCGATCTCCGTGCTCGTCGCTCTCCTTATCGCGATGCCCATCGCGCTCTATCTTGGCCATACCGGCCGAGCGGGCTTCATCGCCATCAACGTGGCCAATGTCGGGCGCGCGTTGCCCTCGCTCGCGCTCCTCGCGTTCGGACTCGTGATCGCGATATCGCTCGGCCTCGGCCTCGGGTTCTGGCCGACGGTCTTCGCGCTCGTGCCCCTCGCGATCCCGCCGATTCTCACCAACGCGTACGTCGCCGTCCGCGAGGTCGACCGGGACATCGTCGAGGCCGCCCGGGGGATGGGGCTCAGCGAGGGACAGATTTTGAAGGCGATCGAGGTTCCGCTCGGGCTGCCGCTCATGCTCGCCGGGATCCGCACGGCCGCGGTGAACGTCGTGGCGACGGCGACGCTCGGTGCCCTCGTCGCCGGAGGCGCGCTCGGACGGTTCATCGTCGACGGGCTCGCGTTACAGGAGTACGACCAGCTCATGGCGGGAGCGCTGCTCGTTGCGCTCCTGGCCGTCGCCACGGAAGTCTCATTTGCTGCACTCGAACGAGCGACGGTGCCCGCGGGAATGCGCGCAATCCGCTAGACGTTCGCATTCGTATCGACCCCTAGCGGGTCATACTCGACGCGAGGCCGGCAGCCTAAGCGCTACGGCCGGGGAGGATCCCAGATGAAGCGCGGTAACAAGCTCATTGGCGCCCTCGTCGCGGTCGCCGTTGTGGCGAGCGCGTGCGGTGGCGCCGGAAGCGGTGGCAGCACCGGCGGAACGGCTACGGCGACCGCGACAGCTACGACGGTCGCACGGCCGGACGTCATCGTTGGCTCGACCAACTTCTATGAGCAGATCACGCTCGGCGAGCTCTACAGCCAGATCCTCGAGGCGAACGGCTACAAGGTCACGCGGAAGTTCAACCTGGGCAACCGCGAGATCGTGGAGCCCGCCATCGAGTCAGGTCAGATCGACGTCGACGCGGAGTACCTCGCGACGCTGCTCGCGTTCGTCGACAAGGACGGCAAGGTCGCGAAGCCGACCACCGATCCGAAGGAAACGCAGACCGGCCTGCAGAAGGCGCTCGACCCCAAGAGCCTCACGGTCCTCGACTTCGCTCAGGCCACCGACCAGAACGGGTTCGTCGTGACGCAAGCGACGGCCAGCTCGAAGAACGTCAAGAAGCTCAGCGACCTCGCGCCGATCGGGAACACCCTCGTGCTTGGCGGACCGCCGGAGTGCCCGCAGCGTCCGTTCTGCGCGCTCGGTCTCAAGAACACCTACGGCATCACGTTCAAGGACTTCAGGCCGCTCGACACAGGCGGGCCACTCACGATCGCCGCGCTCGACGGCAAGCAGATCGACGTCGGCCTTCTCTTCACGAGTGATCCGAGCATCGTCGCCAAGAATTTTGTGCTCCTCGACGACGACAAGCACCTGCAGCTCGCCGACAACATCGCGCCGGTCGTGCGCAACGCGCTTCTCCAGAAAGACGACGGCACGCTCAAGCGACTCCTCAACTCGATCAGCGCGAAGCTGAGCCAGGCCGAGCTGAACGACATGAACAAGCAGGTCGCCGTAGACAAGGCTGACAGCAAAGTGGTCGCGGCCGCGTGGCTCAAGAAGCAGGGACTGATCAAGTAACCACGCACTGGCAATCGCTCGGCGGCGCGCTCCGCACCGGAGCCGCCGCCGCAGCGTGGGGCACCTCCGGCGAGACCGAGGTGTTCGCTCTTCACGAGGACGGCCAGGTCTGGGACCGCTACTGGGACGGAAAGGCCTGGCACCCTTGGGAGACGCTCGGCGGCGCGTTCGTGGGCCATCCGGCCGCCGCGGCGCGGGACGCCGATCGCATCGATGTGTTCGCGATCGGGACCGACGGCGTGCTGCGCCATCGCTGGTGGGACGGAACGCGCTGGGTCGACTGGCGTGAGGTCGCCGGCGCACCGCGCGGCGCACGATCCGTCAGCTGCGTCTGGAGCGGCGCGCGCCTCGACGTCTTTCTCTGGGGCATCGATGGCGCTCTTCATTACGCGGACCTGGCATGACCGAGCGCTTCGATTTCGCGGTCATCGGCGCCGGCGCCTCGGGCGAAGCCGCGGCGAGCTACGCGCGCGCCCGTGGCGCAACGGTCGCGCTCATCGAGCGCGATCTCTTCGGCGGCACGTGTGCCTTCTGGGGCTGCATGCCGTCGAAGACGCTGCTCCACGCTGCGCAGATACGCGCCTTGGGCGGTGACTATCCGTGGGAGAAAGCATCGGCGCGGCGCGACTACATGATCGTCCGCGAGGGCCGCGACTATCCCGACGACTCTGGGCACATCAAGGGGTACAAGGCTGCGGGGACCGTACCGATCCGCGGCAACGCGAAGATCGTCGGGCCGGGGAGGGTCTTTGTACGTACCGATGGCGATCCGCGCGAGGTCGAGGCACGCGATCTCATCATCGCGGTCGGTTCTGTCCCGAAGGTGCCGAAGATCGACGGCCTGGACGACGCCGGCTTCTGGACGAACAAAGAAGGCACGAGCCTCCGCGAGCTTCCGAAGAGCATCGCCATCCTCGGCGCGGGGCCTTCGGGGACGGAGCTCGCGCAGGTCTACGCGCGCTTCGGCGTGCGCACGACCTTGGTGAGCCCTCGGCAGGTCAACCCGACAGACCATCCGCGAAGCTCCGCGTTGCTCGCCAAGACGCTTCGCGCCGATGGAGTGGACGTGCGCGAGAACGCGCGCGCCGAGCACATCAGGGCGCGCGGCGGAAGGGACGGCGAGCACGTCGTGGAGCTCGCGGACGGATCGACGGTCGAGGCCGCGGTCATCGAGCTCAACGTCGGGCGCACCGCCGCGCCCGCGCTTGCGAGCCTCGGCCTCGACGCCGCAGGGGTCGCGTACGACGGCGGCGACATCCTGAAAGTCGACGACACGCTCCGCGCCGCCGATCACGTCTATGCGATCGGCGACTGCATCGGGCACGAGCTCTCCACGCACCTCGGGCACTACGAGGGCGAGACGGCGGTGAAGATCGCGCTCGGAGACAAGGTGCGCGCGGACTTCAGCGCGACGCCGCGCGCCGTCTACACCGATCCCGAGACCGCCGCGGTCGGCCTGCTGCTCGAGCAGGCGAAGGAACGCGGTATCGACGCGTTTGAGGAGACCGCGGATCTCGGGACCAGCGCCAAGGGGTACGTGAGCGAGTCGCAAGGTCACGTGTCGATCGTCATCGACCGCAAGAACAAGATCGTCGTCGGTGCGTTCATCGGGGGGCCCGCGGCATCCGAGGCGATCCACGAAGCGGTGCTCGCGATAAAGCTCCATACGCCGATCGCGGTCCTCGCCGACACGATCCACGCCTTCCCGACCGTGGCCCGCGTCATGGGCGGGATCTTCGCGAAGGTCGACATCGCCCTCCGATGACAGCCGAGGACTACGTCACGCTGCTCGATTGGCGCCGGAGGGTGGCCGATCTCTACTCGGGCATTCGCGCGAAGCTTTCCTCCGATCGAGCCGCGGCGCATGCCCTCTGGCGAACTGCCCGGGACGAGCTCTTTCGCTCCCATCCGCAGTCGCCGCTGCCGCCTTCGGAACGCGCGGACTTCCGCGGCCTTCCGTACTTCGACTACGACCCCCGCTTCGCCAAGCGCGGAAAGATCCGGGCACTTCCCGAGGAGCGCTACGACGTTGGGACGAGCACCGGCGGCGTGATCCCGTTCGTGCGTTTCGGCGCGGTCGATCTCGACGTCGGCTCGCTCGAAGTCTTCTGGCTCGACGCGTACAGCGGCGGGGTCTTCCTCCCGTTCCGCGACACGACCGCCGGCAAAACGACGTACGGCGGCGGCCGCTATCTTCTCGACACGGCGAAGAGCGCGGACCTCGGGGCAGTCGGCGACGAGCTGGTACTCGACTTCAACTTCGCGTACCACCCGTCGTGCCGCTACGACCCGAAGTGGGTGTGTCCCCTCGCGCCGCTCGGAAATCGGCTGCAGGTCGCGATCGAAGCGGGGGAGCGCATGTGAGCACTCGCGAGCGCTGGACGCTCGTCGCGGCCGTCCTCGGCTCGTCGATCGTGTTCGTCGACTCATCCGTCGTGACTGTCGCGCTGCCGAAGATCGGCCGCGAGCTTCCCACGACGGTGCTCGGCGTGCTCGAGGGCCAACTGTACGTGTACACCGGGTACCTCCTCACGCTCTCGGCGCTTCTCGTCCTTGCGGGGGCGCTCTCTGACTACTACGGCCGACGCCGCATATTCCTCATCGGGCTCGTCGGCTTCGGACTCACGAGCGTTCTTTGCGGACTCGCGCCGAACATGGAATTCCTGGTGATCTCGCGCATTCTCCAGGGCGCGGCCGGCGCGATCCTCGTGCCCGGTTCGCTCGCGCTGCTAACCGCGAACTTCACCGGCGAAGCCCAGGGCCGCGCGTACGGGGTGTGGGCGGCCGCGACGGCGGCCACGACCATCCTCGGACCGTTCATCGGCGGCATCCTCGTCGACACGATCTCGTGGCGCGTCGCGTTCCTCATCAATGTGCCGCTCGTCGTGCTCGCCGTCTGGGCGACCGCGAGTCATGTCTCCGAAAGCCGCAACGAAAAGGCGACCGGCCACTTCGACTGGCTCGGCGCCGCGGTGGTCGCGATCGCCGTCGGCGGCCTCAGCTTCGGCGCGACCTATGGTCAGCAGCGCGATTGGCATGACCCGCTGGCGTACGTCGCGCTTGCCGCCGGCGTCGTCGCGACATTCGCGTTTCCGTACCTCATGGCCCGAAGCCGCGAACCGCTTGTCCCGCTCGAGCTCTTTAAGTCGCGGAACTTCACCGTCACGAACATCTCGACCTTCCTCATCTACGGCGCGCTGTACGTGACCTTTTATTACCTCGCCCTCTTCCTTCAGGGCGTGCTCGGATATTCCGCGGCGGCGGCGGGCCTCGCCGGCATCCCGGGCGGGCTCCTCCTCGTCCTGCTCTCCACCCGATTCGGTGCGCTCTCGGCGCGCCTCGGTCCGAAGATCTTCATGAGCGTCGGGCCGTTGCTCATGGCGATCGGGGTCCTCTGGTTCGCGCGCGTCCCACCAACGAGCCCGGCGTGGGTGTTCGTTCCCGGCGATCCGTCGAGCTGGATCCCGCCGAGTCAGTACTTCGTCGACTTTCTCCCCGCGCAGATTGTTTTCGGGTTCGGGCTCGCGATGATGGTCGCCCCGCTCACGACCGCGCTCATGACCAGTGTTCCGGTGCGCAACTCCGGCGTGGCCTCGGCGGTGAACAACGCGATCTCCCGTGTCGGCCCGCAGCTCGCCGGTGCCGCGATCTTTGTCGCGATCACCGCGAGCTTCTACTCGGGCATGGCCGCGCGCATACCCGGCACCGATACGTCAGATCCCACATTCCGCCACGACTACCCGCCCCTGACCGTCCCCCGTACCGCCGACACGCGCGCTCAGGCCGCTCGCGAGCAGTCGACCGACGCGTTCCACCTCGCGATGTACGTCGGCGCGGCGCTGCTCCTCGCGGGCGCGGCGGTCAACGCGGTCGGCATCTCGAACCACGTCGCCCTTGAAGCGGCGAAGCGCGAGCCTGCTCCCGCGCATTAAGTCTTAGCGCGTCCGTACGAGGTAAGCGCCCGCGCCTCAGACGCAAGACACGGCTTGAGGCATCAATCTGTACCCGTGATCAGTTTGCGCATTGCTTTAGCTGTGCTTCTCGCGCTCATCGCGATCGGCTGCGAGCCTTCGGCCTCGAGCCCGACGCCTACCGTTGCTGGGCCGCCGGCCGCGTCGCCCTCTCGCACCGCTTCGCCGTCCACGCCCACACGAATCCAGGAGTCGGAGAGCCCGATCCCCGATGTTGCCGGCGCCTTCGTGCTCTTTCAGCTGCCGACTGAGACAGGGCTCAGGGCCGTGTCTTTCGGTGGCGAGGTGAACGGCCTTCTTCGAACTTCTATCACGCAGCTCTCCGGCGATGCGGGATGGCAGCAGTCGCCGTATGGGATTTCCTACATCCTCGGGTCGACCGTCTACGACCGCGCGGGCAAGTCGCTCGGCACGCTGCCGTGGACCATCCGGCAAACGGTGACCTGGTCCGCTGATGGCCGGTTCCTCTGCGCCGCTGTTCCTGAGCGAGCGACGACCGGCGCACAGATGCGTCTCGAGACCGCCCGGCCGGGTGAACCGGCGAAGCTGATCGCGAGCGGTTTC
>Ga0209807_1000169_pt1 | contig 28140 bp, 24 predicted proteins | sample GraSoiAngelo_154_FD_186168 | JGI IMG/M metagenome (GOLD analysis project Ga0209807, IMG submission 186168) | Grasslands soil microbial communities from the Angelo Coastal Reserve, California, USA - 14_1009_13_20cm (SPAdes) (version 2) | ecosystem: Environmental > Terrestrial > Soil > Grasslands ... | reverse complement strand
CGCTCCTCGGGTTGGGGGGGATCGGACAGGTAGGTGTCGGCCAGGACGCCGGACCCGATCGGCAACGTAGCCGAGCGGAGCATCACGCGCCCGCGCGCGATCACGATCTCCGTCGAACCACCACCCAGGTCGACCAGGGCCCAATCGCGGCGGACCGCGTGGCGGCTGGCAGCGCCCAGGAAGCTCAGCTCGCCCTCGCGCCTGGCCGAGATGATCCGGACGGGGACGCCGATCACCGCGCTCGCCTCGCGGACGAAGGCGACGCCGTCAGAGGCCTGCCGCACCGCCTGTGTCGCGCAGGCGATCAGCTCGTCGTACCCGTGCGCGCGGGCTTGCCCGAGGACCTTGCGGACCGCGCGCATCGCGATGCCTGCCCGAGTGCCGATGACCCCGGTCCGGGCGACTCGGGGCCCGAGCTCGGGCATCTCGACGTAGTGGGCAACGTCCTCGAGCCGTCCACGGACGACGTCGGCGACCAGCACGTGGACCGTGTTGGAGCCGATGTCGAGCGCAGCCAGACGCATTCCAGGGGAACTCTAGAATCACGGCGTGGCCAAGAGGACCCGCGTTGAACGCGACTCCATGGGTGAGATGCAGGTCCCGGCCGACGCCTACTACGGCGCTTCGACCCAGCGCGCGGTCCTCAACTTCCCGATCTCCGGCGATCCCATGCCGCGCCGCTTCATCCGCGCTCTCGGCATGGTGAAGCGCGCCGCCGCGCAGACCAACCGCGAGCTCGGCCTTCTTCCGCGCCGCCGCGCGCGCGCGATCGCCGCTGCCGCGCAGGAGGTCATCGACGGCAAGCTCGACGACCAGTTCCCGATCGACGTCTACCAGACCGGATCCGGCACGTCGACCAACACGAACGCGAACGAGGTCATCGCCAACCGCGCGACCGAGATCCTCGGCGGCGAACGGGGCTCGAGGCTCGTCCACCCGAACGACCATGTCAACCTCGGGCAGTCCTCGAATGATGTCATCCCGACCTCCATCCAGCTCGCCGCCGCCATGGCCATCAAGGATGAGCTGATCCCCGCGCTCGAACGGCTGGAACGCGGGCTGGAAGCCAAGAGCAAGGAGTTCTGGCCGGTGGTCAAGACTGGGCGCACCCATCTCCAGGACGCCACGCCGATCAGGTTGGGCCAGGAGTTCAAGGGTTACGCGGGACAGATGGAGGAGTCGGTCCGCCGGGCGCGGGGCGCGATCGACGAGCTGGCTCGGGTGCCGCTCGGCGGAACCGCCGTCGGCACCGGCCTCAACTCGCACCCGCAGTACGCGCGCATCGTGGCCGCCCGGTTGGCAAAGGCAAGCCGGATCCCGCTCAGGGAGTCGCCCAACCACTTCCACGCCCAGGCCACGCTCGACGTGCTCGTCGCCGCCCACGGCGCCCTGCGCACGATCGGCACGAGCCTCTGGAAGATCGGCTCCGACATCAGGCTCATGGGCACCGGTCCGATCGCCGGCCTCGGCGAGCTCCGCATTCCGGAAACGCAGCCGGGCTCGAGCATCATGCCGGGCAAGGTCAACCCCGTGATCATCGAGTCGATGCTGATGGTGGTCGCCCGCGTCTACGGCAACGACACGACGGTTGTCGTCGCGGGCCAGGCCGGCAGCCTCTTCGAGCTCAACGTGATGATGCCGGTCGCCGGCGCGGCCATCCTCGAGTCGATCACGCTCCTGGCAGCCGCAGCGCGGAACTTCACCGAGCGATGTGTCGAAGGCCTCCAGGCGACCGACCGCGGGCCAGAGCTCGTCGAGCGCAGCCCGATGCTGGCGACGGCGCTCACCCCGGTGATCGGCTACGACGAGGCGGCCAAGCTCGCCAAGGAGTCGATGCGCACCGGTCGCTCGATCCGCCAGCTGGCGCGGACACACGGCGTCGCCGAGAAGCAGCTCAACAAGGTGCTTGACCTGGGCAAGATGACAAAACCAGGTCTTGAAGGTCCGGGCGGGGGCGGATAGCGTTTCGGTCGATGCATATGGAGCATCCGCTCCTCCGGTTTCGCCTCGCCGCCATCCTGCTCGTGATCGTGATCGCCGTCGGAGTCACCGGCTACACATTGATCAACAGGTGGAACCTCCTCGACTCCTTCTACATGGTGATCATCACGATCAGCACGGTCGGCTACACCGAGGTCCATCCCCAGAGCCAGGCCGGAAGGCTGTTCACCTCCGGCTTGATCGTCGTCGGCGTGGCGACGATGCTCTACGGCTTCGGTGTTTTTGCAGAGACGCTGGCGGACAATGCATTCGGCAGGTATCGGAGGGAGCGACGGTTGCAGCGAGACCTCGATCATTTACGCGACCACTACATCATCTGCGGCTACGGGCGCATCGGCACCCAGATCGTTGCCGAGTTTGAGGACCACAAGGTCCCCTACGTTGTCATCGACCAGACAGAGGAGGCCGTGGAGCGCATCCGCGCCGAGGGGCGCCTTCACATCGAGGGCGACGCCTCCAAGGAAGAGATCCTCAAGCAGGCGGGGATCGAACGAGCCAAGGGATTGATTTCCGCCGTCGACTCGGACGAGCGCGCGGTTTACATCGTCCTCGCGGCTCGCGCGTTCAATCCCAGCCTTTACATCGTCGCGCGCGCCGGTCGCCGGGAATCGATCCGCCGTCTCGAGCTGGCGGGAGCTACGCGCACCATATCGCCCTACCTGATGGCCGGGCACCGGATGGCCGAGCTTGCGATCCGCCCGGCGATGGTCGACGTGCTCGACACGCTGCATCACGCCGAGGGGGGCATCGGCGTCGAGGAGCTGGTCGTGTCGCCTGCGACCGCCGCCATCGGCAAGACCCTCGACGCGAGCGGCCTGCTGGCGGGCGACGCGGCGCGCGTCCTGGCTCTGCGCCGGCGCGACGGAAACCTCCATGTCAATCCGAGCGGCAGCCTGCGTCTGGAGGAAGGCGACCTGGTGATCGCCCTCGGAACAGAGGAGCAGCTCTTTGTATCGGCTTCAGTGCTGAGATAGGTACTGCTCGGGCCCTTCCAAAACGGCGCTTAAAGTGAAGCCGTGAAGAGGCTCGAACGCCGGCCGGAGCTGGTCGCGCTCGGGTCGGTGGCGATCGGGATCGTCCTCGTCCTGGCCAAGCTGGTCGTCGGGGTGCTGACCGGGAGCCTGGGCATCCTCAGCGAGGCCGCGCACTCGTTCCTCGACCTCGCGGCAAGCGGCTTCACGCTCGTCGCGGTGCGGACATCGCGCAAGCCCGCCGACTCCGAACACCCCTACGGCCACGGCCGGACCGAAAACCTGGCGGCCTTTGCCGAAGGCTTGCTGCTCCTGATGACCGCGGCCTTCATTGCTTTCGAGGCGATCCGCCGCCTGGCCGCGGGCGGGTCCGTCGTCAACCCTGCCGGCTACGCCTTCGCCCTCCTCGTAGCAACGGTTGCGATCGAAGCGGGACGCGCCGCGGTCCTGAGGCGGGTGGGTCGCCTGGCATCGAGCGAGGCGATGCTCGCCGACGCGACCAACCGTCTGGCCGACGTGCTCGCGACCCTGGGCGTGATCGCCGGTTTGATCGGCGTCCGCTTGGGCCTCAGCTGGGCGGACTCGGTGGCGGCCCTGCTCGTCGCCGGGATAATCGCGCGGGCGGCCGGGCTGCTCGCGTGGCGATCTGGCGACATCCTGATCGACCGCGCCCCGGCCGGAGCGGAAGAGCAGCTGCGGGACGCGATCCAGAAGGTGGACGGCGTGCGCGAAGTACGGTCGGTGCGTGTCCGGAGGTCAGGACCAAACCTCATCGGGGACGCGAGCATCGCCACCGGGCGGATGCTCTCGGTCGAGGCCGCGAGCGCGCTCGTCGAGGACGTGAAAGGGCGCGCCGGCTCGGTGCTTCCAGGTCTCGATCTGGCGGTTGCGGTCGAGGGCCAGAAGCAGGGCGCTGACCTGGTCGAAAGAATCCACGCGGCGGCGGCACGAAACGGCGGCGTCCGCGACCTGCACAACGTGACCGTAGAACGCGAGGCTGACGGCTCGCTTCATCTCACCATGCACGCCAAGCTCCCTGTAGACCAGACGCTGGCGCAGGCCTCACGCACGAGCCGCGCCCTGGAGCGGTCGATTCGCTCCGAGCTGCCGGAGGCGACGCGCATCGATATCCACCTCGAGCCGATGGAACCGGATGTCGTTCCCGGTCAGGACGTGACCGCCCGCAACGAGCAGCTCGCCACGCGCATGCGGGAGGTGGTGGAGTCGCATCCCGAGGTGCAGCGGATGGTCGATGTCGAGCTCAGCGACCGCGAACACCGGCTGTACGCCCATGTCGTCGCCGAGGTGGCGGGCGAGATCAGCCTGGAGCACGCGCACGAGATCGAGAGCGAGCTCGAAGAGATGATCCGGCGCGAGATTCCCGACGTGCATGAGGTCGTCACACGCGTAACGGCATGAGGCCCGGACGCGCCGAAGACATGGCGCAGCTCATCGAGCTCTGGCGGCGCGAGGTGACCGAGGGCCGGCAGGACATCGTCCCCAATGAAGTCCGCATGCGGCGGATGCTGGGCCGGTTTGATTGGGAGGCGAGGTCGCGTGTCGTCGAGCAGGACGGTCGCATCGCCGGATCGGTGCTGGTGACCGGCCGGCCGTCACCGGACGGGACGCAGGCCAACCTGAACGTGGTCGGTCCACCCGAGGTCGCGTCCGGCCTGGTTCGCTGGGCGCTGCAGCTCTCGCACGCGGCCGGAGCCGGCGTCGTGCAGACGTTCATGGCCCGAGGGCGCGGGGAAGCGTTGAGCGCGGCCGGGATGAGAGCGGTCAGGCCGTGGTGGCGCATGGACCGCAGCCTCCAGGATGCGCTGCCGGATCCAAAGCCAGTGCCGGGCTACGAGGTGATCGATGGGACCACCGCGCCGAAGGGCAGCTGGTCGGAGATGTTCAACCTCACCTTCGCCGACCATTGGCGATTTGCGCCGCGCGGCGAAGAGGAGATCACGGCCGACAAGGCGCCTGACCTTTGCTTGATGGCCGTGACCTCGGGGCAGCGGTCGCCCGCAGCGATCACGATTGGCGAGATCGAGGAGTACGCCGGCGACCCGCGGCCGCAGCCGGTGGGTCTGATCAGCTCGGTCGGCACCCTGCCCGGCCACAGGCGTCGGGGCCTGGCCGGTTGGCTCGTGGCCGAGGTGCTGCGCCGCCTGCGGAATGCCGGCGCTCGCCACGCTTCGCTCTATGTGGATGGCGAGAACCCGATGCGCGCGCACGACGCCTACCGGAAGCTTGGTTTTGAGGTCACGTTTGAAGCCGAGGTTTGGGAAGCTACCTTGCCGTGACCATCCGGCTCGTTGCCCTCCTCGGCGTTTGTGCTCTGGGCTTATCGGCTTGTCAGAGCTCCCAACCTGACTCTCCCCGGCAAATGGGGAGGGCGATACCCAAGCCGTCGCCGACGCTGGAACAGGCAATCGGCACGGCCGTTGATCTCGGGCCTGCAAACCTGTCCACGATGGTTTACCTGAGCTTTGGTTTGAAGGGTCGTAACCAGGAAGCGCTCGCGGGTCTGCTCGCTTCCGGCAAGACCATCACGCCCTCCGCTTATGCGGCGGATTTCGCTCCTGAGCCAGCGCTGGTCGAACGCGCAGTGTCAGCGCTTCGGAACGGGGGGCTGAACGCGTCCTGGCAACCTCCCTCGAGCCTCATCGCCGCCGACGGCCCGGCGCCGGCCGCCTCCTCGGTGCTCAGGGTCAACATCGAGAGCTACCGGCTCCCCGACGGCGCGACCTTTTACGCGACTCGCGAGCAACCGCAGCTGCCGCCCGCGCTGGCGGCTGTGGTCGGCAATGTCAGCGGGCTTGACAGTTATCGGCGGACCCACGGATACGCGGTCCGCCCCGGCGGGCTCATCGCCACCGACGTCATCAGCTACTACAACATCAAGCCACTTCGCGATGCAGGTCTTGATGGCAGCGGTCAAACCATCCTGCTTCCCGAGATCGACGACCTCCCCAACCTGAACGACCTCGAGAGGTTTGCGGCCAAATACGGGTTACCGCCTTTCGCGTCGGTGCTGACGGTCAAACGCGACCCAAGCTGGGGCACCCCGGAGAAAGCGCAGGGTGAGACCGCCCTCGACCTGGAGATCGTCCACGAGGTGGCGCCGAAGGCGAAGCTTGTCGTCTATCTGTCGGCTCCGGACTTCGGCCACGGCGACCGCGCCTTCGACCAGATGGTGACCGACCACCTCGGCTCCATCATCTCCGAGAGCCTGGGGTCGTGCGAACCCGACACGCCGAGCGGCGCGCGGAACGTTTACTCGGCGATCGAGGATCGGGCCGTCGCGCTGGGCATGTCGCATTTCGTCGCGAGCGGTGACAACGGCGCCTACACGTGTGGTGTCGACCAGGACGCCGCCGCGAGCTTTCCCTCCACCCTGCCCACCGTCACCGCCGTCGGCGGCACCACGGTTTTCGAATCGAAGCAGGGCGTGTACTACAAGGAATACGCATGGAGCAGTCCCATCGATGAGAGCGGCGGTGGCGGCGGTGCGAGCCAGGTCTACGCGATACCTGGTTATCAGCGAAGCGAGGCGCAGTCCACAGGTCGCGGCCTCCGGCAGGTGCCGGACGTTGCCGCAGACGGAGATCCGTCGACCGGCTTTCACATCATCTTCGGCGGCCATGACGGCCAGGCCGGCGGCACCTCGGCCGCAACCCCGCTGTGGGCTGGAACAGTCGCCCTGATCAATCAAGATCTGAAGCAAAAAGGTCTGCGGGAGGCTGGTTTTGCCAACCCCGCGCTGTACTGGATGGGAGAGAACACATCCAAGCTCATCCCAAAGCCGTTCCACGACGTGACGGCCGGCAACAACCTCGGCTTTGACGCGGCACCAGGTTGGGATTTCGCCACCGGCTGGGGAAGCATGGACGCGGCCGCGCTGGACGCCGCGTGGATTCGCTACATCAAGGGCGGCGGATGAAAGACCGCGGTCCGGATCGCAGGTCCGGTGCAGGACGTCGCGCAGTGGAGGCTGGCGGAAGGCCTTTTGAAGGCGCACCACTGGTGACATGCCCGCACTGCGGGTCGACGGTCCCAGCCGGAGACTTCTGCGGCCACTGCGGAGCGCACCTCGCCAGCGGCAGCCGGCGCCGGAGGCACGCTTACACGGCCGTGCCCTCAGAGCACGCCGTCCACCTCTCGATCATCACCCTGTTCCCACATCTGCCTCATCGCCGCGGCGGGCCCTTTCGCGTGGCGCTGATCGCCGGAGGCGCCCTCGTCCTAGCCCTGGCCGCGTTGCATCTGTTCGCTCCCGCGACGGTGGCCGCACTGCTGGCGTTGCCGGTTGTTTACCTGATGTACCTGTACGAGGTCGAGGTCTACGAGAGCGAGCCCTGGCTGGTGGTTGGCACCACGATGGGGATTGGGGCGCTGCTGGGCGCCGCGTTCACGACCATCACCGGGGGTTTGCTGTCGCGGCTGGTGCTGACCGGAGACCGCACGACCGCATTCGTGCTGGCCGGCGCCGTGATTCCGGTCGTCGCACAGGTCTTGATGCTGGCGGGCCCGCTCTTCCTTTATCTGTTCCGCAGCCGTTTTCGCGAGCCTCTCGACGGCCTGGCGTTTGGCGCCGCATCGGCGCTCGGATTCTCGCTCGCCAGCTCCCTGACGGCCTTCTGGCCTCTGCTCGGGGGGCCGCTCGTGGCCGGCGGCTCGCCCCTCGAATGGGCGGTGCGCCTGGCGCGCGCGGGTCTTCTTGTCTCGCTGGTGAACGCGTCCACCACCGCGCTGGTCGCCGCCTCAGCGTGGCTCCGCAGGTATGACCGCCGCCGCTCCAATCGTCCATGGGCGTCGAGCATCCCTACCGCCCTGGTGGTTGGATTCGGCGTTCAGATCGCGCTCGGCCTGATTGCCTTCGCCGTCCAGGACCTGATCCTGGACGTGTTGATCCTCGCGTTCGTCGCGGCTGCGCTTCTTCTGTTTGTCAGGCTCGTCATTCACGACGCGTTGCTGGTGGAGGGGGCGGCGCATGAGATCGGCCCAGATTCCCCCTGTCCGGAATGCCATCGGGTTGTGCCGACCATGGCTTTCTGTCCCTCGTGTGGAGCGGCGCGGTCGGCGAGCTCGAAGCAGGGCCGGCCAAGACTCGCGCGGGGATCCTGATGGCGACCGCTGCTCCGGCGCGTTACTGCGGAAGGTGCGGGGCGCCGCTCGCGCCCGGCGCCACCTATTGCGGCCGCTGCGGCACGCCCGTGATGACGGCCGCGGCTGCTCCGAAGCGGGCGTACACCTACGCGCCGCCGCCGCCTTACCCCACCCCGCCCCAGTACAAGCTCGCGCCGGCGATGATCGCGGGCGGCCTCGTCCTGATCCTGATCGTCACAGCGGTTGTGGTCGGTGCGTTCGCCGCGGCGCAGTTTGCCGCCGGCACACACGTGCCCTGCACCGTCAACTGCTCACCGAAGTTCGTCACACCACTGCCCGAAGAGGCTTCGTTTCGCAGCACGGCTTACAAGTTCCAGGTCAATTACTCGTCCGACTGGACGGTTCGCGACCACGATGCATACGGAGTCACGTTGGGAACAAAGCTCGGATCCGTGGTGGTGACAGGCTCGAATGGAGGTCGACCGGACAAGGTTCTCGAGTCAGCCGTCTCGAACCTGCCATCGACCAAATGGCAGGATGTGTCGCTCGTCACGAGCTTGAAAGGCGCGCACCTCGGTGACCAGGATGGTGTCGGAGTCATCTATTCCGCGAGCCTGGTGGGCTCGACCCAGACCGCAACCAAGGTCCGGTTCGCGGTCATCGCGGCGAGTCGCGGTGGGGTGACGGTCGTGGTCTTCGCGGTCGATCCCGCCGACGCCAAGAATTCGCCGAACGGTATCCCCGAAGGCCAGGCCTTCGACTACCTCTGCACCGAGTTCATCTGGGGCTAAACGCGCTCTAGGGCCAGGCGGGCGCCGAAGCCTAGGAGCACGACGCCAGTCACTCGCTGCATCCATTGCCTCACGCGCGGGGCCGTGATCACCTCGCGGAGCCTGGTCACGAAAAGCCCGTACACGTTCATCCACAGCCACCCGATCACCGCGAAGGTGACGCCGAGCTCGATCAGGCGCGGCAGCACGTCCTGGCCTGGCAGCACAAACTGCGGTAGGAAGGTGACGAAAAAGACGCCGAGCTTCGGGTTGCTGATCGCGGAAAGAAATCCCTGCCTGAAAACCGCGTGCGCCGGAGCCGCGGGTGTTCCGGCCACGAGGTCGGCGGGGCGCCGGCGCGAATCAATCAGCGTCCGCGCCCCGAGGTAGGCCAGGTAGCAAGCGCCCACCACCTTGAGGGCAAAGAGGATCTCACTCGAGCCGCGCAGGAGCGCGGACAACCCGATCGCGGTCGCGGCGACCCAGAGCACGAGCGCCAGCGCGATTCCGCTTGTCGTCAGGAACACACCCCGGCGACCGTGCACGAGCGCGTTCTTCGTCACCACCGCCATGTCCGGTCCGGGCGTCACTGCAAGCAACAAAGAGACGCCTGCGAAGGCGATGAGCTGGGTGTCCATCATGCGAGGTCGGGGAGCTCGAACGATATCTCGTACACCCCCCCGGACAGCCTGGCCTGGTGTATCCAGCCCATCTTGCGCAGCAGGCCAAGCATCTCGCGGTTCTCCGGCAGCACGATGAGCGAGAACGTCTTGATACCGTGCGGGCGCGCCACGCGCGCGAGCTCGGCGAGCAAAGCACCGCCGAGGCCGCGACGCTGGAACTCATCGATCACGGCCACAGCCACCTCGGCGACGTCGGTGCCGCGGGCGCGGTCGTACCGCGCCACACCGACGATGCGTTCCTTGCCGTTCGGCCGGTGAGTCGTGGCCACGATCGCAAAGCGGTCGTTGTAGTCGACAACCGCCAGCCGGTGCGCCAGCGCGTCCGACATCCGCTTGATGGGTGAGAAGAACCTGAAGTAGACGGTGCGTTCGGACATCGCCGCCACCGCCTCGTGGAGCAGCAGCTCGTCCTCGGGCACGATCGGGCGCAAACGCAACTTGGTTCCATCGCGCAGCTCGATGGTTCGAGCCTCAAAGGCGGTCGTAGGCACCATCACAAAAGGTAACCTCCGCGCGTGGTGACCAGTTCGAACCCCAACAGCCGATGGCGCAACCTCGGCGCGGCCGCCGGCGCGGCCACCGCCGGCCTGTTCGCGATCTTCGACCTCTACCAGTGGGCGTCCGCGTACGCCGCGGACCGGTTCCACAACGACTTCACCTTCTACTTCGCCGCGGCCCGGATCGGGCTCGCGCACGGCTGGCCGGCAATCTATGACCTCAACCTGCAGCAGGCTGAGCTGGACGCGCTCGGGTCCGGCATCAAGATCGCCGAGCTCGCCCGCTACATCAGCCCGCCGCCGGTGGCCTGGTCCGCGCTGCCGCTGACCGCGTTGCCGTACCCGGTCGCGTACTGGACCTGGAGCGGGCTGCTGCTGGTCACGCTCGGGCTCACGTGGTATCTCGCTGCGCCCGGCGCGGGTCGCGCGCGCGTCATCCACCTCGTGGCGGCGGTCGGATGGCTGCCCGTGATCTACGCATTGCAGCTCGGCCAGCCCGGGATCCTGGTCGCCCTCGGCGTGGCGGGCGCCTATGCCCTGCTGCGCGCCAACCGGCCGATTCTGGCCGGCATCGCGCTGGGCGCGCTTGCCCTCAAGCCGCAGTTGGCCTTCCTCGTGCCCCTCGCGCTGCTCGCAGCCCGGCGGGATCGCGCCTTCGCCGGCAGCCTGCTGGCGCTCGGGATGCTGGCCGCCGCCTCCGCCGTCGCGCTTGGACCCGGCGGCATCGGCGCGTATGAGGCGCGCCTCAGCTTCGCCGCAGGCGTACCCGTGAATCGCGAGCTCACGCTCGCCTACCTCATCGGGGACGTGACCCTCACACGGGCGGTCCAGGCCTTGATCGCCGCCTGGTCGCTGGTGCTTGCCTATCGAATGCGTCGCCGCGGTCCGGAATGGGTGTTTGTGTGCGCCCTCGTCGGCGGCATGCTCGCCACTCCCTACGTCCACCTCGACGACCTGGTGATGCTTGGTCTGGCGGCATGGCTGTGCCTTCGCGCGCACCCGCCCGCCTGGACGTGGGCTTACATGCTGGCGGTGGCCGTCGCGGTGGAAGGCGTTCCGATCTGGGGCCCGCTGCCTGTCATCGCGGGTGAGCTGGGCGCCCTTGCTCTGCTTTCAGTCGCGGCGCTGAAACATGACGACCGCGATACCGAGGAGCACGGCGCCGAACGCGAGCATGATCCCAGCCTCCAGCGAGACGGGGAGCACGTGTCCATTGATCGTCAGCCCAAGGCTGTCGACATTCCGCACGCCTGAATTCGACAGCACGACCCGCCGGATCGGGTCGATTCCGTAGGAGGCGGGATCGAGCCTGGTCAACAAGGTCATCCAGCCCGGCAGGTTGGTGAGCGGGAAGAGGGCGCCGGACAGAAAGAACATCGGCATCATCAGGAAGTTCATCACCACCTGGAAGCCCTGGAGCGATTTCATCATCGACGCGATGGCGACTCCGAACGAAGCCAGTCCGAAGGCGAGAATCGCCGCCAGCGGTATCAGCTCGAGGACGGTGAGCAGGTTCAGATGCACGCCGACGAAGGGTGCCAGAACCAGCAGGATCAAGCCCTGGATCATGGCCTGGGTCGTGCCTCCGAGCGCTTTGCCGATGGCGACGGCCCAACGGTCGATCGGCGCCACCAGGACTTCCTTCAAGAAGCCGAATTCACGGTCCCAGACGATCGACATCGCGCCGAAGATGGCGCTGAACAGGATCGACATCCCGATGATGCCCGGGTACATGAACTGGATGTAGGAGATCCCGGTGCCGCGCCCGAAGGCGCCGCCCAGCGAGGAGCTCAGTCCGGACCCGAAGACGACCAGGAACAGGAGTGGCTGCGCCAGGGAGGCGACGAGGCGCCAGCGGTCGCGCCAGTAGCGAAGGATGTCTCGGTACCAGATGATGTAGATCGCCCTCAAGCTGGCGGCGCGCGTGTCAACCGGCGCGGGCTGCGCCGCGGCGACCGGCCCGATCGCCGTCTCGACGGTCATCTGCGGCGTCCCATCCAGCGGCTCGCCATGGCGCGGTTGCGATCCCTCGCGCTGACCTCCTCATCGCGGATGGCGCGCCCCGTCAGCTTCAAGAACACGTCGTCGAGGCTGGGCCTTCTCAGGGTGACAGTGTCCACCGGCGCGCTCAGCTCGCGCACGAGGCGCGGCACGAACGCCTTGCCGTCGGGAACCTCCATCCTGAGAGTCCCGTTGTCCCGAGCGGGCTTCACGCCAAGCATGTCTTCGATCTCCTTCGCCGCGGCGCCAGGCGCGGTCGACGTGATGGTCACGACGTCGCCTCCTACCATGGCCTTGAGCTCGTCAGGCGTACCGAGGGCGACGATCTTGCCCCGGTCGATGATGGCGATGCGGTCGCAGTATTCGGCCTCGTCCATGTAGTGCGTCGTCATGAAGATGGTCACGCCCTTGGTGTCACGGAGCTCGTTGAGGTGCGTCCAGATGCTCTTTCTCGTCTGCGGGTCGAGGCCGATCGTGGGCTCGTCGAGGAAAAGGACCTGAGGTTGGTGGAGCATGCCTCGCGCAATCTCGAGCCGCCGCTTCATGCCGCCCGAGAACGTCTTCACCGCCGAGCTCGCGCGGTCGGCGAGCTGCAGGAGATTCAGCATCTCGTCGATCCGGCGCCGCCGGTCGGGCGCGGGCACGCTGTACACGAACGCGTGAAACTCGAGGTTCTCTCGAGCAGTCAGCTGGTCGTCGAGCGACGGGTCCTGGAAGACAAGCCCGATTCGCTGCCGGACTGCGGCCGGGTCCCGGACGACGTCGATGCCCGCCACGCGCGCGATGCCGGCCGTCGGCGTGAGCAGCGTGCACAGCATCGAGATCGTCGTCGACTTACCGGCGCCGTTGGGGCCCAGGAAGCCGAAGATCTCGCCGCCATAGACCTCGAGGTCGATGCCCGCGACAGCCTCGAGGTCGCCGTACTTCTTGACGAGGCCTTTGGCCTCGATCACGGCTTGTTCCAACTTCCCCACCTTAAGACAGTAGTTGTCAAGACAGGCTATTTCTCCTCGGCCCCGGCTACCGGTCGGAAGGGGCGCCGTGCCTGCCCATGCCGTCCACGAACTTCCTCGCTCCTTCCTGCGCCTCACCGGACGCGATGACGTCGACGCCGCCGCGATATTCGGCGCGCATCGCCTCCTCCAGGCCCAGCGACCACTGGTCGAGTGCGCTCCGCCGGTCGCCGCGCAGTGCCGCCTGCGGAAAGGCGGCGATCTGGCGAGCGATGCTCTGAGCTTCGGCCAGCGCCGCGCCTGGCTCGACCAACCTCTCCACCAAACCGATACGCAGCGCCTCCTCAGCCGCCACTGGGCGTCCGGTCAGGATCAGGTCGAGCGCGCGCCCCTGCCCGACCATTCGCGGCAGCCGCACGGTGCCAAGGTCGATCAGCGGAACTCCAAACCGGCGGTTGAAGACGCCAAGCGTCGCGTCGCGGGCCGCGACCCGGAGGTCGCACCACAACGCCAGCTCGAGGCCGCCCGCCACGGCGTAGCCCTCGACGGCCGCGATGACCGGCTTCGTCAAAGCCATGCGCGTCGGCCCCATCGGACCCTGGCCGGCCTCGCTCAGCCGGTTGCCAGAGCCGGCGGCAAGGGCTTTCAGGTCGAAGCCCGCGCAGAACGTCCCTCCCGCGCCCGTGAGCACCGCGACCGCGAGAGCATCGTCCGCCTCGAAGCGGGCGAAACTGTCAGTCAGCGCTGCGGCAGTCTCGGAGTCGACCGCGTTCCGGAGGTCGGGACGGTCGATGGTGACGGTGAGGACCGCCCCATCGACCTCGGATCTGACGGGTCTAGAGCGCCCCTCGCTCGTGGTCGTCTTCCATGAACGGATAGCGGTGGTCCGTCGGCGCCGCGTAAGTCTCTTTGATGACGCGCGGACTCACCCAGCGGATCAGGTTCAGAAACGACCCCGCCTTGTCATTGGTTCCAGAAGCGCGCGCGCCGCCGAATGGCTGCAGCCCGACCACGGCACCGGTCGGCTTGTCATTGATGTAGAAGTTGCCGGCCGCGTTGACCAGCTTCTCGGACGCCTTGCGGATCGCCTGGCGGTCGCGGGCGAAGACCGCCCCGGTGAGCCCGTAGGGGCTTGTCCGGTCGCACAGGTCGAGCGTCTCGTCAAACTTGCCGTCTGCGTACGGATAGACGGTGAGGACGGGGCCGAAAAGCTCCTCGCGCAGCAGCTTGAAATCGGGGTCGGTCGTTTCGATGACGGTGGGCCGAATGAACCATCCGACCTTGTCATCGCCTTTGCCTCCCGCGATGACTTTCGCGCTCTCCTGCTTGCGTGCGTACTCGATCGCGTTCATGTGATTCGCGTATGCGCGGCCGTCGATTACCGCACCCATGAAGTTGCGGAAGTCGGCGACATCGCCCTGCGGGATGGCGTCAACCAGGTCCACCAGCTCCGACTTGATGCTGTTCCACATCGTCTGCGGGATGTACGCGCGTGACGCGGCCGAGCATTTCTGGCCCTGGTATTCGAAGGCGCCGCGGACCAGGGCGGTCCGCAACGCGTCCGTGTCCGCAGACTCGTGAACCATCACGAAGTCCTTGCCGCCGGTCTCGCCGACAAGCCGCGGATACGTGCGGTAGCGGCCGATATTCTGCCCCACCTCACGCCACATGTTCTGGAACACCTCCGTCGAGCCGGTGAAGTGAATGCCGGCCAGCTCGCGGTGGCTCAGCACCTTGTCGGAGATCTCGGACGCGCTCCCGCTCACCATGTTGATGACGCCTGGCGGCATCCCGGCCTCGAGTAGCAGCTCGATCAGGAAGTGGCTCACGAGCAGCGTCTGTGTGGCCGGCTTGAACACCACTGTGTTGCCCATGAGCATCGGCGCGGTGGGCAGGTTGCCGGCGATCGAGGTGAAGTTGAAAGGGCTGACCGCGAAGACAAAGCCTTCTAGCGGCCGGTACTCCAGACGGTTCCAGGCGGTGCCGTCGTTGTACGGCTGGTTGCGGAGCAGCTCGTCGCCGAAGAAGGCGTTGAAGCGCCAGAAGTCGATCGTTTCGCATGCGGCGTCGATCTCGGCCTGGTGCACCGTCTTGGATTGGCCGAGCATGGTCGCGGCGTTGATCGTGTCGCGCCATGGGCCTGCGAGAAGTGATGCAGCTCGCAGCAAGACGGCCGCCCGCTCGTGGTATGAGGTGGCGGCCCACATCTTCCGCGCCGCCAGCGCCGCGTTGATGGCGTCATCGATGTCTTTGGCGCCTCCGACCGCGTATTCGGCGATCGCCAGCTCGTGGCGATGGGGCGAGCGAATGTCGGCGCGCGAAGCGCCCCACCGTCGCTCGCCGCCGATCTGCATCGGGACCTCGGTCCGGGCATCGGTAAGCTCGGCCAGGCGTGACTTCAGGCTCTTGCGGTGCGTGTCGGTGGGCGAGTAGGAGCGAACCGGCTCGTTGGCGGGTTGCGGGACCTGGAAATGGCCGTCGGCGGTCATCGTGCTCCTCCCATCCGCGTATGTCTGGCTGGGCCAGGTTCGATGATGCGCCAAACACTGATTTGACGTAACCCCCGGCCGTATTCCACCAGATGGCTGTCGGGTATCTGGGCGAGAGCTCGACCGCGCTCTCCGACCGAGTCCGGCGGACGGTCGCCCTCCTTCGCCGCCGCGGTTACGCGGTGGCTCCATCGCGCCTCGCGGAGCTGTGCCTGGGCGGGCCCGTCACCGAGGCCGACGTCCGCTGGGCGGTCGCGGCCAATCCGGGCCTTGCGATCGCGGAGGACCTGGTTGTCGAGCAGGAGGCGATCAACCGCGCGGTCGATATCTGCAGCCGCGCACTCACGCACAGGACGGAGGCCGGCCGTTACGTCGAGATGACGATCGCGTTCGTCCGCCGTCTGGTCGCGATCGCCCCCTTCATCCGCGGCGTCTCCATCGCGGGTTCGCTGGCAAGTGGTGGGTTCCGCGCCTCGGACGATGTCGACCTCAACCTAATCGTCGACGACGGCCGCCGGCACCTGGCCTATGTGGCCGTGAACGTTCTCGGTCTGGTGCATGCGGTTCGACACCGAGGTAAACCTGTCGACGACCTCACGCGGCGGCCCGTCGCCCCGCGGCTCATGACCGCGAACCTCATTCTCGAGCGCTCGCAATGCCGTCCCCTACGAAGGCAGGACGAGGACATGGCGTTCGAGCTGCTCGTCGCTGAGCCGGTCTTTGGATTGGACGCGATCAGAGAGGTGGTGGACGAAAACCAGGCACTGCTCGGGCACTTTCCGCAGCTTGCTGACAGGGCCGCGCCGCTGCTGCTCGATGGCCCGATGCGCCGAGCGCCGAAGCTCCTCTACCCGGCTCTCCTTGACACGCCGGCTCGATATCTAGGCGAGGCGGCCTGGCGCTACATGCAGTGGACGCGGCGCCATCGCCCCGACGCCCTGGCGCGGGTGGCCTACGTGCGCTCGACCATGCGTCCCTATACGCTCTTCGACGCCGGTTGATCGCCGTGATCGCCGTGGCGGTGGTGGCGGCGACGAGCCTGCTCCTGTTCGCCTTTGGACTCAACCTCCTGTACCTCACCGTGCGCGCGATGCGGCTGGGGCCGCCCGCGGCGCGGCGCCTTGCCACCGCCGGCGAACCGCGCGTCTGCGTGCAGATCCCCATCTACAACGAGCGCTACGTTGTCGAGCGGGTCCTCGATGCGGTCTGCGCGATCGACTGGCCGCACGATCGGTTTGAGGTCCAGGTTCTCGACGACTCTGACGACGAGACGGTCCAGATCCTCGCCAGACGGGTGGCGCACTGGCGCCGCAAGGGAATCGGCGTGACGCAGCTGCGCCGGGCCACCCGCACCGGATTCAAGGCCGGCGCTCTCGCCTACGGCATGGAGGAGACGGATGCGCCCTTCATCGCCATCTTCGACGCCGACTTCGTCCCGCCTCCGGATTTTCTGCGGCGGACGATCGGCGCATTCGACGACCCCTCGATCGCATTCGCGCAAGCGCGTTGGGGTCATCTCGACGAGGGCTACTCGCTGTTCACTCGGCTGCAGGCGATGGCGATCGACTTTCACTTCCTGGTCGAGCAGGCGGTGCGGTCGGAGCACGGCTATTTCACCAACTTCACCGGCACGGCCGGGGTGTGGCGCCGGACCGCGATCTTGGACGCGGGCGGCTGGAGCGCGCGGACGCTGACCGAGGACCTGGACCTCAGCTACCGCGCGCAGCTGCGCGGCTGGAGGGCCGCCTACATCGAAGACCTGGTCGTCCCTGAGGAGCTGCCGGTCTCGATCGACGCCTACCGGCGGCAGCAATCCCGCTGGGCCACCGGGAGCTTTCAGTCCGCCTTCAGGCTTCTCGGCCCGGTCTTGCGCATGCACGCACGCGTTGCGGTCAAGTTTCAGGCGGCGATGCATCTCCTCGCCTATGGGGTCGGCCCGGTGATGCTGGTCCAGCTTGCCTGCTACCCGGTGCTGCTGCTCACGTTTGGACGGCCCGGACTCAGGCTGCCCTGGTTCCTCGCCGACTCCTCAGCGATCGCCATCCTGGTCGGCGTTGCGCCATGGATCGGATTCATGGCCGCTCAGACCAGGCGTGGGCGTCCGTGGTGGTCAGGCGTCCCAGCGCTGCTTTGCCAGGTCGTGGGCGCGGGGATGTCGCTGAACACGATGCTCGCGCTGGTCCGCTCCACCCGAGCCGGCGGCGTCTTCGTGCGCACACCCAAGCACCGCATCGTGGAGGCGGGCCAGGAATGGCGAGACCAGGATTACGTTCGGGTGGGCGATCCGCGCGCGCTGGTGGAGGGCGTGGCGGCGGTGGCAGCATTCTCGATCGCGCCCATCGCTCTCGCGATGCACCAGTTCCTGATCGCGATCTACGCGGGCATGTTCGGTCTCGGTTTTCTCCTCGTGGCGGCCCTCAGCCTGGTCGACTTCGTCGAGGTGATGGCACTGCGCCGCCTCGGCAGCCGAGCGCTCGCGAGGATGCGGGTCGCGGGCCCAGCGGTCGGGCTGATGGGCGTCGCGGCCATCCTGTTGCTGCTCGCGGCTCAGCTGCCCGAGCCGTTCGAGGACGGTTATGGGCACTGGCTCATCGCCGCGAACCTGGCCTCGACGGGACAGCTCCACGACCCGTTGTTCGGGATGGAAGACACATGGCTGCCGGGCTACCACGTGCTGGCGGCCGCGGTGCTGCAGCTCTTCGGCCTGTGGCAGCTCGGCTTGCTGAAGGCATTGAGCGCGCTGCTTGGCCTGGCCACCGCGGCCTGCGTCTACCTCCTTGCGCCAAACGTCAGGCAGGCGCGCTTTGCCGTCGTCCTCCTGGTGCTCAACCCAGTGTTTCTGTTCACGTCCGGCTCGGCGGTGGTCGAACCGCTGATGACCGCCCTGGTCTCCGGCGCAGCCCTCGCCGCGGTCAAAGGACGCATGAAGCTCGCAGCCCTGCTTGCGGCCATGGCGTGCGTGACGTCGACCAAAGCCTGGATCTGGGTTACCGCCGCGGCCGCGCTCGCCCTGATCGCAGCGATCCGATCGAGGGCCGGCCTGCGCCGCCGCGCCACCGCCCTGGGCTGGGCGGTCCCGGCCCTGGGCGCTCTCGTCTTCCTGCAACTCGGATTCGCGCCGGCAAGCCACTCGATCGCTCGAGGCACCGTGGAGGTGGTGTCGGCAACCGCTCGGGGCAGCGTTCCGGAAGGCGCCCTCGGCCGGATTGGAGAGCTTTTCACCACGTTCGGCCTCGCCGCGCTTCCCCTCTTCGCGTTGGGGGCGGTGGGCGCCGGCATAGCTCTCCGGCGCCCGGCTGCTTTGCACACGCGCTTTGTGCACGTGCCGGCGCTGGCCTACCTGGCGGTGATTTTCGGCCTCGTCGCGATCGGGGTTTACAGCGGCAGCCACCGCTATCTGTATCCAGCGTTGCCGGCACTGGCGCTTCTCTCGGCCGCCGCCCTCGACCGGCACGCGCAGGGCGCCGTACGGCTGCTGGCGGTCGGCGCGACCGCGCTGCTCGCCGTCGCGTTCCTGCCGGTCTTCGCAAGCTTTGCCGACCACAACGCCGGCCTGGTGGCGGCTGGGCGCGCGGCGGCGGGGAGTCCTGACGTGCTGCTCACCGACTCACCCGTCGTCGCCTACTACAGCGGCAAGCGGCCGGTAGATATCACCGGCTCGCAGGCGCTGCCGCTCGACCGCGCCCGCGCGCTCGAGTGGATGCGCTCCCGCGCCGTCAGCACGGTTGTCGTCGAAGACATCAGCTATTACCGCTCGACCGCCGTCTTTCCAGACCTGGCCCGTGGATCGGCATCACCGCCGTTCGCCTGGCTCGGCCGGCAGAGCACCTACCAGGTCAGCGGCGGCAAGACCGTCCACGCCTACCGGCTGGGCAACGCGCGAACGCTCGAGTCGATCTACCCAGGTCTCGACGCCGACATCTCGCCGGCGCCGCCCACGGGCAAGACGGCGCCGCTGGCCAAGGGTGTCGTCTTGCGTGCCGGAGCGACGCAGGTGGCGGGCGAAGGGCTGGGATTTGGCGTGCCGATCGTCCACTACCCGGACGGCTGGGTCTACTCCCACGCAACGATCGACGTCGACCTCTCGACGCCGACCACCGCGATCTGGCAGCGCACCTTCCAGCTCGACCAGATCGGCGGTGATGCCGCGCATGGATACCGATTCGTCGCCATCCCCTCCCGAGGTGCGATCCAGGTCACCTACACGGTCGACAGCACGGGGATCTCCGTCAACGTGAAGGTCATCTCACTGGCTGCCGGCTACTCGGAGGTCGGCATCCTGAACGAGCAGTCGGCGACGTTCAGCGACTTCGCCGCGGAAAACCAGGCGACGCTCAGAGACGCCGCCTTCGCCAATTGGGTGCCGGTGACCGGCGGTTGGGCTCGGCTTCGTTCGGCGTCGCTCGGGGTCGAGTGGTCGGTGCCCGCTGTTTCGGGGGCCTCACTTCATGGCGGCCGCGAGCTGGTCCCGCCTGATTTCGACTGGTCCGGCCTCGACTACGTCTTCCCGGCGTCCTTTGCCGGCACGACCTATCACATCAACGTGCAGGAGGCGAGATGACTCAACGAGCCGACGTCGTGCTGGTCTACCCGCAGCGCGCGCCGAGGCAGGGACGCCACTGGATCATGCCGTCCCTGGGCCTGATGTATCTGAGCGCATCGCTGCGCCAGGCCGGCTATTCGGTCCGCCACATAGACCACACGTTCCTCGAGCGCAGTGAGGTCCTCGAGGAGATCGAACGCCTGCAGCCGTCGGTGATCGGCATCTACTGCATGATCACGATGCAGGACGAGGCGCTGTCCCTCGCCGAGCAGGTGCGGGGCAAGGCGCTGACCGTGGTCGGCGGGCCCTACCCGTCCGGTGAACCCGAGACCTTTGTGGACTTCTTCGACCTGGTCGCTGTCGGTGAGGGCGAGGAGACGATCGTGTCGATCATGGAGCACCTCGATGACCGGCGCTTCGAAGAGATCCCTGGCGTTGTCTTCAAGCGAGACGGCTCGGTGGTCAAGAGCGTCGCCCGGCAGCGCAGCAAGGACATGTCGAACCTGCCTCTGCCCTACCGCGGTGACGTCCCCAATGACGATTACATCCGTTACTGGCGAAAGCACTGGAAGGACGCGACGACGCCATTGATGTCGACGCGGGGATGTCCTTTTCGCTGTGACTTCTGCCACAAGTCGGTCTTCGGCGACCTGTTCAGCGCGCGCTCCGTCGAATCCGTCGTGGCCGAGATGCGCGAGATCGCCAAGCTCGGCTATGACCACATCTGGATGTCGGACGACCTCTTCACGCTCAACTACAAGAGGACGTTCGAGCTCGCAAGCGCGATCGAGGCTGCGCACCTTCCGCTGACCTGGGAGTGCCTCAGCAGGGTCACCCATGTCGACCGGGCGCTCTTCGAGCAGATGCGCCGTGCGGGCTGCAAGCGGATCTTCTTCGGTATCGAATCCGGCGACGAGCGCGTGCTCAAGGAGATGAAGAAAGGCATCACTCCGGAGGGGGCTCGCTCCGCGGTCGAGGCGTGCGTCGCCGCCGGCATCAAGGCCGCCGGCTTTTTCATGGTGGGCTACATCGGCGAGACGACCGACTCCCTGATCCGGAGCATCAACTTCTCGAGCAGCCTTCCGCTCGATTACGTGAGCTACACGATCGCGTATCCACTGCCGGGGACAGGCTTTTACGAGCGCGTCCGCGAGCGGCGGCTGCACGGGGAGTGGCACAAGGTGCGGCACAACCGCCTGCTCTTCAACACCGACTTCTCGGAGAACAAGCTGCGCGCGGCGATCCTGAAGGGGGCGATCCAGCACCGGCTCAACCAGATGCACATGCGGCCGGCGGCGCGCGCGTTCCAACTCGCGACCGACCCCGTGCTGCGAGCCATGAAATAACTACCATCGGCAGCGTGCAGGAGGTCTGGCCCAGCCTTTTTCGCATCGTCGTCGGGCTGTACTGGCTCTACTTCGCCAGCCAGAAGTGGCAGGGCGTCGGCTGGATGAAGCCGCTGATCGAATCGACCTCACGCGTCAACCCCATCCCGGGCCTCCATGAATTCCTCGTTGCGGTGGTGGTGCCCGACTGGCTGCCCTTTGCCCTCGCGCAGGCGGTCGGCGAGACCGTGGTCGCGGTCCTGCTCATCCTCGGTTTCGCTACCAGGTGGGCCGGAGTGCTTGGCTTCCTCCTGGCATCAAACCTCGCGCTGACGGTGGCGTTCAGCGTCAACGACGATGGATTTCGCTGGCTCTACTACCTGGCGGTGCTCGCCAACGCGCAGATCATCGTGTCGGGGGCCGGTCCCCTCGCCCTCGGTCGCTTCGGCTGGGTTCCCGCCTGGCTTCGCTGACCCGATACGCTTCCTTCCGTGGGCATCGACGCCGAGGGCTACGGGTTCCCTGAGCATCAGCGGACACTCGCTCGCCTGATGGACGATATCCGCATCCTGTCCCCGGCCGGCGTCGAGCGCGCCGCGCAGGGCTGGGACCGCTACGCCCGACTCCAGGGACTGCAGGTCATCCATGACGCCGAGAAGGCTGCGCTCCACGGGATCGAGAAGGCCGACCGCGGGCCGGCCTGGGACGAGGTTCGCCGCAACCTGTTCGGTCTCACCGAGTCGGGCGGAGCGCTGGTCAGCTGGAAGGCGGAACACGGCGAGATCGGCCACAAAGCGGAGGATGCCGCCTTCATGGCCGCGCTGGGCCTGGTCGCGGGCAACTTGATCAGCCAGGAGCAGGCCAAGACGCTGTTACGCCCCCTGTCGGAAGCGCTGCCCTGGCTCCTGCCCGAGGAAAACCAGCCGGTCGCCTGACAAAATCGCGTCCTCCCTTTTCATGGGAGGGGCGGTGCACCGCCGAAGGGCCGGGCCGGAACTAAAGCTAGCCGGCGGAGGGACTCTCGACCAGCTCGGCCAAGTCCGCGCTCTCAAGCGCTGCGGCGTCGAACACGCGCCTGCTCTCGATCAGCTTGCCGCCCATCTCATTGGTCCCGGAGTCGTTCATCGACAGCACGCCTTCGACACGGCCGTTGCGAAGGTAGAAAACGGAAAACGAGAGCCCTTCTCGGTTGCCCCGCCACACAGCGGTGTCATCGCCTGACGCATGACCGCGGTATTCGAGGTTGACGTCGTACTGGTCGGACCAGAAATAGGGAAGCTTGGTGTACGGCGCGTGCCCGCCGGCGATCGCGGCTGCGATTCCCCGCCCGTGCCCTTTGGCCACCTCCCAGTGCTCGACGCGGATCGACCGGCCCAGCACAGGATGCTGGTGAAGCGCGATGTCACCGCCGACATAGACGCCGTCCGCGGCGCGCAATCCTTCGTCGACTCGAACTCCCCCGCCTTCGATGGGCAGGCCCAACGCCCGCGGCAGGTCCAGGTTGGGCTCGATGCCGACCGCGACGAGCACCAGGTCGGCATCCTCACGCTTCCCGTCGGAAAGCGAGATGCCGACGACGCGGTCACCTTCGGCGTGCCAATGCTCCACCTTGGCGCCGGTGCGCACCTCGACGCCGTGGTCGCGGTGGATGCGGGCGTAGATCTCTCCGACCTCACGCCCGAGCGCCCGCTGCAGCGGCACAGGGAGCGCCTCGACGACAAGCACCTCCTTGCCGAGCCGGCGAGCCGAGGCCGCGACCTCAGCCCCGATGAAGCCCGCTCCGATGAGCAGCAGGCGTGAGCTCCGACCGAGCGACTCGCGGATCGCCTGGCTGTCGTGCAAGGACCGAAGCGTGAGCACGTTCTCGGCAGTGGGAATCTCGGGCAGGCGCCGCGGCGTGCCGCCCAGGCCGAGCACCAGCACGTCGAAAGCGAGGTCGGCCCCATCCTCCACGAAGAGCTTGCGTTCTTGCAGCGAACCGCCCGTGACGCGCTCGCCGAGCCGTAATTCGATGCGTTCTTTCGTGTAGTCCCTTTCGTCGTGAAGGAACACCTTCGGCCTCTCGATCTCGCCGCGCAAAAACTCTTTGGAAAGGTATGGACGGTCGTAAGGCCGGTCGGAGTCGGCGCTGACGATGACGATGTCGCCCTCGAAGCCACGCTTGCGCAGCGCGAACGCCGCCGCGTCACCCGTGCCTCCACCGCCGACGATGACCGCGCGCGCCATCTACCTTGCCGACGACACGTGGGCGGGGTGCAGCCAGCCGTGCGTATCCGGCGCCGCTCCACGCTGGATGTCGACGAGGGCCTTCCGCAATCGCATGCTGACCTCGCCCGGGCCGCCGTCCGCTACAGTCCAGGACGCGCGCTCCGATCTGACGGCCGCCACCGGAGTGATCACGGCGGCGGTGCCGCACGCGAAGACCTCGGTCAGGGAACCGTCCCCGCATCCCGCGCGCCACTCGTCGACGCTGATGCGCCCTTCCTCGGTTTCGTAACCAAGGTCACGCCCGAGGGTCAGCAGTGAATCTCGGGTGATCCCCCCAAGCAGCGTTCCGGTCAGGGCCGGCGTCATCACGCGCGCGTCGCCGCCCCGGCCGAAGACGAAGCACAGGTTCATGCCGCCCATCTCCTCCACCCAGCGGTGCTCGTTGGAGTCGAGCCACACCACCTGGTCACATCCGTGCTCGGCCGCCTGCGCCTGGGCGAGCAGGCCACCCGCGTAGTTGCCGCCCGTCTTGGCGGCGCCGGTGCCGCCAGGCGCGGCGCGGCTGAAATCTTCGGACAGCCAGACCGTCACGGGCTTGACGCCGCTCGGGAAGTACGGACCGGAAGGCGAGGCGATCAAAAGGAAGGTGACATCGTCGGCCGGGTGGACGGCAAGCGTGACCTCGCTCGCGAACATCATCGGGCGGAGGTACAGGCTGTGCTCTGGCGCGGACGGAACCCACTCATGGTCGGCTTCGAGGAGGAGGTCGATCGCGTCGAGGAACGTCTCTTCGGGAAGCTCAGGTAAGGCCAGCCGCCGCGCCGACCGCCGGAAACGGGCGGCGTGTGCGTCCGGCCGGAAGGCTGCGACCCCGCCATCCGCCTGGCGGAACGCCTTCAGGCCTTCGAACACGGCCTGCGCGTAGTGGAGGACCGATGTGCCCGGGTCGAGCGACAGCGGTGCGTAGGCGGTCAGCTGGGCATCGTGCCATCCGCGGCCGGCATCCCAGCGCATCCGCACCATGTGCTCCGTGAAGATGCGGCCGAAGCCGGGGTTGGCCAGGCGGCGTTCCCGTTCCGCGGCGGGCACCCGGCGCGGCACGCGGCTGACCTGGAACTTCGTGGCGGAGGTACCGGAGCTCACCTGCGCCAACTGTATCGTTGGCCGGCGCCGGCAAGTTTATCGGGTACAAAGAGGCCGAGCCTTGCGACCCGGCCTCGCGAGAGGAAGGAAGGGGTTCCTGGCTAAAGCGGGCCGGCGGGGGAGACCGGAATGGTCACCGCCACCGAGTCGAGCACCGCGATCGGTTGCGGCGCAAGCTCGAGCCCGGCCGGTTCAAGGGCCAGGATCGGCGCCTGCGGCCTGGCGAGCCGGCCGCCTCGTACGGGCGGCTTGCGTGCGACGACCGGGTCGAGCATCTGCCGAAGGTTCAGTTCCAGGATCAGATCGAAATCGTTCATCTGTAGCAGAAACGCCTCCCTCAACAGGAGTACCTACGACCCCCGCAACTTCCCGTACTGGACCGTGCGACGGAGGGGGAAAGGCGCCCCCGTAAGCTCCTAAGACCAGCCTACGCCGCGCGCCTGGTGGGCTGAACAGCCGGCCTCTCATCTTCATGGTAAACATCCTGGTCGGCTGCCGCGACCACGCCGTTCTGGCCGAGGTTGTGGGCCAGTTTGACGAGCCTGAGTCGCGTCGGACCAGGTCCGAGAACCCTGGCCGCCATGACCACGAAGGGCTTGACCAGGGCCATGCTCGCCGAACCATTCACTCTGTGGAGGGCTCGGCGCGTAACCATCGCGATTAGAGAACGCCGCCGCGTCGCCGAGTACCGCCGAACCGAGGTCTCGTCGATCACATCCACCGGTACCGCCACTCCCATCCTTCCTAGGAGCCCCTTGAAGCAACCAGTGCAGGCCCTCGCCTGATCAACGCGATTGGGAGGATCAGTACTCGCGCGTACGTGCGACGATATTTCGCTTGCCGGCGGACGACGCAAGTAAAATCCTGTTCAGTGCGTCAAGTCGCACAAGGGGGGAGCCACCTGGAAACAGTCGGCCTCGACGCCGGTTATGGACACGTCTTGGAGGCGATCGAGTCAGCGTCCGTGGAGCTGGCCCGCTTCAGGACGGTATCCGAGGTCGCCGACTCGGCGCTCAGGCTGGCCCTCAGGCTGACCAGGTCCTCTGTCGCTTTTCTCGCCCTGGTCGATGAAAACGGCGACGACAAGCGGGTGTTCTCGATGGCGGCCGACCCGGCCGACAGCATGCCGCGGGACGAGATCGAGAAGATGTTCGCGGCCGAGCCCGCGCTCTCGGAGGCGATTGCCGGCAGCACCTGGAGCGGCATGGATGAAACCGCGGGTCCCGCTATCAGGTCAACGTGTAGCAAGACCTTGCAGGCGGCTGGCCGATCGCTCGGTATGTTCGGCGTCGCAAGCCCGAGCGGATACACCGCCCTGCAGGAGCGGACGTTTGCCATCCTGGCCAACCACGTCGCCGCCGCGATCGCCCTGGCCCAGGACGCGGAGCGCCGCCAGGAGATGGTCAACACCCTCGTCAACCTGCGCGCCGAGCTGGATCGCAGCGAGCGGCATAGGCTGATCAATGACGAACGCGCCAGGAGCGCGGAACGGGTGGAGCGCGCTCACGAGGCCGCCGTGGAGGCCTTGCTTGCGGTCTCGCGCCACGCCCGAAGCGGGCACAACCTCGTGGACTTCTACAGCCGGCTGACCCGCAGCATCGCCGGGCTCGTGGCGGCGCATAAAGTCCTGTTCTGGCGGCTGAACGAGGACGGGACGCTGGCGCCGATCCCCGGCGCACACGGCATCGACCCGGAGTCTTTTTCGCGCCTGTATCCGGCGCCGTGCGCGCCGGACCGTGACGACGTCGCCAGCCGTGTCGTCTTTCACGACCTGATGTTCAAGGCGGCGCGGTCAGATGAGGCGAGTGACTTCCAGCACGTGCTGGAAGCTCTCAACGTGGCGAACGCGATCGCCGTGCCGTGGCGCGCGGGCGATCAGCGACTAGGGCTCGTCGCCGCTTACGACTCGCGCCGCTCTGAGGGTTTCTCGCGCGAGGACACGTGGGTCCTCCAGAAGGCCGGCCTCGCAGCAGGCCTGGTCTGGCACCTCAAATACGCGGAGGCGGACCTGAAGAAGACCTCCGACCGACTGCAGAAGGTGGATGCCGCGCGGCAGATGCTGTTGAAGAACGTGTCCACGGCCGTCGACAAAGCAAACAAACGATTCGCCGGCGACCTGCACGACGACGCCCTCCAGAAGCTGACCGCCGCCGAGCTCCAGCTGCAGCGCCTGCACGACCCCAACGGCGACAGCACCGAGGTGCTGACCGAGGCGCAGTTCCTGCTGGCGCAGACAGAGGAGGCGCTTCGACGCCTCCTGTTCGAGGTCCGCCCACCCGCGCTGGAGGTGCCGGGGGGGTTCGCCGAGACCATCCGCGAGCGCATCCGGATGCTGAGGTCGCTGACCGGCGCGGAGGTGGAGGTCGATCTGGACCTGCCCGAGGAACTCTCCTATGAGTTCCGGTCGCTGCTGTTCCGCCAGATGGCGGAGGCGATCGCCAACATCGAGAAGCACGCGGCGGCGACGCGGATACGCGTTTCGCTGCAGGTGCGCGAGGACGGGATCCACGGCCTCATCGAGGACAACGGCCGTGGGTTCGTGGTCGCCGAACGCGATCGGCTGCCTGGGCATCTCGGACTGCTCGCGCTCAACGAGCGGGCCCTGCTCGCCGGCGGGTGGAACAAGATTCAAAGCGAGCCAGGCCTGGGCACGACTGTGGAGTTCTGGATCCCGCTCGCAGACTCTAAGGTTTAGTCCGTGAAGGGCGAACCAACCCGCGTGTTGGTGGTGGAGGACCACCAGGTCGTGGCCGAAGGTCTGGCCGCGCTCATCAACGACCAGGAGGACATGAAGGTGATCGGGCACGCGGGCTCGGTCGCGGAATCGATCGTTCGCGCCTCCGAGCTCGAGCCCGACCTCGTGCTCGTCGATTTCCGGCTGACGGACGGAACGGGGGCGGATGCGGCCGCCGCCATCAGGCAGCTGCGGCCGGACGCCAAGCTCATCTTCCTGACCCGAGAGGACAGCGACGCCGCGCGCTTCGCCGCGCTCGAGGTGGGCGCGAGCGCTTTCATCCACAAGTCACGAGCCGCCCAGGACGTCGTCGACGCGATCCGCAAGGTCGCCGCAGGCGGGACCCTGTTCACGCCGCGCAGCATCGCCCAGCTGCTGAACAGCCGCCGCGAGGTGGAGGCGCAGCTCGAGCGGCTGACGGCGCGCGAGAAAGAGGTGCTGCGCCTGATGGCGGAAGGAACGTCAAGCCGGGTGATCGCCAGCCAGCTCGGTATCAGCTACACCACGGTGCGGACTCACATCCGGAGCCTGGGCAGCAAGCTCGGGGTCCACTCCAAGCTGGAGGCGATCGTCAAAGCGCGCGAGCTGGCTCTCGTCGAATAGCAAGAACCCTCTTCTTCACCGACGTCGAATTGGCGGCCGGGTTCACCCCGGCCGCGACTTTGTTTCTAACGTCTGCCAAACGTCGCTACGAGCAGCCATTTAGAAAAGTCCCAACC
>Ga0209807_1000168_pt1 | contig 28359 bp, 24 predicted proteins | sample GraSoiAngelo_154_FD_186168 | JGI IMG/M metagenome (GOLD analysis project Ga0209807, IMG submission 186168) | Grasslands soil microbial communities from the Angelo Coastal Reserve, California, USA - 14_1009_13_20cm (SPAdes) (version 2) | ecosystem: Environmental > Terrestrial > Soil > Grasslands ... | reverse complement strand
ATCCAAGCCGCAGGAAATGCAGTAGCATTTGCGCAGAATTTTTTTACCCTCCCGGAGAATTTCATGAAACCTCTAGTGCTATCCGCAGCCGCCGCATTCACCGCATCGTTCACAGCGGCGAGCGGCCCCCTCTTCGCCGCCGACGCGCAGGAGCTCTTGAAGGAAAAAGCCTGCCTGAGCTGCCATACGGTCGACAAGAAACTGGTCGGCCCCGCGTACAAGGAAGTGGCGGCCAAGTACAAGTCCAGAAAGGACGCCGAGGCCTATCTTACGAAGAAGATCAAGGAAGGCTCGACCGGCGTGTGGGGTCCCATCCCGATGCCGCCGAACGGGACCGTCGGCGACGACGATGCAAAGACTCTGGCGAAGTACATTCTGACGATCAAGTAGGCAAAACCCACCGGAGGCTGCCATGATCCGCTCCCATTTCGGCGTTCTCGCGATTGCGGCCATGGTTGGCGTTAGCGCCTGCGGCGAAGACAAGAAGGCGCAGGCTCCCGCGACCCTCACGATCGCGATCGGCAGCGTGGCTCCGCTCACCGGCGGCATCGCTCACCTCGGCAAGGACAACGAGAACGGCGCGCGCCTCGCGGTGGAGGAAGCCAACGCGGCAAAAATCAGGATCGGCGGCAAGGAAACCGCGTTCGAATTGCTGGCAGAGGACGATCAGGAAGACGCCAAGGTTGGCAATACCGTGGCGCAAAAGCTGGTGGACGCGAAAGTCGCCGGCGTCGTCGGTCACCTCAATTCCGGCACCTCGATTCCGGCGTCCAACATCTATAGCGGCGCGAATATCCCGATGATAACCGGCTCCGCGACCAATCCTGAACTTACGGAGCGGGGTCTGAAGGGTGTCTTCCGCGTCGTCGGTCGCGACGACCAGCAAGGCCCGGCGGTCGCGAATTATCTGGTCGCCAACACCAAACCAAAGGTCGTGGCGATCATCGACGATGCGACCGCCTACGGCAAAGGTCTGGCGAACGAAGTCGAAAAGACGCTCACGGCCGCCGGGGTGAAAGTGCTGGCGCGAGAGCAGGGCACGAACAAGACGGTGGACTGGAAGGCGGTCCTCACGAAGTTGAAGGGCCGTGCCCCGGACGCGGTGTTCTACGGTGGAATGGATTCCACCGCCGGTCCCCTGCTCAAGCAGGGCAAGGAGCTCGGGGTCAAGGCTGTGTTCTCTTTCGGCGACGGAGCCTGCACCGACAAGATGGGTGAGTTCGCCGGCAGCGCCGCCGACGGCTTGTTGTGCTCGCAGGCGGGAATCCCGCCGCAAGCGGCATCGAAGAAATTCCTCGACGCTTACAAGAAGCGCTTCAATACCGACCCGATCCTCTACGCGCCGTTCACGTACGATGCCGCCAACCTGCTGATCGAGGCGATGAAACAGGCCAACTCGGCCGACCCGGCGAGATATCTGCCCGTTCTGCAGAAAATCGATTTCGCGGGCGCGACGGGCAGGATTTCCTTCGATGAAAAAGGCGACCGCAAGGACGCCGAAATGACCATCTTCACCATGAAGGGCGGCAAGCTCCTGCCGATCGCCATCATCAAGAGCGGCAAGACCGTCAAGTACGAAGATTTCGTGGCGCAATCCACGGCGCCCGCGGCAGATGTCGCCAAGAAGTAAGCGCTCTTGAAGGGAATTTCCAAAGACGGCACCTGCGGGTGCCGTTTTCGTTGATGGGTGTTGCGCAGGCGTGGACATTTTCATCCAGCAAGTGATCAACGGCCTGACGCTCGGGGCGGTCTATGCCATGGTCGCGCTCGGCTATACCATGGTGTACGGCATCATCCAGCTCATCAACTTCGCCCATGGCGAGGTCGTGATGATCGGCGCGATGGTCGCCTTCTCGGTCATCGGCGCGCTCGCGCCCTCCGGCCTGCCGCCGCTCGCCATCGTCCTCGTCGCAGCCGGGTGCGCGATCCCGGTGTGCATGCTGGTCGGGTACGCGATGGAACGGCTCGCCTACCGTCCTTTGCGCGGAGCGCCCCGCCTGGCGCCGCTCATCACCGCGATCGGCGTGTCGATCATCCTGCAGCACCTGGCGATGATGATCTGGAGCCGCAACCCGCTCGCCTTTCCGCAGATCATCAAGGTGGAGTCGTACCACTTTGCGGGGGCCACCATCACCAGCGTGCAGATCGCCATTCTGGCGATCTCGCTCGCGATGATGGCGGGACTCGCGGCGCTGGTGTATCGCACGCGCCTCGGCACGGCGATGAGGGCAACCGCGCACAACCCGCAGGTGGCGGGACTCATGGGCATCGACGCGAACCGCATCATCGCCCTGACTTTCGTCATCGGCGCGGCCCTCGCCGCGGTGGCGGGAGTCATGGTGGCGAGCTATTACGGCATCGCTCACTACGCCATGGGCTCGCAGCTGGGCCTGAAAGCGTTCTGCGCGGCGGTGCTGGGCGGCATCGGCAACATACCGGGAGCGATGCTCGGCGGGGTGCTGCTCGGCGTGGTCGAAGCGCTCGGCGCCGGCTACATCGGCGACCTCACCGGAAATGTGTTCGGTTCGAATTACCAGGATGTGTTCGCGTTCATCGTGCTGATCGCGGTGCTGGTGCTGCGGCCTTCGGGGCTGCTCGGCGAGCGGGTCGGGGACCGGGCGTGACCGGATCGATCGCACGCTTGAAGCGGCATCCCGCGGCGCCGTGGGCAGGCGCGGCGATCGTGGCGCTCGCGCTGCTCGCGCTGCCGTTCGCTCTCGCGGCCGTCGGCACGGCCTGGGTGCGGATCACGAATCTTGCGATTCTGTTCGTGTTCCTGTCGCTCGGCCTGAACATCGTGGTCGGCTTCGCAGGCCTCCTCGATCTCGGTTACGTCGCCTTCTACGCGGTCGGCGCGTACGTCTACGCGCTCCTCGCCTCGCCGCACTTCGGCATCCACTGGCCGTTCTGGGCGATCCTGCCGCTCGGGGCCGCGGTGGCCGCGCTCTTCGGAGTGCTGATCGGAGCCCCCACGCTCAAGCTGCGCGGCGACTATCTCGCCATCGTGACGCTCGGCTTCGGCGAGATCGTGCGGATCTTCCTGAACAACCTGTCCCAGCCCGTCAACATCACCAACGGCCCGCAGGGGATCGCGCGCATCGATCCGTTCCGGCTGGGCGGGATCGATTTCTCCAAGTCCGACAACTTCCTCGGCCTCAGTTTCAGCGGGCCGATCAAGTACTACTACCTGCTGCTCGCGGTGCTGCTCGCGGTGATCTTCATCAACGTGCGGCTCCAGAACTCGCGCATCGGACGAGCCTGGGAGGCGATCCGCGAAGACGAGATCGCCGCGCGCGCAATGGGCATCGACACCACGCGCGTGAAGCTGCTCGCTTTCTCCATGGGCGCCACCTTCGGCGGCGTCGCGGGCGGCATGTTCTCCGCGATCCAGGGATTTGTTTCGCCGGAGAGTTTCGTGCTGGTCGAATCCATCATGGTGGTTTCCATGGTCGTGCTCGGCGGCATGGGAAACGTCTGGGGCGTGATCCTCGGCGCGGTGCTGCTCTCCTTCGTTCCTGAGATCCTGCGGTTCACGGTCGAGCCCGCGCAAAAACAGCTCTTCGGCCGGATGATCATCGAGCCGGAGGTTATCCGCATGCTGATCTTCGGATTCGCCCTCGTGCTCGTCATGACGCTGCGTCCGGGCGGCTTGTGGCCGTCCACGGTGCGCAAGCGCGAGCTCGCGGAGCGACGGCCGTGAGCGTGCTGCTCGAGGCCGAACACGTCAGCAAGCGCTTCGGCGGTGTCGAGGCGCTCATCGACCTCAGCTTCTCGATTTCGCGCGGGCAGATCTTCGGGCTCATCGGCCCGAACGGCGCCGGGAAAACCACGCTGTTCAACCTGCTCACCGGACTCTACCCCGCCGACCGCGGCCGCTTTCTTCTCGACGGAAGAGATCTCGCCGGGCTCAAGCCCGACAGGATCGCTGCGCGGGGCATCGGCCGCACTTTCCAGAACATCCGGCTCTTCGCCAATCTGTCCGCTCTCGAAAATGTCATGATCGGCCGCCACGTGCGCACGCATGCGGGCGTTCTCGGCGCCGTGCTGCGCGATCCGGCGACGCGCGCCGAGGAAGCGGCAATCGAGCGGCGCGCGGCGGAGCTGCTCGACTACGTCGGCATCCGCGCCCGGGCGAACGATCCGGCCGGGAGCCTTGCCTACGGCGATCAGCGGCGCCTGGAGATCGCGCGCGCGCTCGCAACCGACCCTGTCTTGCTCGCGCTGGACGAGCCCGCGGCGGGAATGAATGCTTCGGAGACCCAGGGGCTCCGGGCGCTGCTCGAGCGCATCCGCGGGGACGGAACGACGCTGGTCCTCATCGAGCACGACATGCGCGTGGTCATGAACGTATGCGACCGCGTTCTGGTCCTCGACTACGGCAAGCGCATCGCGGAGGGCGTCCCCGCCGAAGTGCAGCGCGATCCGAAGGTGATCGAGGCATACCTGGGAACGGCTGTCGCATGAGCCTCCTTGAAATTCGCGGCCTGGAGGTCCGTTACGGCGGGATCCGCGCCGTGAAAGGCATCGACCTGGAAGTCGGCGCGGGTGAGATGGTGTGTCTCATCGGCGCAAACGGTGCAGGAAAATCCTCGACGCTGCGTGCGATCTCGGGCCTCGTGCCGACGGCGCCGGGCGCGGTGCGCTTCGACGGCGGCGATTTCGCCGGCATTCCCGCTTTCCGGCGCGCGCGCGCGGGGCTCGTCATGGTGCCCGAGGGACGCGGCGTTTTCGCGCGGTTGAGCGTCGAGGAAAATCTCGCGATGGGTGCATACGTGCGCGCTGACGCCGAAGTCCAGCCGGACCGCGCCCGGGTGTTCGAGATTTTCCCTCGGCTTGCGGAACGGAGCCGCCAGACCGCGGGCACCCTGTCCGGCGGCGAGCAGCAGATGCTCGCCATCGGGCGCGCTCTCATGAGCCGCCCCAAGCTCCTCGCGCTGGATGAGCCGAGCATGGGGCTCGCCCCGATCGCCGCGCAGAAGATCCTGCAGGTGATCCGCGACATCAACCGCAGCGGCGTCACTGTGCTGCTGGTGGAGCAGAACGCCCGAAGCGCGCTCGCGCTGGCGCACCGCGCCTACGTCATGGAAAGCGGGGAGATCACGCTCTCGGGAGAAGCGCGAGCCTTGCTCGCCGACCCGCGCGTGCGCGAAGCCTATCTCGGCGAGGCGGCTGGGTAGCTCGGCGCTAAGGCGCCTTGTCCGCGGCGGTGGTGAAGGAATCCGCGAAAAACTCGTTTTCGGGCAGCCGGCATCTCTGGATGAAATCGCGCCGCGCGGAATCGACCATGATTGGAACCCCGCAGGCGTACACCTGGTGGCCGGAAAGGTCGGATAGGTCCTCCATCACCGCGCGGTGTACGAATCCGGTCCGCCCGTCCCAGCGGTCTTCAGCCAAAGCGTCGGAAATGACCGGGACGTACTTAAATCCCGAATGCTCGGCGGCCCAGCGTTCGGGCAGTGCGTCGAGATAGAGGTCTTTCGGCCGTCGCGCTCCCCAGTAGAGCGTCATCGGCCTGGGAATGCCTTTCCTGAGCGCAGCCTCGATGAGCGCCTTGATCGGCGCAAAACCGGTGCCGGAGGCAACGAGCACGATGGGCTTGGCGGACTCCTCGCGCAGGAAGAATGTTCCGAACGGCCCTTCGAGGCGCAGGATATCGCGCTCCTTCATGGTCTGGAACACGTGGTCGGTGAACGCGCCGCCCGGCACGTGCCGCACGTGCAGCTGAACGTACTCGTCGTCGTGCGGCGCGTTGGCCATGGAAAAGCTTCGCCGCGTGCCGTCCTTCAAGAGGATGTCGATGTACTGGCCGGGGAGGAACATCAGGCGCTCGTTCGCGGGGAGCTTCAGGTAGACGATCATGGCGTCGTCCGCGGCGCGCTCCAGCTTCTGCACGCGCGCGGGGAGCTTCCTGACCTGGATATCGCCCGCCTTGCGCACTTCGCGGGCCTCGATCGCCACGTCCGACAGGGGCTTCGCTTGGCAGAAGAGCGCGTAGCCCTGGGCGCGCTCCTGTGCGGTGAGCGCCTTTTCCGAGTAACGGCCGTAGTCGATGCTGCCATCGACGAGCTTCCCCTTGCAGCTGCCGCAGGCGCCGTCGCGGCAGCCGTATGGGAGCACGAGGCCTGCATCGAGCGCCGATTGGAGGATCGTCGAGCCGTCCCGCGCCGAAAACCGGTGGCCGGTGTTGCGTATCGTGACCTGATGCGTCATCGGTGCGCGGGGTAGAATCCGTTCGTGGAAAATCTGCTCATCGTCGGTTGCGGTGACGTCGCGCGCCGCGCTCTGCCGGAATTGCAGCGTCGCTATCGCGTGACGGCTCTGGTGCGCTCGCCCGATCCCGCGATCGATGCAGCCGGGGTCGGGCAAATCGCGGGCGATCTCGACGATGCCGCCTCGCTCGCGCCGCTAGTCGGCTGCGCCGAGCGCATCGCGCATCTCGCGCCGCCCTCCGCAGGCGGAACGCTCGATACTCGTATGCGCAGCCTGCTTGCAGCTCTCGCGCCGCGCGGACGCGGCGCCATGTTACCACGGAGATTCGTGTACCTTTCCACGAGCGGGGTATACGGCGATTGTGCGGGTGAATGGGTCGACGAGACCCGCCCACCCAATCCGCGAACCGAACGCGCCATGCGGCGCCTGGACGCCGAGCGGGCGCTCGGTGATTGGGGCGAACGCAACCAGGTCGAGATCGCGATCCTGCGCGTGCCGGGGATTTATGCCTCCGATCGTCTGCCGCTCGAGCGCCTGGCGCGTGGTACTCCGGCCCTTCGGCCGGAGGAGGACGTCTACACCAATCACATCCATGCCGACGATCTCGCCGGAATCCTCGTCGCCGCGCTCGAATCGACGGGCGCGCGCGGTGTCTACAATGCGAGCGACGACGGCCCGACGAAGATGGGCGAATTTTTCGACCTCGTGGCCGACCGCAGCGGGCTGGCTCGGCCCCCGCGCGTCTCGCGCGAGGAAGCCGCGCGCCTGCTGCCCCCGGAACTGCTTTCTTTCATGAGCGAATCGCGACGCCTTTCCAACCGGCGCATGAAGACGCAGCTCGGCGTGCGACTGCGCTATTCCACCGTGCGAGACGGCATTCCCCGGATCAGGGAGGCCGCATGAAGGCCGCGGAGGCCTATCTCGTCATCACCAATCTGCCCGACCGCGGCAGCGCGGCGAAGCTCGCGCACGAGCTCGTGGAAAAGCGCCTCGCCGCGTGCATCAACATCCTGTCGCCGTGCCGCTCGATCTATCGCTGGAAAGGCAAGACCGAGGACGCCGAGGAATTCCCGATGCTCATCAAGACCACCGGCGGCCGCTACGCCGAGCTCGAAGAGGCGATCCGCTCGGGTCATCCCTACGAACTTCCGGAGATCATCGCGGTCCGATTGAGGGGGGGATTGCCCGCGTACCTCGATTGGATCGATTCGGAAACGCGGCCGGCTTAGCTCATGCACCGACTTCTGCTCATCTTGCTGTTGCTGCTCGCTGCGCTGCCGCCCGCGCGTGCGGCGGGCGCCGACGATCTGCTCGAGCCGGACAAGGCATTCCGCTTTTCCGCCCGCGCTATCGACGCGCGGACCGTGGAAGTCCGCTATGGAATAGCCGAAGGCTACTACCTCTATCGCGAGCGCTTCCGTTTTGCAGCCGAGCCCGCTTCGGTAGCACTGGGCCAAGCTCAGTTTCCGAAGGGGGAGATCCACGAGGACAAGTTCCTCGGCAAACAGGAAACCTACCGCAAGGAAGTGCGCATACGCCTACCGGTCGAGGCGGCTGGCGCCGAGCGCATGAAGCTCCAGGTCACCTCGCAAGGCTGTGCCGATCTGGGCGTGTGCTATGTTCCGCAGGTGCAAAGCGCCGACCTTCGCCTTGCGTCGCTGGGCGGCTCGCGCTCGTCGATCTTCAAGGAAAACGAGCCGTTTACTTCTTCACCGGAACGCGTGACCGCGGCGAGCGAGGACGTGCGTTTCGCGGGTGTCCTGGAATCCGGCCGGCTCTGGCTGGTCATGGCGGTGTTTTTCGGCGCCGGGCTTCTGCTCACCTTTACCCCTTGTGTCCTGCCGATGATCCCGATCCTGTCCGGAATCATCGTAGGCGAAGGCCGCAAAGTGACGCGCTGGCGCGCCGCGCTCGTCTCGATCGCTTACGTCCTCGGCATGGCGGTGACTTACACCGCCATCGGAATTGGCGCGGCGTTTTCCGGGAACCTGTTCTCCGCGGCGCTGCAGAACGCTTGGGTGCTGGGAGCGTTCGCGGCCGTCTTCGTGGGACTTGCGCTGTCCATGTTCGGCTTGTACGAGCTGCGGTTGCCTTCAAGCTGGCAGATGCGGCTCACCGCGGCGAGCAACCGGTTGGGGGGCGGGGACTGGGGCGCCGTGGTGCTGATGGGGGTGCTCTCGGCCGCGATCGTCTCCCCTTGCGTCGCCGCACCTCTTGCCGGGGCGCTGCTCTATATCGGCCAGACGCGCGATGTCTTGCTCGGCGGAACGGCGCTGTTCTCGATGGCGATCGGGATGGGCGTGCCGCTGGTCCTGGTAGGGGTGTCCGAGGGCGTGCTCCTGCCGCGGGCCGGCCAATGGATGCATGCGGTCCGGCAGTTTTTCGGAGTGCTCCTCCTCGCGGTTGCGATCTGGATCATCAGCCCGGTTATTCCGGCGGCGGTGCAGATGCTGCTGTGGGCGGCAGTGCTGGTCGGATCGGGGGTGTTCTTGGGCGCGCTCGAGCCCGCTCCCCAAGGCGCCAGCGGATGGAGGCGGTTATCGAAGGCGGTCGGCATCCTCGCGCTGCTTGCCGGGGCCGCGCAAGGCATCGGTGCCCTCTCGGGGGCGCGCGATCCCCTGCGACCTCTTGCCGGCCTTTTCGCGCAATCGCCGGAGGCGTCGCTGCGCTTCGAGACGGTCCGGACGCTCGCCGATCTGGATGCGCGTCTGAAGACGGCCGACAAAGCGGTGATGCTCGATTTCTACGCAGACTGGTGCGTGTCGTGCAAGGAAATGGAGCGCTTCACCTTCAGCGATCCGCGAGTTCAGGCGCGTTTGGCCGGGATGACGCTGCTGCGCGCGGACGTCACTGCCAACAACGCGGAGGACAAGGTGCTTCTAAAGCGCTATCGGCTGTTCGGGCCGCCGGGGATCGTCTTCTTCGACGCGAGCGGGCGGGAAATCGAAGGCCTGCGCGTGATCGGCTATCAGTCGCCGGATAAATTCATCCAGTCGCTCGATCTGGCACTGCGCTAGCGGACTAGCCCTTTTCCTTCAACCATCCCGCCGCATCGAGCGCGAAGTAGGTCAAGATGCCGTCGGCGCCTGCGCGCTTGAATGCGACGAGCGCTTCCATCACGCACTGCTTCTCGGCGAGCCATCCGTTCTTGAACGCCGCTTTCAGCATCGCGTACTCACCGCTCACCTGATAGACGTAGGTCGGCGCTTTGAATTCGTCCTTGACCCGGCGCACGATATCGAGATAGGGCATGCCCGGCTTCACCATCACCATGTCGGCGCCTTCTTGCAGATCCAGCCCCACTTCCCAAAGGGCCTCGTCGCTGTTGGCGGGGTCCATCTGGTAGGTGAACTTGTTGCCCTTGCCCAGACTGGCCGCCGACCCGACCGCATCGCGGAAGGGTCCGTAGAATCCCGAAGCGTACTTGGCCGAATACGCCATGATGCGCGTGTGGATGAATTCTTTCTCCTCCAGCGCGGTCCGGATGCGCCCGATGCGGCCGTCCATCATGTCCGAAGGTGCGACGATGTCCACGCCCGCCGCCGCTTGAACGAGCGCCTGCTCCTCGAGTACGGCGAGCGTGTCGTCGTTGAGGATGGTGCCGCGGGAATCGATCAGCCCGTCTTGCCCGTGATCGGTATAGGGATCGAGCGCGACATCGGTCATGATGCCGAGCTCGGGAAAGCGTTTTTTCAGCGCTCCGACGACGCGCGGGATCAGTCCGTCGGGATTCGTTGCTTCCTTGCCATCGGGGGTTTTGAGCGACGGTTCGATGGCCGGGAAGAGCGCCATCACCGGCACACCGAGCTTCAGACATCGCTCGGCCACCGCGGTGAGCTTGTCCGCCGTGTAACGCGACACCCCGGGCATGGATGGAACGGCCTGGGTGCGGCCCTTGCCCTCGATCACGAAGACCGGGTAGATCAGGTCGTCGGGGCTGAGCACGTGCTCGCGCATCAGGCGGCGCGAGAACTCATCGCGCCGCATGCGGCGCATGCGCACCGCGGGGAAGTTTCCGTACACCTGCATGATCGCTCCTTTTCTCCAGGCGGATCAGTCGCTTATATTTTGGTAGGCGCGCCGCGGGAACCTTTCCCTTCGCGAGGACTCCCATGCTGTAGGCGACTTCGGTCGTCTCCCGCTTCTCCTCCCTGAGCGGGATGCCTTAAACCTTAAGGCATTTTGCCCCGGGCTGATTTCCCCTTTTGGCCCGGGGGCTTTTATTTCTCCACCCCCGGTCTTGCCGGGGGTTTTCATTTGGCTCTCGGCCACGGGCCACCCCCAAGGCCCGTGGCGCGCTTGCGTCCAGCCACCCTAGCAGCACCGCCGCGGCCTGCTCCAGGCCGGATCTCTTGAGACTCGAGAACAACTGCACCGAAGCATTGGGCGCGAGCACCGCAAGTTCCGCTTCGACTCGGCGCAGGATTTTCTGCGCAGCTTCCCGGGACAGTTTATCCGCTTTGGTGAGCAGCACATGCACCGGTTTCCCCGTGGGACGAAACCATCCGAGCATGCGTTGATCGAGCTCGGTCAGCGCCTGCCGCACGTCCATCACTACGGTCAGCCCGCACAGCGGTGCGCGCGTCTGGAGATAGCCGCCCAGCAGTCTTTCCCAGGGCGCGCGCGTCGCCTCGGGAACCCGGGCGTAGCCGTAGCCAGGTAGATCCACGAAGAATCGCTCCCCGCCCAACGCGTAGTAATTGATGAGTCGAGTGCGTCCGGGAGTCTTGCTCACGAACGCCAATTGACTCCCCGTCAGCGCGTTGATGGCGCTTGATTTGCCCGTGTTCGATCGACCGACGAAAGCGATTTCACCGACGCTCGCCGGAGCGTCCGCTAGCGAGGCAACGCTTTTGAAGAAGCAAGCACTGCGGAAGAGTGACATGAGTCGGGGCAACCGGTTTTGCTAGAATATCAGCCTTTTGAGCGAAGGCTCGCGGAGGAAAAAAGGCATGAAACGAGCGTTGGCGCTTTTGAGCTTTGCGATTTGCGCCGGCCCGCTTGCCGCCGCGGAGCCCGCGGCCAAAGCTGATTCCGCCAAGGGCCAAAGCATCGCCAACAAGGTTTGCGCGGCTTGCCACGGTGCCGACGGCAACAGCCCGACTCCCGCCAATCCGAAGCTGGCCAGCCAAGTGCCCGAATACCTGCAGAAGCAACTCGCCAATTTCAAGCCCGCTGCAGAAAACAGGGCCGAGCGGGAAAACCCGATCATGGGCGGCATGGTTGCCAACCTCTCCGCCGGAGACATGCGCGATGTGGCGGCGTATTACGCCGCGCAACGTGCCATGCCGGGCGTGTTGAAAAACCAGGAAGCGCTCGCGCTCGGTCGAAAAATCTGGCGCGGCGGCGACGTGACCAAGGGCCTTCCTGCGTGTGCTGCCTGCCACGGCGCGAGCGGGGCCGGTCTGCCTGCGCAATACCCGCGCCTCGCAGGACAGTACGCCGAGTACACCGAAGCGCAGCTGAAAGCGTTTCGCTCGGGTGAACGCAGGAACGACGCGAACAAGATGATGCAAGCGATCGCTGCAAGGATGAGCGATCCTGAAATTCGCGCGGTGGCCGATTACATCGCCGGCCTCCGCGGGTGATCCTCGCGTTGCAATGACCTGAGTCGAGGGTGGCGGAGCCACCCTCTTTCATTTCCCGCCCTCCGAAAACGCGCCTCCCGAACTGGAATAGCGGGGGCTGGCCTCGTGTTTACCCAGGCCGCGCCCGGTAGAATTCCACGGAGGCTGCCGCAACCTGCGGAATAAATGCGCCAAGCCGCGCGTTTGTATCGCAGGTTCTCTTTTTTCGGGGAGGGCAGTGAATAAAGTCGGCATCCCTCGCCTGGCAGCGACGGCGTTCGTGCGTAGCCCCGCGGTTCCCAGCGGGCGAAGCGTTCCCGAAAAAGCCTGCCGCGCGCTAGAATGCGCAGGAGATGGATCGTCGACTCATCATCGAGCACATCCCCCGGCTGCGGCGCTACGCCCGCGCGCTCGTGGGCGACCGCTACGTCGCGGACGACCTGGTTCAGGACACCCTGGAGCGCGCCTGGAACAAGTTCTATCTTTGGCGCCCGGGAAGCGATCTGAGGGCGTGGCTGTTCACGATCATGCATAACGTGTTCGTAAATCAAGCAAGGCGCCGCCGCTACGAAATCGAGCAGGCGATGGAAGAAGTACCTGCCGTGTCGGTTCGCGCGACCCAGAGCGAGCAGCTCGAGCTGCAGGACGTGGACCGTGTGCTGCGTTCCCTCTCGCCGGAGCAGCGGGAGGTCGTGCTGCTGGTGGCGGTGGAGCAGCTGACTTACGAGGAGGTCAGCGGTGCTCTGGACATTCCCATAGGCACTGTCATGTCGCGACTGTCGCGGGCGCGCGAACGCATGCGCCAGCTGCTCGGGGCTCAGGGCGTGATGCCTCTGAAAGTCGTGAAGTGAAGCCGCTCGCCGAGGCTGAACTGCACACCTACATCGACGGTGCGCTCTCCGAGGGCGCTCGCGCCGAGATCGAGGCCTGGCTCGCTTCCCATCCGGAGGACGCGGAGCGGCTGCGCGCGTACGCCGAGCAAAACGCCCTGCTCCGTTCGCTGTACAACCCCGTGCTCGACGAGCCCGTACCGGCGGCCCTGCTTGCGGTGCGCCCGCACGCGGGGCTCCGCTACGCCGCCGCCGCCGCGATATTCGCGCTCGGAATCGGACTCGGCTGGATCGTTCGTGGAATGTTCAACACCCCGCAGATGCCGCCGGTTTCGCTCGCGCGCTTGGCGGCGACCGCGCACGTGGTGTACTCGCCCGAGGTACGCCATCCGGTGGAGGTGCCCGCCGGCGAGGAAGAGCATCTCGTGAACTGGCTGTCCAAGCGTCTTGGGACCACTTTGAAAGCGCCCAAGCTCGCGCCGCTCGGTTACGAACTTGTGGGTGGGCGGCTGCTCTCCGGACCGCAGGGGCCAGTCGCGCAGTTCATGTATCAGGATACGCGCGGTCAGCGCCTGACGCTGTATGTCTCGAGGCAAAGAGGGGAGCCGCGCGACACCGCTTTCCGCTTCAGCCAGGAGGACCGCGTGTCGGTCTTCTATTGGGTCGACGGCAATTTCGGGTACGCCCTTTCAGGCGAGATAAGAAAGGAACAACTGCTCCAGGTCGCCGAAGTCGTCTACAAGCAGCTCAATCCGTGATCGCCGAAGGTGGTACTCCGGCTCAGCTCGTCGAGCCGATGGCCTAGTCGGCGGCACCCAACTTTGCGATCTGGTGTGTCTCGCGCCGTTGCGCCAACCATTCCTGCAAGCGCTCGAAGTAGAGGTAGATCACGGGCGTGATGAAGAGGGTCAGGAACTGCGAGAGCACGAGTCCTCCAACGACCGCTAGTCCGAGTGGACGGCGCGCGTCCCCGCCCGCGCCGAAAGACAGGGCGATCGGCAGGCTCCCCATCAACGCGGCGAAGGTCGTCATCATGATCGGCCGGAAGCGGATCATGCAGGCCTGGTAAATGGCCTCGTGGGCGGGCTTGCCGTCCTTGCGCTGCGCCTCGATCGCGAAGTCGATCATCATGATGGCGTTCTTCTTGACGATGCCCACCAGCATGATGATGCCGACGAATGCGTACATGTTGAGCTCGATGTTGAACGCCCACAAAGTCACCAGCGCTCCGAGACCCGCGGTCGGCAGTCCGGAGAGAATCGTGAGCGGGTGGATGAAGCTCTCGTACAGGATGCCGAGCACCAGGTAGATCACCAGAATGGAGAGCACCAGCAGGATGCCCATGCCTTGGAGCGAAGCTTGAAACGCCTGCGCAGTGCCCGTGAATCTCGCGTTCAGCGTGGGCGGCACCTGCAGCTCGTCCGCCGCCTTCTGGATCAGGGCGATCGCCTGGGAGAGGGCCACGTCTTGCTGCAGGTCGAAAGAAATGGTAACCGAGGGCAGCTGGCCGAGATGGCTGACGCTCATCGGGCCGACGCCGTAAGTGAGCTTCGCCACCGCATTGAGCGGCACCAGAGCGCCGCTCGAGGAGCGCACGTAGAGCATCGACAGCGCCGCGGGATCGCGCTGGTACCTCGGCTCGAGCTCGAGAATCACGAAGTACTGGTTGGTGGCGGTATAGATGTTCGAGACCTGGCGCGAGCCGTAGGCGTTGGCGAGCGCCGCTTCGATCTGCTGCGGGCTCACGCCGAGTGCGGAGGCCTTTTCGCGGTCGATCTCGACGTTGACTTGCGGGCGGGCGATCTGCAGGTCGCTCGACACGTCGAGCAGCTCCGGCAGGGTCTTGAGCTTCTCCTCGACGACCGGCACCCAGTGGTACAACTCCTCGGTGCTCGCGCCTTGAACTACATACTGGTACTGACTCTTGGTGAGCTGGCCGCCGATGCGGATCGCCGGCACGTTCTGGATGAAAACCTTGATTCCCATCATATTGGCGAGCTTCGGGCGCAGGCTCCGCACGACCTCGTCCGCCGACTTGCGCTGGGAGCGCGGCTTCAAGGTCATGGTGGCGCGGCCGACGTTGAGCGAGGGATTGAACGAGGTTGCGCCCAGGAACCCGGTCACGGCTTCGATGTTGGGATCGGCGCGGAGGATCTCCAGCACGGAGCGCTGATACGTCACCATGGCGTCGAAGGAAATGTCCTGAGGCGCCTCGATGAAGCAGAAAAGCTGCCCGGCGTCCTCGCTCGGCAGAAAGCCCTTGGGCATCTTCGCGTACAGCATCCCGGTTGCGACGACGACACCGAAAAACACCGCTATAACGAACCTCTGGCGACCGAGCACCCATCTTAGGCTCGATCCGTAGGCGTCCCTAACCGCATCGAACGCCCGCTCGCTCGCGAGGAACAACCTGCCGTGCTTGACGTCGGCGTGCGGCTTGAGAATGCGGCTGCACATCATCGGGGTCAGCGTGAGCGAGACGAAACCCGAGATCAGCACGGCGACGATGATGGTGACGGCGAATTCGTGCAGGAGTCGTCCCAGAATGCCGCCCATGAAAAGCACCGGGATGAACACGGCGGCGAGCGAAATCGTCATCGAAAGGATCGTGAAGGCGACCTCCTTCGACCCGTCGAACGTTGCCTGGAGCGGGCTCTTCCCCATCTCGATGTGGCGTGAGATGTTCTCCAGCATGACGATCGCGTCGTCCACCACGAAGCCCACGCACAAAGTCAGCGCCATCAGCGAGATGTTGTCCAGGCTGTAGCCGAACAGGTACATCAGCGAGAACGTGCCGATGATCGACATCGGGAGCGCCACCGTCGGAATGACGGTGGCCGGAATGTTGCGGAGGAAAATGAAGATCACCATCACCACGAGGGCGAGCGCAAGGATCAGCGAAAAGCGCACGTCCTCGACCGATTGGCGGATGGTGGTGGACCGATCGTACATCACGTTGATGCTGACCCCTGCCGGAACTTCGGCGCGGAAGGTTGGCAACAGCTTCTTAACGGCATCCACGACCTCGATGGTATTGGTGCCGGGTTGCCGGTAGATCGCAAGTATGATGCCGCGCTGGTCCTTGAACCACGCGGCGAGCTTGTCGTTCTCAACGCTGTCGACCACGCGGCCCAGCTCGCTCAGGCGGATCGGAGCGCCGTTGCGGTAGGTGACGATGATGGGACGAAAAGCGGCTGCCTCGTAAAGCTGTCCGGTCGCCTGCACCGCGAACATGCGGTCCTTCCCGTACAAGGTGCCGGTGGGCAGGTTGACGTTGGCGTTGGCGACCGCCTGCTCGACTTCGTTGATGCCGACGCCGCGCGCGGCGAGGGCGTTGGGGTCGACCTGTACCCGCACGGCATATTTCTGCTGGCCCTGCACCTGAACCTGGGCCACGCCCGAAATCGTCGAAATGCGCTGCGCGAGAAAGGTCTCCGCGTACTCGTTGACGGTGGAAAGCGGCAGGGTGTCGGAGGTGAGTGTCAGGAAGAAAATCGGTGAATCGGCCGGATTCACTTTCCTGAACGAGGGGGGCGTCGTCATGGTCGGCGGCAGCTGCTTTGCCGCGGCCGCGATCGCCGAATTGACGTCTTGCGCTGCGGCATCGATGTCGCGGTCGAGAGAAAATTGAATAGTGATACTGGAAATACCTTGGCCACTGAGCGAGGTCATCTGGTCTATTCCGGCGATCGTCGAGAACTGTTTCTCGAGCGTCGTCGCCACTGCTGCGGCCATGGTCTCCGGGCTCGCGCCGGGGAGCTGGGCCGAAACCTGGATCGTGGGGAAATCGACGTTGGGCAGCGATGAGACCGGCAGGAGCCGATAGCTTGCCAGACCGAATATCAGGATACCCGCCATGACCAGCACGGTCATGACGGGACGGCGGACGAAGAGTTCCGATAGATTCATGTCAGAGAGTTTACGACTTGACTTCGACCTTCGCCCCGGCGCCGAGGCGCAGCTGCCCCTGTGTAACTACCCGCTCGCCTTTTGCCAAGCCGCCTTCGATGACCGCGCGGTCGCCTTCGGTCCGCTGGACGGTGACCATGCGCAGCTCCGTGGTCATGTCGGGCTTGACCACGAAAACGTATTGGCCATTGGGACCGGTCTGCACCGATTTGGATGGCACGACCAAGGCGTCGTTCTGATCGTAGAGCTTGATCCTCACGTTGACGAACTGGCCGGGCCAGAGCGCGTTCTCGGCGTTTTGGAACTGCGCCCGCAACTTGATGGTTCCCGTGCTCGGATCGACGGCGTTATCGACGAAGACCAGCGTTCCCGCGGCTGCGGGTTGATCCGAACCCGGAGCGAGCGCCTCGACCGCGAGCGGCCCCGAGGACATGTAGCCGCGAACGGCGCGGAGCTGTTGCTCCGGCACGGAGAAGTTCACGTAGATCGGGTGGACTTGGTTGATCACGACCAGGGGAAGCGTATCGTTCGCCTTGACGAGGTTACCCATCTGAATCTGGATCTTTCCGGGGAAGCCGTCGATCGGGGAACGAATCGTGCAGTACTCCAGATTGAGCTTCGCGTTGTCGAGCGCGGCGCGGCTCCCCTGGGCCACGGCTTCGGCCGTATCGGCGTTAGTGCGGATTTGCGCATAGGCTTCCTTGGAGACGAAATTCTTAGCGAGCAGTTCCTGGTAGCGGCGCTCCTGCGAGCGGGCCTGATCCTTCTGTGCCGTGTCGCGCAGGAAGTTGGCTTCGGCCTGACGCAATGCCGCCTCGTAGGGGCGCGGATCGATCTTGAAAAGCAAGCGAGCTCGCGGGAGTTCCTCGCCTTCCTTGAAACCGACTTCGACGATTTGTCCGTCGACGCGCGCCTTGACCGACACGGTCGCATAGGCCTCGACGTTGCCGATCGCCAGGAGGCGAAAAGGAACGACCTCCTGCAAAACCGGCGCAATCGAGACAGGAATCGCCGCGGGTCCCTTGGGCGCCTTGCGCTCGTTTGCGCTTATCTCGGTGCCGAAATAGGCGAGCAGCACAACCGCGACGACGAGCAAACCGACGCCGCCGAAAACGAACAGGCGCTTGGCCGTAGGTGCTGCAACGCGCGATCGCAATGAAGAATCCATGGATTTGCTAACGACGTGAAAAAGCCGCGTATTCCATCAGCTAATTCGGACCCCGGTCCCCTGCCGTTGTCCCTCGCTGAGTGGTCGGCAAACGCTTAAATTTACGGCAAAAGACGCTCCGATGCAAAGAGGTCTTCGGTGCTCTCGCGATCCCGAACGAGGTGAGCCGTTTTCCCATCGACCATCACCTCGGCAGGACGCGGCCGGGAATTGTAATTCGAGCTCATCGTCATGCCGTAAGCCCCTGCCGACATGATCGCGAGAAGGTCGCCGGGTGCGACCGTGAGCGCGCGCTCCCGGGCGAGAAAATCCGCCGATTCGCAGACCGGACCGACGATATCGTAACGCTGTGCCGGCCCGTTACGCCGCAGTACCGGCAGGACTTCGTGCCACGCATCGTAGAGCGCCGGCCGCAACAGATCGTTCATCGCCGCGTCGGTCACCACGAAGCTCCTAGCGTCGCCGTTCTTGAGGTACTCGACCCGCGTGAGCAGCAGTCCCGCGTTGCCCACAAGCGAGCGTCCCGGCTCGAAGAGGACCTTCAGCTTGCGGTTGCCGATGCGCCCGAAAAGCTGTCCGAGGTAGTCCTTCAGAGTCGGTGGCTTTTCGTCGCGGTAACGAATTCCAAGCCCACCGCCGAGATCGATGTGCTGCAGCCGAATCCCGGTTGCCCCCAGTGCGTCGTTGAATTCGAGGGCTTTGTCGAGCGCCGCGACGAACGGCTCGATCTCGGTGAGCTGCGAACCGATGTGGAAATCTATGCCGGCGACCTGCAACGAGGGCATTGACGCCGCCTTCCGGTAAAGCCGCGGCGCATCTTCGTAGGGAACGCCGAATTTGGTCTCGCGCAGACCGGTCGCGATGTGAGGATGCGTGCGTGGATCGACGTCGGGGTTGATGCGCAGGGACACCGGCGCGATCTTGCCCAGTTCCGCGGCAATCTTCGCGAGCCGCTCGAGCTCGTCTTCGGATTCCACGTTGAAACACAGCACGCCCGTCTGAAGCGCGGCGCGCATTTCCGCTACGCTCTTGCCGACCCCGGAGAAAACGGTTTTCGTCGCGCTGCCCCCTACAGCGAGGACTCGTGCGAGCTCCCCGCCGGAAACAATATCGAAGCCCGAACCCAGCCGGGCCAGAACATTCAGTACCGCGAGATTGGAGTTGGCCTTGACAGAATAGCAGATGAGGACGTCGCGCCCTGAGCAAGCCTGATCGAACTCGCGGTATGCGAACTCGATCGCGGCGCGCGAATAGACGTAGCTCGGCGTGCCGAAGCGCTCCGCGATCTCGACGAGACGCACGCTCTCCGCGCACAGCGTGTCGTTCTGGTACGAAAAAAAATTCACCGGCGCGGAGCGGGTTTGCTATTCTGCTGCGGATCTCGCTCCGGCTGGGGAAGATAGAGCGCTGCCTTGTTGCCGCAGGCCGAGAGGGCGAGGAAAACGACGATGAGGCCAACGGCGCGGCGCATGGCGATGCTGATAGGTGATTTGTGCAAACGAGTTTAGCACGACGATGAACCCGAGCGAATTCGACAGCTTGGCCGATGCGATGATGGAGCGGATTGCGCGGGCGGTGGAAGAAAGCGGGGCCGATTGCGACTGTGAGCCCAAGGACGCCGGCGTATTGGAGCTCGAATTCGCCGACGGCAGCCGCATTGTCGTCAATCGCCACTCGGCAGCGCGTGAGATCTGGGTCGCAGCGAGGTCGGGAGGCTACCATTTCCGCTGGAATGGGTCGGGCTGGGTCGACACCCGTGGGGGCGGCGAGCTGCTCGCGGCACTGTCAAAGCTGGTGAGCGAGCAATCGAACCGGGCGGTCGTGCTGCGCTAAGTATTGCCGCGGGCGAGACGCGTTCGCAGTGCGCGCCGGTCGAGTCAGAACAACTGGTTTCTCGCGTCCTCGGTGGTCCGCACTCCCGGATCGACCGGACCCTGTTCCGGCGGAACGTTTTCGCGAAAAAAGAATTCCGGTCGCCCATCGGGAGACTGAAGGCCGTTTTCGTTGACTTTGGCTATGACGACGCCCTCGGGATTGCGCTGGACCATTTCCGGCGTGCCCTTCAACGCCTTGGCCATGTAGCTCATCCAGATCGGCAGCGCGGTCACCGACCCAGTCTCCCCGGGACCGAGTTTTTTCGGCTGATCGAAGCCTACCCATGCGATGCCGACCAGGGTCGGTTGATAGCCGCTGAACCAGGCATCGATGTAGTCGTTGGTGGTTCCGCTCTTGCCGGCGAGATCCTGGCGGCCGAGGACCATGGCGCGCGCCCCGGTTCCATAGCGCATGACGTCGTGCATCATGCTGTCCATGATGAAGGCGTTGCGGGCGTCGATGACCCGCAGCGATTCGTCCCCGGCGCGAGCCGGCTGTGCCTGCGCGAGAACGTTGCCGTGGTCGTCGACGACCTTCTGAATCACGTACGGCTCGGTGCGGTATCCGCCGGTGGCAAATACCGAAAAGGCGCGCGCCATCTGAAGGGGCGTGGCCGACCCCGCACCGAGCGCCATGGTGAGATAGGGCGGGTGGCGATCGGCATCGAAGCCGAATCGGGTGATGTAATCCTGCGCATACTGCGGGGTGATCGTCTGCAGGATGCGGATCGACACCATGTTCTTGGACTTGGCGAGCGCCATGCGCATGCTCATGGGCCCTTCGTACCTGCCGTCATAATTCTTGGGCTCCCATACCTGCCCTCCCGTGAGCGCCGCGTCGACCACCACCGGGGCGTCATTGATCACGGTGGCCGGGGTAAAACCCTTTTCCAGCGCGGAGGAATAGATGAAAGGTTTGAAACCCGAGCCCGGCTGGCGCCAGGCCTGGGTCACATGGTTGTACTGGCTCCGATTGAAATCGAAGCCGCCGACGAGCGATCGCACCGCACCGTCCTGCGGATTGACCGAGATGAACGCGCCCTCGGCTTCCGGGAGCTGGACGATCTGCCAATCGTCGTGTTCGTCCTTCTGGATGCGAATCACGGCGCCACGCCGGATCCTGCGGGTCGGCGGGGTGCGCGAATCGAGCATGCGCTCGGCGAACTTGAGTCCCTCTCCGGACACGGTCACGGTTTCTCCTCCGCGCCGATAGGCTGTCACCCGTTTCGGCGTCGCCTCCAGAACGAGTGCCGCGAGCAGGTCATCGCTGTCGGGGTGGTCTTGCAGAGTTTCCTCGTAGTCCTCCTCCTGCGCATCCTTGAGGTCGACGAATCCCTCGGGGCCGCGATAGCCGTGGCGCCGGTCGTATTCGAGCAAGCCCTGGCGAACGGCCGCATAAGCTGCTTCCTGGTCGGCGCGCGTAATCGTCGTGTAGACGCGAAACCCGCGCGAGTAGACATCCTCCGGATAGCGTTCATAGAGCAGCTGACGGACCATCTCGGCGACGAACTCGGCGTGAATCTCGTACTCGGTGACGGCTTCGCGCTTGACGCTGATCGGAGTCTTTTGGGCCTCCTCGTATCGCTCGTCGTCGAGCAGGGCGAGCTCGTGCATGCGCCGCAGCACATAGAGCTGGCGTTGCTTGGCGCGTTTGGGATTGATCACGGGGTTGAAGGAGGAAGGAGCCTTGGGCAAGCCGGCAAGCATCGCGATCTCGGCCGGATTGAGCTGGGATAGACTCTTGCCGAAGTAGACTTGCGCCGCTGCGCCGAACCCGTAGGCCCTCTGGCCGAGATAGATCTGGTTGATGTAGATCTCCAGGATCTGATCTTTGCCGAGGCTATTTTCTATCTTGAACGCCAGCAGCGCCTCGTACAATTTGCGGGTCAGGGTCTTTTCCCGGGAAAGAAAAAAGTTTCGCGCGACCTGCATCGTGATCGTCGAAGCCCCTTGAGTCTTGCCGCCGGTCACCAAGTTGGAGTAGGCTGCCCTGAGCACTCCGTGGTAGTCAACGCCGGTATGTTGGTAAAAGCGCTCGTCCTCGGCCGCTAGGATGGCCTGTTTCATCAGAGCAGGAACTTCCTCGATGCTGACCACCGAACGGCGCTCTTCGCCGAACTCCCCGATCAGCACGCCGTCGGCCGTGTAGACGCGCAGCGGGATTTTCGGTTGGTACTCGGTGAGCGCCTCGATGGAGGGCAGGTTGGGGTACGCCAGAAGGATCACGAAGCCTGCCAGCGCCAAACCCAGCACTCCCACCCCGGCGAGCGCCAACACCGGGAAGGCGAACCATCGAAGCCACATTCAGGGGATACCCGGAAAAAGGTCGCCCATTATAGAGAGCTGAAACAGCGACAGGTTCACCCTAAGCACCTAATATCTCGCGTGAATAATTTACTTTACAGGGTGTGGGGTTGTTGCTAGCATTTAACGTAAATTATACTAATCGCGCCTAACCGGCCATACCTGAAGGGGAAATCCCGGTTGCAACTGAATTTCAATATCGATATTTTCAAGCCGAAGGCGCCGCCGCTGTTCGGGATGGATATCTCCTCGTCCTCGGTGAAGCTCGTGGAGCTCGCTGATGCGGGCAGGGGAAATCCGCGCGTCGAGCGCTACGCCATCGAAGCCTTGCCGAAGGACGCGGTCCTCGACGGCAACATCACCAACCTCGATGCCGTGGTCGATGCCGTGCAGCGCGGCTGGAAGAGAATGGCGACGCGCACAAAAAACGTCGCCTTGGCCCTGCCCACGGCCGCGGTGATCACGAAGAAGATCATCGTACCGGCGGGGCTGCGCGATGAAGAGCTGGAGGTTCAAGTCGAAACCGAGGCCAACCAGTACATCCCATTTGCGCTCGAGGAGGTCAACCTGGACTTTCAGGTGGTGGGAACTTCTCCGTCGGGGCCGGAAGAGGTCGAAGTGCTGATCGCTGCCTCCCGCAAGGAAAAGGTGGAAGACCGCGTCGCGGTGGCCGAAGCCTCAGGACTCAAAGCCATAGTCATGGATGTCGAAGCCTATGCGATCCAATCTTCCTTCGAGCTGATCCAGCAGCAATTCCCCGATAACGGCAAAGACCAGAATATCGCTCTGGTCGATTTGGGTGCGAACGTCATGAACGTCACGGTGCTGCGCAACGAGCAGACCGTGTACACGCGCGAGCAGGCATTCGGCGGCAGCCAGCTCACGCAGGACATCATGCGCGTGTACGGGATGAGCCTGGAGGAAGCCGAGGCGGCCAAGCGCTCCGGCGGGCTGCCGGAGAACTACGAGACGGAAGTGCTGCGCCCCTTCATGGAAAACGCCGCGCTGGAAATCCAGCGGGCAGTGCAGTTCTTCTTCACATCGACCCAGTACACCTCGGTCGAGCACGTTCTGCTCACCGGAGGCTCAGCGGTGATCCCGGGGCTCGACGAGATGGTGCAGAGCCGCACCCAGATCAACGCTCTGGTTGCCAATCCTTTCGCGAGCATGGCGATTTCGCCGCGCGTCTCGCTGAAGAAGCTGGTCGCGGATGCGCCCTCGCTGATGGTCGCTTGCGGGCTAGCCATGCGGAGATTCGATCCGTGATTCGCATCAACCTGCTCCCCTGGCGCGAGGCGCGCCGCAAGGCCCAGCGCCAGCATCTTGGCGTGCTGGGAGGCATGGTGGCCGTGCTGGGGCTTCTGATCGTCGGCGCAGTGCACCTGACCATCGCGGGATACATCGCCGTGCAAAGCGACCGCAATGAATTCCTGAAAAGGGAAAACGTCAGGCTCGACAAGGAGATCGAGGAGATCAAGAAGCTGAAGACCGAGATCGCGGCCTTGCTCGCGCGCAAACAGATCATCGAGCGGCTACAAGCAGATCGTGCCCAGGCCGTTTATATGCTCCAGGAGCTGGTTCAGCAGGTGCCCGATGGCGTTTACCTCAAGGCAATCAAGCAGACCGGCTTGAAGATCAACATGGTGGGCTACGCGCAATCCAACGCGCGAGTCTCGACCCTGATGCGTAATTTTGCCGCGTCGCCTTACCTGGAGAACCCCGATCTTGTCGAGATAAAGGCCGTTCTCGTGAGCAACAAGCGCGTTTCCGAGTTCATCATGAACGTGAGCCTGAAGCAGGTCCAGTCCGAGGATGCCGGCAAATCGGGTAAGGCTGCACCCAAGGCCGCTCCGGCCAAAGGCTGAGACCCGATGCGGAAATTTCTCGAACAGTTCAAGAATCTCAATACGCGCGACCCGGGCGCATGGCCGCCGGTGCCCAAGGCGATGCTGCTGCTCGGGGTGCTGATCGGCATCATCGCGATCGGTTACTTCGTCGATTGGCAGGACGAGATGGATTCGCTCGATGCCGGGCGCGCCCAGGAAGCGAAGCTCAAAGACGAATATGTCGCGAAGCAGCAGCAGGCGATCAATCTCGATCTCTACCGTCAGCAGCTGCGCGAAATCGACAGCTCCTTCGGCGCGCTTCTGAGGCAGCTTCCCAATCGGTCGCAAATGGACGCGCTGCTCGTGGACATCAACCAGGCCGGGCTCGGTCGCGGTCTGCAATTCGAGCTGTTCAAGCCGGCGCCCGCAGAAACCAAGCGCGAGTTCTACGCCGAGCTGCCGGTCACGTTGAAGCTCGCGGGCAGCTATCACGACATGGGGCAGTTTGCGAGCGACATCGGACAGCTCTCGCGCATCGTTACCCTGAACGATATTGGGCTGACCGGAGGAAAAGACGGGTCGCTCGTCATGGACGTCACGGCGAAGACCTTCCGTTATTTGGACGAGGAGGAAGTAGCGGCCCAAAGCAGGGCGGCAAAGGGCGTCAAGGCAGGCAAGAAATGAAAGCGCTCCCCGCCATCGTGCTCGGCTTGCTGCTCGCGGGGTGCGGCGGCGAGGAATTCGGCGACCTCAAGTCCGAACTGAAGGACAAGACCAAGGATCTGCGCGGCAAGATCGATCCGCTGCCGGTCGTGAAGCCGTACGAGCCGGTACCCTACAAGGCCTTCGATCAGATCGATCCCTTCAGCAGCGCGAAAATCGAGCTGGTCACGAAATCGGCGAGCAGCGGCGGCGGAGGCGGACTCAAGCCCGATCTGAACCGGCCGAAGGAACCCCTCGAGGCTTATCCGTTGGAATCGCTGAAGATGGTCGGCGTGCTGCAGCAGAGGAAGGCGAATTTTGCGCTGGTCAAGGCCGATACGGGCCTGTACCGCGTCAAGGTCGGCAACTACATGGGCCAGAATTTCGGCCTTATCACCACAATTACGGAGAGCCAGATCCAGCTGCGTGAGCTCATCCAGGATGCGGTGGGCGACTGGACCGAACGTCAGAGCACCTTGCAGTTGCAGGAAGTCGGAGGAGGGAAATAATGAACCATGTCCTCGTGCGAAGCTTTATTCGGGCGGCGATTTGCCCATCGGGGTTGCTCCTGCTCGTGTCGGTCGCCTCGGCGCAGCAAAACAGCATCGAAAACTTCGACGTCACGCAGAGCGGCGGCCAGGTGCTGATACGCCTCACCCTGAAGAACCCGATTGAAGCCCCCCCGGGCAGCTTCACGATCGCCAATCCGGCGCGGATCGCGTTCGATTTTCCCGATACCACCAACGGCTTGGGACGTAACAGCCAGGATATCGGCGAGGGGGTGTTGCGCTCGATAAACGTGGTGCAAGCGGGCGAGCGCACCCGCCTGGTACTCAATCTACGAAACATGGTTCCGTACGAGTCCAAGATCGACGGCAGCAGCTTCTTGATCACCTTGGCCGCCACGGGGGGCGCGCAGCAGGCCGCGACCGGAGCGGCGCGCTTTGCGGAAGGCAGATTGGATCTCCAGCACACGCTGAAAGACGTCAATTTCCGACGCGGACGGGGTGGCGAAGGGCGAATCGTCGTCGAGCTTTCCGACACGTCGACCGGCGTGGATATTCGCCAGCAAGGACAAACGGTCATCGTCGATTTCCTCAAGACGAGCGTTTCCGACGTGTTGCGGAAACGTTACGACGTGGTCGACTTCGCAACCCCGGTGCAAACCTTCAGCGTTTTCCCCCAGGGCGACAACGTGCGCATGGTGATCGAACCGCGCGGTCTCTGGGAGCACAATGCCTACCAGACCGACACGCAGTTCGTGCTCGAGGTGAGACCGATCCAGTACGATCCCAACAAATTGGTGCAGGGCACGCGCAGCGGATATTCCGGAGAGAAGCTGTCGCTCAACTTCCAGAACGTCGAAGTGAGGAGTGTGCTCAACGTCATAGCGGACTTCACCGACCTGAACATCATCACCAGCGACACCGTGGGCGGGAACCTCACGCTGCGCCTGAAGGACGTACCCTGGGACCAAGCGCTCGATATCATCCTCCAGACCCGCGGCCTGGACATGCGCAAGAACGGCAACGTGATCTGGATCGCGCCGCGCGACGAGCTGGCGACCAAGGAAAAGCTCGCCCTGGAGTCCAGCGCACAGATCACCGAGCTGGAGCCCCTGCGCACCGAGGCCTTCCAGCTCAACTACGCCAGGGCCGACGCTTTTGCGAAGCTCCTCGCCGATCCCCAGCAGCGCATTCTTTCCAAGCGTGGCGCGGCCTCGGTCGATCTTCGCACCAACCAGGTGTTCGTTCAGGACGTCTCGGTCCGGCTGGAGGAGGTGCGCAAGCTCCTCGGCCAAGTCGATGTCCCGGTGCAGCAGGTGCTCATCGAGGCGCGGATCGTCGAAGCCAACGACTCGTTTGCGAAGAACCTCGGCGTGCGTCTGGGCAATGTGGCCCGTCCGCTCACCCAGAACAGCACCAGCACGGGTCCGAGCCCGGTAGGCATCAATCAGTCCGGGATAGCCGTGACCCAGACTGGGACGCTAGGCGACTTTGAAAACTTGTTCCCTCCGTCTGGCGGGACCATAACTACGAAGACTCCGGACAATTTGAGCGTCAATTTGCCTGCGAACCCGGTCGGCAATGCCGTGGCCGCAGGCTCGATCGCCCTGCTCATCACCAATCGACTGACCGGAGCGCTTTCGCTAGAGCTCTCGGCTCTGGAAGCCGACGGCAAGGGCAAGATCATCTCGAGTCCGCGGGTGATGACCGCGAACAACGTGGAAGCGCTCATCGAGCAGGGAACCGAGTTGCCCTATCAGCAGGCGACTTCGAGCGGCGCAACCTCGATTTCGTTCCGCAAGGCGAACTTGGCGCTCAAGGTGAAGCCGCAGATCACGCCGGACGGCAACATCATCATGACCCTGGACATCAACAAGGACTCAGTAGGCCAGAGCACCAACCAGGGTTTCGCCATCGACACCAAGCACGTCCAGACCCAGGTGCTGGTGGAAAACGGCGGCACGGTCGTGATCGGCGGCATCTACACCCAGACCCTGCAGACCACGATTACCAAGGTGCCGTTCTTCGGAGACCTGCCGTTGCTCGGAGTGCTTTTCCGCAACAACTCCCGCTCGGACAACAAGACCGAGCTCCTGGTGTTCATCACTCCGCGCATCGTCGAGCAGCGCATCATAAGCCAGCGCTGACGCTGCAGAATCGCATCACTCTCAAGGGGCCGGCAATGCCGGCCTTTTGCTTTCGAGCCCGACACGGGCGGGTTGCTACAATATCCCCGTGAAGACAAACCACAAGCTATTCCTGGTAGGCATGATGGGCGCCGGCAAGACCACGGTCGGCCGGCAGCTCGCCAAGCGCCTGGGGAAGACGTTCTACGATGCCGATCGCGAGATCGAGGCACGGACCGGGGTGCGCGTCGCCGTGATCTTCGATATCGAGGGCGAGGCCGGATTTCGCAAGCGCGAGTCCGAGGTGATCGAACGATTGACCGCGCTGAACGATGTCGTGCTCGCTACCGGCGGAGGCGCAGTGCTCGATCCCCGCAACCGCGACAATCTCAGGACCCGCGGCTTCGTCATGTACCTCCACGCGCTTCCGCCGGTACTGTGGCAGCGAACCCGCGCCGACAAGTCCAGACCGCTCTTACAGGGTGGCGACCCGCGCGACCGGCTCGAGGCGCTTTATGCCGTGCGCGACCCGCTTTATCGGGATGTCGCGGACCTGGTGATCGAGACCGGCCGTCAGGGCATCGGCTCCTTGCTCGCGCAGGTGCTCGCCCGGTTCGACGAAGCATGCAAACTCTCAGCGTAGCGCTCGGGGAGCGCTCCTACCCTATTCACGTCGGTGCCGGGCTCCTCGATCGGGCCGGCCTCATTGTTCCTTTCCTGGCGCAAAAGAAAGCGGCCGTCGTCACCAACCCCACGGTCGCGGCGTTCTATCTCGATCGCGTTGCCGGCGCGCTCGCCCGTGAGGGCGTCGAGGTGGTCCGCATCGTCGTTCCCGACGGCGAGGAGCGCAAGGACTGGCGCACCCTGAATGCGATCTTCGATGCCCTGCTCGAGCAGCGCTGCGCGCGTGATACCACGCTCATCGCCCTTGGGGGCGGTGTAATAGGGGATCTGGCGGGATTCGCCGCCGCCACCTATCAGCGCGGCGTGCCCTTCGTTCAGATCCCGACCACGCTGCTCGCCCAAGTGGATTCATCGGTCGGCGGCAAGACCGCCATCAATCACCCGCTCGGGAAAAACATGATCGGCGCTTTCCATCAGCCTCAGGCGGTCGTGGCCGACATGCAAACCCTCGAAACCCTCCCCGAGCGCGAGCTGCGCTCGGGGCTTGCGGAAGTGATCAAACACGGCCTGATCCGCGACGCGGCGTTCTTCAGCTGGATCGAGGCACATGTCGATCGCCTGTTGGCGCGCGATCCGGAGGCTCTGGAACATGCGGTGGTGCGCTCGATTGCGATCAAAGCCGAAATCGTCGGCGAGGACGAGCGCGAGCGCGG
>Ga0209807_1000165_pt1 | contig 28573 bp, 27 predicted proteins | sample GraSoiAngelo_154_FD_186168 | JGI IMG/M metagenome (GOLD analysis project Ga0209807, IMG submission 186168) | Grasslands soil microbial communities from the Angelo Coastal Reserve, California, USA - 14_1009_13_20cm (SPAdes) (version 2) | ecosystem: Environmental > Terrestrial > Soil > Grasslands ... | reverse complement strand
GAGGTCACCTGCTCGGGCCTCTTCCACCTTTCGGCCGAGCATGGCCTGTTGATCCGCGTCCCGCGGCAGGGCCACCCCGTTCAAACGGTACACCTGCTGGACGAATCCCGAACAGTCCAGGCCTAGTGCGGTCGTACCGCCCCATAAGTAAGGAACGCCGATGAACGATTCCGCAGTTTTCAGGTAGTCATCAGCGGTTGGGGAACGGTGCGGAAGCTGCCGGACGTTGATGAGATCAGGGAGCGCGACGTACCCGGTGCGCCACTGCGTGAGGTGAGTCTCCCGCCAGCCTTCAGGATGGTCATGGACGATCGATCGGACGCTTCCGTCCGGCTGCTCCATGCTCGCCACGATCGCTGGGACGCTCGTCCCCGTCGGCAAGCGCGCGATCACCTCGGCGTCGGCGCGCGGCGCGTCGCGAGCATCCGCCAGAAGGACCGCGACGACGAAGCGCTCGGCATATCCCGTGAGCACGGCGAGGTCGTCCAGAGGGAGCCATCCGAAGTACTGATCCGGTCCCTGCACGTATTGCCAATCGTCAATCTCGCCGAGCACGGCGACGTTCTCGCCGTAGTGCGCCTGATCGACGAGCTCCGAATCCTGGGACGGTGCGGCTCGCAGATCGGCGATGTCGCGCTGCACGATCGCCACGTGAGGCCACACCATGGCGACCCGCGTTGAAGCGCGGACTAGGTCGGTCGCTGCCACTTGAGCTTTGGATTGCGCGCGGCGGTCACCTCGTCGAGCCGCGCGAGGGGTGCGTGTTTCGGCGCGGCCTGCACCGAGGCCGGATCGGTCTTCGCGCGCTCGGCGATGCGGATCATCGCGGCGGCGAACGCGTCGAGCGTCTCGCGCGGCTCGGTCTCGGTGGGTTCGATCATCAGCGCCTCGGGGACAACCAGCGGGAAGTACACCGTCGGCGGATGGAACCCTTCATCGATGAGCGCCTTCGCAACGTCGAGCGCCGACACGCCCTGCTTCTTCTGGCGCGAAGCCGAAAGCACGAACTCGTGCATGCACGCCCGGTCGAAGGCGACGTCGTAGTGCTCGCGAAGCTGCGCGAGTAGGTAGTTGGCCGCGAGGATCGCGTCGTTCGACGCCTCTGCCAGACCTTCCTCGCCGAGGGTGCGCATGTACGTGTACGCGCGAACAAGCACGCCGAAGTTCCCGAGAAATGTCCGCACCCGGCCGATCGAGTCCCCAAGACCGGCCGGCGGTTGGTCGTCGCGTGCGGTGTCGAGGTGATAGCGGCCCTGCTCGTCGCGCACGATCCACGGCTTCGGGAGGAACGCGCGCAGCGGCTCCTTTACGCAGAGCGGTCCTGCGCCGGGTCCACCCGCACCGTGAGGTGTCGAGAAGGTCTTGTGCACGTTGATGTGGATGCAGTCGAAGCCGAGATCGCCCGGCCGGGCAACGCCGAGGAGCGCGTTCATGTTCGCTCCGTCGCCGTACACGAGTCCTCCGACGGCGTGGACCGCGTCGCAGACCTCGCGCAGGCGCTCTTCGAAGAGACCGAGGGTGTTCGGGTTCGTCAGCATCAGACCGACGACGTCGTCGCCGAGGGCGGCCTTGAGCGAGGCGAGGTCGATGTTCCCGTGCGCGTCACTCTTCACGGTGGTCACCTGGAACCCGCACATCGCGGCCGACGCCGGGTTCGTGCCGTGCGCGGTGTCCGGCACGATCACGCGATGCCGCTTCGCTCCCTCACCCCGCTTCTGGTGATAGGCCTTGAACATCAGGATCGCGGTGAACTCGGCCTGTGCGCCGGCCGCCGGCTGCAGGGTGACCGCGTCCATCCCGGTGAGCTTGGCGAGCATCGCTTCGAGCTCCGCGAGCAGCGTCAGCGCTCCCTGGACCGTGCTCTGCGGCTGCTTCGGATGGAGGTCCGCGAAGAGCGAGGCCACGCGGTCGTTGATCTTCGGGTTGTATTTCATGGTGCATGAGCCGAGCGGGTACATCCCCGTATCGACGGCATAGTTCAGCTGCGCGAGGTGCGTGAAGTGCCGCACCACCTGCGGCTCGCTGAGCTCCGGTAGGCCGAGTGGCGCGCGCCTCCGAAACGCAGCCGGAATCAATACATCGGCCTCTTCACCGCCGCGCACGTGCCGGCCGCCGCGCCCTTCCTCATGGATCTCGACGAGCAACGGCTCGAGCGCGGGTGCCGCCGTCTTCACGCCCGAGTCGGGAATGACCTGAGTGCGGATGGTCATCGGGCGGTCACCGTCTCGCGAACGCTCGCGGCAATACTCTCGATCGCGGCGACGAGCGCGTCCATCTCGGCATCGGTCGTCATCTCGGTGCATTGGATGATCAGATCGTCGCGGTCTCCGTAGTGCGCGGCGGTCGCCTCGACGAGGACGTTGTCGACAAGGAGTGCGTTCCGTAGTGCGTAACCGCTTCCTTCACGGCCGGGGGCCAGCCTCGGGACGCGCAGCGCGAACCGATCGAAGAAATCGCCATCCGTCGAGACGGAGCATCCCGGCAGCGCGCCGAGGCGGTGCGCGAGCGCGTGCGCCTTGGCGACGCCGAGACGCGCCGCGGCGCGGAGTCCTTCCGGCCCCATGAGCCCGAGGTAGACCGCCGCGGTGATGGCGGCGATCGCTTCGTTCGTGCAGATGTTGCTCGTGGCCTTTTCGCGACGGATGTGCTGCTCTCGAGTTTGAAGCGTGTTGACGAACCCGCGCATCCCGCGCGCGTCGTGCGTCTCGCCGACGATCCGGCCCGGCATCTGACGAACGAGCGCAATGCGGCACGCGAGGATCCCGAGATACGGCCCACCGAAGCTCATCGGGATCCCGAGCGGCTGCCCCTCCCCCACCGCGATGTCGACGCCGAGCGCGCCGGGCGGCTCCAGCAGGGCGTTCGCGTGAGGCTCCGTCACCTGGATGCACAGCGCGCCCGCTGCGTGTGCGGCATCCGCGATCGCCCGCACGTCGACGAGACCGCCGAACGCGTCGGGGTGTTGCACGATGAGGCAGGCCGCGCCCTCGGCCGCCGACGCGAGATCGCGCGTCGGGACTTCCACGATCTCGAGGTCCGGTCCCTTCGCGTATGTCCGAACCGTGCGGCGGAATTCGAAATAGACCTCGCTCGCCATCACGACCTTCTTGCGGCCCGTCGTGCGAACCGCCATGAAGGCGGCCTCAGCGACCGCCGACCCACCCTCGTACATCGATGAGTTCGCGACGTCCATCGCAAGGAGTTCGGAGATGAGCGACTGGTATTCGAAGATCGACTGCAGCGTCCCCTGGCTCACCTCGGGCTGGTACGGCGTGTACGCGGTCAGGAACTCGCCGCGCAGCGCGAGAACCGGAACCGCGGCCGGGATGTAGCGGCGCTGGACCGGCCCACCGAGGAAGAACGGCCCGGCGCTAGCCGTCCGGTTCTTCGCGGCGAGCGACTCGAGGTGCATCTGAATCTCGAGCTCGGACATACCGACGGGGAGACCGAGCTTCGGTCGGAGGGCGTCCTTGGGGATCGCGCTGAGCAGATCGTCGACGCTCTTGATGCCGACGCGCTCGAGCATCGCCGCTCGGTCGGCGTCGGTGTGCGAGGAATAAGGATTCTTGTTCAAGTTATCGGCGACTAGTCCCCGCCGGCGCCGGCCGTCTCGCCGATGTGGGAGCGGTAGTCAGTCGGCGAGAGCAGCTGCGTGAGCTCTCCCTTGTCGGCAAGCCGCACCTTGATCATCCAACCGTCGCCGTACGGCGCGCTGTTCACGAGCTCGGGCTTCTCGATGACTTTCACGTTGCGCTCGACGACCTCGCCCGAGATCGGCGCGTAGATGTCGGACGCCGCTTTCACCGACTCGACGACCCCAAGGCTCGAGAACTGGCGTACGGTCGCGCCCTTCTCCGGCAGCTCGACGAACACGACGTCCCCCAACTGCTCTTGGGCGAAGTGCGTGATGCCGATCGTGGCGACGTCGCCATCGGCGCGCACCCACTCGTGCTCTTTCGAATACTGGAGATCGTCGGGAACGGTGCTCACTCAGGCCTCCGGAAGAATGGTGTCTTCACTACCGTAGCGGGAACGTCCTTGCCGCGGATGCGGGCGGCGAGCGCCGTTCCAACCTTCGAAAGCGGTGTCGGGACGTACGCGAGGGCGATGTTCTTCTCGACGGTCGGCCCGTACGTCCCGCTCGTCACCTGGCCGACCACCTCGCCGTCATGCGTGACCTCGTGGCCATGCCTCGCCACGCCGCCCTGGATCACGAGCCCGACGAGCTTCCGTCTCGGCCCAGCGGCCTTCTTCGCGGCGATCACGTCGCGGCCGGTGAATACCTTGTCGAGCTTGCAGGTCCAACCGAGCCCCGCTTCGATCGGGTCGGTCGTCTCGTCGATGTCGTTGCCGTACAGGGAAAAGCGCGCCTCCAGGCGAAGGGTGTCACGCGCTCCGAGGCCGATCGGCTTGATTCCGGCTTCGCGCCCGGCTTCCAGGAGGGCATCCCAGACCTTCGCCGCGTCGGCGTTGGCCACGAACACCTCGAAGCCGTCTTCGCCGGTGTATCCGGTTCGCGCCACCGTCGCGTTGACTACGAGGTGTCGATCCGGATGGCCGAGGATGTGCCGCCGTGCGACGCCAAACGGCGGCAAGTCCCGCACGCTCGAACCGACCTGCGAGTCGAGGATGTCCACCGCGCGCGGGCCCTGGATCGCGACGAGCGCGGTACCGAACGAGCGATCGTCGAACGCGACATCCTCACCCAGGCGAGCGAGGACGTGGGCACGGTCCTTGGCGATGTTCGCGGCGTTCACGACCACCATGTACTCGCTCTCGCTGATCCGATACACGATGACGTCGTCGACGATCGTGCCGCGCTCGTTGGTGAGGAGCCCGTAGCGCGCCTGACCCACGGCGAGGCCGGCGATGTCGCTCGAGATAAGGCGATCGAGCATGGCACCCGCACCGCGGCCTTTGAAGAAGAACTCGCCCATATGCGATAGGTCGAAGAGACCAGCGCGACCGCGCACCGCGCGGTGCTCCGCCACAATGCCCTCGTACTGGATCGGCATCTCGTACCCGGCGAACGGCACCATCTTCGCCCCGAGCTCGGCGTGCTTCTCATAGAGCGGGGTGCGCCGCATGGTCGGCGCTTCGGTCACCATCACGCGGCCTCGCTCGCGGCCGCGAGCGCGCGCTCCAGGATTTCGCGGTACGTATCGAAGGAGAGCATGCGGCGCGCTTCATCCTCCCGGACCCAGCGCACCTCGTCGTACTCGTGATCGTGCTCGGACGTGTCTCCGCCGGTCGGCTCCATCAGGAAGAAATGCACGAACTTGTGCACGCGCTCGCCCGGCGCGGCAAACCAATAATCGGTCGTGCCGAGGTCGCGAAGGATGCGGACCTTGAGTCCCGTTTCCTCTTCGACCTCGCGGAGCGCGGTGTCCTCGATCTCTTCGCCGTTGTCAGGAGTGCCCTTGGGAAAGACCCAGGTGCCGTCGGCGTGGCGGCCCGTAAGGACGACCTCGCGCGCACCGTCTCGGTGGCGCAGGACGACGCCACCTGCGGCGATCGCGTCGCGGACGCGTGAAGGCCGGCGGGCACGGATCGTCGGCATGTGTGGATCCTCCCGGAACGTGAGAAGGCGAGTCTACTAAAGAAGACGCGTGTTGTTGATGACGAGCGCGAAGTTGCAGTGGAGGAACTCGGCGGCGCGCCGCGACAGCATCATGCGCGGCAGGAAGATCTCGAAGTACTCCATGATCGGCGACACCTCGGTGTCGACGGCGAGCTCGAGCGTAATGAGCTTTTCCTTGCGGCTCACCTTGATCTCGGAGGCGGTGACCGCGTAGTTGACGCGGTCGTGGATGTCGAACGAGGTCGACTTCGGGTTCCGCACCCGGCTCCGGTGCACATCGCTCTTGTCGGCGATGATCACCGCGGCGGACACGGCGCTCACCGGCAACCCGCCCTCGTCCTCCTCGTGGTTGGCGACGGCGCCCATCATCGTCGCGACCTCCTCCAGCGCGAAGCCGAGGTCGATCAGGATGTCCTTCGCGAGGAGGGCGCCGGTCTGCGCGTGCTTCTCGCGCGTGACCACGTTGCCCATGTCGTGCAGGTACGCCGCGACCGCAGCGATCTCGCAGCGGCGGGCGTCATGACCGAGCGACTTCAGGATGAAGCGCGCTCCGTCCGCCGACGTGTTCGCGTGTCGCTCGCCATGCTCGGTGTATCCGATCGCCCCGGTCTGCTGGTTCGCCGAACGGATGAAGACCTTGACCCGCTCGTCGCTCTTCACCATCTCGAGCGTCGGACCCTCGCGCTTCGCCTCGACCGGCGTGCGCGTCTTCGTCTCGGTGCGGTGAACTTTCTTCTGCTCATCCGGCGCGTTGGTGTCGTCGGGGCCTGGTCGGGGCGCCTGAATAGCGTCCGTCATTGACGTCACTCTACCGCCCGGACCTCTACCTCAGTCGAAAAGCCGACTCAATCGCGCCAAGCGACGAATCGCCGATTGTTGAAGTGAAAGGCCTCCGCTCTTGCTGCTCGATCCCCCTTCTCAGTGGTCGCGAACACGATTCGCGGCTTGTCGACATTTGGATCCCAACGAGTTGGATCCTCAAGTAGCACAAGAGCATCCGACCCCGAAAGAGCGTGCATGTTCTCTCTGACCGCCGGCCAGCGATCGAGTACGAAGAATTCGATCAGGCCCAATCTCGCCAGTTCACGGAGCGCCGGCGTGAATGCGTCTCGATGAAGTCTTACCTCAACGAGCTGCGTGAAGTCCTCTTTCGCCGTGCACAACAACTCGGCACGGGCGTCACGATGCGCGCTGTACCACTCCTTCCACGGATACTCGGCAGCGTCCCCCCAGGGGTATTCCGGCTCGTCATCACGGCGAACGTTGCCTATTCGGCGTACGCCTTCTGTAGCCGCTCCGCGACCTGTTGCAGCCAGCGCAGCTCGATCAATCCTGCGCGGCAGATCACCATTCCTCGCGTGAAGGCGAGCCACGGTTTGATCGTCCCGCTCAGGAGCCCGAGCCAGGTCGCGCTCGTCGCGTCCACCTTCGGCCCGGGTCCTTTGAGGTCGGCCAGCTCCGCGTGAAGCTCACCCGCGCCGGCCTTGAACTCGATCGCGCGTCCGATATCGGTGAAGCGGAGGAGCGCGCGACCGGCCTTCACGTCCTTTAGTGATTCGCGCACGCTGTCGGTCCCGCTCGCAGCGCCGAGGATGCGCAGCACCAGCTCTGGCACGTCGTTCCCGGACCCGTCGGTCTTCGCGCGCGCCTGCGCCTCGGCGAGCGCGGCGGAAAGCTCCTCCTTGGTCACGCGAGCTTGAGATCGCTGCGCGCGGCGACGGGGATCTCCGTCCCGCGGTGGCGCAGTACGTAGAACGCGGCCGCGCCGATCATCGCGCCGTTGTCCGTGCAGAGCCCGGGGCGCGGCACCCGGAGCGGATGGCCGATGCGCCTCGCGATCGCCTCGCGGAGGACCAGATTCGCGGCGACGCCTCCACCAAGGAGAACGGTCTCGACCGCGTGCTCGGCGGCGGCCCGCGCCGTCTTCTCCGCGAGCATCTCGGTAATGGCTTTCTGGAACGAGGCGGCCACGTCGGCTACCGGGACGTTCCCTTTCTTCTCGAGCTCCCGCACCAGCCGGAGGACAGCCGTCTTGAGGCCGCTGAACGAAAAGTCGAACCGATCTGCCGGGAGCGCTCGCGGAAGAGGGAACGCGTTCGGGTTTCCGTCCTTTGCGACCCGCTCGATCACCGGGCCGCCCGGGAACCCTAGATGAAGAAGCCGCGCAACCTTGTCGAACGCCTCGCCGGCCGCATCGTCGATCGTGCGCCCGAGCGGCCGGAACCGGCGATGCGCCTCCATCAACACGAGATCGCTGTGTGCGCCGCTCACGACGAGGACGATCGCGGGGATCTCCGGCTCGGGCGGAATGTCCTCGGTCTCGTACAGCCAGTTCGCGTAGACATGCCCCTCGAGGTGGTTGACCCCTACGAACGGCAGACCGGCCGCAAGTGCGAGGCCGCGCGCGTAGTTCGCGCCGACGAGAAGGCACCCGATGAGGCCGGGTCCGACCGTGGCGGCCACGGCGTCGATCTCCGGGAGCTGCCGCCCCGCATCCCGCAGCGCCTTCTCGGTGAGCACATCGAGCGAGCGGAGGTGCTCACGCGCGGCGACTTCCGGGACGATCCCGCCGGTGTCCTGGTGGACGAGCTGCGAGGCCACGATGTTCGAACGGATCCGCCGGCCGTCCTCGACGATCGCGACGCCGGTCTCATCGCACGACGTCTCGATCGCGAGGATCCTCAACCCGTCTCCTGCAGCTCTGCCTTGAGCTTCGCGAGACGTTCGCGCACGGGCCGCTCGCGCAGCCGCTCGGTCCACATGATGAGCGCGTCTTCGTTGTTGTCCGAGTAATAGCGGCGACGCACGCCAGCGCGCCGAAAACCGTACTTCTCGTACAGCTTCTGCGCCGCGAGATTCGACGCGCGCACCTCGAGGGTCAGCCATTCGGCATTCAGCGCCGCCGCCATTTCGAAGACGCGCACGAGCATCCGCTCGCCGATCCGCTGACGGCGGTGGTCCGGATGTACGGCGAACGTGGTGATATGCGCCTCGTCGACCATCAGCCAGAGCCCGGCATACCCGACGATGCGGCCGCCTTCGCGCGCGACGACGTAACGCGCGTTCTTGTTCTGAGTGAGCTCGTGGCGGAACGCGTTTGCCGGCCAGGGGACCGGGAACGACGCGCGCTCGACCTCCTGCACGCCGTCGATGTCGTCGAGGGTCATGTCCTCGATGACAATCGGAAATGTGGCGACCATCCCCCTGAAACTAACTCAGGACCGCTTCGGAAGGCCAAGCGCGCGCTCGTCTGAGGGTGGCGAGGCGAAGGGTTGCTCGAAAGAGCCACGGATCGACGGCTGCCGCACGTACAACGGCTCGATCTCGCTGATCTTCACCTGCGTACGCGTCTCGAGCTCGCGCCAGCCGAGCTCGGCGAGGTAGCCCGCGCGGCGGACGCGCGAAGCCGGCGACGCGAAGAGCGCCTTTGGGCCGAGCAGGTCGCGGAGAGCCGCCTCCATCTCGGCGTCGATCTCCCCCACGAAGAGCGTGTGGGTGCCGATCTGCCGGCAGATCTCGTCGAGGGACGCAACGAGGAAGGGCGAGCGACGCATCCACTTGCGGTTCCGCTCCTGATAGAACGCGGCGTAAAACTGGTCCCGTCCGGCGCGGAGGAGCGGGCAGGTCCGCTGCTTCGACGGCGCGTGCGGGTACGCGAGCACATCGAGGGTCGAGATGCCGACCAGGGCGGCACCGTTTCCGCGGGCGATGCCCTGCCCAGCGGCGATCGCGACGCGAAGACCGGTGAAGGATCCGGGCCCCACCGCGACCGCGACGCGGTCGACCGACGAGAGCGCCGTCCGGGTCATGAGAAGCGCGCGCTCGATCGCCGGGAAGAGCTCGTCGCCCTGCCGCCGCTGCGCATGCCAGGTCTCCTCGGCGAGGACATCGCGGCCGTCGAAGAGCGCGACCGACGCCCAGTCGGTCGACGTGTCAAGCGCTAATAACACTCGCGCGCAGCTCCTCTACGAATTCCGCGGAACGTCGCCCCGTCGCCGACACGACGATGCGCCGTTTTGTATCGGCGATGTGCTCGAGCTTCACGTCGAGGCGATCGTCGGGCAGCAGCGGACCTGCACGGTCGGGCCACTCGATCACCGTGACCCCGCCGGCTTCAAGACTCTCTTCCCACCCGGTGTTCGCCAGGTCGACTCCCTCGAGGCGGTACAGGTCGATATGGAAGAAGGGGAGCCGTCCGCCTCCGTGCTCGCGAAGGATGATGAACGTCGGACTCGAGATGTCCGACGCATCGATCCCGAGACCGATCGCAATCCCGCGCGCGAGGACCGTCTTCCCAGTCCCGAGCTCGCCGGAGAGTGCGAATACGTCGTTCGGTCGCGCCGCGCGCCCCAGACGTTCGCCGAGCCGCTCGGTGTGCAGAGAGGAATGACTGACGAGATCGATCGTCTTCATCTCACGACGACCGGCCGGCGGACTCGCGCGCGAAGCGTCGACGATCGAGGAAGAGTCGAAGCGTTATGCCGAGATACGAGCCGAAGAGCGCGGCGAAGATCGCGAGCCACCACTCCGTCGGCACCGTGCAGGCCGGAGTGATGCCGAAGGCACATCCAAGGTTGCCAATGAGCGGAAGGAATGCGAGCGCGCCGACGAATCTTCGGCGCTTCACCAGAGAGACGCGCTCGGCTTCGAACGCTTCGCGCCGCTTCTCATCCTCGCGCGTTTCGCGCTTCTCGGGGCGCTGCGCGCGCTGCTCAGGGCGCTCGCGCCGCTCGCGGCGCCGTCGACGTCGTGCCACGAACGGAGGCTACCGCTCGCAGGGCCCCCGCCCCATCAGGGGGTCCCTACCCCCTGGGGCTGCGGTCGCTTGCGCTGGGGGTGAGCTCTTCCTCAGTCTGCGCCGGCTCCTCGTGTTCGCTCTCGGTCTCGTCAGTTTCGACGTCCGCGGGCTCCACGGGTACGTCAGTCGCGGGCCGGTCTTCGGTGAGCCCGACCTCGGGTGACAGCGTCTCAGACTGACCGATGTCCGCGGTGCTGAAGACAAAGAGCCGGGCCGACGCCGTGTGGATCGCGGCGCGCGCGCCGGCGAGCGCGGCGAACGGCTCGTAGACAGCCCGCGGGAGCGCTCCCGACCCGAACCCCATAAGGCAAACGACCGTCGGCCGGTCGTCGCGGCTGGGTGACCCGGACGCGGTCACCGCGTCCCCGTACACGACGCGCAGGCCGGCCGGGGGAACGCCACCGGCAACCAGTCCAGCCACGCCGCACGCGTGCGCACGCGTGATGACCTCAGCCGACACCCGCGCGCCGCCGACGATGATCCGGCCGCTCAGACGTACGTCGATACGCGCCGCCGCAAGATCGGCGTTCGGCCCATCGACACCAAGAGTGAGCTCGCCGATCGCGTCGGGGCCGTAGGCAGCCGCACCCTGAAAGCACCATGCGTCGCCCTCGATCTCCACGATGGCGTCGTCGGAGCGCGACACGACACCGTCGAGGGTCGCGCGCACGGTCCAGCGATCGACGATGGGGGCGATGTAGAGATCGCCGTCGACCGTCACATGCAGGAGGCGTCCATCGATGGGCGCAGTGACGCTGCGGGCGAAGCGACGCCCCACGCGCGCGAGCACCGTTCCGGCAACCACGTCGCTGCCGACCCGCACGCGGAGCTCTCGGTCGAGATCGGACGGCGAAAGGCCGAGGCGTCGCGCGCCGGGAACGCGGAGCGCGCCCGCGAGGGTGGCGCCCGCTGCGATGATGTCGCCGGCGCGCACGAGCTCACCAACTTGCGCGCGCTTGGTCACGCCGATGGGCAGCGAGTGGTCGGCGCTCCAGCGCTCGCGACGCCAGGTCATGTCGATTTCCGGCCGTCGGCCGCCGCCTGCAGCGCGGCATGCCATCGCGCGACCGCGGGGATGCGTTCGCCATCGCGCTCGGGAAGCTGGAGTGGTCGTCCACGCGCGTCGATGAGGATCCCAAGCTCGCCCGACCGTCCGTGACCCCGTACGCCCGCGCCGTTGACTGCGACGTCGACGTCAGGGCCGATCTCTACGAGACCAAAGGACCCGGGAGCCACCTGGGCCACGCTCCGGCCGGACGCGCGAACGATCCGGATCTTCGCCGTCCGGCGCGGCGTCACCGATACCACCATGCCGATGCGCTGGGCGCGTCCCTCATCGGGCTCGCGGAATACCGTCGAGACCGCACTCGGCTCGAGGCCATCAACGAGAACGAGGAGGCTCTGTCCCGCCTTCGGAAAAGACGCCGCGCGGCCGGTGATGAGAATGGACTGCGCGGAACGCATCGCGGGGACATCGAGCCCCGCGTCGGCCGCGTCGCGCAGTGCGTGCGAGATCGCCTCGCGGGCGAGAGCCATCTCGAGTAGGACGCCGGCCTCGGTCGTGGCGGGACCTCCGGACACCCGCGATCGATTGAAGACGCGCTCGAGCAACGCGGGCGCGTCGATTGGCCACGGCAGCCAGCGGCGGACGTTGTCGAGGCTGGCACGCACCACGACGTGGTCGGCGCCCATACCCAGTCCGAGGGGCACGAGGTGAGCGGCTTCAGTCCGACCGTCCGGGCGAGCGAGGACGAGTGACGTCGAACGCTCCGTCACATCGACAGCCAGCGCGGTGGTTCCGTTCGTCGTCGCCAGGGCCCGCGCGGCGTCCTCGATGACCGTTTCACGCAGAGCGACGTCGTCATCCCCGGCGCGGCGCACCGCGCGGAGAGCGTCGACCGCCTCGGAGGCGGCCGCGAAGCGCTCGAACTCGAACGGGTCGGCGCGAAGGCGGAGAGCGTGAGCGACACCGGTCTCGAGTAGGCCAAAGATGCGCGGCATCGGCCGTTGCGCGCCGCATCCCAGACGCAGCGCTTCGAGGAGCTCGCCCAGAGCCCGCTCGTCCTTCGGTCCACCGTGGATCACGACGACGTCGGGCTTCGCGTCGCGCAGGGCCTGCGCGGCCTCGACGAACGAACGCGGATCGTTCGCCCGAAGGCGCGCCACGATCTGCGCGCCCGACGCGAGCGCAAGCTGAACAACCGCGAGACGCGATGCTTCTTCGCGGCCATGAACGAGGGCGACGCGAAGCGGTCGATCGAGAGCGACGGGAGGCTGCTCGACGGGAACCCCTACCCCGGGGGCTTCGGTCCCGGTCGAGACCGTCATCGAGTCGCCGTCGTGGTGCGCGCCGCCTCCTGCACGAAGGCGTCGAAGATCCGGCGCGCCTCGGGCGAGACCTCATTGGTCCGCTCGGGGTGCCACTGCACCCCCACCACCCACCGACGGTCCGGAAGCTCGAACGCCTCGATGAGATCGTCGACGACCGCTGTCGCGACGAGCCCTCGCCCGAGCGTTTCTTGGGTCACAGCCTGGTGATGCCGCGAGTTGACCGTGAGCGGCGCCCCGCCCGTCGCCATCGCGAGACGCGACCCGGGTCGGACGGCCACCTCGCGGTGCTCGACGAGGCCCTCGCGCTCCTCCGGCCTATGTCCGGGCACATCCTGGATGAGACTTCCGTCGCGCACGACGTTCAGGATCTGAAATCCGCGGCAGATCCCGAGTACGGGAAGGTCGCGCGCGATCGCGGCCCTCGCGACATCGATCTCGAGCGCGTCGCGGTCGGGGTCAACGTCAGCGCACGCGACATCGAGCGCGCCGTACCTTGCTGAGTCGATGTCGCCACCACCAGAGATGCAGACGCCGTCGACATCGCTCGGCACCGCGTCGCCAGGATGTAAGACGACGAGATCGGCGCCGGCGGCCTCGAGCGCGTCGCGATACCGCTTGTGCGAGGCCTCTTGGAACGGCGACGGTCGGGACAGCGTGAGCGCGATCCGCGGACGCACTCGTGTCATGGTATGGAATCGCGAAGGCTCGCGCGGTCGATGAGCTCGATGAGCACCCCGCCGGATGCTCGCGGATGGATGAAGGCGACCATCCCCTCGGCGCCGCGCCGTGGGGCGCGATCCACAAGCTCGATCCCTTCGCTCTGCAGCCGTCCGAGGGTGCCGGCGAGGTCGTCGACGACGTAACAGACGTGGTGGAGGGTGGGCTTGGGATGCTCGGCCACGAACTTCGCGACGCCCGACTCGCCGTCGGTGGGCTGGACGAGCTCGATGCGCTGGTTCTTGTCGCCGAGAAAGACGACGCGGACGCGCTGGTCCGCAAGGTCGTGGATCTGCTCGGCGGCGAAGCCGAGCGTGTCACGGTAAAACGGGAGCGTCTCTTCGATGCGCGAGACCGCGATCGCGACGTGGTGCAGAGGGCCGAGCTTCACAGACGTGGCGGAACGTAGGTGCCGAAGACGCCTCGGAGGTCGGCGCAAATCTCCCCAAGCGTCACGTCGACCTCCACCGCCGCGAGGATGAGCGGCACCAGATTCGCAGTCCCCCGGGCACCGGTCACGAGGTCGGCGCGCGCCTTGGACGCGCGGCCGGCATCGCGCCGCGACCGCAATTTGGCGAGCCGCTCCCGCTGGCGCTCCAGCACGGTTTGATCCACGCGCGTGATCGGGACCTCCGGCTGCTCGCCCTCGGCGCGATAGGCGTTGACACCGACGATGACTTTCTCTTTGCTCTCGATGGCGCGCTGCTGCTTGTACGCGGAGTCTTCAATGGCACGCTGCTGGTAGCCCCGCTCGATACCCGCAAGCGCGCCACCCTCGCGATCGATCTTCGCGATCTCGGCGAGGGCGCGGCGCTCGATGTCGCCGGTCAGCGCTTCGATGGCGTGAGCGCCTCCGAGCGGGTCGATCGTCTCCGCGACGCCGGATTCCTCCGCGATGATCTGCTGCGTTCGCAGAGCGATCCGGACCGACTCCTCGGTCGGCAGCCCAAGCGCTTCGTCGTACGCGTTGGTGTGGAGCGACTGAGTGCCGCCGAGGACCGCGGCGAGCGCCTCGATCGCGGTGCGGACGATGTTGTTCTGTGGCTGCTGCGCCGTGAGCGTCGAGCCCATGGTCTGGGTGTGGAAGCGGAGGGCAAGCGACGCCGGCGCCTTCGCGCCGTAGCGCTCGCGCATGATGTGCGCCCACACACGGCGGGCCGCACGGAATTTCGCCACTTCCTCGAGGAGCGTCGAGTGCGCCGCGAAGAAGAACGAGAGCTGCGGCGCGAAGCGATCGACGTCGAGCCCGCGCTCTTTGGCAGCGTCGACGTACGCGATCGCGTCGGCAAATGTGTAGGCGAGCTCCTGGACCGCGTCCGCACCGGCCTCGCGGATGTGATAGCCGCTGATCGAGATCGGGTTCCACCGCGGGTGGCGCTCCGCGCAGTACGCGATGAGATCGGTCGCGAGCCGCATCGAAGGGCGCGGCGGGAAGATGTACGTCCCGCGCGCGATGTACTCCTTGAGGATGTCGTTCTGCGTCGTGCCGCCGACCCGATCCGCGGCGACGCCCTGCCGCTTCGCGACGGCGACGTACATCGCGAGGAGGATCGCCGCGGTCGCGTTGATCGTCATCGAGGTCGTCACGTCGCCGATGGGTATGCCCTCGAAGAGAAGGGCGAAGTCCTCGAGGGAGCTGATCGAGACGCCGACCTTCCCGACCTCGCCGGCGACGCTCGGATCGTCGGCGTCGTAGCCCATCTGCGTCGGTAGGTCGAACGCGACGGACAACCCGGTCTGGCCGTGCGCGAGCAGATAGCGGTACCGGGCGTTGGACTCCTCGGCGGTGCCGAAGCCCGCGTACTGCCGCATCGTCCAGAGACGACCGCGGTACATGGTCGGCTGCACCCCGCGCGTGAACGGTGGTTCCCCAGGGAATCCCAGGTCGGCGCCGCCGGCGTCGTAGATGGGGGGCAACGGCGCGCCGTACGTCGTCTCGAATTTCGCGCGCTCGGGAACGCGCTTGGTGGCCTCCGCGTACTTCGTTCGCTCCCACTCGGCGCGGTCGCGGCTCTTCCTGGGCATGAGGCGATGGTACCCGCGGGTTTGTGCCCCGCGTCGTCTAACGGAGGGGCTTGAGCATCCCGAGGTCGACGAGTTGCTTTGTGACCTGTTTCGTCGCGAGATCGACGCTGAGCGCTTCGTTCACGAATCGAGCCGGGAACTGGATCTCAACGATGCTTACCGCGTTGCGGTGCCGAAACAGGATCTCGATGTAGCTCGCATCCTCCGCGTAGTCGTCGAGACGAAACGCGCGGGACTCGTCACCCGCGCCGACGGTACCCAACGCGCGCGCGCCCACGGCGCTTGCGAGCTCGGACAAATCGAGAAGCGCTTCGTGTGCGCCGTGGTTGTCCGTCAGGATCGCGGTTTCGCTCCTGATCACGGTCGCCTCTTTGCCAAACTGACTGCTGCGGTTGAAGACCCTGCCGTAGGCCGAAAGAAAACCGTGGCTCTCGAACATGGCGCCGGTGTCGGCATCGCCGGCCGCGAATGCCTGCGCCGTCAACGTGCCCTCGTTCCGGGCGCGCATCCCCGCGGGCACGTCGGTGACGGTGAGCACCAGCTTCGTCGCGTCGTTGTGGCTCGAACCGAAGGATTCCACCCGCGGGGCCGCCACGAGCTCGGGTACGGTCACACCAACCGGCGCGACCGCCTTCTGCAGATCAAGCTGCTTGTGCGCGAGCGCGATCACATAACCGGGGTCGTCCTGATTCGACGGCGCGCGATATGAGACCAGGCTCAGGGCATTCGCGTGGCGGAATAGGACACCGGTCGTCGTCATTGAGATCGTCGTCCCGAGCAGGTCTTTGAATTCGGTGTCGATCTGAAAGCCAGCCGACTCGTCACCCACGGAAGCGCCGAGCGACATCCGGTCGACCCCCGCTTCGTCGGCCGCTCGGACGATGAGCGTCAGCGTGTCGTGCGCACCGACCGGATCGGCGAAGAGGTAGGTCGTGCACGCCATCGCCCTTGCGGCCAACGGCGAGGCGTCTTTCCAGGAGAACGCTCGGACGTAGCCATTCACGAACCCGTTCTGCGCGAAGAGACCGCCCGTGAGCCCGGCGATACCGAGAATCGCCGCCGCGTCGTCCGCCGTGAGCGCGGTGTCGAGCGACTGGGTCGCGCCGCTCTTGACGTCGTCGACGTGGAGGACGAGGGCGGTCGCCACGCGCAGATGCGCCGGGACGGCCGGCGCGCTCGCGGCCGCCGGAATGCAGGCGGCGGCGAGGACGATGAAAGCGGCGCTCCGGGCGAACAGACGTGGAATGCCCACCGGCTGCGGATAGTCGAGGCAGGGGTTCGCCACGGGAACCACCTGAAGGAGCTACGCCGCGAGTACTACCGCTACCGCGCGCGAAAGACGAGCGTTCCTTCGATGCGACCGAGACGATCCCTCGAAAAACGCATCGGTTTGTACTCGCCGGCGTTCCAGAGCGGCGCCTGATCGCCCCAGTACTTCGAACCAGGTTGGCCCGATTCGCCCTCGGGTGTGACCGAGAGCGAGTTATCAAGGTCCGACAGGTCCGCGATCATCCGCTCCGACGCGTTCGTCGTCTGCCGGTACGGCTTCGCGGGGTCGTACGCGCCGTTGTTGATGGAGAACCCGTCGCCCGCGCGTTGGAACGGGCCAATATTCAGGAGCAACGCGAGCGGGCCGATGGCGATGGGATGTTCGAACGTGATCGTGTGCAGGTCGCCCCAGCGCCACTTTGAGACATCCGTGCCGAATCGCGCGACCAGCTCGCGGACCGCATCTTCAAGCGCCGCGGTCGACACCGCGCCCCGCCCGCGCACCGATGGATCGATGGTGCTGAACCACGGATCGTCGGGCCGCGACAGAAGCTGGTAAAGCGCGAACACCGGGCGACCGTGAGCGAGGTACTCGGCGTAGAGCGCGTCGCCGAGCTCCCCCTGAAAAGTCTCCGCGAGCATGCGCATGAGCCACGTCTCGGTCACCGCGGCCGCCGCTGATTGCGGGGACAGCGTTCCGTCCCAATCGCGCACGAGGGCCTGCACGCGCCGCTGCAGGTCGGTCTTCGGCGTGGCCGACAGGATCGCGTCACGCCAGCGCGTGACCGGTGTAGACGCGTAATCCGTCTGGATCGCACGCATCGCGGACAGGTCGGCTTTGGCGATGCTTGCCAGGCGCTGCGCGATGTAGCTCGCGCGAAAGCCAGGGTCCCACTCGCCCACATACCCGACCGCCGAAGGATCCTGCGTCGGACGGTCGTTCGCGTTGATGATCGCGCCGCCCGCCGGATCGAGGAGGCTCGGATTCGCGTCCGCGGGTAGGACGCCGCTCCAGTCGTACTCGCCGGTCCACCCCGGGACAGGGATCTGCCCATCGCCCTTCCGCGCCGGCAGCTGGCCGATCAGCTGATAGCCGATATGGCCATCGACGTCGGCGTAGCAGGCGGACACCGCCGCGCCGCTGAAATCGGCGGCGGCGGCGCGGAAGTCCTGCCAGTTGCCGGCGCGCGCGATCTCGAAGACGAAGTCGACAAGGTGACCCGGGTCGAGGGCGGTCCACCGGAGGGCGAGCGGGGTGGTCTGGCCTTCGAGTACCGGCGTAATGATCGGCCCGTGACGGGTGATCGCGACGTCGACGATCACCGGATCCGCGCGGCCCTTTACGTCGATCGATTCGCGCTGGAACGTGGCGGCCTCGAATTGGCCTTTGTACTCGTAGCGGCGGGGATCGGTTGGATCCTGGTGTTCGAGAAAGAGATCCTGGGTGTCGGTGTAGGCGTAGGTGAGACTCCAGGCGATCCGGTCGTTGTGACCGATCACGATGCCCGGGATCCCCGCGAAGGAGTAGCCGACGAGCTTGTAGCCCGCACCCTCGAGGCCGACCTCGTACCAGATCGAGGGGTTCCGCACGGCGAGGTGCGGATCACCGGCGAGGATCGGCTTACCGGTCGCGGTCCGCGAGCCGGCGAGGGCCCAGCAGTTGGAGCCGATGCCGCCGCCGGCACCGGGAAGGAGCGATGAGAGCGCGACCTCGCCGGGAAACGTTGATGCCCCCGGCGCGAGATGCGGCGCCACCGCGGCCCACGCGCCATCGTCGATCGACGCGGAGCGGCCGGTGGGGTCGGGCATGAGCGTCGCGAGGACGGCGGGTCCGAAGCGGGTCGCGAGGCCAACACGGAGGAGCTCCTGCTGGATGTTCCCGGCCGCGTCGTACGCCTGCAGCTTGGCGACGATGAGCGAGTCCAGCGCCGACCATCGCTCGGGCCGGTAACCGAGGATGACAAACTCGAGCGGCAGCGAATCGGCATCTTGTTCCAGGAACTTGTTGACGCCGTCGGCGTACGCCGCGAGATTCGCGCGCGTCTCTTCCCGAAGAAGCGTTAGCTCGCGCGCGGCCACGCGTGCCAGGCCGAACGTGCGGAACTGCTTGTCCGAATCGAGCGCCGGCTCGCCGAGGACTTGCGCCAGGCGACCCGCGCCGGCCCGCCGATAGAGCTCCATCTGAAAGAGGCGGTCCTGTGCCGTCACATAGCCCTGCAGGTAGAACAGGTCATGCGCGGTCTGGGCGTAGATGTGCGGAACGCCGTAGCTGTCTCGGAGCACCTCCGCGCGCTGATCCAGGCCGAGCAGGCGGAACTCCCCGTCGATGGTCGGAAGCGGCCGGTAGACGAGGATGAGCCCTGTCAGCACGAGGCTCGCGATGACGAGGAGGGCGATCGCCGCCGCGACGATTCCGCCCCGACCGCGCCGCCTCCTAGTCACTCGCGATCACGATCAGAACGGCTCCCGCCTCCACCTTCGCGCCCGCTGCTGCGCCGATCTTGGCGATGCGACCGGCGGAAGGCGCGAGCAGCTCGTTCTCCATTTTCATCGCTTCCAGCGTGGCGAGCGGAGCGTCGGCGGCGACCCGATCGCCTTCCTTGACGTGCACCGCCTTCAGCAGCCCCGGCATGGGCGCGCGCAGCTCGACGCGTCCGCTGCGCAGTCCCGCGGCACCGCGATTTGCGCGGAGCGCGCGCTCGTCAACGACCGTCGCGCGGACATCGTGGCCGTCGACGTCGAGACGGAGCGGATCGTGCGTGACCACGGTGATCTCGTGGCTCTCGCCGTTGAGCGTGATCGACCACTGGCGTCCGCGTACGGTCTCGCGGACATCGGCGGCAAGGGCGCGGTCGTCGACCATGAAGCGGCCGTTGTCCCCGACCTCCACGCGGATGCTGCGATCGCCGAGCGTTACCTCGTAGCGCATCAGCGGAGCGCGTCTTCGCGCGCCGCACGGGACCACGCTGGATCGGCGACCGGCGCCACGCGCCGCTCGCCGCGCGAACGCGTGGCGAGCGCGGCCGCGAGGGCGCCAGCCGCGACGGCGCCGTCGGAGAGATCCGGAACGCGGTTCGGGTCCCAGCGCGCGACAAAATCGGTGTCGTAGCGCCCGGCGATGAAGTCCTGCTCGAAGAGCGCTGCGCGGTGGAACGGCAGGGAAGTCGGGATCCCGGCGACGCGCATCTCCTCGAGTGCGCGCCGCATCCGGGCCATCGCCTCCTCGCGGTCGCGCCCGTGGGCAATGACTTTCGCAAGGAGCGAGTCGTATTCGCTTGGCACAATCATCCCTGAGAACAGCGCGGAATCGACGCGGATCCCGGGACCGGCCGGTTCGCGCACGAGATCGACCCTTCCGCTCGCCGGTACGAACCCGGCCAACGGATCTTCGGCGGTGATGCGGCACTCGATCGCCGCGCCATGCGTGGTGACATCGTCCTGCTTGAGACGCAGCGGCTCGCCGCCCGCGATCCGCAGCTGGAGGGCTACGAGGTCAAGGCCGGTGACCATCTCGGTGACCGGGTGCTCGACCTGCAACCGAGTATTGACCTCGAGGAAGTTAAAAAGCCCGTTCCACTCGACCAGGAACTCGACCGTCCCGGCGTTCACGTACCCAGCGCGCTGCGCGATGCGAACCGCTGCCGCACCGAGCTTGGCGCGTAGCGCGTCGGTGACGCTCGGTCCCGGCGATTCTTCGATGAGCTTCTGGTGGCGCCGCTGGACCGAGCAGTCACGCTCGCCGAGCCACGCGACGTTGCCGTCGCGGTCCGCGAGGATCTGCATCTCGACGTGCCGCGCCTTCGTGATCTGCCGCTCCAGATAAAGGGCCGGCGCGCCGAATGCCGCCGTCGCCTCGCCGGTCGCACCTTTCCAGGCCGCCTCGAACTCCTCGCGGCGGCTGACGACACGCATCCCCTTTCCGCCACCACCGCCCGCCGGCTTCAGCAGGACCGGATAGCCGATCTCGTCCGCGGCGACGCTCGCGGCCGAGGCATCGCGAAGCGGCTCGGTCCCCTCGGCGACCGGAACGTCAGCGGCGCGGGCGAGGCGACGTGCCGCGGTCTTGTCTCCGAGCAGCCGCTGGACCTTCGCGGGTGGACCGACAAAGACGAGGCCCGCGTCGGCGACCGCCTGCGCAAAGTCGGCGTTTTCAGAGAGAAAGCCATAGCCCGGATGGATCGCGTCGCAGCCGGAGCGTTTGGCGACCTCGATGATCCGCCGGCCGTTCAGGTAGCTCTCGCGAGGCGCCGCCGGGCCAATCGGATACGCCGCGTCCGCGGCCCGAACGTGCAGCGCGTCCCGGTCGACATCGCTGTAGACGGCAGTCGCGCGGATGCCGAGATCGTGGCAGGCGCGAACGATGCGAAGCGCGATCTCGCCGCGATTGGCGACGAGGACGGAGGTGAGCGCCGTTCCCCCCTCTTACAGCGGGATGTTGCCGTGCTTGCGCCGTGGATTCGCGTCCCGCTTGGTTGCGAGAGAGCGTAGCGCGGCGATCAGCCGCGGCCGCGTCTCTCGCGGCTCGATCACGTCGTCCAGGTAGCCGCGCGCCGCGGCGACGTACGGATTCGCGAACCGCGCGACGTATTCGGCGACGAGCTGGGTCCGCCGGAGGTCGGGGTCCTTGGCCTTAGCGATCTCGTCGCGGTAGACCACATTCACGGCGCCTTCGGGACCCATGACCGCGATCTCCGCGCTCGGCCACGCGACGTTGTAGTCGCCGCGGAGGTGCTTGCTCGACATGACGTCGTACGCGCCGCCGTAGGCCTTCCGCGTGATGACGGTCAGCTTCGGGACCGTCGCCTCGGCGTACGCGTACAGGAGCTTCGCGCCATTGCGGATGATCCCGGCGTGCTCCTGCGCCGTGCCCGGAAGGAATCCCGGGACGTCGACGAACGTGACGAGCGGGATGTTGAAGGCGTCGCAAAAGCGCACGAAGCGCGCCGCTTTGATCGATGCGTCGATGTCCAGAACGCCCGCGAGGATCATGGGCTGCTGCGCGACCACTCCGATCGAACGGCCGTCGAGGCGCGCGAAGGCGCAGATGATGTTCTGCGCCCAGCCCTCGTGCACTTCGAGCACGTCCTCATCGTCGACGACGCGGCGGATGACGTCCTTCATGTCGTAGGGCTTGTTCGAGGCATCGGGGACGATTCCGTCCAAGGACGGCTCCTCGCGATCGGGCGGGTCGTCGGTCGTGACGATCGGGGCCGGGTCGAGATTGTTCGATGGCAGGAACCCGACGAGGCGGCGGAGCAGCGCCGCGCAGCTCACCTCGTCATCCGCCTCGAAATGCGCAACACCCGAGCGGTGCGCGTGCACGTCCGCGCCTCCCAGCTCGTCGAACGTCACGTCCTCGTGCGTCACGGTCTTCACCACGTTGGGACCGGTGACGAACATGTAGCTCGTATCGCGGACCATCACGACGAAGTCGGTGATCGCGGGCGAGTACACCGCGCCGCCCGCGCACGGGCCCATGATCGCGGAGATCTGTGGGACGACGCCCGAGGACAGCACGTTCCGGAGAAAGATGTCGGCGTAACCGCCGAGCGAAACCACGCCCTCCTGGATTCGTGCGCCGCCGGAATCGTTCAGTCCGATGATCGGCGCGCCGGTCTTCACCGCGAGGTCCATCACCTTGCAGATCTTCTCGGCGTGCGCCTCGGCGAGCGAGCCACCGAACACGGTGAAGTCCTGCGAGAAGATGTACACGGCGCGCCCGTCGATCCGGCCGAATCCCGTCACGACGCCGTCGCCCATGACGCGCTCCTCGTCGGGAATGAGCTCGGTCGGGCGCGCCAGGACGAACGCGTCGAGCTCCGTGAATGAGCTCTCGTCGAGCACCAGATCGATCCGCTCGCGCGCCGTCAGCTTGCCCTTTGCGTGCTGCTGAGCGATGCGCTGCTCGCCACCGCCGAGCGAAGCCTTGGCGCGCATTTCCGCGAGCCTGTCCGTAATCTTCACCTGCGCAGGATATGCGGCGGTTTGCCGTGCGCCGCTCGGCTGACCGAGGGCCCCCGCGCGATGGGGCACCGGCCGGAGGCCGGGGGGTCCACCGTCGCGTAAAGAGGGTTTCGGTCAGCCGAGCGGCCCGCTGGCGGTCTCTGGCACGGCACTCGCTCTGTGCAGTCGCATGCAAGAGATGCGGGCGAGCGAAGTTGCGAGCCAGTTCGTCGAGGGCCTCGACTACCCGATCAGCAAGGACGCGATCATCGCTGCGGCGCGCGAGGGGGCTGTCGGACCGACTCTTGAGGAGGCACTCAAGAAGCTTCCTGATCGCGAATATTCGGAGCCCGAGGAGCTGACGCAGGCGCTGAACGCGGCGAGCTAGACGGCGGCGACCTTCATCTGGCAGTACGCGTAGAGGGCGTCGAGGATCGGGCGCGATGCCTCGCGCTGCTTTTGATCGTTCGGCTGGTAGACGATGCGGATTCCTTCGAGCAGCGCTTCGATGCCAACGGATTCGGGCGTGATCGTCTTATCCGCGGTATCGGCGCCTCGTATGACCTTCGCCATGTACGCCATGGCCGGATCCGTCGCGAGTCCGTACTTGCGCACGAACGCGTCGAAGCTGCACTCGGCGCCGCGATGGCCTAGCTCGACATCCTTCACGTCGTACGGCGTGGCACCCTGTTTTCGCGCTTCGGCCATGACCTGATCGGCCGGCACATAGACAAACTCGGCGTTCTTGTCGACGAACTTCTCGATGAGCCAGGGACAGGCGACGCGGTCGACTCGCGGATGCTCCCGGGTGATCCACTTCATACGTGGCGAGCCGATCGCTAGGTTTGGGCGCTGAAGATGACGAGCGCGCGCAGCGCGAGGACGCCGAGGAGCGCGAGGATCGGGGCCGCGACTGGCGGCCACCGTCGCGCGGCGCCGGAACGCATCGCCAGCGGCGCGAGGAGTCCCAGGATCACCAGGAGCCAGAGCACGATCCATACGCCAAGCACTTTGCCGATGGTTCCGGCGATCGCGAGGAGGACCAGGAAGATCACGATCAGGATCGTCTCGAGGATCGCGAAGTAGCGGTCCGCCGATTCGAGCCGGACCGCGGTATCAGCATCGACGTCGCGCCGCGAACGAGCGAGGAGCAGCAAGAGAGCCGCGGAGCCGGCGAGGGCCGACGCGACGAACATCCCGCCGAGCGCCCAGCCGGCGTCGCTCCACACAGCCTGGTTCGACACGGCCAGGAGGACGCCGGTGTACGCGCATATGAATAGCCCGAACACTGTGCCAATCGCACTCCACACCAGACCGACGGCGCCGCGCAACGCGCGCGCCATGCCGCCGGTCGCGCGGAACCATCCGACTTCGGCGATCGCGCCTAGGAACGACACGAACGAGAAGACACCGAAGATGAGGAGCGCCCACGAGCCAAGGCTCATCGGAGAGTCCGGTTTGAATGCGAGCCCGCCGTTGCTGGTATCCACGAGCATGTGCCAGAAGAGAAGCGGCTGGCCCAGATCGATGGTCAGGAAGATGGGGCACGGGACGAGCGCGATGAAGCTCGTGATGAAGGCGACGCGGGCGGCGCTTTCGTCCCGCGCATTGCCGCCAAAGCGCAGAAGCGTGCCGAGCGCATAGCTCCCGCCCGAGATGCCACCGAAGAAGAAGTACCCCAGGATCCACCACTCCCAATGCGGCGGCGAAGCGAAGTGCTCCATCAGCGGGGCGTCGTCGTGGTGTTGTTATTCGCGTTCATGCGGCCACCACGGAATGCAAGGAGGCCGGCGATGAGCCCCACGACGGCGGTCGCGACACCGCCGACATAGCCCGGCAGGTTGTTGCGGCTGGGCAGGGTGGCGTTGGCCTCGCTGGGCAGCTTGTAGACCTCGGGCTTGTCCATCAGCAGGAAGAACGCGTTGAGTCCGCCGTACACCTTCTCATCTCGGCCATAGAGCTGGGCTTTCGCATATCCCTGCGTCTTCAAGTTGGCGAGCCGATCGTCGGCGACCTTGTGCAGATCGTCGATGTAGCCGAACTTGATCGACTCGGTCGGGCAGGCCTTCGCGCACGCGGGCTGCAGGCCGCCCTGCAGACGGTCGTAGCAGAGCGTGCATTTCTGCGCGATGCCCTTCTCCTCGTTGAACCCGATGACGCCGTAGGGACACGCGGAGATGCAGTTGCGGCAGCCGTTGCAGACGTCGTTCTGGATGTACACGGTGTCGTACTCGGTTCGCATGAGGGCATTCGTCGGACACACTTCCATGCAGCTCGCGTTCTTACAGTGCTTGCAGACATCGCTCATCATCAGCCAGGCTTGCCCGCCGGCGATTGGCGTCGGGGTGAAGACGACACCGTTGTTGTCCGGTACCTGCTCGATGAACTGCACGTGCCGCCAGTTCTGCGCGTCGAGCTGACCGGTGTTGTCGAACGAGTCCGCTGTGAACTTTGGTGGGTTGCCCTCGAGCTGATTCCACTCTTTGCACGCGACCTCGCACGCCTTGCAGCCGATGCAGATCGACGTGTCGGTGAAGAATCCCATCGGGCGTTCTTGGAATGCAGCCATACCTTTAGAACCCCATCAGATTGCGCGCGATCTTGGTGTAGCCGCGTTCGGCGGCGACCAGATCGAGCGGCAGCGCCGCGAGCTCGTCGACGGTCGGGACGGCCCGGGGATCCTTCCGCTGATCGACCGTGATCAGGTAGCGCCGGCACATCTCGCACGCGTCGATCCGAAGGTGCGGGAAGAGGTCCACGTCGGAGAGAATCGGCATTTTCGCACCCGACGTCTCACCGCACCACGCGCAAGTCATTCGGCTCATCACCCATTCGTCGGCGCAACGCGAGCACACGAGGGTGCGCTGCGCCGTCAGAAGAGCCTCGCCCGTCTCCGGGAACACCGCGACCTGCGGAAGGCCGCCGCAGCGTGGGCAATGCCGATCGTCGGTGATCTCGCTGCTCCGGAGCGCCGCCGCGAGATCGGGCAGCGCCTCGAGCACCGGTTGGGTGCTCGCCCGAGCGAGGAAGGTGTCCGTGCCCGATGTCTCGTCGCCGTCGAGCCAGGCTTCGATCAGCCCCTCGAGGTCGGCTTCATGAAAACGAAGCAACGTCGCCTCACGCAAGGTCTCAGTGCCCGCGGCGACCGCCGCCTCCATGACCCCGGGCAGCGCCGTGCGAACGACATAGGCCGCAAGATCCTGACGATCCGGCCGATCGACGCGCGCTCGCTCGAAAGCGCGCTCCTGCGCATCGACGATGGCGAGGTAGAGCGCGAGCGGCTGCTGTGCAAAGTCGAGGCGCGCGCCGAGCTCGCGTGCGCGCTCGCGGCGCTGCTCGTACGTCGTAGTCGGCTCGGCTACCAGTGTCATCAGAGCTTCTCGATATTCACGAGGAACGCCTTGAACTCGGGCGTCCTCGCGTTGGCATCGCCGACGAACGGCGTGAGCGCATTTGCAAGCCAGTACTTCGATCGGTCGGGGTTCTGTTCCGCGGAGACCCCGACGAAGCCCCAGTGGATCGGGATGCCGATCTGATAGACCGTCTTGTTCCCGGCGAGCGTGATCGGCCCGAGGCGCTTGGTCACGAGCGCGACGACCTCGAGCTTGCCCCTTGCGCTTGAGACGCGTACCCGGTCGCCGTTCTTGATGTTCTTCTGGTCGGCGAGCTCCGCCGGCACCTCGACGAACGCCTGCGGCTGGAGGCCGACCAGCAACGGGACGTGCTGCGTGACGTAGTGCTCGTGCTCGGTGAGGCGGTAGCTCGTCGCGACGTACGGGAAGTCCGCGGCCTTCCCAAAGCGATTCGGGCGCCCGGCGGCCTGGTCGTAGAGGAACGCGACCGGATCCTCCGATTGCTGCGGGTGCAGAGGGTTGGCGATGGGCGCCTCGACCGGCTCGTAGTGCTCGGGGAAGGGGCCGTCGATCATCGAGTTCGAGAAGAGCCGTCCGACGCCCTCGCCGTTCATGATGAATGGCAGCCACGCCGCCGGATCCTCTGGGCTCATCGTGGGTGGGTAATCCGGGACATCGCCTACCCATGTCGTGCCGTTCCACTGGATGCCCGGCCGCTTGGGGTCCCACGGCTTGCCATGGATGTCGGCGGATGCCCGGTTGTACATGACTCGCCGATTGAGGGGCCAGCTCCAGGCCCAGTTGGGGTAGAAGCCCATGCCCGTCGGATCGTTCTGCGTCGGGTTGGAGATTCCGTTACGCCGCTTCGCGAGGTTGCCCGCGTCCGGATAGCTTCCGGTGTAGATCCAGTCGCCTGCCGTCGTCGTGCCGTCGTCTTTCAGGAGAGCGAAGCTCGCCATCTGTCCGCCTGTCGTCAGGTTCTTTCCGTTGATCTCCTTCGCGATCTCCTCGAGCTCGGGCTTCTTCGGATCCTTGTAGTCGAGCGTGAGCGCCATCAACGGATCGGGGAATTTGCCGCTCTGATTCTTGTACAGCGTCTTCACGCGGTCGAAGAGGTCAGCCAGGACCCAGTGGTCGTGTCTAGCCTCGCCCTCTGGCGGGATGACCTGATCCTTCCACTGTGACCAGCGGCCGCTGTTGACGAACGAGCCGTCCTTCTCGATCCAGTGGGTCGTCGGCAGCATGAAGACCTCGGTCTGGATCGACGCCGGATCGACGTTCGGCGCCTTCCAAAACTCCGAGCTCGTCGTGGGAAGCGGGTCCATCACCACGAGCCACTTCAGCTTCCCGAGGGCGGTCATGACCTGATTGGAATCCGGTCCGATGGAGGTGGCGGTCATACCCGAGAGGATGACGCCTTCCATCTTTCCCTTGAGCGCCTGGTCGTAGATGGACATCCACGACGAGTTCACGGCTGGCTTCGGGATGAAGTCGAAGGCGTACTCGTTGTCCTTCGTGGCCTTCGCGCCGTACCAGCCCTTGAGCAGGCTCACCATGAAGTTGCGGTAATTCGTCCCGAAGAAGTTCCACGAGTTCGGATCGCTCTTCTTGGGCGCACTGAGACGGACGTAGTCGTCGAGGTTCTTCTGACCCGGAGCGGGGATGCGGAGGTAACCCGGCAGGATCTCCCAGCTGATCGCGTGGTCGGTGTTGCCCTGGATGTTGGCGTGGCCGCGCTCGGCGTTCATCCCGCCGCCCGGACGGCCCATGTTGCCGAGAATGAGCTGGAGCAGCGCGCCCGAGCGGATGAGCTGGCCGCCGGTGGTGTGATGGGTGAGTCCCACCGCATAGACGATGGTCATGACCTTGTCCGGCTTGCCCATCTCGCCGACCATTTTGGCGACCGCGTTGAACTGATCGATCGGTATGCCGGTGATGCTCGACACCATCTCAGGCGTGTAGCGCGAGTAGTGCTTGGCCATAAGCTGCCAAACGGTCCGCGGATCCTGGAGCGTCTTGTCGCGCTTCGCGGCGGCCTGCGTTGTCCCCGCGGGAGCCCCCGCAATCGGCTCGCCCTCCGTCTCGTACGTCCAGGTCGAGGTGTCGTACGCGCGCGTGGAACTGTTGTATCCGGTGAAGAGACCGTCATTGAAGTCGAAGCCCTGCTTCACGATGAATGACGCATTCGTGTAGTTCTTGACGTACTCCTCGTGATAGAGCTTGTTCTGGATGACGTAGTTGATCAGTCCGCCGAAGTACGCGACGTCGGTTCCCGTCCGGATGCGTAGGTACATGTCGGCCATCGCCGACGTTCGCGTGTAGCGAGGGTCGGCGTGAATGATCTTGGCGCCCCCGCCGGCACCCGGTCCCTTCGTCGGGTCGAGCTTCGCCTTCACGAACCACTGGAACCCGACCGGATGCGCCTCGGCCGGGTTGGCGCCGTTGATGAGGATGAGATCGGCGTGCTTGATGTCACGCCAGTGGTTCGTCATCGCTCCCCGTCCGAATGAGGCGGCCAAACTGACCACCGTTGGGCCGTGTCAGACCCGGGCTTGC
>Ga0209807_1000163_pt1 | contig 28707 bp, 26 predicted proteins | sample GraSoiAngelo_154_FD_186168 | JGI IMG/M metagenome (GOLD analysis project Ga0209807, IMG submission 186168) | Grasslands soil microbial communities from the Angelo Coastal Reserve, California, USA - 14_1009_13_20cm (SPAdes) (version 2) | ecosystem: Environmental > Terrestrial > Soil > Grasslands ... | reverse complement strand
TGCAATTCCTCGAGCAGGCACCGTGGCTCGCGATCGCGCCGGGTGTCGCGATCAGTCTCGCGGTGTTCGGCTTCAACCTGTTCGGGGACTCGCTTCGCGACGCGCTCGATCCGCGCCTGCGGACCGCCTAGCCGAAATCCACCCAGCCGGCTGCCCCGCGCCGTTTACGGTCGTGAAGCGTGGCAAGAAGCCAGGGAAGACCCACAAGAATGAACCACATGATCAAGGCGCCGCCAAACCATTTTGCCGCGAGCTCGGGACCGCCTTTGAGGAAATCGCGCGCTAGGGCGAACAGGATGAGCAAGGTCCAGCCCACGTACCAAGACAATACGAAGCCTTGGGTCCAGCTCGGCCGCCAGGCACGCGGTATTCCGTACTCCTCGCGCAACGTGGCCGCAGCGCCGTACGTGAATCCGATGCCATAGAGCAACGACAACCCAGTGAAGCCGTCGTTGATCGTCCCAGCGCGCTCAGGCTGAAATGGCGCGATGACCATTGCGATCACTGCCGGCACACCCATCATGCCGAGGAGAAGCGCGAGGACCCACGCGATCACCCGATCGATGAACGAGGCCCTCTGCTTGGATGGGGTCTCCGCCATTAATCCGAGCCTAGCCCGACGGCGTCGCAAACCCGTTTCTAGGGGCATGCAGGCGAGGAGCGTTAGCGCGCGGGCTTCACCGAGCTCTTTGCGAAGATCGCGTCATCGACGTCGATCGGCGCGCCGGTGCGGACCGCGAGCGCGATCGCATCCGATGGACGTGAATCGACCTCGATTCGCTCTGACCCTCGTTCGAGATACAGCGTCGCGTAGAACACGCCGCCGGTCTGCGTATGGTCGGCGAACGGCACAAAACCGGTGATTCCGACGCGCGCGACGCGCACGCCGAGCTTCTCGAAGGTCGAGAGGAGCAGGTCGTGCGTGAGAGGCCGCTCGTTCCTCGTCCCGGAAAGTGCGCTCTGAATCGCGGCAGCCGTGTCGGGGCCGATCCAGATTGGCAGCGCCGCGCCGGAGTCGTCCATGAGATTGACGAAGTGCTTTTCCTCGTAGAGGCGGACGGACTCGACAACGCAGCGGATCACGGACCGATCGTACCGCTAGTCGTCCTCGTCGCTGTAGGCGCGGCCGCGACGCGAGGACAACGGAAAAGCCCACAACGCGAGCAGTAAGAGGATCCCCAAGACGACTCCCATGAGCGCGGCAAGGGGCATGAGGCCCGGCATCGCCATCGGGGCACTAAGCGAGCCCAAGAAGATGAAGATCCCAAAGCCGATCATCCAGAAGGCGAACCCGAACAGGCCAAACCGGATGAGCCTCATTACATTCTGGAGGCGCCTTCAGCACCCGCACGGATCGCCGCTTCGAGCTCTCGTGGTCGCCTCGATCCGATGAGCACCGGTAGGCCCTTCCGAAGACGCAGCTGGACGCCCTCGTTGCCGCTCGTCATGTAGCCCCAGCCTTTGGGGCCGAGCCGCACGCCCCAGCCGCCGTACTCCAGAAGTGGGTCGTACCGACGCACCTCGAGACCGACGATCTCGGAGAACCCGATGTGGCGAGCCGGCCACACGTAGCGGAACGCGATCGTCACACCTTCGTCCGTGACGTCGACGTCAAGGTGCGACAGCGACAAGAGCACCGCCACGACGAGGACGACGAGCGGCCCGACGACGATGAGCCAGACCTCGGCGGGCCGGCCTGCGACCACCTCGACGATCGTCACAACCGCGACGACGACGAGGGCTGCGACGAGCAGGCCAAGGATCGCGCCGTGGAAGCGCTGCGACTCGTGATAGCGAGTCACCGCCCGCTCCACATCGGCTTGCGACGCTCGATGAAAGCCCTCACGCCCTCCCGGAAATCGGCGCTCGTGTAGCACAGGGCGACGAGGTCGGCAGCCTCGTCAGGCATCATCCGCGCGCGGATCCGACGGGTCATCTCCTTCGTGGCGTGAAGGGTGAGCGGCGCATACGAGCCCAGCTGCTCGGCGAGCTCGCCCACCCGCGACTCGAGCGCGTCCTCGCTCTCGACGACCTCCGTGACCAGCCCGATCGCGCGTGCCTCCTCGGCGTCGATGAGCCGTGCGGTGAAAACGAGCTCCTTCACGCGGCCGAGGCCCACGAGGGCGGCGAGCCGCACGAGATTCGCGGCGGAAAAGCAGTTCCCAAGAGTTCTCGCCACCGGGACACCGAAGCGTGCCGATGGTGCGGCGACCCGCAGATCGCAGGCCGCGGCAATCGCGAGACCGCCGCCAACGACCGGCCCGCGAAGCGCGGCGATGGTGGGCACGCGCACGTCCTCGATCGCCCCGAGCCAGGCGTCCATGCGGCGCTCGTATTCGAGCGCCTGTGCGGCCTCTTTGAAATCGACGAATTGCGCGATGTCCGTTCCCGCGACGAACGCGTCGCCCGCGCCGCTGATCACGACGGCCTTCACAGATCCGTCCGCATTCGCATCGCGGCAGATGGCGGCGATGCGGTCGTACATCGCGAAGGTCATGGCGTTCCGGGCCGCGGGCCGGTCGACGACGATCCAGAGCGCTCCCGCGCGCCGTTCGGTCCGGATCTCCTCGGTCATGCGCGAGCGATGATGCTCGCACTCGCCAGATCGTCGACGTCGGCGTCACTCCAGCCGAGCTCGCGGAGCACGTCGGCTGTGTGCTCGCCGAGTCGTGGGCCTGCGCGGCGGTGACGGACCGGGGTCCGGCCGAGTCGCATGGGAGAGCCGAGCCCACGGAGCGTCCCGAGCACCGGATGCTCGAGATCGACGAAGAACTTCCGCGCGAGGAGGTGTTCGTCGTTGAACACATCGCCGTAGTCGGCGATCTCGCCGCAAGGGACGCCCGCTGTGCGGAGGAGCGCGAGCCAATGCTCGGCAGGCTTCGTGCGTGTCATCTTCTCGATCGCGACGACCAGCGCTTCGCGGTTGCGGCGCCGCGCGTTCGCGTCCGCGAACCTGGCGTCGGTCTCGAGCGGCTCGAGCCCGACGACGCGACAGAAGGCCGTCCAGTTCGGCGGTGTCGTGGCGCCAAGGATGAAGTGACGATCCGACGCCGCAACGGCCTGATACGGCGCGACGAGCTTATGTGCCGAGCCGGCGGCGCGCGGCACCTCGCCGCTGCCGAAATACACGCCCGCCTCCCACACCGCGAGGGACACCGCCGATTCGAACATGGAGATGTCCACGAGCTGGCCCCGACCGTCTCGCTCGCGCGCGCGAAGCGCAGCCAGCGTCGCGATCGTGGCGTAGAGCGCCGCGGTGAGGTCCGCGATCGACACGCCGACCTTCACCGGCGCGCCGCCTTCCTCGCCGGTGATGCTCATGAGCCCGCTCTGGCCCTGCACGATGATGTCAAGGGCGGGCCGGTCGGCGTACGGTCCGTCGAGTCCCCAGCCGGTGACGGCGACGTAGACGAGGCGCGGGTTCGCCTCGAGGAGCGATGCCGGGGGAAGCCCCAGGTCGCCCATCGTCCCGGGCCTCAGGTTCTCGACTATGACGTCGGCTCTCTCAGCGAGCCTGCGGAAGATGGCGCGACCCTCTTCGCGTTTGAGGTCGATCGCAAGGCTGCGCTTGTCGCGGTTGAGTCGCGCGAAGTTCCCGCTTTCGCCGGAGGCGAGAGGCTCGAGAAGCCGCGCGAGGTCGCCGGCCGTCGGATGCTCGACCTTTACGACATCGGCGCCGAGGTCCGCGAGCTGCATCCCACAGTACGGACCCGCCATGTAGTTCCCGATCTCGACCACACGGATGCCCGCAAGGGGCGGGGCGCCTAGCACGTGCCCCAGCTGTCGATCCGGTCCCCGCTCTTTCTCCACACGCCGGCGAGCGTTCCGTCGTAGCCCACGAACCAGACCTCGCTGCCGTGCGTGAACACGCTTCGCAGAGAGCAGGTGGTGTTGAGATTCGCGACGGGATGAACGGCATTGCCCTCGACGACGAGGGCCGTCCCGCCGTCCCCGACCACGTACGTCAGCGCGCCGACACGCGCCGACGCGCGGAGCTCGTGCTGCACGCCGCTCTCGATCGGATGCCACTTGCCATCGAAGCGGAGGATCACGCCGTCGTCCCCCGCGGTGATCGCCTCAGTGGGAGACGCGGCGGCGACCGTTCGGAGCGACGAGGTCGTCCCAGTGTCGAAGGGCCTCCATCCGGCTTGCTCAAGGCGATACGAAACCCCGCCAGCGCCGACCGCCCAGGCCGAACCGCTGGAGAAGCCGACGACGCCGTAGAGGTCCTCGGTGATGCCCTTCGCGTAATCGGACCAGCCCGCCGCGGTCTGGCGCAGCACGGTGCCGTCTGAGCCGACGACAAGTGCGCCGTCCGGCATCAGCGACAGGGCGTACGCGTTGAAGACGCCGATGTCGTCGGCGCGGATCGTCTTGCCGAGATCGTCGATGCTCAGGACCCTGCCGAAGGAGCCGACCGCCGTGACCTCATCGGCGCCGCACGCCGCTGCGACGAGCGAGCGCAGCGTCGGATCGATGAGCTCCCAGTGCTGCAGCCGGCGGTCGAAGCGGCCGATGCCTCCGCCGTCCGACACGACCCACACGGCGTCGTCGGTCGCGCATCCCGCGGAGAGCGGCTGCTTGAACACGAGCGGTCCCGTGTCGGGCTCCGGGGTCGGGGCCGGAGCCAGCGTCGGGGATGGCGGCGGGGCCGTCGGTGTGGCGCGCGTGAGCACGCCGAACGCCGCGCCACCACCGACCGCGAGGACGAGCATGATCGCGGCGGCGGCGAGGGCCGTGCTGGTGCGAAGCGTTCCGGGCGGAATCAGTCCATGGCCTCGAGTCTCTTTATGCGCTCCTCGATCGGCGGGTGGGTGTCGAAGAGGTGGTCAAAGAACGCCGGAGCGTCCTTTAACGGGTTCGCGATATAGAGGGACGCGGTCGCCTTATTCGCAACCTCGAGCGGCTCCTTGTCTGCTGCGATCTTGCGGAGTGCCGACGCGAGACCCGGTGGGTAACGGGTGAGAAGTGCCCCGGAGGCGTCGGCGAGGTACTCCCGCTGACGCGAAACGGCGAGCTGGATCAACCCGGCGATGATCGGCGTCAGCACCGCGAGCGCGATCGCGATGACAGCGATGATCGCGCCGGCGCCGCCGCGGTCGCGGTCGCGACGACCGCCCTGGGTCCAGAAGAACGAGCGCCACATCCAGTCGGCGAGAAGCGCGACCGTGCCGACGAGGACGGTCACGAGGACCATCACGCGGATGTCGCGGTTCCCCACGTGCGAGAGCTCGTGCGCGATCACGCCTTCGAGCTCGGTGCGGTCCAGCTTGTCGAGGAGGCCGCGCGTCACAGCGATCGAGGCATGCTGCGGATCGCGTCCGGTCGCGAACGCGTTCGGCGCCGAGTCCTCGATCACGTAGATCTTCGGCGATTGGATCCCGAGCCCGAGCGCGAGCGCCTCCACGATGTTGCGAAGCTGCGGCTCCTCGCTCGGCCCGAGCTCGCGCGCTTGGCTCTGCGCGAGGATGAGCTTGTCGCCGGCGAAGTACGAGACCAGGGCGCTGCCGGTCGATATCGCAAAGGCAAACGGCAGCGCGGCAATCCCCGCGCCGGGCGCGAAATACTCGCCGACGAAATACGCGAGCACGGCGATAAGGGCGGTGAAGACCGCGATAAGGAGGAGCGTGCGCCAGCGATTCGCGGCGGCCGCGTCATAGATGGAGAGTCGCGCGGGTGTGGAATCGGTCGTCACGCTACTCAAAGGCTAGAGCCTCGCTAGAACTTCACCTGCGGCACCTCGCGCTCGGTCGCGTCGGCGAGCTCGAAATACTGCTCGGCCTTGAACCCGAACATGCCGGCAAAGACGTTCGTCGGGAAGGTCTGGAGCGACGTGTTGTAGTCGCGGACATTGCCGTTGTAGAAGCGGCGGGCGAACGAGATCTTGTCCTCGGTCGCGGTCAGGTTCTCCGAGAGGTCCTTGAACTCCTGCACCGCTTGCAGTTGCGGATAGTTCTCGGCGACCGCGAAGACCGAGCGCAGAGCGCTGGTGAGCATGTTCTCAGCCTGGGCGCGCTGTTCCGGAGACGCCGACGAGCCGGCCGCGACAGCGGCCGCGCGGGCTTCGGTCACCTTCTGAAAGACGGTCGACTCATGCGTCGCGTAGCCCTTGACGGTCTCGACGAGGTTGGGGATGAGGTCGTGACGCCGCTTTAGCTGGACGTCGATGTCCGCCCAGGCCTCCTTCACGCGCTGGCGCAGCGTGATGAGGCGGTTGTACGTAGCGATGAAGAAAAGGGCGAGCGCCCCGATGATGACGAGGACGACGACGATCTCCACGATCCCCTCCCAGGCCGCCCGAGGCTAGCAGAACAAGGCGCCGATTATCCGAGGAGCGCTTTGACCGCCCGGACGATGTGCACCGTGCTGATGCCGGCGTCGTCGAGCATCTCAGCGGGCTTGCCGGACCCCGGCATCTTGCGCACCGCGAGGTGCCGGTAGTGCAGATCCCGGAAGCCGCGATCCGCGAGCGCCGCCAGGACGGCGTCGCCGATCCCGCCCTCGAGCCAGTGATCCTCGACCACCACGATGCGACCACCCGTGGCCCGCGCCGCATCGGCGAGCGTCTCCGCGTCGATCGGCTTCACCGTGTAGAGGTCGATGACGCGCACGGGGATGTCCTCGTGGGCCAGAACGTCGACCGCCTTCAGCGCTTCGTGCAGCGTGATGCCGGCCGCGACGATCGTCGCGCGATCTTTGTTCGAGCCGCCGCGAATGACTTTGCTGCCGCCGATCGGGAAGCTCTCGCCCTTGTCGTAGACGATCGCGGTCTTCTCTCGCGTGGTCCGTAGGTAGGTGATCCCTTCTCGATCGGCCATCTGCGCCACGAGCTTCGCGGTCTGATTCCCGTCCGAGGGGTAGAGCACCGTGCTGCCGAAGACAGCGCGCATCATCGCGAGGTCCTCGAGGCCCATCTGCGACGGGCCATCCTCCCCGATCGACACTCCGGCGTGCGAACCGACGAGCCGGAGCTGCGCGCGCGAGATCGCCGCCATGCGGATGAAGTCGTACGCGCGGGTGAAGAAGGCCGCGAAGGTGGAAGCGAAGGGCACAAGATCGACGACCTGCATGCCCACCGCCGCAGCGACCATCTGTTGCTCGGCGATGTACATCTCGAAGAATCGGTCGGGTGCGGTCTTCTTGAAATCCTCGGCGTGCGTCGAGTTGGAGACTTCCGCGTCGAGCACGACGACGTCTTTGCGCGCGGCTCCGAGCGCGGCGAGTGCTTCGCCGTAGGCCTTCCGCGTCGCGACGGACTCGGTGTACGTCTTGAGCGCGAGCGACCCCGACCGCTGCATCGACGGTCGGTCCCAGCGCTCAGGCTTCGCGACGGCGAACGTGCGCGCGCGGGCCTCGCCTCCCAATTCCGCGATCGCCTGCTTCGCCTGCTCGGGGTCGAGCGCCTTGCCGTGCCAGCCTTCCTTGTTCTCGAGGAACGAGACGCCCTTGCCCTTCACGGTCCGCGCGAGGATCGCGGTCGGCCGGCCGGCGGCACGCGCGCGGCCGTACGCATCGTCGATCTCGGTGAGATCGTGCCCATCGACGACGATCGGGTCGACCCCGAAGGCGCGGACGCGCGCCGCGTACGCACCCATGTCCCACTCGAGCTCGGTGGGCCCGCGCTGACCCAGGCGGTTCACGTCAAGGATCGCCGTGAGGTTGGCGAGCCCCTCGTGGCCGGCGTGGTCGAAGGCCTCCCAGATCGAGCCCTCCGCGGTCTCGCTGTCCCCGACGAGAATCCACACGTGATAGGGCGCATCGAGCACGCGCTTACCGGCGAGCGCGATTCCCACGCCGATCGGTAACCCCTGCCCAAGCGAGCCGGTCGCGACGTCGACCCACGGGAGGATCGGCGTGGGATGGCCCTCCAGGCGGCTGCCGAGTTTTCGGAACGTCATGAGCTCGTCATCGCCGATCGCACCGGCCGCCTTGAACATCGCATAGACGAGCGGCGAGGCGTGCCCCTTGGAGAAGATCAAATGGTCGTTTGCCGGGTTATCCGGTTGCCCAAAGTCGTATCGCAAGTGCCCGGCAAGCAAGACAGCGATGAGATCCGCCGCGGAGAGTGAGGACGTCGGGTGACCGGAGCCTGCGGCAGTGGAGCAACGAATGCTGTCAATGCGCAGCTGGCGGGCCAAATCGCGGTAGACGTCGAGTTTGGTGCCGGTTTCGGCGACCGTCGCCACGCTCTAACCCTACCGCACAATGCAGACCGGAAAGCGCACGATGAACACGGAACAAAACTCCAGCCGGAGGCCGATCAATTGGAAATAGGGCTCTATGGCCTCGGCCGCATGGGCGGAAACATGGTGACTCGGCTCGCGCGGGGCGGGCATCGCGTGATCGCGGGGAACCGGAGCCCCGAGCCGGTGCAGGAGGCGGCCAAGCACGGCGCCGTCCCCTCGAGATCGGTCGAGGAAATGATCAAGAAGATGAAGCCACCTCGGATCCTCTGGGCCATGGTCCCGGCCGGAGAGGTCACCGACCACACGCTCGATGAGTTCGCCCGCTTTGCTTCGCCGGGCGACGTGCTCGTCGACGGAGGGAACAGCTACTTCCGCGACTCGATGCGGCGCGCGGAGAAATATTCAGGCATGGGGTTCCGGTTCCTCGACGTCGGCGTCTCAGGCGGGGTCTGGGGACTCGAAAACGGCTATTGCATGATGGTGGGAGGTCCCGCGGAAGCGGTCGCGATCGCGAAACCCGCGCTCGACACGCTCGCGCCTCCGAACGGGTGGGCGCACTTCGGAAAGAACGGCGCGGGCCACTTCGTGAAGATGGTCCACAACGGTATCGAGTACGGAATGATGCAGGCGTACGGCGAGGGCTTCGAGCTCCTGCACGCCAGCGAGTTCGAGCTCGACCTGCGAATGGTCTCCACCGTCTGGCTTCAGGGCAGCGTCGTGCGGTCCTGGTTGCTCGAGCTTGCCGAGCGCGCCTTCGAGCAGGAGGGCAGCGACCTGAAGAACATCAAGGGCTGGGTCGAGGATTCAGGCGAGGGCCGCTGGACGGTCCTCGAGGCGGTGACGCACGGCGTGCCGATGACGGCCATCGCCCATTCGCTCTTCGCCCGCTTCGTGTCGCGCCAGGAGGACAGCTACGCGATGAAGGTCGCGGCTGCGCTCCGCAATCAGTTCGGCGGTCACGCCGTTAAGAAGGAATAGGAAAACTGGCGACCTCGACGCTCAACCCGCTGCGCGAGGGGCTTCGGCTCTCACGGATCCCAGAGCCCTCGACGATCGTCATCTTCGGGGGTGCGGGCGATCTCGCGCAGCGCAAGCTCATCCCCGCGCTCTACAACCTCGCGCTGCAGCGCCTGCTCCCGGCGACGTTCTCGATCGTCGGCACATCGCGAAAACCGCTGACGCACGAGGAGTACCGCGAGGAGCTGCACACCGCCGTCGCGCAGTACAGCCGGACGAAGCCTCTGAACGAGGAGGTGTGGCGAAGCTTCGCGGAGCATCTGCATTTTGTCGCGACCGCGGACGATGCCGGGTACGAGGAGCTGCGGAGGACACTCGACCAGCTCGACTTCGCGCTCGGCACTCATGCCAACCGGCTCTTCTATCTCGCGACGCCGCCCGCCGCGTACGAAGCGATCGTCAAAGCGATCGGCGAGCACCGCCTTCGTGGTGAGACCGGATGGGCTCGCATCGTGGTCGAGAAGCCATTCGGCCACGACCGGTCGTCGGCGCTCGAGCTCAACGAGGTCGTGCACACCGTCTTCCGCGAGGACGAGGTGTTCCGCATCGATCACTACCTCGGCAAGGAGACGGTCCAGAACATCCTCGTCATGCGTTTCTCGAACGGGATCTTCGAGCCGATCTGGAACCGCCAGTACGTCGACCACGTCCAGATCACGGTCGCCGAGACGATCGGCGTCGAGGAGCGCGCGGGGTACTACGAGCAAGCCGGCGCGATGCGCGACATCGTCCAGAACCACCTGCTCCAGCTCGTTGCGCTTGTCTCGATGGAGCCGCCGGCCGCGTTCGACGACAAGGCCGTCCGCGACGAGAAAGTGAAAGTCCTGCGCGCGCTGCGCCGGATGACGGGCGAAGACCTCGCGATGAACGCGGTGCGGGGCCAATACACGCGGGGCTTCATCGAGGGCGTGCCCGTGCCGGGGTATCGCGAAGAGCCCGGCGTGGCTCCCGACTCGCACACCGAGACGTACGTCGCCCTGAAGGTGTGGGTCGACAACTGGCGCTGGGAAGGGATCCCGTTCTACGTCCGCACCGGCAAGCGGCTCCCAAAACACTCGACCGAGATCGCGATCCAGTTCCGGGTTGCGCCGCACCAGCTGTTCTCGCGCGAGGCTCTCGCCGGTCTCGAACCGAACGCCCTCGTACTGCGCATCCAGCCGGACGAAGGCATCTCGCTCAGGTTCGGCGCGAAGGTTCCGGTGCAGGGCATTCGCATCCGCGCGGTGAACATGGATTTCGACTACGGCGCCTCCTTCATGGTCGACGCACCGGACGCGTATGAGACCCTCATCCTCGACGCGCTCCGCGGCGACGCCACGCTCTTCACGCGTCATGACGAGGTCGACCAGCAGTGGACGTTCGTCGACCCGATCATCAGCGGCTGGTCCCAATCACCCCAGGGCCTCGCGCTGTACGAGGGTGGAACGTGGGGCCCGACCGAAGCCGACGCGCTCATCGAGCGGGACGGACGGAAATGGCGGAAGTCATAACCGTCGACACGACGTTCTGGGGCGCGCGCCAGAGCGGCGTCGCGGCGCTCGAGCGCGAGCTGACCCGGCTTCGCCGCGCGCAGAGCGCGCACGCACGCGAGCATGGACGCCCGATCGCGCGTGCGTCGGTCCTGAATCTCATCGTGTTCGCCGATCGCGAGGAGCACGCGCGCCGTGCGGCGCGGAGCATCGCCGACCTGGCACTCCGTCACCCATCGCGTGCGATCGTCGTGCTCGCAGATCGCGGAGCGCGCGACGGCGTCGAGAAGCGCATCGAAATGCACTGCCGGCTGCCGATCGCCGACGGGGCGCGGCTCGTCTGCTACGAGCAGATCCTCGTTCGCGCGAGAGGCGATGTCGACGACCGCCTCGCCTCTGCCGTGATCCCGCTTCTCGTGCCCGATCTACCGGTCTTCCTCTGGTGGACCGGAACGCCGCCGCTCGAGTCGCGGTCGTTCGGCGATCTCCTGCGTCTGGTCGACCGGCTTGTGGTCGACTCGGCGGACTTCGCACGGCCCGAGCTGACATTGCCGATCATCGCGCGCATTTCCGAAGCGGCGCGCGGACGATTCGGACTCACCGACCTCAACTGGACGCGGCTCACACCGTGGCGCCAGATCGCGACATCGTTCTTCGACGTTCCCGCGTGGCGAGTCTTTCTGGACGGTATCACCGGACTCCGTGTCGGTTTCGCAGTAGACGCGGATGGTCGTGACATACATCCTTCGCAGGCGTTGCTCTTCGTGGGATGGCTCGCGTCGCGTCTCGGCTGGCGCCCACTCGAGACTCTCGCTCCTTCAGAGGCCGGCGGACTCTTGTTCGCGATCGCGCGCCGCGACGGCGCGCGGATCATGGTGCGGGTGCGACCACGTTTCGAACGCGGTCTCGACGAAGGCGATATCTCGGGGATCCGCGTGCAGGCGACCGCCGCGCGCGAGCAGGCCGAATTCGTCGTGAAGCGCCAGCCCAGTCCGCGGCATCAGACCGCCACCGTGCTCTTGAACGGAGAGCGCCGGTGGGAACGCACGATGCCGCTTCCGTCGCCGGCCATCGTCGAGCTCATCGGTGAGGAGCTCTCGATCCTCGGAAGCGACCGAACGTATGAAGAGGCACTCGACGCGCTCGTCGAGCTTGCCTAGTGGGCTAGCACATAAGTTGCGGACCGGCGATGGCATGGCCAGCGAGAAGACCGGAAGTCTCCGCGCCACCGCGGGAGCGCGCCTGCTCGCCTCGCGTTATCGGCTCGTCGAGCGCATCGATGAGGGCGGCGCCGGCGAGGTGTGGCGAGCACGTGACGAGAAGCTCGACCGCGACGTTGCGGTCAAGCTCCTCGGCCCCGACGCCGACGATGCGTTCCGCGCACGTTTCGCCGACGAGGCGCGCCGCGCGGCAGCGGTCGTCCACCCGAACGTCGTCACCGTCTTCGACGAAGGACGCGACGGCGCCGACGCATTCATGGTCATGGAGCTCGTGCCGGGGAAAACGCTCCGCGAGATAGTCGCCGAGCGCGGCCCGCTGCCCGCGCACGAGGTCGCCCGTCTCATCAGGCAGGTCGCCGCCGCGCTCGACGCGGCTCATGCGGCCGGGGTCATCCACTGCGACGTAAAGCCGGCGAACGTCATCGTCGACCGCGAGGGCCTCGCGAAGCTCACCGACTTTGGGATCGCGCGCGCGGCACGCGATCGTGACGAACAAGAGCTCCTCGGCACCGCCCGCTACATCGCACCCGAGCGTGTCGAAGGAGGGCCGGTCACGGCGCGCACCGACGTCTACGGACTCGGTCTCGTCGCGTACGAGCTCCTCACCGGCCGGCCCGTGTTCGACGGCGCGACGAGCGAAGAGCTCGTGCGCGAGCGACTCGTCGGACCGCCGCCGTCGCTTCGGCTCGCGCGGGTGGGCATCGACGATCGACTCGATGCGATCGTCGGCCGCGCTCTTGCGACGCTGCCGGACCGCCGGTACGCGAGCGCGGGCGCCTTCGCGCGAGCGTTCTCGGACGTTGCGGATCGCGACAGCGATCCCACCTCGTCTCTCGGATCGACCAGGGCTCGTGGCGTACGCGGTTGGACGCTCCCGCGCTTCGACAGCAGCGTCGCGATCCTCGCGGTCCTCGCGATCCTCTTCGCGCTGTTCCTCTTCTTCTCATCGTTCCCGCGAGGCGCCCAGCCGACGGGCACCGCGACGGCGGCACCGAGCGCCGCCGCCGCAGAGACACCGAGCGTCCTCGGGAAGAAGCTCGGCGACGCGATCGGCCTCCTGCAGGCGGCGGGGTTCGCACGGGTCGCGTGGGATGTTGGCGAAGGCCCAGGGAGCGCGTGCGCGGTGGTCCGCCAGGACCCCGTGGCGGGAACCGCGATCGGACGCGGAGCGACGGCGACCCTCTACTACATCGCGGGGAAGGACTGCACGAAGAAGGGAGACTAGGGCTGGGAACGCAAACGGCGGCGCGTACCGACACCGGACGCGTTCGCGAGAACAACGAAGACCGCTACCTCGTGCGCGAAGGACGTGATACGACGCTTCTCGCGGTGGCCGACGGCGTCGGCGGCGAGGCCGGAGGTGAGCTCGCGAGCGCCGCCGCGATCGACGCGCTCGCGGAGAGCTTTTTCAGCGCGGGAGCGGGCTCGATGGCCCCGGCCGAAGCCCTCGCGGCCGCGATCCGGAGCGCGAACGACGCGGTACTCGGCGCCGCCGGCAAGAGCGGTCAGCAGGGAGCGGCCTCGACCCTGGTCGCGGCGGCGATCGCGCGCAGCTCGGCGGTGATCGGAAACCTCGGCGATAGCCGTGCCTATCTGCTGCGAGATGGAGAGATCCGCCTCGTCACGGCTGATCACGCCGGCGAGTTCCAGAGCTCGATTACGAGATTCGTCGGCGATCCCCGCGGCGTCCAGCCCGACGTGTTCCTCGAGGCCCTCCGCCCCGGCGACCGTCTCCTGCTCTGCTCCGACGGACTGACGCGCCACGTCCCCGACAACGAGATCGCGACGACGGTCCGGCGCGCGGACCTTGATCGCGCGGCCACCGCACTCATCGATCTCGCCAAGTCGCGGGGCGGCGAGGACAACATCACGGTCGTCCTCTACGCCGCGCGCCGCACGTTTGGCCTCGCGAACCTGCGGCACAACGTCGTTAATCTCATCCTCGCGCTGTTGGTCGCGGTCGTTGTCGTCGGCGCGATCGCGGCGCTCGTCTTCGCTAGCGCCGCATACCCGATCGCGCGGTAGCGAGCAGGCGCGCGAATCCAGGTGAGCTGCTCCACGAGAGCAGTGCCGCGACGCCCGCTGCGACCGCGAGAGCCAGAGCCAGACGGCCGAAGAGCGCGGACACCGAGAACGAAGAGCCGATCGTCGGATTGCAGACGAACGTCGGATAGAACGTGCACTCGTAGGTCCACGTGGGAAGGATGAAGAACATCCCGGCCTGTGCCCCCGGAAATGGCTGAGCCGAGATGAACGGGTAGAAGTATGCGAACACGGCCGTCGCCAGGGCGAGGTAGCCGACCACGAGGCGCGCTCGACCGGTCTCCCAGAGATATGCGAGCCCCGCCGCGAGCGCGAGCAGGTAGAACGGCAGCACCGTGAAAAAGTGATAGAAGAAGAGCACCCGACCGATCGGGATCCAAGCGACGTACTGCACGAGCGCGGCGAACACGACGATCGCGAGCGGCAGCGACCGCGCGCGGACGGCCGCAATCGCGCACCAACCGAACGCGACGATGCCGGCCCAGAAGATTGCGACGTTTCCGGCGTCGTAGATGTACGCGTTGTCGCCGCCGGTCGAGGCGCCGAAGTACCAGTAGACGGGCTTCAGCACGAGCGGCCAGCTCCACCACGGTGATCCGGCGGGATGCGGCGAGGTCAGGCCCGAGTGGTACCAGTACATCTGCTTCGTCAGCTCCACGAGGTTCCAGCCGTAGGGAATCGTCGGGCCGCCGAACCAGCGCACGTAGCTCGCGAGGTAGACGCCGGCGGGGATGACCGCGAACGAAACGAACAGGACGAGCGCGTTCAGCCCGCGCCGGTCAAAGAGATCAAGGGGCCCGCCGGCACCGGGATGTCCGCGCTCGTACGCGCGCGCGGTGACGGCGATCGACGCGATCAGCAGGCCGACGAGCGTGTACGCGCCCGCCCACTTCGCCGCGAGCGCGAGCCCGAAGAGCACACCGGCGATGAGAACGTCGAGCGTCACCCAGCGTCGCGGTCGATGAGCCGCGATCACGAAATACCACCCCGCGACGATGAGGGTCGCGACGTAGATGTCGTTCATCCCGATCCGCGCCTGGGCGAACATCGATCCGTCGACGACCACGGCGAGGCCGGCGAGGGCCGGCAGGACCGCGGACGCGAACAGTCGCCGCGCGAGGAGCACGAGGAAGAAGGCGAGGCCCGCGGCGAACAGGAGCCCGGGCAGGCGCCACGCGAGCGCATGACGGCCGGTCTCGATGAGATCGGCGCCGCCCGCGCCGGCGACGACGAGCTTGTCGCCCTCTCCGTCGACGCCCAGAAGAGCCCCCGTCACCGGGATGGACGCGTACGGCGATGACCCGTGCGTCTCGACGACCACCACGCGTCCGTCGTCGAGCGCGTAGAGGAAATCGGTGCGCGGTACGGTCGCGAGCGCGGTCGCGCCGCTGGTGAAGCTCCCTGTGCGCGGATTCGCCAAGGAGACCGCGTCATGCGAGCCGCTCTCGAGCTCGAACACGTCAAGGGTCGGCGCGTCAGCCCGCGCCACGAAGATGCGGTTCGGGCCGAGCGCGTAGGCAATGGCCGTGCCCGGGCGGCCTCCGGTGAGGGCGCGCGTCTCCTGCCCGGTGTCCGCGGAGACCACGTGCACAACACCCTGGGGATCGAGGACGTAGAGCTCGGTGCCGTCCGTCTTGGCGGTGACCGCGACGGTCGCGATCGGCACGAGGGTGGGCTGTGCATCGAGCGTGGCGTAGATCGCGAGCGAGGTCGGGCCCCCCACGATCACGCGGTCACCGGCGAGGGACAGCGAACGAGCGCCGGAGAAAGGCAGCTTCACCTGCTGGAGCGGCGTGTTGCTCGGGACCTCCGCGATGGGCGCGACGACGAGCGCGTCGCTCGTCATGGCGATGATGCGATCGCCCTGGATCGCCAGCGCTTTGGCGTCGATTCCTAGCGCGCGGCTGGCGGCCGCGCCGCCGCGCGGCTCCACGACAAGCTCACTGTTTTCGGTGACGGATACGCGAGTGCCGTCGTTCCCAACAACGAACGCGGTCGGCTTGCCCTGCGGCGGGACAGGCTCGTGGCCGACCACGCGATCGTCGCCGAAGGCCAGGATGCCGAGGGCCATGATCTCCTTGGCGAGGTGTGGATGGGTCCATTCGTACGGCTCGCGCTGCGCGAGGAGCTCGAACGCCGTTCGCGCGTGATACACCTCGTCGAAATACATATCGCGAGGCCAGTCCAGCCGGTAGCCACGCGACGCGAGGACCGCAAGCGCGACGAGCGCGGCGACGGTGACGTCCCGACGCGTCGGAAGCCGGCCCGGGCCGAGCCCACCGGAGAGGATCCACTGGCGACGACGGGGCTTCTCCGCGCCCGCGAGACCCCACGCTGTGTCGCTCTCGAGCCGGGCATCGCCGCGCACCAGGCGCCACACGAGGTACGCCGCGGCGCCCATCATCACGAGCGCGAGCCCGACCTGACCCGCGCGGCTGAAGACGGTCGCTTCGATGATCTCGGGAACGCGGAGATCGACGTACTGCTGGTACCGCGTGAACGCGTAGTAGAGGGACAGGGCGAACGTGAGCGCGAGGACGATGTATGGCACGAGGACCCGCTTGCGCGCGGCGGCCAACGGCAGCGCGAGCGCGAAGACCGGGAAAAGGTAGCGCTCGTGCGCGCGCGTCGGTAAGAAGTAGAACGCGAGCCCGGCGAAGATGGCGCAGGCGAGGAGCACCGCCGTGTCCCGACGCCACCAGAGCGGAATCGCCGATGCGATGAGCCCGATGCCCAGCAGAACCCCGCCCCAGAGGAAGAGGCTCTCGTCGGGCTTCCAGAAATCGAAGAAGACCGACCACGCGTTGAACGCGTAGAGCGACGTGTACGGATACGTCTCCGACGCGCTGCGCACCAGCAGAGCGAGCTCGCCCGCGATGTGCGTCGGGTCCAGCCCCCAGAAGGGAACGCAGAGCACGTACGTGGTCGCCGCGGTGGCGCCGATCGTGGCGCCGAGCGGACGCCACCGCGCTTCGCGGATGAACTCGAACGCCGCGGCCGCCACGACGACCAGGAGCCCGATGCCGAACTGCGGCTTCACGAGGGCGGCGATCGCCCCGAGTGCGCCCGCGAGCCACCACCGTCGCGCTCCGGCGGCGATGACCGACCCAAAGAGCGGCAGCGTCCCGACCGCGTCGACCTGGCCCCAGTACGGCCCCGCGAAGATGGCCCCCGGTTGCAACGACCACAGGGCAGCGGCCGTGATCGCCGCGCTGCGCCCGGCCGTGCGCCAGAGCACGCGCGCGGCGAGCAGCGCGATGCCAATGTCCGCCGGGATGCTGATCGCCTTCACTGCAAGGCGAAGCAGCTCGCCGTCGAACAGAGCGCCGAGGAGCCACAAGACATACAGGAACGCGGGCGGGTAGTCGCTGAAGTAGCCCGGCTCGTAGAAGCGGCCGGGGCCGATCTGCGCGAGGCGCTCCGCCCATGCCTCGAAGGTTCCGACGTCGGTCGGGAACCCCTGCGCGCGAACCGCGAGGAGCCGGATGACCACGCCGAGCGCGATGACCGCCGCGACCGCAAGCTGCGCACGGCGCACGCCGCGGCCAGCCTCGTCGTTCATTGCCAATACTCGAATCGCGTGATCGCGATCGTGGCATAGATGTTTACGGCGAGCGACAGCGCGATCGCCAGGATGAAGATCACCGTCGGCCGGCGCCGCCACACTCCGCGAAAGAGACCGTCCCCGGTGAGCGCGAGCGCGACGAGGAATGGCTGCGCGTCGATGCTGAAGCGGTACCCGAACTGCTGGAAGCCGACCGTGCCGTGAAAGAGGTCAGGGAGAAGCGCGAGGAGCGCGGCGGCTGCGGTGGCGGTGACGACGACGTTGCGGCGGACCTCCCGGAACGCCAGAAAGATCCAGAGGAACGCGGGAGTGGTCAGAAAGAGGCTCATGCCGATGAAGCGTGGGCGAAAAAAGAACGGCGTGCCCGGGATGAGATCGGGCGGCTCGAGAAAGATCGCTTTGAGCTGGCGCACTAGGTACAGGGGGGAGAAGAGCCCGTGGTTGAAGAACACGTCGTCCTGGGTAAGTCGCGCGTACCCGTCATCGAGCGGTGTTCCCCACCGCAGGAGGTTGTATCCGACATAGATGGCAGCGAATGGCAGGCCCCCAGCGATCACGCCGGCGAGAGAACGCCTGTAGGCGATGCCCGATCGCCGCGCGCAGAGAAGCGCGAGCGCTGGCGCCGCGAGCGCGACCGGCAGACGGGCGAGGGCGGAGATACCGACCAGAACGCCGACCGCGACTGCGTTTCCGCCGCGCGCAGCGACGGCGAACGCCCCAGCGAGGAAAAGCATCGACGCCGAATGGGCCGCGAACCAGGCGCGGCCGTCCACGCTCGAGAAAAGAAGTGTCGTTCCGAACGCCGAGAGGACCGCGCCCGCGAGCGCGTATGTTCGCGGCGCGCCGTACGCTCGCAGCCCGAAGTACAAGATCCCGGCCGATGCGCCGCCGGCTAACCGCGACGCGACGACCTGCGACACCGCCGTTGGGAAGAACGGCACGAACGGAAGGGACAGGATCGCGGCTAGCGGCGGATAGACGACGCAGAAGCGGCCCTCGCCGCAGGGCAGGAGCTCGTTCAACCAGGGCGGAGCCTCGGTGAGCCACCACCGGCCATGGAGGAACGCGTCCGCCAGGCGGCCGGAGTAGTCGTAGTCCGTAGCGAGGCCGATGCCCGCAGCCACGTAGATCGCCGCCGCGATCACTGCGATCCAGATCGCGACTGCTCGGTCAGACACGGTCATTCGCTATGAACACGCTAACCTTGGCCGCCAGTGCCCGCACGGCTCGACGGCCTCTCCTTCTTCTTCCCGGCACTCAACGAAGAGGACAACGTCAGGCCGATCGTCGAAGAAGCGCTGGCCGTGCTGCCCCGTTTTACGGACGACCTCGAGATCACCGTCGTCGACGACGGAAGCACCGATCGGACGGGGGCGATCGCCGACGAGCTCGCGCTGAAGGATCCGCGCGTACGGGTGATCCACCACGGCACCCGGCGCGGCTACGGCGGGGCGGTCCGCTCGGGCCTGAGCTCGGCGACCCGGCCCTGGATCTTCTTCACCGACGGCGACCGGCAGTTCGCGCTCGAAGACCTTGAGCTCCTCATCGCGGCGAGCGAAGGTGTCGACGCCGTGGTGGGCTTCCGGAAGAAGCGCGCCGACCCGGCGCGGCGGCTCTTCGTCGCCTGGGTCTATAACCGCCTCATTCGCCTGGGGTTTGGTGGTGGCTGGCGCGACGTCGATTGCGCGTTCAAGCTCTTCAGAAGAGAGGTGTTCGAGCGGGTTCCGCTCGAACGGGTGCGTTCGGAGGGCGCGTTCTTCTCACCCGAGCTGCTCATTACGCTGCGCCGGGCGGGGATCCGTGTGCGTCAGGTCGGTGTGCGGCACTTTCCCCGGACAGCACACGAGCCGAAGGGCGCGTCGCCACGCGTGATCCTGCGCGCGATCCGCGATCTGCTCCGGCTCCGCGCCCGCCTCTGGCTGCACCCGCACAGCTAGCGCCGCTCGAGTCTCCAGATGTCCGCCAGGCTCTCACGCTCGCGGATGACGCGGGCCTGGCCGTCGTCGAGCAGGACGACCGCGGGACGCGGCGTTTGGTTGTAGTTCGACGCCATGGCGAGGCTATACGCGCCCGCGCCCGGGATCGCGAGAACGTCGCCGGATCGGGCCGTGGGCAGGCGCACCGAGCGGATGAGGATGTCGCCCGACTCGCAATACCGCCCCGCGACCGTCACCTCTTCGGACGCCTGCTCGTGAGCGCGCGCCGCAAGCACGGCGCTGTACTCCGCGCCGTAGAGCGCGGGCCGGATGTTGTCGCCCATCCCGCCATCGACCGCAACGAACGTCCGCACATCCGGCACGCGTTTCATGCCGACGACGCGATAGAGCGCAACGGCGGCCCGCCCGACGAGGCCGCGGCCGGGCTCGACGTAGATCGTGGCGCCCTTGAGTAAGCGATCCTTCCGGACCGGTTGGGTCACGGCGCGGGCGTAGTCGTCGAGCTCGGGCGCCTCCTCCGTGGCGCGGAGACGCACGGCCACACCGCCACCCATGCCGAGCTCGGTGATCGGCGCACCGGTCGCTGCACGTACCTCGTTCGCGAAAGCAACGAGCGCGCGCGCGAGCTCGGCGTACGGCCGCGCGTCGCGGACCTGTGCGCCGAGGTGCGCGTGTATGCCGACGAGGGAAATGCCCTTCGCCTTTGCGATCTCTCGCGCCTGAACGAGAGCTTCGCCGGTGCCGATCGGTGCGCCGAACTTGCTGTCGACCGTCCCCGTCACGAGGTGCGGGTGCGTGTCCACCTCGATGCCCGGCGCGACGCGGAGCCATACGGCCTGCGGCCGGCGCCGGCCGTGCGTGAGCCGGGCGAGCCGCTCGATGTCATGCGCACCATCGACGACGAAGCGCCCCACACGCGCCGCGAGAGCCCCCGTGACCTCGTCGTCGGGCTTCGCGTTGCCGTGCAGCTCCATCCGCGATACCGGAAATCCCGCGCGCCGGGCGGCCTGCAGCTCTCCGAGCGACGCGACGCTCGCGTCGATGCCCTCGTGGGCGATGACTGAGCCGACCCCGATCAGCGCGCAGGCCTTGACCGAATATGCCACCCGGACCGGTCGATGGCGGAAGAACGCGTCGACGTACTCGCGCAGGCTCGCGCGGATCGTCGCAGCATCGTAGACGTAGAGCGGCGTGCCGTACCGATCGGCCAGTGTTTGGAGATCGTGCGTTCCGATGCGCACGTGCCCGTCGCGACCTGCGGCCGTTCCGAGCGGCCAGATCGCCCGCTCGATCACGTGATCAGGAGTTCTGCTGGGGATCGTCGGGCAGCGACTCGATGAACTCCTTGAAAACGGAGAGCTCGTTGTCGTCGCTCGACTCGGCGGTGATCGCCGAGCGGTCGAGGACGGTTTCGCTCACGAGGATGCGCGCCGAGCAGCGGACCGCGAGGGCGATCGCGTCCGATGGCCGGCAATCGACTTCGATCTCCCGGTCGGCGATCTGCAGAAACACGCTCCCGTGGAAGACACCGCCGCCGGACTCGTCCGCGACGAGGTCCTTCACCACCACACGCGTGATCTCCGCGCCGATCTTCGTGAGCATGTCGACGATCAGGTCGTGGGTGAGGGGACGCTCGCTCGTGATGCCGGCGATCCGCGTGGCGATGCTGTAGGCCTGATCCGGTCCGATCCAGATCGGCAGAAGTCTGCGCACGCCCTCGGCCTGCAGGAGCACCACATGTTGGTTGGTCAGCACGTGGACGCGCACCGACTCGACCGAACACGGCACGAGCATCGTCACAAGCCTACCCGGTCGAAGCGTCGCGCAAGCCTCATACCGACCGTGTGTGCGCTAGCCGAAACGGAATCGACCCTGCTCGTGCCGCCGCCTGAAGAGGAGGAGCAGCAGAATCCCCGCAGCGAAGCCGAAGAGGTGCGCGAAATAGGCGATGTTCTCGGTCGCCTGATGCGCGGTGAGGCGGAGCTCCGCGAGAGCGTCGATCACCTGAAGCACGATGAAGAAGCCGATCACGATAAGGGCGGGCAGCTGCAGGATCGTGATGAAGATTCCGAGGAACACGAGCGTCGATACCCGGGCCGCCGGGAACATCACGACGTACGCTCCGAGGACTCCGGCGATCGCCCCGGACGCCCCGACCATCGGCTCGGGCTGCACGAGTCCCTGACCGATCGCAGCGACGATCCCGCAGAGGATGTAGAAAACAAAGTAGGGTCCGCTCCCCAGCCGATCCTCGACGTTATCGCCGAAGACCCAGAGATAGACCATGTTCCCAATGACGTGCAGCCAGCCGCCATGCAAGAACATGTGGGTGATGAGTGGCACGAAGGTGGCGAGCGCGAAATGGCCCTGCGCGATCTGCGTCGCGAACTCTTTCCAATCGAATGAATAGCGATCGTAGAAGGCCGTGACCGCGTCCGGCTGCCGCATCAGCGTGAGGACGTAGAGCCACACGAGGATGTTGGCGACGATCAGGAGTCGGTTGACGATCGGTGTCTTCGCGGTCGGGTTCTGGTCGCGGAGCGGGATCACGCGCGGAGCTCCGTCGCCACCACCTTTGATCCGTGGATCGTGAAAATCGTCCGCGAGCCTTCGGACACGTAGAACGCGCTTGGCTCTGGAAGGTTCGGCGGAAGCGCGAAGCGGGCCATCTCACCACCATCACGGGTCATCTGAACGACGATCCGGTTCGGCCCGTCGAGTAGGTAGATCGCGCGCTGGACGTCGATGGCCTGGATCGCCGTGGGTTTTACGGCCGGTCCGGTCCAGCGTGGGACGAAGTCGACGCGCGAAGCGGTGAACGAGGTCGTGAGTCGCCGGAACCGAAGGATGTCCCCCTGGGTCGTGACGATCCAGATGTCCTGATCGACGGCGATCGATCGGCCAAAACCGGCCGGGATCGGGTCGGTCAGGTAAGCCTGGGGGCGCTGGAAACCCGTGCCTGGGAAGGACTCGTGCTTCCACACCTGGCCGCTCGTCGCGTCGAGCACGTACAGGTTCGCGACAAAGACCGCGAACGCATCTGCCGTCTTCCAGGTCGACGAGTCGTCGGGCGTGACATCGGCGACGCCTGGACCTTCGACTCGCCAGACGCGCTTCTGGTCGTCGAGCGAGTAGACGACCTCACCCAGGTTGCCGACAAAGCGGGGCGCACCGACACCGAGCGTTCCTTTCGTGAGAACGGGAGCGACCTGCGTAGGATCGCCGAAGATCTTCCAGAGGCGGCCCGCGCCGGGGTCGGCCGCATAAAGTCCGTTCACGTTGCCCACGAGCGCGGTGGGCTTGGCGCCGGGCGCGATCGGGTGGCCATCCGGCCCGGTGACGCGCGCTAGGTCGACGATCACGCCGGTGATCTGATCATCCAGAGCGTTGATCTGGTCGCGGAGCGCCGATACCTCCGCCGGATTCGCGGCCGTGGATCGCGCCGCGCCCTCGAGGGTCACTCGAGCGTGATCGACCTTTTGCCGCGCGAGCGGCGTGTCGGGTGGCTTCCGATCCGCGGCGCGCTGCGCCGCCGAAATGTCGCTCCCGATGCTGATGAGAGCCAATGCGTAGTCGTTCTTGACCTGGTTCGATTGATAGTCCCGGAGCGCGATCACACCGATGCCACCCGCCACGACCAGCAGCAGTACAGCAAGCAGCGACGCGGCACGCCGCTGGCGGCGCGAGCGCGAGCGCGCCGTATCCGGGCGGCTGGGCATCGGCGGAGCGCGCCGCGGCATGAGCTCGAACCCGACGGCTACGGTCTTTCCCATCGCCTTGGCTGCCGGCGCTGTCGCCGCGCTGATCGCCTGCGCGACGTGAGGACGGCGCCGCCACACGGATTCGACTCGCGAGCGGATGCCGTCGGCGATCAGTACCTCCGTAGGCTCCGTCCGCGCAGGCTCAGGCAGAACGCGGCCCGCCGCGGCGCTCGCGGCGGTCACCTCGATGAAGATCGCCGCGACACTGCCGACCACGCCATCGGCGACAGCGCGGTTGTTGATGTGCTCCGCCGCCGCGCGTGGGTGGAGCGTGATCGCGGCGTTCTTCAGCGCTTCGGCGCCGAGGCCCTCGACCAGACCTCCCGACGCGAGGATGAGCGTGTCGCCTGGTTCGATGCTCTGGCGCCACACGTCCGGCAATACGTCTGCGACGCCCCCGAGCGACTCGGCCTCCCGCGTCGTGGTCCGATGGACGAAATCCGCGAGCTCTCCCGGTTCGTCTCCGGGAAGAAAGAGCCGCGCGCGCCGCACGAGGAAGACCTGGGCGGCGCCGATCCGGGCGGCGTAGAGCTCGTTGTTGACGACGACCGCGCACGCGCAGTGGAGCGATACGCGTCCGCGTTGATCGCGAAGACGTTGCGCAGCCCGACGATTCGCCTGCCGGAGCGCCTTGCGGAGCGAGACCTCGATCCCGGCCGAAAGGTCGTAGTAGTACTCCTGCCTTGCGAGATCGGCGACTTCCTTCGCGACGTCGCCCCCAGCGTTGCCTTGCTGTCGTGCCACCTCGCACAGGAAATAGAAGCGGCCCTTCGTCCGCAGCGTCGCGCCGAGCGTCGGCTCGCTCGCGACGATCACGTCAGGTGTGCCGGGCCGCAGCTCCGCTGTGGTGCCGATCTTCGTCGCAAGGCTCAGCTGTCGCATCGGTGGCGAGTTTACGTACCCTAGGAGCGCCGGCCGCGCGAACTTGTCCGCGCGAGTGGCCGACGACGGGTCACGGAGCGGAGCGACCGGGACGTGACGCCGGCACGGAGCGGATCTTCGCGATGCCGCTCCGGGGCGCGCGTGACGCGAGCTCCGCGACGAGCTGCTCCTCGCGAAGCCGGATCTCCGCCGCCCACTGCGCGGTGGGGACGGCCACGACGAGCGTGCCTTCATCCATGCGTACCGCGGTGGTTCGCGTCGCGTCGGGTCCGATGACCGCGCACGCGACCGGCGTCCAGGCACGGATCGCGTCCGCCTTGGCGACGTCGCTGTCGAGGCGAAGCGTGCGCAGCGCTCTGGCGATCGCCGCGGCGAGCGGTCTCACGGTGGCCGGGCGATCTCGGTCACCGCCGCTCCGCGCCGGAGGTCCTCGGGGATGCTCGTGAGCACCGCCGCGGTGAGGAGCGTCTGCGCGCCCTCCGGAAGCGCGCGGCACAGCGCCTCGCGATGCGCGGTGTCGAGCTCGGAGAGGACGTCGTCGAGCAGGAAGATCGGGGGCTCGCCGATGTGCGACTGGATCCACTCGGCCTCGGCGAGCTTCAGCGCCAGCACGGCCGATCGCTGCTCGCCGCGCGATGCAAACGTCGGGAGCGGCCGCTCGCCCGTGGCGACGGCGAGGTCCTCGCGGTGCGGGCCGACGAGCGTCGTGCCCTGCCAGCGCTCGCGATCGTGCTTTTCCGCGATGAGTCGCCGGTACCCCTCCGCGCGCTCCTCCTCGGTCGAAGCCTGCACCTGACCCGCGTACGCCACGTCTGGGGTCGGATCCGCGCCGAGGGCTGCGGCCGCCGCGCGGAAGGCCGGACGAAGCTCTCGGACCGCCGCTTCGCGGCGGAGCGAGATGGAGGCCGCGAGCCGCACCAGCTCGGTGTCCCAGAACGCGATCTCGCTCTCCGACACGGGCTCGTCGTCGCGCCCCGCCCGAAGCAGTGCGTTCCGCTGCGTGAGCACGTTCGCATACGCGCGCGTGTCGGCGCGATGCGTGCGGTCGACCTGCGCGACCATCGCGTCGAGATACCGACGCCGCGCGGAGGGCGCCGACGCGAGAAGATCGGTGTCCTCGGGAAAAAACGCCACGACCGCAACCCTGCCCACGACATCCTCTGCCCGTCGAGGAGCACCGTCGGCCGTATACCGGCGTGGTCGCCGGCGGGCATCGGCTGCCGGTGCGAAGAGGGTCACCTCCAGGCGAGTCCTCTCCGCGGCCCGGCAGGCGTCGACGGTGACACGCGCGAGCGGAGCGCCCCACCGAATCATTTCGACGTCGTCGCCGGCACGCGAAGACTCGCCGCGCGCGACCAGATGCACGGCCTCGAGGACGTTCGTCTTGCCCGCGCCGTTCGGACCGACGAAGGCCGTCACGCCCGGGGCAAGGTCGAGTGTTCTGTCCTCATAGCTGCGGAAGTTCTCGAGCGCGATCGCGGCGGCGCGCATGCCCGGCGAACCGGTGCCTAGGCCGGGATGCGAAGCGGCATCACCACATGAAGATAGCTGTCGTCGCCAACGATCCGGACGACCCCGGGCGCGAGCGGGCCGCCGAGCTCGAGCGCGATCTCCGGGGCGGTGAGGCTCGAGAGCGCGTCGGCGACGAATCGGGAATTGAACGCGATCGTCGTGGCCTGGCCCTCAACGGTCGCGTCGATGCGGCCGGTGTTGTCGCCGACCTCGGCAGCGTTCGCGGTGATGACGAGTGGCGGCTCGTTCGCCGGGTCAACCTGGAATCGCAGCATGTTCGCCGCGTCGCGTGCGAAGTACGACGCGAGGCGCGTCGCCTTCAGAAGCTCCTCGCGCTGGGCGAGCACCCGTGTCGAGTGGCTTGTCGGGATGACCTGCTTGTAGTTCGGGAACTGGCCCTCGATGATCCGCGACACGAGGTCGGCTTCGTCGGTGTGGAAGATGACCTGGCTCTTGTTTGGAGTCACCAGGATGTCGACCGTACGGTCCTCGGTGTCCTCGAGGATCCGCGCGACCTCGAAGAGGCTCTTCGCGGGGATGATCACCTCGATCGGTGGGTCCACTCGGTCAAGCAGGCGCGCGTGTCGCACCGAGAGTCGGTATGGGTCGGCGGCGGCCATGGTGACGAGGTCGCCTGCGAACGTCGTGAGCACTCCCGTGAGGACCGGTCGGCTATCGTCGGTCGCCGCGACGAACGCGACCTCACCGATCATCCGGCGCAACGTCCCCTGGGCCATACGCGTGGTGGGCTTGTCTGGGATCTGAGGGATGATCGGGAACTCCTCCGCGTCCATGCCTTTGATGTTCGCCTCGTAGGGACCGGACTTGAGGTGGACCGTCTTCGTCCGCACATTCAGCGAGAGCTCGACATTTCCCGGCGGAAGCGAGTTCACAAAATCGATGAAGAGCTTGGCCGGCACCGTGATCGCACCTTCGTCATCCACCTTTGCCGGGACCCAGCAGTTGATCCCCACCTCAAGGTTGGTCGCGGTGAGCCGTAAACGACCCGAATCGGTGCGGAGGAGAACGTTGCCAAGGATCGGCAAGCTTCCCCTGGTCGAAACTCCCCGTCCGGCGATTCCCAACCCGTGCGCGAGGTTCTCTTGTAGACAAACAACCTTCACGCGGCCCTCCCCGCTCGTACCCGAGAAAGATAGATACAACCAGTAGTGGCAGTAGTAGTGGTGTGGACTATGGGGCTTCCCTCACAAGACCGTGCTCCGGGGACCTGGGGATCGGCTGTTCATCGTCGGGGGAAGCCGGTGGACGGCCTTGGCCGAGTGGTCAGAAGATCGAACACGTGGCGCGGAAGAGAACATACGCACACCCGACATGTCCACAAACGAGGGTCTTTATCCACACGCCAGGACGCCTTATCCACACTCGCTTGCCCGTATCTGGCGCACTCACCCTGGTCGCTGGGCCGCCCTAGTCAGCGTATAAGAGCTCCCGAAGGGCCCCGACATCTCGGCGGAAATCGTCGTTGTCGGCCATCTCGCGCTCGATCTTCTCGCAGCCGTGTAACACCGTCGAATGATCGCGCCCGCCCAGCGCCTCGCCGATCCGGAGGAGCGGCGCCTCGGTCTCTTCGCGCATGAGGTACATGGCGATCTGGCGCGGAACGACCACCTGCCGGTCGCGCGCCTTTCCTTTGATCTGATCGAGCGGCACGCCGTAGTAACGCGCCACGGTCTCGACGATGCGCTCCGGCGAGAGGCTCTTGCGGTGCGGGTTGTAGAGAAGGTTCTGCAGCATCTCCTGCGCGAGCTGTGTCGTCACCGGGACGGCCTGGAGCGCGGCGTACGCGGCGATTCGCGTGAGCGCTCCCTCGAGCTCGCGGATGTTCGACACGATGCGCTGTGCCAAGAAGTCGATCACCGGCGGCGGCACCGCCACGTTCTGCGCCTCGGCCTTCGCGCGAAGAATAGCGATCCGCGTCTCGAGATCGGGGGCCGAGATGTCGGCGGTGAGTCCCCATTCGAAACGGGAGCGCAGGCGGTCCTCGAGCTGCGTGATCGCCTTTGGCGGGCGGTCGCTCGACATCACGATCTGCTTGCCCTCTTCGTGGATCGCGTTGAACGTGTGGAAGAACTCTTCCTGCGTGCCTTCCTTGCCGGCGATGAATTGAATGTCGTCGATGAGGAGCACGTCGATGCGCCGGTAGCGCTCGCGAAACTCCTCACCCTTCTGAGCGCGGATCGAATTGATGAATTCGTTGGTGAACTTTTCACTCGTCGCGTACGCGACCCGCTTCTTCGGGTGGCGCGCAATCACCGCGTGTCCGATCGCGTGCATCAAATGCGTCTTTCCGAGACCCGATCCGCCGTACACGAACAGCGGGTTGTAGCTGTGCCCCGGCCGCTCAGCGACCGAAAGCGCCGCGGCGTGAGCGAGGCGGTTATTCGAGCCCACGACGAAGGTCGAGAACGTGTAGCGCGAGTTCAAAAGGGCGCCGGCCTCGCGCCGGTCCTGCCCGCCTGCCTGCTGGCCGCCCGCACTCGACGCCATACCTGGGGCGGCGCTGGTCCGCGCGGCGGTCGCGGGCGTACCGGACGACGTCACGAAGCGGACGTCGACGGTGCGGCCGAGTAGATGCTGGAGCGCGGCGCGGACCTGGGAGCGAAATTTGCTCTCAAGCCACTCGCGAGCAAATGCGTTGGGAACGCCGACGAGATAGACGTCGTCCTCTTCGGAGATGACCTGCGTGTCCTTGAACCAGGTGTCGTACTGAGCGCGTGAAAGTCCGACCTGCAGCTCACCGAGGGCGGCCGTCCAAAGCTGTTTGAGATTCAACGGCTCCCCTTCTCTACGCACGTGCTCCAAGACGCTCCCCACAACCGTCACGCCGTGACCGCCCGACGCCACACCGAAGGGAAAGACCGAGGTTCCGACCGACCCGTTTTGGAAGCCCGCGAACTATACCCCAAGGAGAAGCCACCGGGTCTACTGCTATGCTCGTTTGCACACATCGTCGTTTTTTGATCGTTTTGTTCCAGCGGGAGAAGGGACTCGACCGTGAAGCGCACCTACCAACCGAAGACCCGCCGACGTGCGCGCGTGCATGGATTTCGCTCGCGCATGAGGACGACCGGCGGTCGTCGTGTGCTCGCCGCGC
>Ga0209807_1000162_pt1 | contig 28719 bp, 27 predicted proteins | sample GraSoiAngelo_154_FD_186168 | JGI IMG/M metagenome (GOLD analysis project Ga0209807, IMG submission 186168) | Grasslands soil microbial communities from the Angelo Coastal Reserve, California, USA - 14_1009_13_20cm (SPAdes) (version 2) | ecosystem: Environmental > Terrestrial > Soil > Grasslands ... | reverse complement strand
CCAGCAAGACTGCCCCTAACACCATGAGAATTCCTCCGGCGAAGTAGATCTCGACGCCGAAGGTGTAGGTCTGAATCAGGGGGTTATTCCAAGAGAGACTGGGCACTCCCCACTGGATGAGCAGCGCAATGCCTGTCACCGAGAATGCATAGCGGTTAGGAAAAATCGAGAGAGAATGAGGCCTGCTCCGAAAATTATGATGCTAGGCCCGACCAATGCCTCCACAGCAGACTTTGCACCATAGGATTGCTCGAACACAAGCGCTCCGATGATAATCGCGACGATTCCAGCGAGCGATAGGACGGTGTATGTCCTCACTCCTTGCGGAGGTTCGGGAATATTACGGATCGCTCGAATAATGTTCAACTTGCTTACCCTCCACGACGTGAAAAGAATAGTCACGTAAGTGATGAGCAAACCTTCGGTGAAGGCAGTAAACAAGCTTTCGGGAGTAAAGGTGAAACTTGCAAGAACCTCGGAAAGGTTGACAGGGAAGAATCTAGCGATAATTGTGGCGAAAACATAGACTATGACATAGGCTATCGCGATACCTACGAACACCCCTACGAACGCCGCACCGGCCGAGTAGAGACTCCCCTCGAAAAGAAACATCCTAGTGAGCTGTCCCCTCCTCATACCGACTGCTCGGGACATTCCCATCTCCGACTTTCGCTCCTCGGCTAGCATGACGAAGATGTTCACGATCAGCACGACACCAGCAACTATGACGAACGTGCTCAAGACTATCAGAAAACTACTCAGGCTTTGGGCACTGGTTGTCGCGCTGTTGACCGAATTCTGTTTCTCGGAATAGGCGCAGAGCGTTGACGCGGGACCGGCTGTCTGAGAGGGATCTGTCTTGCACTTGTACACGGAGGCCGGGGTGATGGAGTTTAGAGTCTGGTTGGCAGCGAGACCGACAACTTGGCTATGCTGAATGGAGCCTCTTAGACCGCCAATGTTGGTTATTGCGATATAGTTGATTGACCCGGGATGATTTGTGAGTTGTTGCGCCGCGTTTATCGTGACGAAAATATTGTCATTGCCTGAAAAACTGCCTCTGGCGTCAGAGAGGGCGATCCCAACAATCTTGAAGGTGGCAGGAACAGCGGAGTATACGACAACAGAGTCGCCAACAGTGGCGTTTAGGTCTCGGGCAGTCCTATCGTTGATAACAGCCTCAGTGTCTCCGAAATTGGGAGGGATAACTGAGCCGCTGGTTGAATGAAAGTCTCCGAGGGTCTTTGAAGCGTTGGAGTAGGTGCCGATTAGAGTTACCTGAGATTGAACGTTCCCGGTGTTGGTATCGCTCATGCTTACGGTGTCCAGAATTTCTGGGGTAGTTCCGAGAAGGAAGGGCTGAGCTTGTGGGTTACTTGCTAACTGAGAAGCGAGGCTCGGGGATATGCTCGCGGGGAAGTACATGTAGGCGAAGCTCGTGACGTTTCTAACATAGACGACCTCGTCTGCGAAACCATAGCCGTAGTATGCCCCTCTTGTGAAGAGTTCCGTAAAGGTGTCCTGGGTTACTAGTGACCCTGAGATCATCGCCGTCCCAATCATTAATCCGAGAATGACTATTGCCATGCTGGTTTTTCGACGTACAAAGTTGCGGAGCGCCATCCTGAAAGTAAGCCGATCCCGAAGTATCATGCCGAGGGAGATCAGCAAAAGCACGATCACAATGTAGACTTCGAAACCAATAGTCGAGCCACCAACGATACTGCCTAGACCCCCGAACCAAAGGAGCAACGCAGCCAGCCCCGCGATAAATGGAGAGAACGAGAGCACTTTCCTCGAGTATCGTCCTGCTCTGCTTGTAGGCTTCGCCCGGGAGAACAGATAGAACAGATAGGCAGCGCCAAGTCCCAAGACCAAAAGCCCGGTTGCCTGGACTAGAAGCCGGGTCTGGTTTTCGGAGACAAACTGGCGCAGGAAGATGTTGTTTTGGTAGTTCAGATAGAAAGCGTAGAGTTCCCCGAGGGCAATTATCGAGACGAAGATGCTCAGACCTAGGAGAAGGGCTCTTCCATGTGACCTAGACTCTGACGTCAGCTAATCCCGCCTCCTTGTTCAAGACTTTCGTTCCAGTCGCAGTCTCTTTCTCTATCTGCCCGTTTCTCATCGAGACTATTCTGTCAGTCTCATTGGCGATTTGAGGATCATGGGTAACTATCACGAAAGTCAGTCCGTAGTCGCGATTCAAGCTTCTCAACAGCTTGACAATCTCCGCGGAATTCTCGGAGTCCAGATTTCCCGTCGGCTCGTCCCCCCAAACTATCGCGGGCTTGTTCACTAGAGCACGAGCAATGGTGACGCGTTGCTGCTGCCCACCACTAAGTTCGCTAGGCTTGTGGAGTCGCCACTCCTCCAGCCCAACCATCTTCAGAGCACTCAAACCCTCCTTGTGAGCCTCAGCCTCCGAGACCCCCGCTAGAAGTAGGGGGAGTTCGACGTTCTCCTGTGCGCTCAGAACAGGGAGAAGATTGTAGGCTTGAAAGATGAAACCCATCCTTCGAGCCCGGAACCCGGACTTTTGATCATCAGACATAGTCGCAAGGTCAACGCCCTCGATCGCCACTTTGCCCTTCGTGATGTCGTCGAGCCCTGAGAGACAGTTGAGGAGCGTGGTCTTGCCACAGCCGAAGGACCCATCACAGCCACCATCTCGCCCTTTCGAACATTGAGGTCGAGACCCCTAAGAGCCTCAACTTTCAGCGTGCCTGTCTGGTAGACTTTCCAAACAGATTGGGCCTCAACCATGGATGGACCGTCGCGGCTAGCCAATCACTACTACTCCTGTGCGTTTCCCTTCGCCGGATTTGAAATCGGGCTTTAAGGACGTTACCGCACGCCATAGTCAGCTTGGCATTGTGAACTAGGGACGCGCGTCACTAGTCGTGAGAGCCTCCTCTAAAGTGAATGTCAATGTGACTTGGTTGGATAAAGAACGGAATGAGAAGCAGGTAGAGTACTAGGCTTATTCGAGTGTCGAGAAAGGAAAAGCCGATTCCAGTAAGGGAGACCACTGGCCCAATTAGAGTTCGATTTCGGGCTAGAGTCACAATGTGAGGGTCTAGATCTTTCTCTACGAGACGATGCTGGGCAGTTGCGTACCACCATACAAGGTAAAGTGCGAGCCCCGTTGCAGCCAGATTTACGCCATAGATTCGGACTGCGGTAGGCGAGAAAGGGTACAACCCGAGCAACGATGTCGAAAAGGGCACGAAACCGATGGTCAAAAGGAAAAGTATGTTGACCCACAAGAAAACCCTGTCAGTCCGTTTGATGTAATGAAACTGATTGTGATGGCCAATCCAATACACACCCAATACGACAAAACTGAAAACATAGGCGAGAATATGTGGCGAGAGATTCACGATCTCACCCTCAAGGCCCGACTCGGACAGACCCGCCTGAGGAAGACTGAGTCCTAAAACTAGGACTGTCATGACCGTGGCGAATATTCCGTCTGTCAGTGCCTCAATGCGGGCTTTTGTCAGACCCCCTTGTACTATCCCTGAAATACCCAATTTCCCTGAGTCAAGTGTCGCCTCGAACTGTGCTTAGCTCTTTCCTCGCTCATTCACAAACGAAAGCCTCTTCTCCTCCAATCCGCAGAACGACCGTCGAAAGTGACGAAGCTGCTCGCCGTTGGAGATACTGCACCTAATTTCCGATTGGCAACAAGCAATAGCAGTTACGTTTCCTTGGCGGATTTCCTTGGAAAGAAGAACGTAGTCGTTTACTTCTACCCGAAAGACTTCACCCAAGGCTGCACTGCCGAGGCTTGCAGCTTCCGAGACTCGTACGAATCATTCAAGGATCTTGGCGCAGAGGTTATTGGGATAAGCTCCGACGGCCAAAACTCTCATCGAGATTTCGCTCAACAACACCACCTGCCTTTCATATTGCTTAGCGATGCGGATGGCGCGGTGAGGAAGGCATACGGGGTCAAGAAAACACTCGGCCTGTTTGCTGGCCGCGTAAGTTTCGTAGTCGACAAGAAAGGAATAATCAGACACATCTTCTCATCTCAGACCCGGGCGACCGCGCATGTTGGAAAGGCCCTTGTCCTCTTGAAATCGATCGCTTAGCCATCTGCAAGATCGAGGTTCTCATGTGATTATTCCACGTCCTGACGAAAAATCGAAGGAATTCTTCAGATCCCTTTTGCCAGACGATCCTCGGGTCACGATTCGGCCGATGTTCGGAAACATATCCGCGTTCGTAAATGGAAACATGTTTCCAGGGCTTTTTGGAAACGACTTATTCGTGCGCCTATCCGAAGAGAATCGCAAGGAACTTCTAGAGAAAGAAGGCGCTTCGATGCTCGAGCCGATGAAGGGAAGGCCCATGAAAGAATATGTTGTGATCCCGAAAGCTTGGTGGAAACAGCACGAGACAGCCCGAAAATGGATCATCCGGTCCCTGGACTGGACTAGTAAGCTGCCTCCAAAGAAGAAGGAAAAATAGCCGCATCGTCTTTCTAACGGGAAGACTAGGTTAGTATTCGGACGGTAGCATGAGGTGTCAAGCGCCCATTCATCGCAAGGATCTCATTATTGTTGAAAGAAAGTGTTAATCGGAGATTCACAGTAGTACCGGGAGAACTCTGGAAGCCTCCACCAGTGATCGACACTTTGAGCGAATCACTAGGTATTGAATAGGTCACATTTCCAATGTTGGAAAAAGTAACCACTGCGGCGGACACGGGAAAGCGCAGCTGGTCGTATGTTCCTGTGGCGAGTCTCGCACTTCCGAGAGTCTTCGCGATCGTCAAAACCGAAATCATATCCACCGTCTTGTGAGACCCAGCTATCGCGTACCAGCCATTATCGCTAGAGTTTCCAAAGCCTGCCTGATGGATCTCCATTGTTGCGAACGTCAGATAGATATGAAGAATGCTCGGATCATACTGCTGACCGCTACCAGGCTGCACCTGAGGTGGATCCGTGATGCTCAGAACGACTGTTCCCTGAACATACCTAGTATAGAAGAAATAACCTGAAATCGCACCGATGATGAGAATCGCCAGAATGACAGCCGCAGTACCCTTTGCCATCGCTTGTTCCCGATCGAGCCGGCCCTCGTTCCCACTAGGAGATTGCCTCGGTCAGCCCTTATCCCTAGCATAACCGGAAATTACTCGATGGGGTTACAGTGGAAAAACAGGAGGTCGAATCCGGTCCGAAAGTCCTGCGGCTTTGGTCCGGAGCCAACTTCTAGTCGGACCAACAACGAAGCTGTCAACGTGGCATGGGCGAGTATTCGCGGCCGCCCGATCGAAAGGCGTTCCACAGCGGTTCAAGATGTATGTCCCAAGGTTCCTCTCTCTAACACACTGTTGTGCGAGCAGAGGCCACGTTTAAGAGACGCCCCCGAACCCCTCACGTCGCTGAAATCTCATGGAAGCATCAACAGTCACAACCCGACCTCAACCGAAACTACACAGTCTAGTTCACTTCGAAATACCCGCCAGCGACCCCTCCACCGTAAGCAAGTTCTACGAACAGCTCTTCGGCTGGAAATTCTCCAAATGGGGGGAACAAGACTACTGGCTCATAGCCCACAAAGACGCCCCGGCAAATGAGACCATGGGCGGACTCTTCAAACGGAACACCCCAAACGAACAATTCGTCAACTATTTCTCCGTCAACTCCATCGATGAATCCGCCGCCAAAGCCACGGGCCTAGGAGCCCAAGTCGTCACTGCAAAGCAAGAAATCCCAACCGTGGGATACTTTGCAGTTCTCAAGGACCCCGACGGAAACGTCTTCGCCCTATTCCAGTCTACCGGCGGAATGTAACAGCATACCCAGACCCCTCCCTTTCTTTTCTTCTTCCTCGCATAGGAGCGAATGGGGATTCTCTGTATTCCTCGAAAAATTGTCCTAGAAGATCCCACTTAGAGAGCCTCCCAAACATTTTTCACCCAACGCGTAGCTGTGTGTGTGGAGCGTGCCAAGGCGCAAGCGGCCGAGGTTGTACAGATAGAGGACTCCAAAAGAGTCCGCATATTGCAGTTCATTAAGGCGAATCCAGGCACCCACCTTAGAAAGATCAAACGAGAGCTAAACCTCGCCATGGGCGTCATACAGTACCACCTCTACAGACTGGAACGAGAACGTAGCATAGTATCGGCTCGCCACGGACTCTACAAACGCTACTATGCGGACCAGGGTCCAAGAATCGAGGAACGAGCTATCGTGAACATCCTCTTCCAAGAGACCGAGCGAGACCTGATACTCTATCTCCTCGAGAACCCACAAGCCAGCCAGAAGGAACTCTCCCAATTCGCCAGAATCTCACCGAGCTCAACCAATTGGCATATGAAAAGACTATCACAAGCTGGCTTCGTAGAAGCTAGAAGAGAACGCGGGTTCGTAATCTACACGGTGAAAGGGGACCCAGGAATGATCCTCTCTCTTCTCAGGAGTTATCACCCAAGAATCTGGGACAAGTGGGCCGAGAGATTGGCCGACCTCATGACATAATCGATGGGAGTACTGGTGAGGGGAGAGTCAGGATCTCGGGCAGATTGTGACCGATGATAGTTCCCCCACTGCTAACCCTAGATACGACCGGGTTGTCGCCTGACCCTGCTGAGATACTCGAATTGGGGAGAGGAGTTTTCGCTTTAGTTCTCTTTGCGATCTCCCTCTACGCATGGTCTAAGAGAAAACAGCCCGCGCTATTGATCGTCGCAGCGGCCTTTCTGCCATTTTTCGCAAAAACCATTCTAGATGTGTTTTACCCAACATCGGCGCTACTTGAGCTCGTCCGTCCGCTCTTTGATTTCATTGCGCTGGCGCTCTTCTTCGTTGCGATCGTCATTAGGCCAAGAAAAGACCTTGGAAAGGGAGCTGCCTGAGCTAGTTCTAATCGGTCCTTTCCAGCACGCGATATATATCGCGTGAATAACCGGGCTTTTGACAACTGTACCACGACACCTAATATCGCCCTGCAGAAACATCTCAGACACTAGCAGGGGGAAAATTTGAGTTGCCTTCAGTCGGACCCTTCGAACTAACAGAGATAGAGTTCATTGGGCTTGAATTTGTAAGACAAGAGGACGAGAGACAGCTTAGAAAGACGACCCTGCGAGCAACATGGTCCGGCAGAGAACTCAGTGTCAAGGCCGGGCAGCAAGCAAGGTTGGTATTGGATTGCGCGAGCGATATTGCCTCTAGGATTCTGCCATACTAGCATAGCATCCTGCTTGGTGCGTGAATAGTTAGGATATCAGGAAGCTAGACGAGTTAGCTGCTCGCTTACTTGCCACAATCGTTTCGCTGAGTCATCATCGTAGGATTCCTGAGAAGACCTTACCTCATGCATCTTGGTGAAGTATTTGCCCGTCACGCCATCCAAGTCAGGGGACGTGGCGACGTAGAGAATCCTCTTGGCGGCCGAGTCGGGACTTATGAAAAACATTCCGAGGAATCTGAAACCTAGCATCACAAGGCCGCCATTGTTCTTTGCGAAGTTCGTCCGTACAACTCCAGGATGCGCGCTGTTCACCGTAACTCCAGTGCCCTCAAGCTGCTTTGCCAGCTCATGGGTATAGAGTATCATTGCAAGTTTCGATTGACCGTAAGCTTGCCAGCCTGAAAACCTCTTCTCACCCTGGAGATCATCGAAATGGATGTTCGCGCCTTTGTGGGCATCTGATGTCACGTTGACGATGCGGGAGGGAATGCTTGCCTTTAGGATGTCTAGTAGAAGGCTTGTCAGGAGAAACGGTCCAAGATGGTTGACTGCAAATGTTGATTCGAAACCATCCAGAGTGGTGGTCCGTTTGGTCAGATAGACTCCGGCGTTGTTGATTAGAAGGTGGAGCTTCTCGTGCTTGGCCTTGAACTCGTCAGCCAATTGGCGAATCGAGTCTTGAGAAGACATGTCAGCCTGTATCATTTCGACGTTCTTGTTTCCACTTTTCCCGACGATGTCATTGACTGCCATCTCCCCTTTCTCTCTGCTCCGAGAGACTATCACAACCGTCGCGCCAATCTTTGCCAATCCTATGGCTGTTGCCTTGCCTATACCGGAATTCCCGCCTGTAACGATGCATATCTTACCGGTCATATTGGCACTTGACATAGGCCCAGTCTAACCACTCTTTCCAACCCACATTCCCCGGGATGAGGAGATCTTGAAGATTTGAGGCTTCTCCTCAACAATCGGATCGCTTGCTTACCGACGCTCTCTGCTCCAAATTGAGTAAGGTTTGTTTTCTCTCGTTGCCCCAACGGTAGCCATGCAATCCTCCATCTTTACCGATCACGCGATGACAGGGAATCACTAGTGCGACTGGATTTGTAGCGCATGCTCTTGCTACTGCACGCGAGGCCTGAGGAGCTCCGAGAGCATTAGCAATCCCGCTGTAGGTGGCAGTTTTACCGTAAGGAACGGACTGGATCTTCTTCCAGACATTCCACTGGAATGCTGTACCCGTCACGTCGAGCGGAAGTTTGAGAGAAGATTGACCAGTAAAATATCTGATGAATGCGTCCGCCCAGTCCTTCATTCCAACATCGTTGCGTTGAAGACTTGCCGCGGGATAATCTTCGGTAAGCACAGTCTCGACTGTACGGTCAGAATCTCCCATACAGACGGCGCAGATTCCTCGCTCAGTGGCTCCCACAAGCAAACGTCCGACTGGTGAGTCAACGATCGTGTACTGAATCCGCAACCCTCGCCCACCTTGGCGAATCGCTCCAGGATTCGCGCCGAGTCCGCTTGAAATTTTCTCGTACACTCGACTTCTAGAAGAGAATCCAGCATTGTAAAGTGAATTGTTTACTGTCTCCCCACTTCTCAGAAAACGCTTCATCTTCGCGAGCCGGCGAGCCTCCACATATTGACGAGGCGAAACTCCCAGGATTTTCTTGAAGGTCCGCTGGAAATAGAACGGACTTAGCCCCGCTTCGGCAGCGAGGATTGAAAGAGTTAGTCTCTTACCAAGATTCGCATCTATGAAAGCGCAGATTTCATACACCCATGTCGCCCCAGACGAAGCCTCGAGGTCTTTGGGATTGCATCGGCGACAAGGTCGAAAACCTGACTGCTCCGCCTCATCTGGCCCCGCAAAGAACACGGCATTATCTCTGTTTGACCGCTTGGCCGGACATGATGGTCTGCAATAGATTCCAGTTGAGCGAAGCGCAAACACAAACGCTCCATCATAACTATGATTTCTGGACAAAACTGCCTTCCATTTCTCTTCATCAGTCAGGCCATTTTCTAAACTTCCCTTTGGATCCTGCAAAACTGGACGACTCTGGTCAAGCGTTAGCATGAGCATGTAATTGACGTGAGAAAATAAGTAGTTTGACTCCGTTTCTTGCTGTCAAAGCATCATAGCGAGGACATGAGTGTTTGCTTGGAAAGGAACCGTGTTTTCCGACCCATCCCAAAAACTACAGTACAAATGGCGAAGACGCGTCCTTCATCATGCTCCGAAGAACCACGTCAAATCCCCAAGATCCGATTTACATGTGGACAGCCAACATTATGGCTCGGCCAGGCTTCGCTATTACCGCAAACTACAAGCTTTCACTTTTCGGCTTCCAGAGAAAGCCTAGCTATCAACAACGCAACCTCATCATACACCTGAGAAAACGTATATGTCAGAAAATAGCTCCTTTTGGAGGATTCATGACCCGTCCAGAGTGGCAAAAGAAAAAGAAGAAAATGGCAGGCAGAGAAGGCCCGAAAAAGGGCAAGAATCGCTAGAAACCTAGGACCTCAGCAGCTGCTTCCTAACTGAAAGCCTGAGATTCACCGTTGGAAAAGGCCCTCGACCGGGTCAACATTTTTCCAAAGAAATGCTTGAATGTTGAACACCGCAAGTATCGACGTCCCCCGCTAGCTTAGCGAGACAGGAACGATGGAGATCTTGTTTCTTACATTCCGCCCATCATGCCGGGAGGCATACCGCCACCCATGCCAGGAGGCATTCCTCCAGGGCCGCCAGCGCCTGGACCTGGAGAGCTTCCACCTTTCGACGCGAAGACATCGTCAACTCTGAGGATCATTGTCACGGCTTCTACTGCGGACTTGATTACTTGCGTCTTTACCCTCAGCGGTTCAACTACATCCATCTTTAGCATGTCGGCTGCTTTTCCCGTCTTGGTGTTAACTCCGAACCAGATGTTCTGAAGGGTGTTGTGTTTGGATTTGAGATCGACGAGTATGTCTATGGGGTTGATGCCTGCGTTCTGTGCAATCGCGACAGGGATCGATTCAAGCGCTTCCGCGAAAGCTGTGACAGCTAGCTGCTCTCTGCCTCCAACCTTGATTGCGTATTCTCGCAGACGCTTGGATAATTCTATTTCCGGAGCGCCGCCACCCGCGACTATCTTCCCGTCTTCAACCGCATTTCGAACAACGGACAGCGCATCATGAAGAGACCGTTCAGCCTCGTCGACCACGTGCTCAGACCCCCCTCGTATCATGATGGTTACCGCCTTCGGGTTCTTGGCTTCGCGGACGTAGACGAGCTTGTCATCTCCGATCTTCACTTCTTCAACCGTCTTTGCATAGCCTAGGGCCTCCTTCGAAAGATCCCTTGTAGTTCCAACCACGCTGCCGCCGGTCGCCTTCGCTAGTTTCTCCATGTCGCTACTGCTGATGTTTTTGATGGTGAGGATTCCTTTCTTTGCGAGAAGAGATAGAACCTCGTCGTCGACGCTTTTCTCGGTAAATAGGACATTTGCCCCGGTTTTGGCTACTTGATCAGCCATATCTCGGAGGAGCTTTTCCTCTTCCTGTATGAACTGGTACATTTCTTCCGGCTTGTTGATGTTGATCTTGGCATCTGTCTCGGTCTTCTCGATCTCCAGCTTCGCATTCAACAATGCTATCTTGGCGCCAGTCACGCTCTTAGGCATCTGTGAGTGAGAGACTTCTTTGTCGATAATTATTCCATTGACCAGCTCGCTCTCCTCTAGACTCTTTCCGTGTTTCTTCATCACCTTGACGAGATCAATGTCGGCCTTTACCTTGCCATTGTTCTTCTCGGTTACCTGCATGACCGCCTCGACAGCAAGCTCGGCGAAACGATTCTGAGAACCGAAGATACCTTTGGTATTTAGAGAGGTCATCGCGACCTGCTTCAAACGCGCGTCGTCATCTGGTTTGATAGCAATGGCTATCTTCTCCAGAATCTCTTGCGCTTTCCCCGCCGCGTCCCTGTAACCGTCGATGATTGCATTAGGATGAACATCCTTGTCGAGAAGAGTCTCTGCACCTGCGAGTAATTCTCCTGCGAGAACAACTGCGGTTGTTGTTCCATCCCCTACCTCGCTATCCTGGGTCTTAGCGATCTCGACAATCATTTTAGCCGCTGGATTCTGAACATCCATTTCCTTCATGATTGTAGCACCGTCGTTTGTGATTACAATATCCCCCATGCCCGCGACAAGCATCTTGTCCATCCCTCTAGGGCCTATAGTCGACCGGACAATCTCTGCAACTATCTTAGCGGCCATTATGTTGCTTCTCTGGGCATCCCTTCCTCTAGACCGGGAAGTGCCCTCTCTCAGAATCAAAACGGGTGTTTCGGACATTTCTAATCAGATTCTGAGTAGGGTTGATGTGCTTCCCAAGATAAACATATGCAGGCGGATCCTTCAGAATACCAAAGAACGTGTCCCAGAACTTGAGAGGACCAATGGAAAAGGGACCCCCCCGGCTTTCAGATCTGAAGATTGTCGCCAGCCGCCCATCAGACCTTTCGAAAGCGTGGGCGAGGTACTATGATAGGTTGGCAGCGCGCTTTGTTGAACAGATCGATCGGCGACGGTTCAATGTGATCCTCGAGGCGGGCTGCGGGAAAGGACAGCTCACAATACCGCTGCTCCGAAGGCTTCCGAGAAACGTCAAGATGATCGCCATAGACTCGTCCAAGGGACCTTACGCGGGGTGGTTGAAAGAACTAAGTCAAAAGCTCCAAACGGCCCGATTAGAGAAACGAGTCCAGCCGATCAAATCCGACGCGAGAAGAATCAGAGGCATCGAAGATGAAAGCGTTGACATCGTGGTTTCAAACGAACTGCTTTGCGACCTACCCTACGATTCGCAACTCGAAAAGGCTCTGACAGAGTTCTATCGGATCCTCCGACCTGGAGGCCTCATGATCCATGGCGAGTGGTCATCTTCCCCGGCAGCAGAACCTCAAGCATTTCTCGTCAAACATTGGCCGTCCTGGACCCCTGACCAGCTCTTTTCAATAATGAGGAAAAATGGCTTTCACGATTTTCGAGTCACCTACTTCGAAACAACAATCCATTTCGGGTACGAGAACGCACTTGAGGAGCTTCAAACTTGGGGCGCAACTGAAAAATTTCTCAGGCACAATGATGAGATGCTGAAACGAGAAGGAATTGAACTCCCATACGAGCACATAGTGCAATGCGAAAAATAGAAGATAGATCCTCGAAACCGAAGTTTCCTCTGAGGAAGGTCTCGCACGAAGAACGGGTTGAATTGGGACGAAAGATTGCGTCCCAAATCATTAATTCGTACAAAGATGCAGTGTTAGCAATCTGCATCTACGGGTCCGTTGCGAAGAAACTGGATCGTCCGTATTCAGACCTCGAAATTTTCTGCGTGGTCAATGATAATCTCGAACTGCCGAGCAAGTTTTACGTTTACGATGGGCTACTAGTGGAGATAGACTATTTTCAAGAGTCAAAGTTTCTCGGAGAAGCAGCGAAGAAAGGCCGGGACTGGCACCTCGGGGCTGACCAGTTCCGAAACCGGATAGTACTATTCGAACGTGACAACTGGCTCGGAAAACTCGAGAAGGTCGTCGCCGGAAACGACCGGATGGATTTCACCGAAGAACTGCAAATGCTACGATAGGTATGACCGAGTCCCTCGCCGCCGTCCGCAACGCGCACACTAAACGTGACCATCTAGACCTCAGGACCCGAGCCTTCTACTTGGCATGGGACGCCGCGAGAGTCGTGTTCCTCTATAACCGAAGATATGTTCTCACGACAAGCTGGTTCTGGAAGCAACTATTCGAATGCCAAGAGCAACCCAAAGGATTCCGAAAACTGGTCGACGTCGTCGCGGGATTCGAGAAATCGACAAACTCGAAACTAGTCGATGCTGCCGAACGATTATGGCTTGAGACGATGTTGATGGTTCAGCCACGCAGAATCTCCATAGAGTCGACAGACACTATGGTGTAAATGTTCACTGAGTGCCTGAGGCGCGAGATTGCAAATTCGACCCGATTAAAAAGAGGCGAACGTAACAAGGTATAGCCAAATCAATTTCGACGAAAAAATGACGGAGGGACCCGAAAAAAACGTGGGTATTAGATTTGATAGAGAGTAAGAAGCCTACTTCTACTTCTTGCTCTTCTTCTTTGGCTTACTAGGCGTTCGAATTCACCTATTAGCTTGATAATTCGTTGTCAAGATATAAAACTATTGTATTCCGAGCTTATTGGGCGAAACAACCTCTATTTTGAGCTAAAATCACCATAAATCGCCCTTTTCTGTACTATTTCATAACGTTCAGGCAGAAGATTCCGTTTCTCGCCAAAGATCGTACTCCAAAACGGTTTCGTGATAGGTCAGATGAACTCTGCCCCGTGAAAGATGATCGCACAGATCTCGCGTTTCCTAGGTTAAGTCTTTCTCAACGGGCTGAGCTATCATACTTTGCTCAAGGACGGATCCGCAAAGAATGCATCGTTTCCCCTTCTCCATGTCTGCCATCAATTCTTCGCGGGAAATGCCTAGTGAGGATTCGAGCTCAACAATATCCTTCGGAAATGCCTGAGACTCTTCACACTCGTTGCAGATCAATGCGTCACGCATCTGCCACTCTAATACGGGACAAAGGGCCTAGTTATACTCCTCTACGACAACTCATGAGTAAGCTTCATTCTCCACCACCCGAAAAAGAAAGAACTACTTCGAAGCCTAAGAAGAGACGCGAAGATTCGGAGAACCCAACGAAAGGGTCAGTTGAATTTGGAAACGCGAAGTCTTGGGAAGAGCGACCTTAGAATCACTAGGGTGGGAGTTGGGACCGCACCCATTGGCTCGACGCCTGAGTGGAAAGTCTACTGGGGACCCCAAGACGAAAAGGCGGCAATCAAAACCATACAGACAGCAATCGACCTCGGCGTTAACTGGATAGACACCGCCCCATTCTATGGATGGGGAAGAGCAGAGAGGATCGTCGGAAAGGCGATCAAGGGAAGACGAGACGCAGTTCACATTTTCACAAAATGCGGCACTCTCCCCGACGGCAGGAAAGGATGGTCGGAAAATCTCAAGCCCGAGAGCATTAGAAGAGAATTGAAAGAAAGCCTCCAACGTCTGCAAACGGATTACGTGGATCTATACCAGTTTCACGATCCCGACCCTCGAACGCCGATCGAGGAATCCTGGAAGGAAATGCAACGCCTCATCGACCAAGGTCTAGTCCGATACGGGGGACTGTCAAACCATCCTACGAATCTGATCGAGAGAACTCTCAGAGTGGGACCCGTAACCTCCACCCAAAACCAATACAACCCTCTACAAAGAAGAACGGAACGAGATATACTCCCCTTCTGCCTGGAACACGAGATCGGAGTTCTCGGATGGGGATCCCTCTCCGAAGGAGTCCTGGCCGACAATTTCGATATTGACAAGCTAGATCCGGAGGATTTTCGCAGACGACAGGTCTACTCTCAACCAGAAAATCACTCTAAGATTCAGATGATCCGCCGAGCCTTCCGACAAATCGCAGATGCCCATCACGGGACGATGGCGAATGCCGTCATCGCATGGGAACTAATGCACCCCGCACTAACCGCAGCAATAATCGGAGTCCGAAGTGAGAACGAGGCTCGTGAAATGATTGGAGGAACTGACTGGAAACTAACACCCGACGAGATGAGTACAATTGAGGATTCAATAACGGCTTGGGAACGATAGAAGATCTCAACGGGCTAGGAGTGCTCTACGACAAGGATTTTTGACAGAATTCTAGAAGCCTTTCCTAGACATCTAATCTCGTCTGCATCAAGCTTGGAGAGAAGCTTGATCAGTCGTCTCTCTCGTCGATTTCGCCCTTCTTGCAAGATTCTCGTTCCCTTGTCCGTTGGTGAGATTATGACCGAGCGCCTATCATCTCTGTTAGTCTCCCTTCGGACCAGGCCTTCTTTGACCAGAGCTTCTACCACACGACTCATAGTCGGCGGCCTAACCTGCTCTACCTCTGCCAGCTCGTTCAACGTGAGTGGACCGCCGAAGACAACAACCGACAGGGCTGAGGCTTGGGCCGGTCCGATACCCATAGCAGAATCCTCCGTTCTCACATGACGCAATAGATGGATCGCGTTACTATGGAGACTCCTCCCTACCTCTTCGAGGCTTTGTTTCTCTGTCATGCACGCATCCTAGTTGTGAGCATTACTAATGCATATATATTAGCTTAGCTAATGATTAGCTATGCTAAGTATACAGACGGATGAGTTCCTTGAAGCCATCCAGAAAGGCAATCTATCGAAAGTCAACCAACTTCTAGAAACAAACCCAGACCTCGCAAACAGCAAGGCAAAGGATGGTACTTCAGTCATACTTCTTGCTCTCTACCACGGCCAGAGGAATATCGCGGAGGCAATAAGCATCAAGAAAACAGAACTCGATATCTTTGAAGCCTCGACCCTAGGAAAGCTCGACCGCACCAAATCTCTCATAGATCGGAGCCCTTCACTCGCAAGTGCCTACTCTTCAGACGGCTTCGCGCTTGTCGCTCTCACAGCATATTTGGGCCAGAAGGAAACAACAGAGTACCTCATTGGGAAAGGCGCGGACGTTAACGCGGTTGCGAGGAATAGGACAGGTTTCACAGCTTTGACTGGGGCAGTGGCTAACAATCATACCGAGATAGCAAAGCTGCTCGTGAAACGAGGCGCGCAGGTCAACTACAGGTACGAAGGCGGATTCTCACCTCTAATGGAAGCATCTGAGAACGGAAACGTCGAACTTGTAAACTTCCTCCTTGCAAACGGAGCTGACCCCAACGCGAAGACCGGGGACGGAAAGAGTCCCATGTCGTTTGCCAAAGAGAAGAATCATGTCGACGTTGTGGAGGCACTGAAAAAGCATGGCGCCCTCTAGAAGACGTCTGTCAGGCGCCAATTAAGAGCGCGATTTCCGCCCGCTACTTGCCTTCCGAAGGTCTATAACCTAGTAAAGGGACCGGGAGGGTATCGCGTATTATAGGAGGTGTACTAGGCCGAATGAGTCGTGGTTCGTACGGTGGTCCCAGAACAATGCACAAAGTCGTCTGTTCTGACTGTGGTAAGGAGACTGAAGTTCCTTTCCAGCCAACAGAAGGTAGACCAGTTTACTGCAGGGACTGTTACCAAAAGCATCGAAGGTACTAGGAGCCCCCTCAAGGGAGGCCTAGATACCCTTCCCTCATTTTTTTATCCCAACGAATTACGAGCGACGCGAGTTCTTAGACGATTTCCTAGTCCCGGTAGAGTCAGGTTTCTTGTTTACGGGTTCTTTGTTGTAAGGAGAAGACGGCCGAATGTTTTCAGTCGAGACTCCTTTTCTGGTTGCGTAAAGCCGGAAGAGACGGTTTAGCTGGGTAGGCATCTTCATCCATATGCTTCTACCTGAGGATCATTGTAAGGAGGCTGTTACTTAGCTCAAAGCCTAGATTGGAACTACGAGTGCTAGTTCGCAGCCTGAATGCCCATCGTTTCGTGTCGACGACGGAAGCTCATGATCTGGGCAAAGTAGAGAGTCATGTACCCAGCTTAAATCTCCACTCGTTTTCAAACTGCGGACAGGGTGACGAGACAATGGCTCTTCCTCTCGAAGTTGTGCTCGCGAATAATCTCTGGGTGATTATTTGTGGACTTCTCGTCTTCATAATGACTGTCTCTGTCGGGTTCCTCGAGGTAGGAGAGCTTGGCGCAGACATGGACATCAGCCTCCTAAAGACGATGTTGATTACCGGCTCGGCCATATTCTTCATGGCCTTTGTCGGCTTCAACACCGCTTTCGCCCCCACGATCAACGGGATAATCGGGAACCCAGTCTACAACGGGTTCTTCCTTGGCGGCTTCTCTTCTGATGCGAACCAGCTACTCACAGGTGCTTGGTGGGCTACAACCGGACAGGGTCTGACGACTGGGACCTACTTTCTTTTCGAGACAGCCTTTGCCTCTGTCACCCTTGCCCTCGTCGGGGTTGTTGTCTTGCGTAAGATGAAGTTGCAGGCCTTCTTCGCTTACTCAATTGTCTATTTCGTTCTAATCTGGAATCTCCCGGCGGCTTGGATCTGGAATCCTCAAGGCTGGCTAGCTCGCATCGGCATGGCCGATTTCGCGGGAGGACTCGTGGTGCATGGAGCGGCGGGAGCCGCGGGGCTTGGAATCGTTCTCCAGATCTGGCGAGAGGAGCAGAAGAGGGGGAGGATCGAGAGCGTTCAGGTACCGTACAAGCTGAATAGCGGATGGCTGACCCTGTCGATCTTGCTTCTCTGGATAGGATGGTTCGGGTTCAACCCCGGCAGCGTTCTCGCCTTCAACAACTCAGCCATGACCGTTGTTCTTACTACGTTCCTTGCCGCGGCTTCTTCATTTCTCTCGATAATGTACTTCCGTTATCGGATGATCAAGAAGATGCCGGACTTGATCTATGCTACCAACGGCGTACTTATGGGGCTCATAATCATAACACCGCTTGCAGGCTTCGTTAGTCCGGGAAGTGCAGTGATTCTTGGGCTGATCGGCGGACCCCTCTTCCTCGTCGGCGAGAGGTGGTTCTCCAGATTCAAATGGTTCTCGGACCCTGTTGGCCTGTTCCCGGGACATTTACTCGGCGGGCTGTTTGGGGTCGCGATGATCGCTTTCTTTTCTCAGAGAACCTTTGCGATTGCCTCCGGGAACCCTGTCACTCCGGGGAACTCCCCGATTCCTGATGGGCTACTGTTCGGCGGGGGATCCGCAGCCCTGCAGCAGCTAGGAATTGAGGCCCTAGGTATTGGTGCGGTCATGGCTACTGTCTTCATACTATCCTACGTATCCGTCCGCATCATTAGCAAGGCAATGCACGGAATCCTCAACCGGGAAGAACTGTAGCGAAGCTCACCTGGAAAAGTCAGATTTTAGCGCGTTTCATGAAGGGCGGGGCGCGCGAAAATCGCCCCCCCGAGGGGTCACAGATTAGTTAGCAAAAAAGAATAGTTACAGAAAGAGAAAGTTACACGAAAAAATAGTTACAGGGAAGAAAGATTGTCGCGTAAGAGAACATGGGAGAGAGAGTCAATCTTGAGTCAATCAAGGTTGGTGTTTGAACAGTGAATGGGTCTTAACGAAGGGCGTCTTTCCAGACTGAGAATCTGTCTGCCTCGAAGACAACCAATCCTCCGAAAAAGAAACTCTTTAGCGCGCAAGGCCCGAATGACTGTTCTATGAGATCGGAGACTTGCTTGTTGGAATGCAGTTTCTTCCAAGTTGGAATAATCATCCTGAACGGATTGCCGGCTGTCCTTCCGCGAATCCAAAAGCGAGCCAAAACAGGCATAACATGCGAGATATAGAAGCTGGTCCCGGAACGCCAAAATCCGTTGTCAGGCTTGCCAATGTCAACAACGGCAAGAGCGCCGCCGCGCCGCGTAGCACTCGCGAACTCATCCAGACTACGATCCAAGCTTACCACATCCCTTAGCGAGAAACATGTGATGACAGCTCCCAGACAACCCGCTCTGAAGGGAAGGTTCTCCCCAACTCCTACTATCGGACAGAACCGTCTTCCAAGACTTGACCTCGCAAATCTGAGCAGTTTAGCTGACGGATCTAGTCCTACAACATTCTCAAATCCATCCTCCAACAACATTCGGCTAGAGACTCCTGGACCTGCACCGGAATCCAGAACCCATTCTCGCCGGTGGGATCGAAGAAACGCGACGGCTCTTCTCCTCAAAGGGCCAGCAAGCCCCAGGGATATCCACTCGCTAGTTGACTCGTAGACCGGAGACGCAGCCTCAATCGCGCGGATTACGCTGCTCCACTCATCTCTACTATTGCCCAAGAAACGTCCCCCGATTGGATGATGCAAAATCCAGTCCTTATATAGCGCTGAGCCCAAAATCAACCTAGAGCACGTATCAAACGTGCCTGGAAGAATTCTAGAATGGAAGCATCTCAGAACAACTTGGATGTGTCGGAAAGCCTCGATCGCAGTTTCAACTTTTCAGAAGTCTTCCAGCTCGTCAAGAGATCCGTCAAAACCAGTATCGGGCGACGACGCACAGGACTCATGCTTGGTTTAGCAGATCTTCCGGACTATATCGGGGCATTTCATCAGATGGGATCGAACTTCATTGTTATGAACCGAAGCCTCTTGGATCAGATAACTCATCTTGCAAAGGACAGACGCTACATCAACGCATACGTCTTCTACACCCTACTCCACGAATACCTTCACACCTTGGGTTATGCGGATGAGGGAGACGTCCGACGGCTGACCCGTCAGATTTGCGCAAGAATACTAGGACCGGACCACCCTGCCACTAGGCTGGCCGTTGACGGTCCCGCGGTCATGTTCCCTGAGATAACCTTCCAGCATCACGGGGAATCAAGGTCGAGAAGATTGCCGAAATTCGAGATCGTCAGGGAATTCGAGAAGGAATACAAGAGTTACGTAGCTTAGAGTTCTCCCGAATCGGCCTCAAGCGTCGTTTTCTCTCCCAAGAATTTCAGGAAGCCGGCAAGTTTCCAATACGCTTCGAGAAACTCCAGCCCCCGATGAGTTATCGAGTACGACGTATCCTCACTCGTTAGAATTCTGACCAGTCCGAAAGATGACAAGTCAGTAAGAAACCTCTTGATCCGATCCACTGGAAGCCCGACAGCATATGAGACCCGCGTAATCTTCGTAGGTCCTCTCCGCTTAAGAGCTTCAAGTATCTCAGAGTAGATGTCTACGCGAGACCGTTTCGCCACGCCCAGCCATCTCAGAGAGGAGGCTTAGGCAGATCGCTGGTCTTCAGAGGAGGCTTCGCGAACTCTACGTCAGGTTCCGACTCGATCCGATCGAGGTACTTTACCTCCCCACTTATCCGGCAACGAGATTCGAAACGGGCGTCCTTTGCGTAGACGTTTCGAGCTCGGACTTTCTCACCCATATCCAGGGTGTCCGCGTACACGTCTTCGACCCTGGCGTTGTCCCCGATCTTTACATGCTCACCAACGAGGACCCCCAATACTTCTGACCGTTGACCGAGCTGGATTGTCTTTGCCTTCGTTCCTCTTGTAGTCCTCAGACGCCCTCCAATCTTTACCTCGTCTTCAGCGATTATCAGATCCGCTTCTATCATGCCACCGACCTCTAACGAGGCAAGCCTCAAGCTTCCACCGATCCGGGCCGTCCCGCCCAACTCCAGATCCCGTTTCAGATGGAGGTTGCCGGACACTTGCAACATACCTCCGATATCCACTTCCTCTCCTTCTCCGTTTCCAGCGATGTCGACCATTCCTCCAACGTCAATCGATTCGAAGGTCAGGTCCCCTTTGCTCTCGAATCTTCCGCCCACGTCGATAGTTCTCCCCTCTCCTCCCTGGTCTAGGGCCGCGGTTCCTCCGACGTCAATCTTGTCGAACTTCAAAGGTTTGTAGGATCGGAATGAACCTCCAACGTCTATTATTCGAGAGATTTCACCACCTCCAACCTCAGCACTTCCACCCGCGTCCAGTCTCTCGCACTGGATCTTGCCGTTGACCTGGATCCGGCCTCCAACATCGATATCCTCAACATTCGCGTCGCCTTCGACTTTGAAGGACCCTCCGACATCGACCTTGGTCGCGTTGATTGAGCCTCCAATGTCCAGCGTTCCTCCGACTTCGAAGTCGTGAGCTGTCGCTGACTTTCCAACGGACAAGCGAGAATCGACTTCTACTGAGCCAGCTTCCAGAGAGCCATGGACCCGCAGCTCGCCGTGTTCCACTTCGATGTCCCCGCTCGTCTCTAGGTCGCCTGAGATCTCTACTCTTCCATGTTCAATGTTTAGCCTTGAGCAGTTGAGGCTGCCTTCGAACTCAGCGTCTCCCTCACAGATTACTTCGCCTGAGACTTCGATGGGCGATTCTCCCTCCGATTGTATTCTAGCTCTGTCTAAAAGGTGAAGCTGGCCATCAACCTTTGCAAGCTTGACGGTAGCGTTTCGGGGGACAGTGACATCGCCCATTTCTTAACCCTCCTAACGGAGTGTTAGTCTCAGCGGGTTCCTGTTGATCCAGGTGACAGCTGTCTCGATATTCTCAGGATTTTGGCGTGGGTAACATTTCATGAATTTTTCGCCTCAGGAATGGAACAGTGCCGTCGCCGCTTATAATGTCGGTTCACTTCTCGTAGTCACATATTGTGATTATCGCAGACCATTGCTTCTTTGGTGTCCTGGGCCCGATACCGTTCTGAGAGCGCTTAACGTTCTGAATAGTTGCCGTTAGCAAGATTTAATCCTGGGTTTCACGGTTTGAGGGCGAATATCGCATGAGTGCTATCGACATTGCGTTGTATGGAATAATCGCTGTATTCGTTGGAGTCCTCGTCTTATGGTTCTTGTTCTACGCGTTTTCGGGTCAAGATAAACCGCCATCGAATTTGACTGAGGAAACTCTCAAGCGATTGATTGGATCTACTGGTCGTGCGACATCTGACATTACAGAATCCAGTGGCACGGTAGTTGTCACCAGCGAAGAGTTCTCTGCCAAGACGTCAGAAGGGTTGATACAGAAAGGGACCCTTGTGAAAATTAGAGAGACTGAAGGGTTAGTGCTACTGGTCGAGAAGGCGTAAGCTAGGTTCCTAACCGCAACCGCTCGTGTTCCCGCAGTTATTGCACTTGTAGCACGACCCTGCCCGAACCATGATCATGCCACAGTTCTCACATGCGGGTGCGTCGGATTGGTTGTCGAAGCTTGCCAGAGGAGTCGCAAGCTCAGGAGCCTCTCGAGTATTGACCTCTGCAGCTATCGGCGCTGCGGCCTTTGAACCAACTGGCTCAACTAGTTTTACCTGAGTCCCATTCTCCAGGGTTGTCCTTGCGAGCCCGAGCGCATCCTGTTCCTCTTTTGGAAGGAACTTCAGTCCAAGCCATCGGAAGATGTAATCGACAACGGACTTGGCGAATCGGATGTCCTGGTTGGTGGTTATGCCTGCTGGCTCGAATCGTGTGTGGGTGAACTTGTTCACGAGCACCTTCAACGGAACGCCGTATTGTAGGGCTAGGGAGATGGAGGTTGAGAACGCGTCCATCAATCCCGAAATAGTGCTTCCCTCCTTCGACATTACCACAAATATCTCACCGGGAGTATTGTCATCGTAGAGGCCTACCATGAGGTAGCCTTCATTCTGGGCGATCGAGAACTTGTGGATTATCGCCTCTCTCTCTTCTGGGAGTCGGCGTCGGAAGGGCTTGAAGACCACCTGCTCCTTAGTCTTCTCAACAGCTTTGCCCTTGTCCTGGAGGGTTGTGGTCAGGGGCTGGGTTCTCTTGGAGCCGTCACGATAGATGGCGATGGCTTTCAATCCCATCTTCCAAGCAGTAATGTAAGTCTCGACGATTTCGTCCACGGAAACGTTGCCGGGCATGTTCACGGTCTTGGATATTGCTCCGGAGATGAAGGGCTGAACGGCGGCCATCATCTTCACATGACCCATGTACTGAATGCTTCTGGTACCCTTTGCAGGTTTGAACGCGCAATCAAAGACTGGAAGGTGGTCTTGTTTGAGGTGAGGCGCGCCTTCGATTGTGTCGTGGTCTTCGAGGTGCTTGAGAATCTCGCCGGCCTCGGTCTTCGAATACCCGAGCTTTGTTAGCGCTTCGGGAACGGTGTTGTTGACGATTTTTATCACGCCGCCTCCCACGAGCCACTTGTATTTGATCAGGGCAATGTCGGGCTCGATGCCGGTGGTGTCGCAGTCCATCATGAACGCGATCGTTCCGGTTGGCGCGATGACGGATATCTGCGCGTTCTTGAATCCGAATCTCTCGCCTAACGAGAGAGCATCATCCCAAGACCTGAGAGCGGCTTTCAAGAGCTCCTCAGAGACTCCCTCAACAGGAATCTTGTACGCGTGTGCCCTGTGCATGTCGATAACGTTGAGGAAAGGCTTCTCGTTCACACCGTATCCCTTGAACGGTCCCAGCCTCTTGGCGACCCGGGCGGATGCGGCGTATGCTCGACCCGACATCAGGGCGGATATGGCAGCGGCGTAGTTGCGGCCCTGGTCGCTGTCGTACGGGAGGCCGCGCGCCATCAGTAGGGCGCCTAGGTTTGCGTAGCCAAGTCCGAGCGGGCGAAAGTCATGGCTGTTCTTCTCGATGGCTGGAGTGGGATAGCCGGCGTTGCTGACGAGAATCTCTTGGGCGCTGATCACGATCTCGACTGCGTGTTCAAAGGAATCAACGTCGAACTCGCCGTCTACTGTTCTGAACTTCATGAGGTTCAGAGAGGCGAGGTTGCAGGCGGAGTCGTCGAGAAACATGTACTCAGAACAGGGGTTGGACGCGTTGATCCGATTCGTGTTCGGACAAGGGTGCCACTTGTTGATTATGGTGTCGAACTGGATTCCAGGATCGCCGCAGATGTAGGCGGCCTCGGCCATTTCTCGGATCAAGTTCCGGGCCTTGTAGAGGTCCGCTACCTGGTGGTTTGTGATGTACCGGGTTTTCCACTCCTTGTCTTCCGTTACTGCGTGCATGAACTCGTCGGTTACTCGGACGCTGTGGTTAGCGTTCTGGAAGAAGATCGAGCCATATGCTTCGCCATCAACGGCTCCGTCGTAGCCTGCGTCGATTAGGGCCCAGGCTTTCTTCTCCTCTTTCGCCTTTGACCAGATGAACTCCTCAATATCGGGATGGTCAACGTTGAGGATGACCATTTTCGCGGCTCGACGGGTTCGTCCGCCGGATTTTATGACGCCTGCGAACGCGTCGAAACCCTTCATGAACGAAACAGGGCCACTGGCTTTTCCGCCGGTGGAGAGGTGTTCCTTTGATGATCGTAGGGATGAGAGGTTTGATCCTGTTCCGGATCCGTACTTGAACAGCATGCCTTCTGTCTGGGCGAGCTGCATTATCGATCGCATATCGTCCTGGACGGAGTTGATGAAGCATGCAGAGCATTGGGGTCGATCCTCGACTCCCACGTTGAACCAGACGGGGCTGTTGAAGGCGGCCATCTGGTGTAGGAGAATGTGTGTGAGTTCTGACTCGAACGTCTCAGCTTCCTCTTCGTCGAGGAAGTAGTTTCCTTTCTTGCCCCAGCGGGCGATGGTTCCTGCGACGCGGCCTATGAGTTGCTTGACACTGCTTTCTCTTCCCGGGGTGCCGAGTCTTCCGCGGAAGTATTTCGAGGCGACGATGTTTGTGGCTGTTTGGGACCAGAATGAGGGAACTTCGACCTTCTTCTGCTCGAAGATCGTCTGTCCTTTATGGTCGGTTATGACCGCGTCCCGGATTTCCCATTTTACTGCGTCGTATGGGTGGACGCCTGGTTTCGTGTAGGACCTTTGGTATCTGAATTCTCCTTGGGGGACCTTCGGTATTTGTTGGATTTCCATTGTTCTTACCTAACTCCTATACTTCTTCTTCCCCGGGCTTCGGAGCGAGAATTGCAGGAGTATCTCCCCAACATCGTGTCCTTGATTAAAGAGATTTGTACAGAATCGTATAAACTTGTAGTGTAACCTGGAAAATACTCCCGGGATATATGCGCTGTAGAGTGCAATGGTTTTTGAAACATCTACTCTTTCAGACCGACTAGAACTCCGTCGCGTAACGGGACAATGACGGTTGACAGTCCTGGGTAGCCGGATACTTCCTTGTTGAACCTGATCATGGTCTGGGTCAGCTCGGACTTGCCGCCTTTCGCGACGTCACCGCCCCACAATGTATTGTCGGCGATGAATAGACCGCCTTTGCGGAGCTTTTTCACGCTCAACTTGAACGCGTCGAGGTAAATGTCCTTGTCAGAATCAAGGAAGACCAGATCATATTCGTGTTTGAGAGTTGGTAGAATGCGTAGAGCGTCTCCTTTCAAGACCTTGATTACTTTCTGAAGCTTGGCCTCGGTGATGTTTTTCTCAGCGCGTTTGACTCGTTCTGGGTCTTTGTCGATGGTTGTGACGGATCCTTTGAGGGGTGCGACTGCTCTTCCAAGCCAGATTCCGGAATAGCCGATGGCGGTTCCTATCTCGAGAACGTTCTTGCTCTGGCTGCTGCGGGCGAGGTTATACAAGAGCCGGCCGACGAGCGGTCCGATGATAGGGACTGCTCCGGTGTCGGCTTCCTCCTCCATCTTTTGAAGGAGGAGATCTCTTGGTTGTGCGATGCGATACAGATAATCGTCAATATAGTCGTAGGTTATGGCCAAAACTCAACAATCGGAACCGAGCCTCGGAGCGTGATAAATAATCCTTTAGCGGATGGGAAATTGCTCAGACGACATTCTGGGTAATGTTGAACCCCTGCGTTGCGGAGTGATCTAGTAGTGAGCCTAGGATGAGGATCTCGTAGAGCTGGTAGCTTATGTGAATTTGAGTTGATGGTTTGCTGAGGTTTTGAAGTTGTAGAGAGTTGTGGCTTGGACTGCGTCTGGAAAGTTCCCTGATGGCGCCCAGCTGGAAATAGAGCCATCATAGTTGTCTTGGGTGCGCGGCGCGGTAATCTTCAGAGTAAGGCCGCTAGCGTATGAGGCGGGCGCGGTCTCATTCGCCTTGCTGATAACGACAGAGTATGAGGTCGGGAGGGTTGTCCGAGGATAGGTTAGGTTCGCGATAGAGAAGGCGAGGAAGACTCTACCCTAGCCAGAGACTTCCAGCAAGACCCAGCTTCCACGACTCGAGTATTGCGTTGAGGAGAGGTATTTCGTCCCCGACGGAGGGAATCAGCGCGGGGCTTGTGAACTGCCAGACAGCAATGACTACTGCGATAATCATGAGGAGCGAGGTGAGAATCTTTCCTCTAGGACCCATGAACGATTAAGACTCCGGGGTTGAGGGGTTGCGGTTCACTCGCGTGTTACTCGGTGAAAAATCGCATAGTTACACTAGGGTTAGTAGGATACAGGGGCTGTTGTGGGAATCGGGAGCCTATAGACAGTGCCTGGCGGACCACGACCGATGCTTCTCTGGTATGTCTGGATGCATGTCGTAGACGGCGCCTGGCACAAGCTCGACGAGATATCGAAGCAGTTGCGTATTCCGAAGAATGCTGTCTCATGGGCTGCGAAGTTTCTGACAGATCATGGAATGGTGGAGTTGGGCTTTGAAGAGGACGAGATACGCCTCCACAAGTCCCATCCGAGACTGGAGGACGTGGTGAAAACGTTGCAGCACTCACCGAAGAACGATGCGACCTCGTGGGGTTCGAGCGAGTTTCCAACCGATCTCTAAGATACGCTTATTATCGCAAAGAATCGAGTCGTCCCTGTCCGATTCTGCGCGGTCGATGCTGTCGTGAAACCTCCATTACGGTGAGCCGAGAATATTTCTCAAGGTCGGTTCTCGAAACAGCAAACTGTCGCTGGTTCAGACCGATCTTGTTGTCGCCCGAATAATCCAGAAGAACGCTGGTCTCAGAATCGATCGGAAGATAATCGAGATACCGGGTGATGCTAACAGTGGGAGGTCAATGTTTTCTCTCGAGCAGAGAGGAGTAGTCGACAAGGATGTCGATCAACAGATCTTGGAAGGCAGGGTCGATTTTGCGGTTCACAACATGAAGGACGTGCCGATCATAGATAGAAGTTCACGGCTCGTGATCGCTAGTGTTCCAGAGAGGGGATCTCCGGCCGAGGCCTTGGTCAGCAGTGGAGATAGACGGTTGAAGGATCTCGTGAAGGGGAGCAGAGTTGGGACGAGCAACCCTGTCAGAGTCGCACAGCTTAGACGTGCTAGGCCAGATCTGCGCCCTGAACCTCTGTGGGGAGATGTGGAGACGAGGGTTGAGAAGGTGGACAGGGGAGAGTTCGATGCGGCTATTCTAGCCGAGGCTGGTCTTGCTAGGCTGGGTATCGCCGACAGAGTCTCGGAACGGTTGCCGATTGAAGAGTTCATGCCGGCTCCTGGTCAGGGAGCACTGGCTATTGTGGCGAGACGGGATAATCTGAAGGTTATAGAGACGTTGAGGTCGATTGAGCACCAGTCGACTAGGGCAGAGGTGGATGCGGAGAGAGAGCTGGTGCGGATTCTTGAGGGAACGAGCAAGGTTCCTGTTGGCGGGCTTGCCGCGGCGAGAGGAGATCGGATTCATGTGAGGGCGTGTATTCTCTCGGTCGATGGGAAGGAACGATTGTTTGCGGAAAGGTCGGGTCCTGCTAGGGAAGGCGTGAGACTGGCCCGTGAAATTGGAGAGGAGCTAATTGCTAAAGGGGCGAGCAGGATCGAGATGACCTGGCGAAACGCCCGCCGCTAAAGAAGAGAATTGGACTCTTCCCCTCAACCACTCTTGCGTCACGAGGTGTTCTGTGCAAGACCCCCCCTTTCTAGAGAGGTTTCTCGCTAACTGGCCGGGTTTCTGGGCGAGTCTCGGGATTCAGGGCGTGGTATGGGCTTGGATGCCCTAGCGGTTTTACGCTGCGTCAAGAAGGATTTGCTATGCAATTAAGCGACAGGCGCCAGATTCGAAAACAGGGCTGAAAACGGGCGATTTAGCACGCAAACCGACGTTTCATGAACGGCGGGACACGGGAGAAATCGACCCCCCCCCCGGGGGGCTAGTATGAAAAAGAATGCTTGAGAAAACCATTTTCGTGACGCATAATGCTGTCTTTCTCCGAGTTTTTACTTCAGAGTAGAGCCTAGACATTCCCTTCTCGACCCAATCCTTCTCAAAGCGCCGCGTGAGCTGCGCATGTTACCTACCCGCTAGGGAGTACATGTCAAGTGTTAATATCAAAGTGGGACGCCCGGCCAGCTTTGCTCCGGTCTGGGAGATGCTTGAGTGCTCGTCAACATAGGCGTCAGCTACAAAAAAGCCCCCCTAGCAGCGCTTGACGCGCTAACCCTTCGAGACCTTCCAACATTCTACAGCATACTCAAGGGCATCCGAGAGGTAAGTGGAGCGGTTGTTGTCCAGACATGTAACCGGGTTGACCTGTTCATCGACGCTCAAGGAGGTGCTGATGTCAGTGAGAAGGTCCTCTGGAACTGGGCCCTAGAAACCAAATTCAAACTTCACGAACTAAAGAAGCTTGCAGAACAGAGAACCGGAGAGCAGGTCATAGAATATCTCGTGAGCCTCGCGTCAGGACTGGAATCCATGCTGGTCGGAGAGAGCCAGATTCTCGGACAGCTAAGATCATCCCTGATAGAAGCACGCGGGCTAGCCGCATCGAGCCCGGCCCTTTCCAAGATTTTCGAAATGTCACTTGCCGCCGGCACAAATATTCGGGAGAAAACTGGAATCGGGAAAGGAACCGTATCCCTCGGATCTGCAGCCCTGAAGATCGCGGAGAGATCGCTGGGAAACCTTGACCATGTCAAGATACTCTTGCTCGGAACAGGACAGATCGGCATGATTCTGATGAAAGCATTCAAGGCCAGGGGAATCAGAGATGTGACCGTTGCAAGCAGAACACGTCAAAGAACCGAGTCGTTCTCTAGAACCTTCGGAGGCAAACCCGAAGATATCAAGAATGTCCTTTCGCAGCTAGGACTCTTCCGACTGGTTGTG
>Ga0209807_1000161_pt1 | contig 28778 bp, 28 predicted proteins | sample GraSoiAngelo_154_FD_186168 | JGI IMG/M metagenome (GOLD analysis project Ga0209807, IMG submission 186168) | Grasslands soil microbial communities from the Angelo Coastal Reserve, California, USA - 14_1009_13_20cm (SPAdes) (version 2) | ecosystem: Environmental > Terrestrial > Soil > Grasslands ... | reverse complement strand
ATCAGGAAGAACATGGGATCACTCGAATCCCCACTGGATCCAGCCCAGATAATCTTCTCCTCAACATCTGACTACACATATGGAATCGAGATTACACTAGGCCCAGGACAGGGTGCGAATGTCGATCAACTGCAACTCCAATTGCTTGGAACTGCATGGGGGCTTTTCGGGACTGACAATCATGGAAGAGACATCTGGAGCGAAGTCGTTTATGGATCCAGAATCAGCCTACTTGTAGGGCTCACAGCGGCCGGAATCGGCATAGGTCTCGGCCTTCTGATCGGGATGATGGCAGGGTTCCTAGGCAAGGTCGTTGATCAAGCACTAATGCGGTTCACCGATATGATGCTCGTCATACCCGGCCTTCCCCTACTCATCGTCCTTGTCGCCGTTCTAGGCCAGCGTCTGATCAACCTCATCATAATCATCGGCTTTCTGGGGTGGATGGGCTTCGCGAGGATCGTCCGATCACAGGTTCTCTCCTTGAAGGAGAGGCCCTACGTTGAGGCGGCCAGGGCATCTGGTGCCGGGTCCGGGCGAATAATGTATAGGCATATCTTTCCAAACATTGTTTCCTTGACATACGTAAACCTCGCCCTCGCTGTTCCCGGAGCAATCCTTACAGAGGCTGCACTTGCCTTCCTCGGCCTAAGCGACCCCTCAGTCCCCTCCTGGGGAAACATGTTTTCTGACGTCCAACAATCTCAGGCTCTCTCGTCGTTTCATCCGAGTCCTTGGTGGTGGGTTATTCCTCCAGGGATAGCCATCGCCCTGATATCCCTCTCCTTCGTGCTGGTTGGATACGCTCTTGACGAGATCTTCAACCCGAAGCTCCGGCGCCGCCGCTAGTCCGACAGCCTAGCTAGAGATAGTGCTCTTCTAGTGCCCCGCCTAGGATTCCTCCGAGAAGGAGGACAAAGATGGGCAAAGGAAAAAGCACGCGGAACGTCAAGTCAAGTGAAATTTTGTCAAGCCCTTGACGAGTCAAGTACAGCCGTAGGCCACTCAGTGTAGCATCCGACAGGTTTGGTGCCGATAGAACCAAGAAGACTATAATCCCTCCCAACAAATAGGATCCTGCAAATCCACCTATCGTCTTTCCCAGATCCGCTATCAACACTCCGGAGAGAACCGACAGACCCAGCACTGTCGAGTAGTATAATGCAAGCCTCATCGTTTCAGTCTGTTGGACCTCAGGAGGAGGTCCGGTTGTGAAGTTCGGGAGCAAGAGGCCCTGAAAGATCGCCCACAAGGTGATGGCACCGAAGGAGGTTCCCCACCCCAAGGTCACAAGCAGCGTACGCCAATAGGGAGCAAGACGCTCTTTCAAATAGGCCGTTTGCGTTCACCATCCTGTTTCCGCCTGATCTAAATGAAGCTAACTATCCGAACAGCGCTTGCAATGATCTTCGTAGGCATCAGCCTATTGTCCCTAGGGGGCATTCTATCTGAATCATCAAACTATGATAATTACTATTGGCAAGGTCGGTCCGCAATCCTAGACTCGGAGAGCAACAACACTCTGGTTAATGCTGTTAGAGTAACCAAAGACTTCACTACGGGCGCGATCGTCGTTCGAGTTAGCGTGTCGGCGACAAATCCAACGAACTATCTAGGGTTCACCCTACAAGCTTTTGATATAGGCCTTTACTTTGTTCATGCCGGATACGTGAACGAGTCCGTTTTTAGGTCCCTCGATCAGCATCTTCTAGCCAACACTCGGCTTGACAAACATATAGGCCCAAAATCTACTGTTGGTACAGATCTCGTTCTAACCCTAAGCTCGACACAGTCTAGTTCCTACCAAGAGTTCAATCAGACATACAGCGGTAAAGTAGACGCGATTGTGGAACTGCTCACGGTCGTAAACTCCTTCCTAGACCCGGTCTATGGTGTAATGACGACTCTAAAGCAACAGGAGATTCCTGTATCGTAACCCTCAAAAGCCCCAAAGCTTAATTCGAACGCGGCACGCTCCACCTTTACAAGGTACGGCGTCTCAATGGCTGTCCTCAGTGTAGAAGGGCTAACCACTAACTACAAGACTCTCAGAGGCTGGGTAAGAGCGGCCGAAGACATTTCATTCGAAGTTGAGCAAGGAGAGGCCATGGGGCTGGCTGGCGAATCTGGTTGCGGCAAGAGCACCGTCGCACTCTCTTTACTGAAGATTCTTCCACCTGGTGGCAAGATAAGGAAAGGAAAAATACTCCTCTCTGGTCAAGACCTTGTTCCTCTATCCGAGAAGGAAATGCGGAAGATCCGTTGGAAGGGTATATCGATAGTGTTTCAGGGAGCGATGAATGCGCTTAACCCTGTCTTCAAAGTAGGCGACCAGATCGCTGAAGCAATAAAGACACACGAGCCCAAGGTTGCAGACTCCGAGGTCAGAGAGCGCGTAGCTAAGCTTCTCGAAACGGTGGGAATAGAACCGTCAAGAGCCAACAACTATCCCCACGAGTTTAGCGGAGGAATGAGACAGCGAGCCCTCATCGCAATGGCCCTGGCCGCGGATCCAAGCGTGGTCGTCGCAGACGAGCCAGGAACAGCACTCGATGTTATCGTCCAAGCTCAGATCCTCAGACTTCTCAGAGACCTGAAGGACAGGCTTGGGTTGTCTATGATACTCATTAGTCACGACCTCTCGATCATCGCAGAGACTTGCGAGAAGGTTGCGATCATGTACGCGGGGAGAATAGTAGAGTATGGCGACGCTGTGACGATTTTCAAGGATCCTAAACATCCTTACACTCAAGGACTCATCAAGGCATTCCCGAGCATCAAAGGGGAAAAGGTGCGTTTGACCTCTATACCAGGTTCGCCCCCTGACCTGTTGAATCCTCCAGCTGGCTGTAGGTTCAACCCGAGATGCCCCTTCGTCATGGACGTTTGCAAGAGAGTCGAACCAATACTGGAAGAGCATGGCGACAAAGGACACACTGTCTCCTGCCATCTCTACCACTGATAGGTGAAATTGAAAAGATGGACTCCAAAATTTCCACGATCGACCAGAACGATACTTCATCAGAGCTACCGCCTCAGATGGGAGCGGATGAGGTGTTGCGAGTGGAGAATCTGCGTAAATGGTACCCTCTTCGAAGGGGATTCGTTGAAACTCTCTTCTCCAAGAACGAAATGAACGTGAAAGCAGTTGACCTGGTGAGTTTTTCGCTGAAGAGGGGGGAGATTTTCGCCCTCGCTGGCGAGAGTGGGAGTGGAAAGACGACTCTGGGGAAGGTTCTGCTGAGGCTAGTCGACCCCACAAGTGGGAGCATCTTCTTTCATGGGAAGGATATCACCAAGCTTACGCAGAGAGAGTTGAAGCCTTTGAGGCGTGAGATGCAGATAATTTTTCAGGATCCGTTCGAATCTCTCAACCCTCGGATGATTATCAAAGAGATCGTAGCGGAGCCACTTCGAGTTCAGAAAGTGGCTAAGAGTGAGGCAGAGGTGGAAGAGAGGGTCAAACAAGTGTTGACGGAGGTAGAGATTGTTCCTCCCGAAGAGTTCCTTTATCGGTTTCCACATGAGTTGAGCGGAGGGCAAAGGCAAAGGGTGGCCGTTGCTAGAGCGTTCATCCTAAACCCTAGCTTCGTAGTTGCAGACGAGCCCGTCTCGATGCTGGATGTGTCGATCAGAGCCGAGGTTGTCAACTTGATGATCGACATGGTTAAGAAACATTCTGCATCGATCATTTTCATCTCGCACGATCTCGCACTGGCCAAACATATTGCGGACCGAGTAGCTGTAATGTATCTGGGAAAGGTGATGGAACTATCCACGTCAGAAAAAGTCGTCGATGGGCCGCTTCATCCCTATACCCAGGCCCTGATTGCCGCGGTTCCTGTCCCGGACCCCGAGTCAAAGAGGACAAAAGACGTGATCAGCGGAGAGATTCCTAGCCCAGTTGATCCCCCGTCAGGATGCAGGTTCCGGACCAGATGCCCCTACGCCCATGAAAGATGTTCGACCGAGGAACCGCCCCTAATAGAGGCTGAGAAGGATCACTTCGTCGCCTGCCACCTTTATACCTAGCCAGTCACATGCTTCCTCTTCTGGGGAGCGATTGGCTGCAAGATCCAAAAAAAGGGATAGATTGAAAGGGCTATCCTTTTCGTTTCTTCTTGTATTGTCCCACTGGCTTGACCAATTTTTTCTCCGCTAGAAAAGTTGCCCCTGCGAGAATCACGGTCGTGCCTACGATGGCAGGCAGGACAAAATCGGTTCCGGCTGGAACCGTGAAGGATATGGTTGAACCATTGGCGACGGCCCTAGCTGGAGCGGTGAGCTGAAGATTTAGGGTATAGAATGCGACCAGAGAAGTTAGAAGGGGGCCTTCTGGAGATTTGATTCCCATAGTCAGGTTGTAAGGGAGACCCGGCCTGTCTTTACCGGGATTGAGGGTCCAGCTTGATGAAGTGTCGAGGGGCCTGTAGGTATGCATCCAATCAGAGATCTTCGGTATCCATGAGAAGTCTAGGAGGCTGAACTTTTGCGTCGTGAGACTTGGTATGACGGGGTTAAGGTATGGCCCTCCCCGGACTAGGGAGCGGTCAAGGTAAAATGTAGTGCTCGCTGGCTGGGAATTTATTGGACTCACCAGGTATGCGGGTCCAACATTGTTGAACTCGACTCCCCCAAACTTAAGGGAGTCTGACATGTTCATCGCTATGAAGCCGAGGTTGTAAGTGTTCATCCCAGGCTTGTTCGAGGCAGCTCCGCTTACTGTAAACGTGAGATTCTCGCTCATTATCCATGTGCTAGAGTTCTGGCTTTGTTGTCTTACGCTGGCTGCAAACGTGAATGTCGAAGGATCAACGACTATCCCTGGAACGAGTCGCTGCATTGCGTTCTGTAGCGAATTGACAAACTGGGATTGGGACGAGTTCGAAGAGTCCAGAACAACACTTGCGTTCGAGAGAGTGGTAGCGTTCTCTTGAAGTGCAAGTTGATAGTCCAACGTCACTTCTGGCGGAGTGATGTTGACGATTATTGATCCCTGCGCTTGGGCGTCGGTGAACGTGTTGGCAATTATCAGCAAGACAGAAAGAATGAGTGTTAGCCACAATGTTGTATGGTGAGAGCCCACGTGCCAATCCGCTCTAAGCCTTTTCCTTGAGAGGACACCCCCTCTATAAGAATGTCCTGACAAATCTCTGAAAATCCCTTGCAAAAAAAATGAGGAAGTCTTTCGCCATTCAGATTCCGTTTGTCCAGGCGAGGTGTCGGTGCAAGTGACCGTTACGTTTTTGAGTTTCGTTCGTCCCTTATTTCAGTTGAAAGGATCGTCAGACCGTTAACAATAATATTTCAGGGGAGCGTGGTGGAGACTGCATCAGGGCATTACTTTTGAATGTCCTCCACACACGACTAATCGCTGGGCTTTCATAAGCATAAGTTTTCTAGTCTTCTCAATGTCGCTGATTCCTGCTTCCCTATTTGTTGTGGGGGATGTGCACGGGGCGTCGCCAGCATTATCGCCTGGCCAGTGGGCTCATTATTCTCTATCCGGAAACCAATCGGAGGGAACGGCCGACGCCCTCTTTACCGTACAGAAAGTTGACGGCGCTAATGTAACCTTTAGCGACCTCGACACGTTCTCAGACGGCCATACCTCTACGGACACATTCGTCGTAAGCATTTCGACAGGGCCGCCGGTCCCTTCGTCTGGCCAGTATTTTGTGGTTTCGCCGCAGAAAGTTGTCGGAGATTCAGTGTACCCAGGGGACCATCACTACCAGAACCTGACCATACAGGACATCACAGCTCGCCCTTATGCCTCCTCAAGTCGGCAAATTGCCCACGTTCACGCACAAAACTCATCGCAGATCTATACCTCGACGCCTACGACTAGTTTCGAAGACTTTTACTGGGACAATTCTTCGGGAATGTTTACTGAGATAGTCAAGACCCTGAACGGCACGGTAGTTCTGCACGTGGTTATGTCTTCCACCAGTCTTTGGCAACCCGACACCTCCCCCGACCCGCTCTTCGTTCCTACGGCAGTTGCAAGCCTGTTTAGCGCAGGCCTGATAGGGGTCTTATTGGTCGGAAGATATCGCAGAAAAGCCAAACGAGCGCTCCAGGTGAAGTAGTGGCTGTGGGGTCTAACGTGGTGCGGGGGGTGGGATTCGAACCCACGAAGGCCTTCGCCACAGGGTCCTAAGCCCAGGGCAGACCGTTTGATCGGTCCACTGCCCATTTGACCTGGCTATGGTACCCCCGCGTTTCGTTATGGTGCTCCGGGCGGGAATCTCCGCAGCCCGAGCCGCTTTTGAACCCGCGATCAACGGCTCAAGAGACCTCAGGTTTCTCTGCCGCTTGCCCAGCGGAGCTCGATTGGCCACCCATTTCGAGGCTAAGGCCGCTATGCTAAACCGGGCTACACCACCGGAGCACGGACACGAGTTTTATCATTCTACCCAAAAGCTTTCCGCCGTTTGACTCGTCGGGAAACCACGACCCGCACTTAGTTGTTCACGGATTTCTTTTGGTTCAAGTCTCGACCATCGCGGCGCGAATCCCGGGCCCCAGTTCGAGATCGGCCTTTAGATTTGGGGGATCTCTTCATAGCGAAAGCTACTACTCCTACTGCTATGGAACCGATAATTCCAGCCAACGCGTACAACTCGGTAAACTGCAGTCCGAAAGGCCCAGGCGGAGTGGTGCCTGGGGGGTTTTTCGGTGGGATGTAATGCCAGAGGTTTGTGCTGGTCATCGCGAAAGAGAAAGTAAATGTCGCCGTGTTAGTCGCACTTGCATCCACAGTGTACAGGAACAGCTCACTCAATAACATCCCCGTATCGCTATCCCAAGAATATCTTAATCCGTAGCTTGTATTTCCCGAGGCAGAATTCACATTGAGAGTGTTAATGGTTCTTGGAACGCCAAAGAAGGTGCCGTTTGATATGTTGCTCAGCGTCGGAGGATAATCTTTCATGATGACAGGTGGCGGATTACTAGGATCAACGCCTATACTGACGTTGACAGTTGAGAGGCTCGAAACGACCCTGCCATTGATGTGATGAATGCTCTGAGTCAAACTGACATTTGTCCCATAGACTGCGGTAATGTTCAGACTCACGTAGCTAGTGTTTGCATAGTCGCCGTATTGGGCTACGAAGTTCTTCACTAGAGTCTCGTTCCCAGTAACGTGTTGACCGACACCATAGCGGGCCCAGTCTCCGGTTTTGACGCCGGCCTGCGGCCCGGCATCTGCTACTTGGGGTAGAACAACCAACGCCAGAAAAAATAGCACTAGGATCCATCTTGCGCGGGACTGAGCCAAGAAGAAACGAACCCCTGTAGAATATCCTTTAGCAACCCCTTAATCGTTTCGAAATTCGCTCTCTCATAGGGGACGTGATCGGAAGCAAATTGTTTTCCTAGATAGGCTTAGAATTGTCCCAGAGGAATTCGAAATAGATCTTTCCGAACTTTACTAGACCCTCATGGTCCGAAGAAATTGCGAGGGTTAGCCCTTTCTCGGGCTCTTCTCCAAGGAGTATGATTATTTCCTTGCTATCCGATATCATTCCTCCCCCGAACATCTGCTCTCTGACGCGAACCTCCGCCAAATCCCTTAACGTCTTGATCACGTCTTTGTTGGTCATGCTTGGAACCATGACGGAGACCTTGATCCCTCGTGCTTTCAGAAGAGACAATAATGGGGTCGCTAGGGATATTACGGATTCTGGGACTATCGGCATAGCTACAAGGAGTTCTCTTTTTGTTCGACCAAGCGTTTCCCTGATCCTATCGACGATGTTGTTCTGCCCTCTAACAATCCAGATATCAGGTCTCTCTTGGACTCCTTTCTTCTCATAGAGAGGCTCCAGCTCTGAAAGGGCCTCAATCTGACTCAATTTGAGCGTGTTCTCCATTCTGGCTCTTGAGGAGTCTAGAGCCATGGAAGGTGGTTTTGCAAAATACTTGCTCGGTCTACCTTGTTCGGTTTCTACCCAGCCCTTTCGTTCCAAATTGCTGAGGATCTCGTATATCTTCGAGTACGGAATAGCCGCTGTGGTGCTGAGCTGGCTGGCGGGCAAGGGACCCGACTCGACAAGTGCGATGTAGGCTTTGACCTCGTATTCTGTGAGGTCGAAGTCCTTCAGAGCTCTCTTAGTCTTTTCGGAAACCGGCATTCATCTCACTCTATCCGGCCCGGGCATGACACTCGGTGGTACGATCGTTGAAGGAGGGTGTAAATACGCAAGAGGACATTCTAGCCAATCGTAGCACGGGCATGTCCTTTGGTTGATAAGAACATGGTTATGGATGGACTGAAGAACGTCCTAGACCCTGAGATCGGCCGAAGCATCGTCGACCTAAACATGGTCCGTGATATCACCGTTGACGACGGAAATGTTATGGTCAAGATCGCTTTGACTGTAGCTCATTGCCCCCTTGCTAAAACGCTCCAAACAGATGTAGAAAATGCCGTGCGGAAATTGGGGGATGTGAGATCTGTCAAGGTCGACACTACTACCATGACGAGAAAAGAACTTGAAGATCTAAAACTCAAGTTGCAGAGTTCTGTAACACCATCGTCTTCGCCAAAAGATAGCGGGAGGATCGGTCCAGGGATCGAACGTCTTGGGAGACGGGGCATACGCAGCATAATCGCGATAATTTCCGGGAAGGGAGGTGTTGGAAAATCCTTTGTGACGACGGCTCTCGCCTCGGAGTTGAGGAGGTGCGGTTACGAAGTCGGAGTTCTAGACGCTGACCTTACTGGGCCAAGCATCGCAAAAGTTCTAGGCGTAACTGGAAAGCCGCACAAGGGGCCAAACGGTGGCATTGTTCCCCTCAGAACACAGAGTGGAATCAAAGTCATGTCCATCAATCTTGTGTTGGACGACCCTAGCATGCCTGTCATTTGGCGTGGACCTATTGTCAATAGCGTCATACGCCAGCTTTACTGGGATGTAGACTGGGGAGAGTTGCACTATCTCCTCGTTGACCTTCCACCAGGGACTAGCGACGCACCTCTGACGGTGTTCCAATCACTACCCCTAGATGGTGTCGTTGTAGTTTCGTCGCCGCAAGAACTCGCCTCAATGATCGTGTCAAAGGCTGTTAATATGGCCAAGAAAATGGACGCGCCGATTCTTGGGCTTGTGGAGAACATGAGCTATCTCAAATGCCCAAGTTGCGGTGAGACGATCAGTATTTTTGGAGAGTCAAAAGGCGAGAAACTGGCCATGAGCCTCGATCTGCCGTTCTTAGGAGCTATCCCACTTGACCCCTCGATTGCGAGACTATCCGACCTGGGAAGAATCGAAGAGTATTCTAGCTCAACCATCGCGGGCATTGTGGACGAGCTACGGACACGAGCGGCCAAGCATCTTGAACAGTTGACCCAAGGACTCCCAATCGCTTGGTCCATCGAGCCCGCGCATTAAGCTCGTAGCAGATCGGCCCAATCCTACAATTCCAAGCCGTGAATCTTTTAACACAGGTCCCCTATATGTAGGGTAGGCCGATCTGCTACATGGCATCAAAAAGGCGCGTTGTTTCTCGAAGGACAAGGAGAGCAGGGAAAAAGAGCAAGCCCGCCAAACCTGTGAAGGCTGTAAGAGGAAAGAAAAAAACAGAAACGAAAAAGCCTCCCGCGCTTGTTCCCCAAGTTGCTCAGAAGGCTATCAAGGCGGAACCGCCAGCTCGAGAGCGCTACGTGATAACAGTTGAAAATATTCGCGGCGACACGGCGATAGGGGACCTTCTTGTCACGTTCCCTCGAACCAGAGATGTTTTGGTTCGAAAGGGCCTGAGGCTGGAAGCAGAGGACGCTGGAGACATTTACATGACGCTCGATGCTTTCTCCGCCATGAACGGACTGGAAATCACGAGCCTCGTCCAAGAAATCGTGACGGTCGCTAAAGAGCCACCGCAAACGCCAATAGCCCAAATCGTCGTTCCCCCAATTCCCTAGACTTTTGCTTTCTCTGACGTGTCTGGGACTCGCAAGGAAGTGGCAGACTAAGATCTACTGGGTGTTGGTTTGTTCGCTCGCTCGCGAGTCCTGATTTCTGGGCTAGTGCAGGGAGTGTTCTTTCGACGCGAGATATCATATCTCGCAAGTCAGCTAGGTGTCACTGGTTGGACAAGGAACCTCCCAGACGGCAATGTCGAAGTTGTCGCCGAGGGGGACAAAGAAGCGATTGACAAGCTCATCCAGTTTTGCCGGGTAGGACCTTCCGGAGCAAGAGTTAGAAATGTTAGCGTTAAGTGGGAGGATTTCAAAGGTGAGTTTCGAGGGTTCAGAATTACGCGGTAAGGGGGCTTGTTGGTCTATGACAGGATGGTTACCGAACCAAATTCGTCATAATACTTTCGGGCTATGTTCACAGCCTCGGCGCTCCGTTTGAGAATGACTTGATACTCAGGGTGTGAATCGCCGGCAAACGAAGCTGCTTTTTCAAAATATGTCTTCATGCCATTGATATCTCCTTTGGAGAGTGCGATTCCACCGGCTATCCTATAGCCAACCTCAGCTCGCAGCTTGTTTCCTTGGGCCTCGAAGTTTTGCGCGTCGCTGACTACATGGTCCAAAGGTGTAGTGATTTTTTTCGGGTCGAGGAACATGAGGCGGGACATCGCCCCGTATAGGTCGGCGTCTCCGCCGCAGAGTTCTTTCAGCCGGTTGGCCATAAGAGACTCAGCGTTTGTCTCGAGAGCAGGGTCCTTCGGTTTCGGCTTTCCAAAACCGAGCCTCAATGTGTTCGGAGCCTCCTAGTGCCTCCAAACCTCAATAAGTGAGCGATTTAAAGGGATTGAGCCGTTAGGAATCACAGCTAGGAACGAAACTCAAGGAGAGATCGCCAATGAGTGTTGAAGACAAGATGATTCGCAGGAGAGAATCTAAGGATAAAGCTCGCAAACGAAAGAGGGGACCTTACAGGAAATCATCCAGCGGAAGGATCATCAAATTCTGAGATCCTTCGGTCACATGGAGTAACTAGGGTGAACATTGTTTGGCTCATTTGGTTAGGTAGTTGGCCCAAGACCCGCTGGGACTTCAATCCTTTGTGTGGTCAGTGTTGGATCGGGATTTTTCTGTATTTCGCTATGCTGCTCGGCTCGATGGTAACAGTCTCGGCGCAACTGTGGTGGCCGAAACAGATTGTGCAGTGCTCAACGTCCCAACTGGGGTCGACCTTTCTGCACGTCTCGCACATGAGGCCTAGGGCACGAATGTCCGTACACGCTTGACAGAACTTTCTGGACACATCCAGCGGATCAGGGTTACCAACAAGAGTCGAGGCGATATCTCGGCTCATCTGACGGACTTCTGCCGCAGTTCCCAGGTCGACAGCCTCTCCGCGAACCTGGTGTCTGTATTTGCTGACTGCAGCTTGTGTAATTCCCAGCCGTTGGGCGACAAGTTCCTGCTTCATTCCATAGCCTTCTATCAGTTCACGTGCAATCATTGCTCGTAGTGCAGGAATGACCGATTTCGCTGCAACTTCACAAGGAATAATCAATAAGACGACGAGGACAAATCGCTTGTAAAATCTATTTAAACATAACTTATGTCATGATCCCGAAGAGTCCTACCTTCCGTCCGAGATCGCTCACAATTGGCACAGTTAGCCTAAGCACTCAGTCTTACCCCCAAGGAACCTATAAATCAAAACGGATATGTTTGTCTATTCGAAGAGTATGGTCACTGTCGACGCAGTCGAAAAGGAGCTTGAGAAGGTTGTTGATCCGGAGCTCGGGCTTCCAATCACCGAGATGCATCTAGTTGACGAGATAAACATCCAAGAGAACGGAGAGATTTTCATTAAATATCATCTAACTGCCCCGTTCTGTCCACCCATCTTTGCAGAAGACATTGGAATGAACATTAGGAACCTTACGTCGAAACTTGAGGGTGTCAAGAAGGTCACGGTTATTCTCCACGGACACGCTCTCGCTAACGAGATCAATCAGAGAGTCAACCCCGGCTACACTCCTCCGCCAGTCCAGCCTGCAACACCCGCTCAGACCAAGGCCTGAGCAAGTCAAGGCCTCCACGTACTGGTTCATGTTCGATCCGGAGATATTCCTAAGGGATCTCTGGACTGCTTCCTTCTAGGCTCTACCTGAACACATCGTACAGGAAAGCTCGGAGCAACCCTCCCAGAACCGGGCCAACGAAATAGATCCATAGATTTCCAAACGGCGTCATACTGAACACTGCCGAAGCGAGTGTCGGTTCCCACGTTCTAGCGAGATTAAGAGACGCCCCGGAAATCGGGTCGAACATCCAGACGCTCGCCGCCAGAGCGAACCCCAGTGCTGCGCGTCCCATCGGAAGTCATAGGGAAACGGGTTTTTCGCTGGACTCTTCACATATAGCGCTTGTTTTCAAACGGCTCGCCTCAGATTCAGACCAGATAGACGCTGATTCTAGGTCTGAGGACCGCGAACCTCAAGGGGCAAAGAATTTTCTATGCTAGACAATCCCCTATTAGTGCGGGAATTTGACAGTAACCAACAGTTTCACCTGGATGATTGGCGGTCCTCAGGGCAGCGGGATCAACTCGGTTGCAGAGAACTTTGCAAAAGCATGCATTCGGGGAGGACTCCACATATTTGCCAACATCGAGTATCATTCTAACATTAAGGGGGAACACAGCTACTACAGGCTTAGGGTAGAGTCTAAGGCGCCCCGGTCCCACGTGGACTGGATAGACCTACTCGTCGCCCTCGATCGAGAGACAATCTTCGGCGACATGAACAAGCCTCACCCTACCCATCGAGGGCATAGACACGAGGTCAGCCCCGGGGGTGGAATAATCTACGACCGCAGCTTGAACCTAACACCTGACTCTTTCGGGCGTGATGATATCAAACTCTTTCCGATTCCCTACATGGATCTTCTCGTCGAGGCTCTGAAAGAGTTTGGAAAAGACAAGGAACTCAGCAAATACCAGGTTATGGTCAACACGATTGCTCTAGGCGCCTCCCTTGGCCTTGCCGATTACGACTTTGACCTCGCTACTGAGGCGATTAGAGAGGGGTTCACCGGACGCAAAGCAGCTCTCGGCGACCTAAACGTCAGCGCCGCAAAACGTGGATATGACTATGCAAAGACGAGTTTCGGCGAAGACGCCTTTCCGATAAAGCTGCGGAAGCAACCGCTCTCTGGAAAGAGAATGATGATCAGAGGTGTACAAGCGGTGGCCATTGCGAAACTCAAAGCGGGATGCGGCTTCCAAACCTACTACCCCATTACACCAGCAACGGACGAAAGCGAGTACCTGGAGTCCCATCAGAAAGAATACAACATGATAGTCGTTCAGGCTGAGGACGAGATTGCGGCCATCAACATGGCCACCGGTGCCGCTCACGCTGGTCTCAGGTCTTCAACCTCTACTTCTGGACCGGGCTTTTCTCTTATGGCTGAAGGCTTGGGCTGGGCAGGGATTACCGAAGCGCCTGGTCCAGTTGTGATACTCTACCAGCGTGCTGGTCCTGCGACGGGCCTGCCAACCCGGACGGAGCAAGCGGACCTGAGATTTGCACTCCACGCTGCACACGGAGAGTTTCCCAGAATCATTATCGCGCCCGGGGATGTTGTCGAAACTTACTACGACACGTTCGACGCCTTCAACTACGCCGAACACTATCAAGTACCTGTAATTCTTCTAACCGACAAGTTCCTAGCGAGCACCTACCAAGATATCCCTCTCTTCAATAGCGACGATCTAAAGGTGGATCGCGGAGATCTGCTCAAGGAATCGGATCTAGTTGCCAGCACGGACTATCGGCGCTATCGCTGGACGGAACTCGGCATTTCACCGCGAGCAATTCCTGGTCAGAAGGGGGGAATCTTCTGGACAACAGGAGATGAGCACGACGAGCATGGTCATATTACTGAGGCGTCTGATATCCGGATCAAGATGATGAGGAAGAGAATGCGAAAGATCGAGCTCGCAGGAGAGGTGATTCCAGACTCAAAGAAAGCGATTCTGCACGGGCCCAAGTCGGCTCCGGTTACGCTTGTCGGCTGGGGATCATCGAAGGGCGCGATACTTGACGGAATGGAAGACCTCAAGACTGATGGGATAGAAACAAACTTTCTGCAGGTGCGATACGTCAATCCCTTCCCGACAAACTTGGTCCAGCAAGCTCTCGGTCAGGCCCGGAGAAAGATCGCGATCGAAAATAATTATTCGGCGCAGATGGCTGGGCTTATCCGTGAAAAGACCGGTATTGCGATGGACAATACGATTGTGAAATTCGATGGAAGACCGTTTTCCCAGAACGAGATATACGAGGGAGTCAAAGACATAATAAAGAACGGAATCAAAGAGGTAACTGTTTCTCATGCTTGAGCTGAAGACCTACCGGACACAGGTTCATAACGACTGGTGCCCAGGCTGCGGAGACTTCGGAATCGTTAACGCCATCCAGATGACTCTTCTGGAGATGCAGCTGGAACCTCACAGGGTTGCGATCTTCTCGGGAATCGGATGTTCAGGCAAGACTCCGCACTTTGTTAACGCGTACGGGTTCCATACACTCCATGGCCGTGTCCTTCCAATCGCTACTGGTGCGCGTCTTTCTAATCCGGGACTGACTGTTGTCGCTGTGGGCGGAGATGGAGACGGGCTTGGGATAGGCGCAGGCCACTTCGTTAATACCGGTCGAAGGAACCTAGACTTCACATACGTACTCTACGACAACGGCGTCTATGGGTTGACGAAAGGTCAGGCGTCTCCTACGCTGCCGAAGGGGGTCAAGACAAAGTCCATGCCTGCACCTGCTATTATTGAACGTGTGAACCCGATCGCTATGGCTGTCGCCTCGGGCTACACGTTCGTTGCGCGAAGTTATGCTCTCGACGTTCGCCACTTGAAGCAAACCCTCCGAGCGGCCATAGAACATCGGGGAAGTGCGTTCGTAGATGTTCTGCAGACATGTCCGACCTATAATGACATCAACACCAAGGAGTGGTACGGAGGCGAGGACCTTCCAGTCAAGGCACCGAGACTCTACAAACTGGAGGATTCAGGATACAATGGTGTGGTTGCTGATCCCTCGACGGACGAGGTTAACACGAAGAAGGGAAATGCCCTGGTGAAGTCGTTCGAGTGGGGCGACAAGATACCGATCGGGGTCTTCTTCAAGATGGAGGTACCGACCTTCGAGGACCAGCTGGCTCTTCGAATGCCCGCCTTAAAGGACAAACCCTTTGTCGAGCAGGACATCTATAATCGCGATATTGCGCCGTTGCTGGACGAGCTTACCTAGCTCGAGAAACCCCTCTCTTTCAACTCGGCAGCTGGTCTGGAAGACGGCTGATCGACACCGGCCTCGTATCGGGAGATGCTTGAAACTTACCTTCCTATCCCTAACGTTCTCTGCAACGATGGATTACAGAGGACTCTCACTAAGAATCGCCCATTATCAGCCTTGATTCAAGATCTGAACAGGCACCTCTAGAATACGGGATGATCCACGCTGTAAACACAGATAATCCCCAACCCGATCCAAGCGCAGACCTTGCCCTGATCAGCCTGTCTCGCCCATTATCACTGCCAGACGGCGAATGTTCTAGAAATAAGGGGGTCTTAGCGACCGAGTCTCGCGACGCGAGAGCGGTCCTTCCGGCATGTGTAAAAACGAAGCTTCACGAGCTTATCGTAGCAAGGCCAGGAGTAACGTTCGAAAGAGACCCAGCTAGATTGTCTATGACAGGTTTATCGAGACATTCTTGGTTCGTGTGTAGAATTCTAATGAGCGTATGCCGTTTTCATGTCCTATGCCGCTGTTCTTGTAGCCGCCGAACGGGGTCTGCGGAAAAGTCACCAGATACTCGTTCACCGCTAGTCCACCGACTTGGAGACGAGCAGCGAGTTCATGAGCGACTTTCAAGTTGCTCGTCCAGACTCCCGCGTAGAGTCCGTAGTCTGTCTCATTGGCCATGGCGACAACCTCGTCGAGAGTCTTGAACTTGGTAATACCTAGAACGGGTCCGAAGATCTCGTCGCATCCGATCTTCATCTTTCCGTTGACGTTCTCGAAAACGGTGGGCTCGACGAAATTTCCCCTCTGCAGTCTCGGGTCAGATGGTTTCTTCCCCCCGCAGAGAAGAGTCGCCCCCTCTTCGAGGCCGTCCTTGACAAACCCCAGAACCACGTCTTGGCGAGACTTTGAGGCTAAGGGTCCCATCTCGCTGGTTTCATCTGTGCCAGGCCCGATTTTTATCGCTCGGGTCTCTGCGACGAGGTCCTTTACGAAAGCATCGTATACGCTCTCATGAATGAATGCTCTAGATCCAGCCCAGCACATCTGTCCAGCGTTGGTGAAAATGCCCTCCCTCACACTTTTAGCGGCCTTCGCCAAGTCTGCGTCAGGGAAGACAATGTGAGGATTCTTCCCGCCCAATTCCAAAAGTACCCTAGTGACATTTTTCGCGGCCGACTCCATTACTTGCGTTCCTGTCTCAGCGGAGCCGGTGAAAACTATCCCGTCCACTTGCGAATCCGAGACAAGCGCTCCACCGACTTCAGCACCTGATCCAGTTACAATATTAACAACGCCTTTGGGGATTCCTGCTTTGAGCGCTATATCTCCCAGCATGATCGCCGTAAGAGGTGTAATCTCGGAAGGTTTCATGACAACAGTATTCCCTGCTGCAATTGCCGGTGCCAAACTTCTGGCAGCAAGCGCAATCGGATAGTTCCAGGGGACGATGTGGACCGTTACGCCTAACGGTTCTCGAAGAGTATAGTTCAGACGTTTCGGCGGAACCGGTATGGTTTCTCCTTCAACCTTGTCTGCCAATCCTGCCCAGTACTCGAACGCTCTGGCCGCCCATGCGACGTCGCCCTTGGACTCTCGGAGAGTCTTTCCCTCACTCAGGGTCTCAAGCCTTGCCAGCTGCTCTGAATTCTCTCTAACTAAAGTTGTTAGCTTGGTTAGAAGACGCCCTCTCTTGCTGGGATCAATGTCAACCCAGCCGGCCGACTGAAGCGCGGTCTTCGCGCTCTCGATTGCAGCCTTCGCATCCTGTTTTGTAGCCCGTGGGACCTCGGCGACAACCTCGTTGTTCGAAGGATCAAGAACCGATGAAACAGCGCCATTTGCGCTGTCCTTCCACTCTCCGCCAATCAGCATCTTGTACTTCTGAATTTGAACTGTCAATTCCGCAATCCAAACCCAGTGAGGCTATAAAAGAGCGTTTCCTCAGGCGAGAATCGTTTGCGTCTTCATCTCGCGGGCCATGTCGATTAGTCTTTGGACCCTTTGATCAAGGTCGGGATACCTGCTCAGGAGACCCTTCCCCTTGCGACCCACGAACAATCCGGCCCCCGGTCCAGGTAAGCTGGCATGAAAGGCTGAATGAACCTTCAACAAAGCTGATGCGAGCGCTAACGGCTTCTGGGTGTATTTCACTGATGACTGGTCGGCTAAGAGCTCTCGTTCTCTGTGCACTGCTGCCTCAACCAGATGCAACACTGGATCGAAGACAAAGGCAAATTTGGCCAGCCTAGCAAGTCCTTTTTCCCGAGAATCCTTGTTTTTCAAGTGAGAGAGCTCGTGAGCGATGACAGCCTCCACTTCCGCAGGGGACATTGAACTCACCAGTTCTGGAGACACGGCCACAACTTTCCGTCCTTTATTATCCAAACAAAAGGCGTTGCCAACCGTTGCTTCTCTGAGGTTGACGCCGGTGATGTTCATTTTCTTGCAAAGCTCTGCGCATGTTTCGCTGAGTCTGGAGCCCGCGAAATCTCCGGCTATCATTCCTTCGAGGATTCTAGGGAACGCGTATCTTCGAGCAACTAGGGACATTAGAGAGACGATTCCGAAAGATGCAAGCAGCGAACTTCCAAACACGAGTCTTATCACTCGTTGTGGTTGCCACTCGTACATATTGAGGAAGAGCGTGCACACCACAAGGCTGGTCCCAAGAAACGACCAAGAGAAAACAGAAGAGGATAGGATCGGATAGAGGAGATTGGATCTTCGAGAGGGATTTCCCACACTGGATCGATAGGCGACGTAGCAAGCAACTTGGACCGTGAAAACGGATGCTACAATTCCTAGGGTCGCTGTAGAAAGGAAGTAGACCGAGTACAGATCCAGGCTTATCGTTGCCCGGACTCCCTACGAACTTTTTCTTCCAGCCTCTTCAGGTCCTCCTTTGGAATCTCGTCCATGTAGTCGTGCAACGTCGAGATTATGCTGGGTCCAAAGGCGGTGAGCAACCTGTCAACGAATCCTTTCACGACTCGACCTTTGACCTTGTCCTCCGAGTGAAGGCGATACACGTATCTGGATCCTCCTCTGCCAACAGCCTCATCTCGCGCCAAGATCCCCTTCTTGTAAAGTCGATCAAGCGTCGTGCTGATCGTAGTATAGGCAAGTCCGCGCGTGGAATGAAGGTCCTGGGCAACTTGGCGGGCAGAAGCGTTTCCAAGCCGGACAACTGTCCCGAGGACAGCCGCCTCAAGATCTCCAAGCTCCATGTCGATCTATAGACGTCCCAGCCGCAATATGTAACTTTCTATTCATGTCGGAGCTAGCCGTTTTTGAGACCCAAGAATCATCACTATCTGCCGGACTCAGAATTCGGGAAATGGCGCTCAATATGACGTTGAACTTCTAGAACAGCGATGCAACGCCTCAGCATAACACTGAAGCGTTCTCGTGAGCATCGCTTGAACCAGTTTGCCTATCACCGGAGTTCAAAAGCCTGGTTGTACCCTACGCCGTTTGACTATGGTTAAAGATGCCCTAAGGCATGGGGTTCCATCTTCCTCCACCGTTAGTGAGCATCTCTGTTGAAGAAGACGGCTCGTGCCTCATTGCTGATCCTGGCGCTTTCAATCATGATTGTCCCGCTCTTCCTCGTCAACGTTCATGCCAGCGGTTGCATTACCAGTTGCCGTCTAACAGCAGACACAACTGTGCCAGCTGCGGATGGGACAGTGTACGTTGAGCTTGACAACAATACAGGCTCGGTCTTTTCTCTACCACACACATTCTCTTTCGCGAACAACACTCGACATACGCTGACCGTTATGAACACAACCTTTTCAGCGCCCTCAGGAGCACGTTACGTTTGGAATGAATGGGTCCATTCCAGTTTGCAGTGGACCCCTACTCTAATGATGCAGACTCCGATCATGCTCTTTAACTACACAGGGCCATCGGATGGAGGGCCCTTCACCGCCAAGTTCGATAAGCAGTTCCAGTATACTTTGACCTTCAAAGATGCTGCGGGGCAACCATTGGTTCCAAGTCCCACGTCTGTCGTATTGTCGAGCGCAGGTTCGAGTGTTACAACCTCGACCTATTCTAGTCAGTGGCTGGCCGCGACCTCCTGGACAGTTACGTCGGCGACTTGGGAAGGCTACCAAGGAGCGTTGCTTACCCCAGTGGCGCTTGACCTCGCCTCGGGTTCAGCCTCTGCCGTTGTCGGGGTGGGCGCATATCCGGCGTCTGTCAAAGTTGTCGATAGGCTGAACAATCCTATTCAGGGGGCCTCGGTAACAATCACCTTCGCCAACGCAACGAGCAGGACGTTCACGACCAACGGTCAGGGAACAGTTCAACTCGGCGATGTCCCCATCGGGCCATATTCAGCGCACGTTCTCTACCAGGGTCAAGACCAGGGAACATGGTCGGAAGACGCCTCCGTCGCTTCAGTCAGCACTGTAACACTAAACGTAGGTGGCACTACTTCTGCGCCTGTCGTCTCAGCCATCGTACTATTGACCATCTTCGGGGTGGCGCTTTTCCTAATTCTTTTGGCGGTCAAGGTGCGAAGGCCGCCGCCGCCTCCAAACATTTAGTTCTGCCATCCCGTTTTCGTGGTTTTCTCTTTCGCGCGGTTTTGTACTAGCACCGACCAATGCTTTGTGAGAATGATAATCCTTATACTAGTAGCCGATTAGAAACCGCGTGCGTCGGGGCGAGATGAAAGGGGAAAACCCCAATCTGATGGACACGGCCGAAGACCTCGACGACATTGCGACGTTGATGAAACTACTAGAGCTACATTCCCGCCTAAAAATCGAAACGAGCCATTTTGAAAGCGAGCTAGACTAGTTCAAGTTCGCAGTCCGAGCCTTTCGCAGTTCCTATTGCAACACATGTCAACATTATTGACCTATCGGACGTTCTGCGGGGCGCTTTCTAACTGCCTCACGAGCTTGGTCACTCTTTGATGGGAGGATCGGTTACACTTCCCATTCATACGCCTGAACGGCCTTGACGGAAAATAGTAGCTTTCGACGTTTAGCTTGCTTTAGGTGAAATCACAGCTGGAGACTAGGTCTGCGCCTTTCAAAGGATTCTACCAGCTCATAGGGGGCAGTCTGCCCGACTCTTCTTCTGTGTTGATCACAGGCGATCCGGGTAGTGGAAAGACGACTCTTGCCCAGCAAATCCTCTACGAGGAGCTTCAAAGGTCGAGACCTTGTATCATAGTCACGTACGATACGTTTCCTTCGAACATTCTCGAGAGAATGAGCCAGTTTGGCTGGGACCCGAGGAAGTACCAGTTGCTCAACAAACTGGGCATCATTGATTGTTACTCTGCAACCGCTGGAGTTACCGAGGGGGTGGTTCCGCAACCGTTCGACTTGACCAATGTTAGCATTCACTTGACCTCTGTAATGGAAAAGATGGGTAATCACCAGGTGACCATCATACTTGACTCGTTGATGCCGATTTTCAGCGAAGCTGAGCCTAAACATGCCGTCAGTTTCATCCAGAGTATCGCCGCGAAAGTCAAGAAGGTGGGAGGAAAAATGATAGCCACCCTCTCAACGGGAAGTGTGCAGCCCGAACTGTTTCACAAGGTTGAGAGTCTCGTGGACGGAGTCGTAGAGTTGCGAATGGTAGAAGAGCACCAGGTACTGCGTCGCTATCTGCTCGTCAGGAAAATGGATCGTCGCCAGATCATCCCACGGCTCGTACGCTTCGATATCATAAGCGGAATAGGTATTCAGCTTCAGTCTCCGCGATTCGGGTTCCTGCGAAGGAGACCGAGCATGGGCACGATGGTTGGCGGTTAGCCGGAACCGCGTTCTCAATTTCTTGCAATAGTTCACCCACTTTTCTCGAACTGTTCGCCATTCTCGAGTCCTTGAGAACGGGGTTTTGTTGAGTCTCGAATTTGGTCTCTACGTGAAAGACCACAAAGATGACAGGCCTGGCAAGCCCATATCTATTTATTCTCCGAAAGGATATCATAGTTCAGAAGCTGCATGGCCGAGCAGAACTCGCCAGAATATCCTCCTGCACTTGACCTCGAAAGGGAACTGACTAGAAAGGAGAGACAGATAGAGTATCTTCAGACTGAGCTCCGTAGATATCATAATCTGATGGAAGAGCTCAAGCAGGGTATGCGTCCCATCGGGACCATAGAGGAGGTCACGGGGGACATGGCGCTGGTTCGGCTATCAGGCGGCCAAGCGTTCCAGGTTAGCATACCGCCCGAGATAAGGGAAAAAGTGTCGACCGACGTGGACGCGGTCCTCTCTCCAACGAAGGGGGTCATTGTCGACGTAATTGAGCGTTTACGCGAGCGCTCACTCTTAGAATATCAAGTAGAAAAATCGCCGAAGGTCTTCTATGAAGACGTTGTCGGCTTGGAAAAAGAGTTGCATAGTCTGAGGCAGGCTGTCGAGTGGATACTTGACCCTCAGGTCCGAGCTCGACGCGAGGCGATCATTCGGGATCCAAGGATGCTGGAAGAGGCAGGATCCATTCTACTGTTCGGCCCACCTGGGACTGGTAAGACGTACATGGCAAAGGCTGTTGCCGGGACTATCGGCCAGAGAGGTCAAGAGACAAGCTTCCTCAAGATAGAGAGCTACGAGATCGTATCAAAATGGCTGGGTGAGTCAGCGAAGAACGTCAAGGAGGTCTTCAAGCTTGCACGCGAGTCCTCCCCTACTGTTCTCTTCATCGACGAGGCTGATGCTATCGGTCGTGCGCGGATGGAGGCGACGACTGACGCGGGTAGGGATGTTCAGGGAATGCTCAACCAGATTCTTACCGAGTTGGGAGAGGGGTTCCATGTCAACAGAAACGTGTCCGTGATATTTGCAACCAACTATCCCAGCGTCATAGATCAAGCTCTTCTGGATAGGATCAAGCGGATCATCTATGTTCCGCCACCTAGAACGATGGAGGAAGTGAAGAGACTATTGGACTTTTACTGCTCCAAGGTAGAGCTGGATCCGTCAGTTTCGAACTATCGTGGAGGACTGACTGACGAGGCCTTCGCGGATATCTGGAGGACGATTAGGTCTAGGAAACAATTATACGAGGCATCGATCCCTGAACGTGGAATCACGGTTCGCGAGCAGTACGTTGTCACGCCTCGGGACTTGAAGAATATTGTTCAGGAAGCTGCGAGCGAAGCTTCGTTCGCGAGTGAGCGATGGGTTACGATGGACCGGATGCTGCCATTGTTCAAGAACCTCGCCTCGGAAGATCGCGGCTCACGTATCGTGAGCTAGCTAGGTCCTCTCGGCTTATTACACGGGCTTGAACGTTGAGGACATCATGTCCTCTAGGTATGGCGATGATCCTTTCGCCATTCGGGACCCGGAAGAAACAGTAAGTCGGCTTGAACGATTTCTTACGACTCACCTGGAAGAAGCGGGTGCGCGCTGCCTTGTCCTCGGCATTTCTGGTGGTCTGGATTCTAGTGTGGCTGCGGTGCTCTGTGCACGTGCTCTCGGGGGCAGGCGGGTTCTCGGGATAAGTTTGCCGGAGAAGGAGACGAGGAATGATAGGGCTCTGGAAGATGCAAGATTGGTTGCATCGAAATTTCGGATACGCTTCAAAATAATCGACATTACCCCGATTGTCGAAACCTCTCGAAACGCTCTAGCCGCAAGGATGGCTAAAGGAATACCATGGGGCAACGTCAAGGCGAGGCTCCGCGCAATGGTCCTCTACTACCATGCTAACACCGAGCGTGGTCTGGTCGTGGGAACCGGCGACAAGAGTGAGATCATGCTAGGCTACTTCACAAAATTCGGAGATGGAGCCTGCGACATACTGCCACTGGCAGATCTCTACAAGACGTCCGTCCGTAGCTTGGCTAGACACTTGGGCATCCCGGAGCGGATTCGCGTGAAAGCTTCCAGCCCTGAGCTGTGGCCAGGTCAGACAGCGGAGAAAGAGCTGGGGCTTAGCTATGAGAAGCTAGACAGGATTCTTTGGGGCCTTGAGAGGTGGATGACACCTGAGGAGATCGTTGAGGAGACAGGGTTGAAGCTGACTTTGGTCAAGAAGGTTCGAGAACGCTGGTTGAAGTCCGAACACAAGAGACGCCCTCCCTTGGCCATGAAGCTTGGCTATCGAACGGCAGGCGATGATCTCCGATTACCTCGGCTCGAATAGGTCCGAAAGGGGACTCGCGTGTTCTTTATTCAAGCCAGTAGTACAGGTTGTTACGTGAGCCTTTTGCGACCTTCAGGTTCAGCTCGACGCCCGGGTTCAGTTGCTCCTTGTCCACTGCGGGACTGATAGGCGCGAAAACGCGAAGCCCATTCGTGAGCTGTGCAAGCCCTAGGAGGTACGGGGTTTCCGGTTGAAACGCGGGTGGTGCGAAGAAAACTTGGGTGAAAGTGATAAGGCTGCTCTTCCCGTCCAGCACGACCCATTCTATTGTGCTGTGGCGACAGTCCAGACAGTCGGCTCTTGGTGGAAAGTATGTTCTCCGGCACTTCTTGCACTTGGTCGCGGCTATCTGCCCTTTTTCCAGATAGGATAACAGAGTGTTGATCTTGGTCTGGGAGACGTAGCCGAATCTGCCAAACTTTTCGAAACCCAACCAGGCTACGCCTTCAAGATCGTCACGGCGGCGTACATGCCTATTCCTCCGATGTTCTGAGCGAGCCCTATCTTCGCGCCGTCGACTTGAGTTGAGCCTGCTTCGCCTCTGAGCTGTTTTGTCAAGGCGAAGAGTTGAGAGGCTCCGGTGGCACCCACAGGATGGCCTTTCGAGATCAGTCCTCCATCGATGTTTACGGGGATCTTTCCTCCTAGTTCGGTTTCCTCTTTTTCGAGGAGTCTGGTTCCCCCGCCTGGTTTGGCGAATCCGAGGTCTTCATAGTTCAGAATCTCGGTGATCGAGAACGAGTCGTGCACCTCAGCAACATCTACATCGTTCGGACCTACTCGCGCCATATTGTATGCGGCTTTAGCTGCGTTCTTCGTGACCTCGAAACTGGTCAGTGGACCCTTACGTCCCGCGAGCGACATGGGGCTCGAGGCGAGACCCAGACCGGCAACCCATACAGGGGTATCTGTCAGCTTGCCTGCTTTCTCTGCGTTTGCGATGATGAGGCATGCTGCACCATCCGCGTTTGGGCAGCAGTCGAAGAGTTTCAGCGGGGCGGACACGGGTCGCGATTTGAGGACTTCCTCGGCGCTGATGGGTTTCTGGAACATGGCGTTCGGGTTTTTCATTCCATATTTTCGGTTTTTCACCGTGACAAGCGCCATCTGCTCCTCTGTGGTTCCATACTTTGCCATGTGGGCGGTCGCGTACATCGCGTAGTATGCAGGCATTGTTGTCCCGAAGGGAGACTCCCACATGACATCCCCTGCTCTGCCCATAAGTTCCTGAATCTCCTCCGAAGAGAGTTCAGTCATTTTCTGCACCCCCACAACTGCGACTACATCATGGAGTTTTGATGAGATCAATGCCCAAGCCGTCCGGAGGCCGACAGCGCTGGAGGCGCAGGCCGCCTCAACATTGAAGGTTGGCTGGGGATTGAGTCCGAGATATTCCGCAACGACACCTGCGGGCGACCGTTGCTTGTCGTAGTGGGTTGCAGAGCAAACTACGGAACCGTCGATTTCCGAGGATTCAATGTCGGCATCATCTAGAGCAGAGCTGTACGCTTCGAACGCCAACTCCCGGAGGGACGCGTCGCTCCTTTTTCCGAACTTTGAGTGTCCAACTCCGATGATTCCGATCCGGCTCAGAAATTCAAACGCTCCTGTCCTAGACTTGTCCGGTCTTGACTAGAAGAACGTTTTCGACGGATATTTCAGATGAAACAGAGCTGCCCGTTATCGTTCTAGGGCATCGCGTCTCTTGATTCCGCGTAAAGGAAAGTTATGCCACCCGTAGCAATCTTGACTCCATGCCGACCTGATTCGCGTCCCGCCGGGCTCTCCAATGCTCTCTTCAGGCTGTCCATGTCCTCGAATTCCAGCTCGACAACTTGGTAGTAAGCGGGTTCTCCTCGCGGTGCCCCGACGACCTTGTGAACCGTGTATTTCTTCAGACCCGGCATCGCCTTCGCCATCGGAACATGGTCTTTCCAGTATTGCTCATCGAACAGTTTCGGGTCCTTCGGTTGTCCGAATAGGACAATGATCTTTGTCATCTTCAACACTTGCTAGAAGCTAGTGGCAATAGTCTCGTTCTTCTTAACCTGAACCACCTCGCCCTCAACTCCGAGCTCGGGTATGGCGGGTACTTTGATTCCCATTTCTTCGATCTCGGAACGTTTCTTCTCGATCGCTTCCTTCCAGAACCTCACCTTCTCTTCAAGCGTGAGTACGCCCAGTCCCGCGTCTCGTGCGGCTTCCTCCATTTCTTGGTCAACCTTGTCGAAGTCAGCGGGGAGATGCCAGAACTCGGGCTTGTGCTGGTAGAGGAGGGGTGAGAGAAAGATGAATCCCTGTTTCATCTGGCGGGTAATCGTCATCTTTTGTTCTTCAGAGAACTTCTCGGCCATGGCGCGGAGTAGGGCCATTGTGGCTACAAGGTGGCGTGTCTCATCTCGTGTAATGTTCCGGAAGGTCTGTTGGTAGATTCCGAGTTTGCTGGTCTGGCGCATCGCGTTGAAGATCGTTTCCGCGCCTATCTCGGCGAAGAAGAACCCTGCGAACAGAATTTCAGGCGGTAGGTATTCCCATGCCTTTAGGAATCCCTCCCAGTACCGTCTACCGTCTTCGTAGAGGGCCTTGATGTTTCGCAAGGCCCTTGATTCGAAATCTGATTGCGGCTTGTATCCGTATGGCCAGTTAGGGCAGAGCTTGTCGCAGGCTCTGCGACAGACCTCGTCGTGCCTGCACTCATCGTAGGTGATGGAGGCAAGCATTTTTTTCGTGGGGTCTTCCATGTTCAGTTCTGCGGCTCTTACTGCTCCGAAGCCGAAGGCCCCGATTCCGGATTTTTCGAAGAGAGCGAGTTTTGACATCCAGTAGGCTTGTGCTATTCGTTCCTTCGAGTCGAAATTCTTCTGGTCAAGTTCATCCCAGGGGAAGGTGGCCGGGTTCCAGTTCTGGGCGAAGGAGAGGTCAAAGGCTTTGAACATCCGGTCGTTCGTAACAGTCCAGTTTCCGGGGAAGATGTTGAGGTCCAGTTTCGGCCGTTTCTTGTCCTTTCCCGGCACAGTTGTTCAGCTCGCGATTGGGGAGCTTGTTACTTAAACGTGAAACCCGGAGAAGGTGCCGTGTCTCATTTACCTGAGAATTTGGGCGGGCGTTTTTCTAGAAAGGCTTTGGCGGCTTCGAGATGGTCGCTGGTTCGTCCAGCGATGTCTTGATTGTACGCTTCATACTCTAGGGCTTCGGGAAGTTCGAGGCTTGATACTCGGTTCACGATTCGCTTCGAAAGCCCCAGTGCTTTGGTTGGGCCGGTTGCGAGCCGGTGGGCAAGCTCGTCAGTATACTTGTCAAGCTCAGTGGCTGGGACGACCTTGTTGATGAGGCCGAGCTGTTCAGCTTCTTTCGCGGGTATTGTTTTTCCTGTCATGATGAGTTCCAGGGCTCTTCCGGGACCGATCATTCGCGTTAGGAAGTAGCTACTTCCTGAATCGGGTACCAAGCCCATCCCGATGAAGGCTTGTTTCAGGCCCGCCTCCTCCGAGGCTATTCGGATATCGCAGGCGAGGGCCAAGCTGGCCCCGCTTCCCGCGGCGATACCATTCAGACGAGCAATAATCGGTTTCTCGATGTTTCGGACTCGGGTTATGATTGGATGATACTTCTTCCGGAGATGATCCCCCAGTAGGGGATGTTCTCCAGTCCCGTAGCGGTCTCTTAGACCTGACACGTCTTCGCCTGCTGAGAAGGCCCTGCCTGCGCCTGTTATGACAAGACAACGGACCGTTTCGTTCTTCTCTGTCTCTTTGAGAGTCGCGAGGAGTTCTTCTCCCATCTTGTCGTTTATTGCGTTGAGCGCGCTCGGCCTGTTCAGCGTGATCTTTGTGACGTGGTCGTGTTCTTCGATGATGAGTGTTTCCGGCGCCAAGAATTAACGTCCTTTGAAGTTGGGGGGCCGTTTTTCCGTGAAGGCTTTCATTCCCTCTTTCATGTCCTCGGTTGAGAAGAGGAGGTAGAAATTCTTCCTCTCAAAGGCTAGTCCCTCTTCGAGGGGTGTGTCGAGTGCTTTCAGCACGGCCTCTTTGGCTAGGCGCGTGGCTATGGGGGCTTTCTGGGCGATCTGCATGGCGAGCTTTCGTGCCTCATCGAAGTAGGCTTCAACTGGGACAATCCTGTTTACGAGACCGTGTTTCTCCATCTCCCGAGCGGTCATGGGTTGTCCGGTTAGAACCATCTCCATTGCCCTGTATTTCCCGATCGTTCTCGTGAGACGCTGGGTCCCGCCGGCTCCAGGCATTATTCCGATGTTGATCTCCGGCTGGGCGAATCGCGCGGTCTCGGATGCTATGATGATATCGCAGTTCATTGCCAGTTCGCAGCCCCCTCCGTAGATGTAGCCGCTGACCGCTCCTATGATCGGCTTCGCGATCTTCTTCAAGCGATCCCAGAGGGCGAACTTGTTCTCCTCGATCAACGTGACAGGAGTCGCCTCCGCTAGTTCCTTGATGTCTGCTCCAGCAGAGAAGGCGTCGTCTCCCCCCGTTAAGACCGTTGCTTTGATCCTCTCGTCTTTGTCGAAAGCCTCGAGCGCCTCCACCGTTTCTCGAATGAGTTCGAAGTTGAGCGCGTTGAGAGCTTTCGGACGGTTCAGGCGGATGATTCCGATAGGCGGCTCTGTCTCAACTAGTATGTGTGCGTACGGCAATCGTCATCGTGTGGCTCGTGGGTTGTGTTCTGTATAAAGGGTTAGGATTTTTTGTCAGCGTTTTATCTTGAGGTATTCATAGTATCCGCCCTTGCTCGCCTTCTTTTTAGAAGGGTCGCCGAGGTATCCTTGTTGGACCATCTCTCTCAGCAGCTTAGGCGGTATCCATCGACTCTCATTCGTTGACTTGTAGAGCGATTCTATGTTCCGAAGTCTAGTGTCAAGGCCGACAAAGTCGGCTAGCTCGAAGGGTCCCATTGGATGATTGTACCCGAGTCTCATGCACGCGTCGATGTCAGAAAGACTTGCGACACCATCCTCAAGCAATCTTGAGGCCTCCATGTAGAGGATGAGGCCTAGACGGTTTGCGATGAAACCGGGTTCATCTTGAGCGAGGATAGGGGTCTTACCGATCTCCCGGACAATTTGGGACGCTTTCTCTACTGTTTCAGGTGATGTCGACGTTCCTCGGACGATCTCGACGAGTTTTGTGAGCTGCGCAGGATTGAAGAAGTGCATGCCAACCGTTCTGTCTCTCTTGGAGATTTTCTGGGTGATCTTGTCTAGGCTCAAGGTTGACGTGTTTGATGCGATGATCGCTGTTGATGGTGCAGTGGATTCAATTCTTTGAAACAAGTTCTGCTTGAGACGTAGATCTTCGAAGGCTGCCTCGATCACTAAGTCGGAATTCTTGCAAGTATCGTCCAACGTAGGCCTTGTCTTAATGCTCGCGAGGGCCATGTTCGCTTGTTCTGGAGTG